>Ga0247837_1004604_pt1 | contig 21943 bp, 10 predicted proteins | sample LaCtaG_2_FD_187115 | JGI IMG/M metagenome (GOLD analysis project Ga0247837, IMG submission 187115) | Freshwater microbial communities from meromictic Lake La Cruz, Castile-La Mancha, Spain - LaCruzMarch2015_14.5m | ecosystem: Environmental > Aquatic > Freshwater > Lake | place: Spain: Castile-La...
CGTATCCCTTCAGTTGACTGCCACTTCTGTGACCTTTCTTCTTCGATTTTAGCGTCTACTGCACTCACTTCAATCTCCAGCACTGCAAATCACTCCCGCTGGTAGAGGCTGTTCGGGCGATTTGTGGTCTTTGTGAGCGAAATTTCCCCACAGGCAGCGACCTACTGAAGCACACTTTCGCCTGCCACCTCGAACTGCCCTTGCAAAGCCTGTGCCGATACTGAGGCCAAGTGATGCACTACACTAAAGTCGGCGTGCATGCCAAAGCCCAACTTCCATAGTGCACTGTCTGAAGTATGGGAAGCAGTGTGAGCCCAATGGACTGTCTCAACACACGACCTATATTCATAGCTAATAATCTAGGCGCTAGACTTAACTGATGTATATCAATTCTGGATGGATGCTATTTCCGTAGGATCGCTGACTAAAGAGACGGCGAACGTCTGCAGGTCTAACTTGACCAAATAGTCTTTGGTAGTAGTGCGCCCAGTAGACTATATTGCCCACAGTCTTAGTGGGAGCCGCAGAAATCGCGCTTTCGGCATCTGGCAGACGCACGGAAGTACTGGAAAGGGAAGGCTTGCAGGGAGTCCACTGCAGTAGGGAGCCTCCGTAAACACTATTGCCACTTTACCCTCTCTCATGAAGGAAATCGCTCCATAGCCTGTCTCATCCACGCTTAAATCCAGCCTTCGATAGGTCTCCAAAACCGGCGTAAAAGTCTCTATGGAAGTAGAACCTTGCGCTGAGGAAATCAGCAGAAACCAGTCTCTGTAGAGAAGCGGCGTGAAGGCGAGTCGAGGACAGTGCATAGAAGGCAGCGGATGCCACTCTTTGGTGGATGTATGGAACTTTTCCGCTTCCTTCAGAGCAGGATCGGAGTTCCCGCCGAAGACGTAGACGTGGCTTTGCCAGGCAATTATACCCGCAAAGGCTCGTTTTAAGCCCATTACTGGGAAGGCCGTAATTCATTTGTTCTCAGAGATATACCAAAAGCCTCCGCCGTGGCTTGATAACAGCCCACTAAAAGCATGTCTTCAGAAGTGTATAGACAGTAGGGAAAGATTAGTAGTAGCAGTTAGCCCTGTAACTAATTCCAAAGAGTCAGTTTGGAGTCGTTGATGCAGGGGTAGAGCAGGTCTTGCAGGTAGCCGCAGACTTCTCTGAGGATGTTAGTGCTCAGTTTAGCGAGGTTTCGGTTAAAGCGCTTGGAGAAGAGGAGGTGGACTTTGACTTGGACTGCAGAGAGCATTTCCTGCAATTAGACTCTATTAGGCACATAAAGGCTGAAATAGTCACAAGGCGCTTTACTGATAAGGAAATGTGCGCAATAGGGAGTTGGTCTAATGGCATCAGTGAAAAGTATAGATGACGACCAATGATAAGTAGAATTTTAGTTAAATCTGCACAAGAAAGTCGAATTCAGCCTGATTATAGCTGCAAGCTAAGGGATACGCTCAATGACAATTCATCAATTTGCGAAATCTCTAACTACTGAACATCTGCGCAACTGCAAGTGTTTCGAAGTCGAACCTGACGAGACAGCCCTTGTGGTAGTGCGTCCAATACACAGTCCCGCCCACTGTAACGGGCAGAGCAGCGCTGACTCCGCTTTCATTGTCAGGGAGAGAGATCTTGCTCAGACGATAGGAAGGGTCTGTAGGCTTCCACCTAATGAGCGACCCTCCGTAGCAAACGACCCATACTTCGTCTTCTTTGATGAAGGAAACAGTCCCATTGTTGCCTACTCCACTGATGCATACATTTAAAGTCTCATACGTCTCCGATAGCGGTGAAAAGGTTTCAACAGGCTGGGCACCCGGCGCAGAAGATATAAGCAAAAACAGGCCTTTGTACAGCAAAGGAGTAAAGGCTAGTCTGGAAGTACTCATACGAGGCAGTCTAATCCACTGTCGACTGGGTATATGGAACTTCTCCGCTTCCTCACAGGACATATCGTTATAGCCCCCGAAGACGTATACATGACTTTTCCAAGCGATTATACCCGCCCAGGCTCTTTCCACTTCCATGGATGGAAAGGGAGTTAGTGCACCTGAGGGCAGAGACATGCTAAATACCCGGGAATTCGCTGAATCGTCCCCTACGCAAAGCACTGCATTCGGCTGGTAGAGACAGTACACAGTCCCTGAGTTGAAGCTGCGGGAAAGAGTAGTAGTTGCAGCTTGCCCTGTAACTAGGTTCCAAAGGGTCAGTTTAGACTTGCTAATGCAGGGGTAGAGCAGGTCTTGCAGGTAGGCGCAGACCTCCCTGAGAACATTAGTACTCAGTTTCCTGATAGGCTTGGAGAACACCAGCCAGGCCTTGACTTGGGTGTCAGAGAGTTTTCGTCCTGCCATTAGTCTAAACCATAGACTTGAGGGTGTTAGGCTAAACTGTGGTGCAGGCTGCTATAGCAGTTAGATGCACTTTTAAGTGCTGCTGGTACGCAAGTCTGGTCAAGGTTTCCTTACAGATCCTGCACTGGATGTACTCGTGCTGGGTGTTTATGTGCTCATTCAAGCTTACCAACGGCAGTACTTGCCAGCAGTACAGGCAGACCTCCCCGTCTCTGCTGTCTGCGAAGTGCACAGTGAACACATGCTTTGCGAAGCTGCTCAACTTGCAGTGGCGCTGCAGACACAAGCCGCACACAATGTCCAAGGCCGGCTTTCGCTCCCTCGCTGCAAGGTTGTGGAAGTCGTTGAAGTGACTGTTGTACGCAGTGAAAGAGCCGAAAACTGCACTGCAGCGATAGCACGGAATTGAAGGATGATGGAGTAGACAGTGGGCTTGCAACTCCTTTTTCTGCATCCTTTCACCGCATATTGGACACATTTTCACATCGGATTTCACATGCAAATGGATAATTTGGATGTGGTGCCATATATTTCGCACACTGCGGTAGCAGTTGCACAGTCCGCAAAGCGCCATGTTCAAAGAAACTCCAGAGACTGCTTGATTGTGAGCAGAATTAGCGTGCTTCCTGAGCTGACTAAGCGAATTTACCTCCAAATTGCATTGGGAACAAGCGCAATTCCCTTCGTTTACACCGTGCGTTCGCTTGCAGTGGCGTGTGAGTCCGAAGTGTGAGTGGAAGGTGAGACTGCAGTGCAGACATTTGGGACGGATTGGAGCATTTGTAGGCTGCATATTATGGACTAGAGGAGGGAATGGTGGCTGCTGAAGGTACTCGTAAAACTTCTGACCGTAATTTCCTCTATGCCATATCCATCTCCCCTAGCAGGTTCCAGAAAAGGGAATGCCCTAGTCATTTTGTGCTTTAGATAGACAGGAAAATCCTCATTTTTGTAGCTGAAAATATAGAAATGCGACTGGAAAACTGATGTCAAAAATGAAGGTCTGGATATTGAGGAAACGGGATTTAATTATAGGATTTGTGTGGTCGAACATTAGTGAGACTGAAGAGAGACAGTGTGCATCTATAAAAGACATAAAAAACTACATAGTAACTGCTGAGTCTTTTCCTTGTTAGGTGTTAATTTGCTATGGGACTTTAGATGTTCTCGGTAGTTCCTGCTATGTACGAAACGCCCTTCGCTCGTCCTATTCCTTAAGAAAGCCGCTGGATGATCCTTGGCCACACTCGATTTTGGCCTCTGGGCTAAATTGAAAATACTCGTGTTTCAGTAGGTGGTCCTTTGTATTTGCGTAATAGTAATGCTAAGTTAGGAAAATTAATTGGATCTTCGAAATTTAAGCGAAAGGCGTTTAATTTCTCAGTAGTTTTTTTCCTACAACCCTGGAATCGGTCCTATCTACGAGAAATATGAAGAAACTTCAACTGTTTCCATCCTTCTTAAACTTGCAATACCTTCGTTTTCGAAGTGCATACATAAGTAGCCTGAACGTTGGCATAGACATGCATCCCCGTGGCCAATACAGACCTGGCAAGTGGACGCCGTCTAGCAATTAAATGGCAACGGTGAGTCTCATAGTACTGCTGTGGACTGCAGGCAGCGGCTGTCCAGTCTCCGACGGAAGTCCAGCGTTTCCCTTCGTCGTGGACTCAGTTTCAAAGGACTGCAGTCCTTTTCCTTCCCTAGAAGCCGCTCTCCAAGCTGCTTCTTCACTACCCGCTTCTACGATTTCCCTCAAGTCTCCGGCCTCATTGTCTGCCTGGACTGTCCTAAGCACCGTAACTATTGTGGGCAATTCGAATGTAGTGGATATCAGTGGAGTGGTTTCTGTAGCAGGCACATTGGAAATGGTCGATGTGCAGGTGACTTCAGTTCTAGCCGGCGAATTCGTTTTGAATGTTTCAGGGAGCCTGCTATTGGAAAGTTGCAATTTCACCTCTTTCAAGTCGATTCCTGTCCAGACCAGAGGGCAGGTCTATGTGGAAAATAGCATTTTTACAAACAATTCAAAAGGAGTTTTTTCCATCATGCAACTTGGAGGAAATCTCACTATCATTCAATCTCAGTTCATAGACAACGCCAAAATCACAGGCGCTGTGCTGCAGATTTACCCTGCGAGCGGAGTAGAAGCCACACTAATCTCCATATCGAATTGCACCTTCCAAGGGAATGGAGTGAAGGGCGGCAGCAGCGTCCTGGCTTTAAGCGACTTTAAAGTGAATTATATAGTCGCAAAACAGACAATATCCTTCTCCACGTGCATATTTCGGTCTCATCCTGCCGCTGTTTTCCAAATCTCAGCATCGGTTTTCGAACTTATCGTTTCTGAATGCTCATTCGTGAGTGAATTTCAGCTACTGACTGGATCGATGCAAGGGATTAATGTGACAATGACGGATTTGGCGGTTGAGCAGGCACAAGGTCCTTTATTGGTCTTGAAAATAACAGGGGTGTTCAGCCTTGCCCATAGCAACTTCACTAATATTGCAAATGGGCCGCTATTAACTGCCAAAGGAACAAGTCTGTTGGCTTCCCTCGTATGTCTCACTCATATTCGCATATCCAATATAGCAAACTCCGATTTCAGCACTTACAGCAACATAATAAACGCTCAAAAGCTCACCATTCAGTTACTATCTGTGCACATTTCCAACTTCACATCCAAAGCAAATGGGCTGTTTTTCCTAGTCAGCAGCGTCTTGACCAGTCACAACTTCTCAGCCCTGCACGGCTCCGCCGCCTCCAGTGTCATCGGCCTGATGGTGTTCTGCACAATCTCAATGCGCGACAGTTACTTCCAAAATGTGAATTCTGCAGGCACGATGTGGTTCTTCATGCGAAGTTCTGCGACAATTCAAGGGATCAGGTTCCGAGAGATACAGGGAGTTTGGCTGGAAATAGTGAAGGTGTATACCACTAATTTGTTAGCGTTTCAAGGCGCTTCTCAGTCCTGGGTGGATTCGATGGATGTAGTAATGATAAATAACGGATATCCGAAAACATTCATTATCGACTGCAGTTTGCTGGTAACGAATTCAGTATTTGCAGGGCCGATGGGCATGGGGCTTATTTCCGTGGACAATGGTAATCTCACTATGCGCAACATCACAATTGCATCAACATCCGCCCATCGACTGATCAACCGGGCTCGAGGAGCTAATATCGACCTGGACCAAATGCTACTCAGAGACTTGACTGTGCAGTTCACAGTCTGGTCTATTTCTTTTGAGTGCATAGTGCGCATTCAAAGGCTGGAAATGAACAATGTGACTGCTCCGTCCTTCGTCAAAGGACAGCATTTTAGGATGGAGATACAGGAAGCAAGAATTGAAAAGTCGAGAATCGACTGGATTGTGGGTTCAGGCATTGTAGCGTAAGCGCTAGACAGGGATTTGCGTATTGGCAGTTTGTTGATCAAAGATTCTGTAGGGTCTCTTTTTAGTGGCTTCAGCAGTTCACTCGTACTGGATCAGGCAAAATTAGTGAATGTGACGATATCGCAAATGCTGCTTTTGTCGCATTCGAGTGCTCGTCTGTCCGGGATCACGATACATAGTGTCAAGTTAGGGAATCAAGGCAGTTTGATCACTGCTTCCAGTAATAGCAGTGTGTGGCTCAATTCGGCGGATTTTACGGATATTTCCGCAACTGATAATGGCCTTATCTCCATTCAAAAATCATTTCTTGTGATATCGGCTTCTTATGTGGCCGGGCTGAATGTGTCCTTTATTGAAGCCAGCGAGTCCTCTGTGTCTATTCTGGACAGTGAAATAGCGGACATTCAACTAGGCGGAAAGGGAAAACTACTGTCTCTGGTGCACAGCGGAGCTCTGGTGAGCTGCTCGAACTGCCCCACCATAGTTCTGAGTGCAACTACTCTTAGGGACATATCAGCGAACAAGGGAGGAGTGGTGTACTCCAAAGCCAGCGACCTGAGCAGTACTAGTAGCCTGGTAGTGACGAAAGGGAGGTTTGAAAGGTGTAGTGCGGAGACTAGTGGCGGCGTCCTCAGTACTGAGAACTACAATGTGGACATAGTGCAGTGCAGCTTCACAAACAACACCTCAGTCAACGGAGGTGTGGTGCACTTTTTAGGAAACTCGCAGAAACTGCTCATACAGAACAACTCTTTCGCATACAACTCCGCACTTATCGCTGGGTCCTGCATTCGCTGGGTTGGCCTGGAACCTGCACTGCGCTTCAACAACTTCTCCAACAACTCGGCGCTCTATGGCAATCCCCAAGCCTCAGTGCCACATCACTTCCTGCTGCTTACACCTGGGTCTTTGGAGTGGGTGGCTGATTTCCCGCTGCAGGGAGTCACTGGACAGCGCATGGAGCAGCCTTTATTAGTCGGAGTATTTGACATAATGGACCAACTCATCACAAGTGACAACTCCACTTTCGTATATGCACTGATGCCGGCGCAAATGTTAACTTTGGGCAGTCGACAGATAATTGTAACCAAAGGAATTGCCTCCTTTTCCTTCGTCTTCTTGCCGTTTTTCGTCGGAAGCGTCAACCTGAGCTTCGCTAGTCCTTCGATCGTAGAGGTAGCCTTCGAGTACCGATTCCGCGACTGCCAAGCTGGGGAGATCCGCACCGAGCGGGGCTGTTTTCCCTGCGCCAAGAACTCCTACTCGCTCCAGCCCTCTGATCTTCTGTGTCTCATGTGTCCTGCACATACTCAGTGCTATGGGCGGACGGAGTTGGTACTGGACGCTGAGTACTGGCGAGCCAGCAACTGGACAGATGTGATCTACCCTTGCTTAGTGCCTGGCAGTTGTAAGGGAGGCGCAGACAGTGAGTGTGCACCCGGGTACCGCGGCCCTCTATGCAACAGCTGTGTCCAGGGCTACTATCGCCTTGCTTCCTGGCAATGTACACCATGTGAACATGAATTCCCTGCACCTGCACGCGGAGTGTGCATTGTCTTAATAGTGATAGCAGCAGCCACAGCGCCTGCCCAGCTTTTCCTTGCAGAGGAAGGAGCGAGACACAACTTCTTTCTAGCCATGCGCCAGTTCATCACTTACGCACAGACTATTATGTTCGTCACATTGCTACACGCGAAATGGGGATTCAGTGTACTCGTTCATAATGAAATTCTGCGAGTGATTGGATCTTTGGGGGGACTGCTGGTGTATGCGGACTGCCAGGACGCAGCCCTGCATTATTTCCAAGTCGTTGCACTGTCCTTTTACCCGATTCTGCTGCTTACTGGATGCGCTGTGGTCTGGTTTCTTGTGAAGCTGCGAAGTATTCTCGATGAGAAACTAGTGGTAATGGCATCAGCGGGATGCGTGACATTATACAGCTACCTGCCAGTGCTGTGGCTAGTGGTAGTTTCCCTCTCCCAATGTCAAGAAGTAGCGGGAGAGTCCTGGCTAGTGGCCGACATGACTGAAAAGTGCTGGACTGGAAACCATCTCCGCTACACCCTAACTGTCACTCTCCCAATCCTAGTGCTCCTCCCAGCAGGCTATTTCTTCGCTGTTTTGTGTCTTTTCAAGCCGCCCAAAGCCCGAGTCTGCCGCAACTTCCACAAGTACTTGACAGCCGGGTACACAGTGGATAAGAACTATTGGGAAATATACCGTCTTATTCGCGAAATCGTATTGGCCGCGCTTTCCCTCGCTTACCCTTTCCTCGATTCATTTAGCTCCTCTATCCTTCTTTTCTGCATTTTCGGCTTTTCTCTCCAATCCGACATCAAGTGGAGTCCGTACCAGTGTCCTTCCCTGCTCCTTATGAATGTCGCTTCTTACCTTTCCGCGGCTGCAATCACCTGGTCTGCTGTGTGGGCGATTGATTCGCTTGTAGTAAGCCTTGCGACTGGTGGGACTATGAGTGTTTTGCTTATTGGATCGCAGGTTGTCAGGAGGCCGAAGCGGTATGTAGTTACGGAAATAATGAACAAAGATGACTTTTCCTCTGCTTTCCCAAGGAATAGGTCCTCTTTGTGGATGGATGATAGTAGAGATGTGCTGAATGTGCCGCCGCCCAGCTTCAACGAACAGAGAAGTCAGTTCATTTCGCAGTAGGACTACATTAATAGCTATTTGCGGACTTTATGCAGTCTACAGTGCTCAATATATAGAAAATTGGCTTTGATGATGGGTGTTAGGGCTGCTTTTTGTATGAAAATCCCAAATAAAGTTGCATTGCAGCGGATTTTGTATTTCAAACTTTCCCGCATCTTCACGCTCATAGAAGCCCAAATTTGCAGAAATGGCAGTTTCTGCGCTTTTCAAAAAGCCGATATAGAATAAAAAACTTCGTTTCGTCAATATCGACTAACAACTCTCATCAAAGGAAAGCATATCTTTCCCCTCAACTAATGTATGCGGATTTCCATATGCACACGAAAAACACAGTTCTCAGCTCTGCTTGCAGTAATGCAGAAAGCGAAGCTGCAGTCAATAGAACTAAACTCGAAGGAAACCGACCTAATTACATTCTTTTCTACCCTAGCATTCTTCCGCCCATGCAGCAGCAGGAAGTGCTGTTATTCTAGCGATTTCCTGAAACTTAGGGAAAAGCAAATGGTGAAAATGCATCTGATTCTGTTGCTCTGCGGCGCAGGCCGTGCATGTCTGCTTTCAGACGGAAGTGCTGCGGCTCCTTTCTATGTGGACGAAAGTACAGACAGGCCCTCTGACATCTGTGCTCCTTTCCCTTCACTGATTTCCGCCCTCTCAGCGACCACAGACCTGCTCACTGCCACTGTCTCTCTCCAGTCTCCTACAGAACTCCCTCCATGGACTGTGAGAACCCGAGTCAGTTTGCTGGGCAACGGACACGTCCTTCAAGTTTTAGGCCAGGTGTCAATACTCGGACACTTGGACCTGCAGAACCTGCAATTGACCTCAGATGTGACAGTGAACTTTGTGCTGGAGGTGCTTGGCTCTCTCACGCTTGAGAACTGCAACTTCACTGATTTCGCCGCGCTGCCGATCCATGCGAAAGGCCGGGTGCACGTGGTGAACTCGGTTTTCCGGGGAAATGCAAAGGGAGTGTTTGCGGCACTGGCGCTGGGAGGGCAGCTTACTGTGGCTTCGTCTCGGTTTCTGTATAATGCAGGAAGTTCAGGGGCTGTCTTCTTTATCTTCCCAATCAGCGAGTCCCGAGCTTCTCTATTCCGCATCGAGAATTGCGAGTTTGAAGGGAACGGAAGACCCGGCAACAGCAGCGTCCTTTCCCTGAACGACCAAGGCATTAACACGCTCCCAGGCCTGCAAGCCATTTCCTTCTCCGAATGCACCTTCCACTCCCACCCAGCCGCAGCCTTCCAACTCACCAGCTCCTTCTTCACCCTGACTGTAGAGAACTGTCGCTTCCACAATGAAACTCAACTGGTGACTGGCGCACTTACCAATGTGACGGTTTCCCAAGTGGCAGTCACTAAATCCGCAGGACCTTTATTCGTACTGGACTTGTCAGGAATCTTTAACCTCACTTGTAGTAATTTCACTGATACTGGCAAAGGGCCGCTGATTGTTGTTTTTGGTTCCAACGTTACCCGCTCGGTCCTTTACCTGCAATTTCTCTACCTGACGAATATCACCAACTTGGACTCTTTCGTTCCTGGGGCTCTCGTGCATGCCCAGCAGGCCACTATCTGGCTGGACACAGTGTCCCTCACCCGCTTTCAAGTCAAAAACTATGGTATATTTGTACTTATTGGATCAGTCTTATTCGCGCGGAATCTCTCTGCTTCGAACTCAACGGCCGACTCAGCAGTAGTTGGCATATTCACTCTGTCGACAATTGTTATGAATGATACGCACATCGAAAGGCTGAATTCGAAAGGCAGTATGTGTATTGTAAACAAGAGCTGGGCACGTATTAGCAGAGTGCGGTACAGGAACGTGCAGGGCTATTGGGAGCCTGTGCTGCAAGTGCACACCACCAACTTCTTCCTCCTCCGAGATCATTCCCATGTGGACATCGACGAGTTAGACGCGGAAATGATAGTCGCAGGCACACCACTGATTTACGTGCTTGCTTCCGACCTCACACTGCGGAACTCGCAACTTGTGGGGCCTGTGGGCATGAGTGCGATAGCGTCTCAAAGCGGCAGGGTCACGCTGAGTTGTGTTGTGCTGAAAGTCGCAGCAGCGCGCAGTCTGGTGATGGGACTTTTTAGTGCATCTTTTGAGTTTGACTCTTTGATACTTGCGAATCTCACCACTACTTCCACTCTATTTACTCTCTCGCCAGGCAGTTCTGTCCAGATCAAGCAGTTGCGACTGACGAATGTGACTAGCATTGCACTCAGCAAAGGAAAGCAGTATCGGATGGCCATTTCCGAAGTTTGCATTGAGCGGTCCAACATCGGCAATCTGGCTCATTTCGCCATTGAAGTGTAAGCGTCACACAGAGACTTTAGTATCGGCAGTCTAGTGCTGCGCAATAGCACTGGGCATTTGTTTAGTGCGTATAGTAGCGTGCTGACGGTGCAGAAAGCTGAGATTGAGAACTTGACTGTACCTGACAGGCTACTCTACTTGTTTCACTCGGACGTCTCTCTAGTATCCTCTACATTCCGCAACATAAAACTCGGGGAGACTGGAAGTCTTGCCACCGTCCTGAGCCAAAGCACCCTACGTCTCACATCAGTCTCCCTGCACAACGTCACAGGCACTGAGCACGGAATCATTAGTCTGCACAGGTCCTCGCTACTGGTGGCTTCTTCGTCCTTCACTGCTCTTAACGTTTCACTAATTGTGGCGCAGCAGGCCTATATATCGATACTGGATAGCGAAGTGTCGGATATAGTGCTGGGGCGGGAAACCAGTGCTTTGTCGTTGGTGCCAAATGGAGGACTGCTAAGCTGCTTGAACTGTCCTACTATCGTGGTCGCAGGGGTTAAGTGTAGGGACATACACGCGAAGAAAGGCGGAGTGATATATGCCCTATCTAGTGAGGAGCAGCCCGGGGCAGTTGCAGTGGAGCGGTCGGAGTTCCAGAACTGCAGTGCACGGACTTACGGAGGAGTGCTCAGCACAGAGAAGTGCAACTTGACAATTTCGCAGTGCAGCTTCCAGTACAACACCGCTCAGTACGGAGGCGCTATCAACTTCCAAAGCGACTTCCAAAGCCTTCTCATTGCGAACTCTTCCTTTCTTGGCAATTCCGCATACTCAGGCTCTTGTATTCGCTGGATTGGCCAACAACCTGCTATCACCTTGACCACATACGCACATAACTCTGCGCTGTATGGCAACCCGCAGGCCTCAGTCCCTCATCATTTCCGCCTGCTGACGCCCGACTTGCAGCCTGTCACTCAATTCCCAGTACAAGGAGTCACTGGGAAACAGATGAAGTTGCCTCTGCTGGTGGCAGTGTTTGATGTCTTCGGGCAACTCATCGTGACGGACAACTCTACACTCGTGTCAATTTCGATTCCGGACACAATAAAAGCGCTAGGCAGCACTACAGTTGTGTCTGTCCAGGGACTTGCCAGCTTTTCCTTCTTGTTCTACCCCTACTCGACCGCCACTCTGAACCTCACCTTCTCATCACCTTCCGTTGTAAATCTCACTATCCCTTATCAACTTATTGACTGCCAGCCTGGAGAAACTAGGTCGAAGCGCGGATGTTTCCCCTGTCCCAAAAACTCTTACTCCCTCGACCCCTCTGACACTGTATGCAAATCTTGTCCTGTGCACGCCCAGTGCTACGGCCAGGCCACTCTGTCTCTCGACCCGCACTACTGGCGCTCTTCCAATCTCACAGACAGCATCCTTCCCTGCTTGATTTCGGAGAGCTGTCTAGGCGGATTGAACAGCACGTGTGCACCTGGCTACAACGGCACTCTCTGCGGAGCGTGTGCAGAGGGGTATTACCGCTATGCGACTTGGCGGTGCAAAGCCTGCGATACAGCGATTCCACTCCCCGCTCGAGTGTTTCTCTCAGTGTTGCTGCTGTTTTGCACAGTCTCCATTCCGCCTCACCTTTTCCTCAACACTGAGGGACTTGTGTACCGCTTAGCGTTGGTATGGAAAGTGCTTCTGAACTACACACATATGGTAATGTTCGCGACGCTGCTGCATGCTGATTGGGATTTGAAAGTTCTGATTCATCATGAAGTGCTGCAGGTCGTAGGGTCGGTGGGGGCTTTGATGGTGGGTGCGGGCTGCAACTCTATGAAGGAGTTATACTACCAGGCAATTGTGGCGTCCTGTTACCCTGCAGTGCTCTTTTTAACCAGTTCACTATGCTGGTCCTTCGCCCAACACAAACGTATATGCGGAGCGACCGGAGCAGTAGTGCTCGCCAGCAGTTTCCTAGCCGTGTACCACTACCTGCCAGTGCTGTGTCTGGTAATGGCGAGTCTGGGCCAATGTCAGGAAGTCGAGGGAGAGATGTGGCTCGTCTCTGATATGACTCAAAAGTGTTGGACTGGCATACATCGACTTTTCGTGTTCACACTTGGGATTCCCTTGCTAGTTATTGTCGTTTTCGCCCATAGTATCGCTATTCTGTGTATAGTGAAGCCTCCCAATGCGAAGCTCTTTCAAGCCATACACCTCTACCTCCTTGCAGGACTGAAGGACAAATTGAAGTTCTGGGAACTGCGGCTGATTGTGCGCAGAATGACACTGTGCTTCCTGGCTCTCGCCTACCCCCGCCTAGACTCCTTCAGTGCCACAGTCCTTTGCGCCTGTCTGCACGGCTCTTCCATCCAGACTGACGCCCGCCTGCGTCCTTACAAGTTCCCAGTTGTCAATGCACTCAGTCTGACTGCACATCTCTCAGTGGCAGCCGTCCTTTTCACTCTAACTGTGAAGAATGAATATTTCTCTATAGCGGTGACGGGCTTAGGTACTGCGATTGTGTTGGGAGTGAGCGGTGCGGCTGTGTATCGGACGAGGAAGTACGTGCTGAGGCTGAAAGAAAACCCTGTGATTGGGTGGAATCTCACTCCTCAGTCCTCAGTATCTCATATAATGGAAAGCGCTGGAGTGCTGGACCCTCCTCCGCCCTCCTGCAACGACCTGCTGGACGCTAGTTAGTTAGTCTACCAGTACTTCTCTGACACTTTGTCCACCCACTTCCCCAGGTTCGCCACTCTGTGGGAGTTGTGCGCCAGGTACACCACCGCCACCAGCACCCACACAAACAGGAACATTGCATTGAAGAAGAACACAGCGATGAGCAGAGCGAAGTAGGCCCCCGGCTGAGTGCGGAGGTCGGTCTGGTACAGCGCACCTCCGATGACAGCCACAAGGCTCGCTGAAAGGGATAGGAACTCAGTGTGGTTGAAGCGGCGAGTCTCGAACGGCATTTCCTTGTGCTGCAAAATGGTGAAGATCCACAAGGCACCGACTGCCATTTCCGACTGAGTTTGGCTTTCCGAGGTCATGAGCAGGTTGGCGATCATGACCATGACAGACTTGCGCAGCACCACTACGAACTCCCAGAAGTAGAAGCGCGGGTGGTAGCCGGAGTACAGGAAGCCGATGCGCCGCACGTTCACTTGCTCCTGCAGGTTCTTTCGCTGACGGAAGAGCACTGCCCAGAAGAACAGCGGAGTCCCGATGCACCAAATCAGTATGGCGGGCAGCGCCACTCCGAAAGCAAAGGTGTGGTGTTCGCCTTCCCAGCATGCCACACGCATGTCGTGCAGCAGCCACAGCGACCCCGGCTCCACCTCCACGCAGGGGAACAGCTGCAGGCTGGACTGCAGGACGATGGGCTGCATGGAGAGCAGCAGCACAATGACGGAGCACACTACGTGCACTCGTAGGTACTCAGTCTTGCGCTTGAACAGCGCCACAATGCCCCACACCAAGCACGCCAGTATAATCAGAATGACAGGCGTGACCGCCACCACGATAGCCTTCTGATACAGGTAATTGATGCTGGAGTCGCTAGTCAGGCACTCATTTGAAAAGGCAAACTGACTCGCATTCCCAGTCATTTTGAGTCCTTCAAAGAAGGAAAGCAGGTCCACAGGCCATTTAACCTGCAGACTGCTCATGAGCATAGAAACCTGGTTGTAGTTCATGAAGATACGGAAGTGGATGCTCATGGAGGACTTCTTCTTCACTGTGTTGCGCAGGTTGCCTAGAATCATGATGATTAGGAACACGGCGGAGCCTATGATTATCAGCACGCCGCGAAATACGCCCCACACAGCGTTTCCGCAGGGCAGGCAGAAGAAGTTCCCGAAGCGGAAGTAGCCGGAAGCGCAGAAAGTGCATAGACGCCCCTCATATCCCGTGTCGCACTCCGCAAGGTTCCCACCTAGACAGATATCCTTCGCATAGCAGTTGAGCAGCAACTCCGACGTGTTGGAAGGCCGCCAGTAGTCCTGCGCCACTGTGGTGTTGGCGCCTCCATAGCAAGTGAGTCCTCCAGGACAGCTCTTGCACACTGTGTCAGAAGTGTTGAAGGAGAAAGTGCCGATTACACACATTTCACACACAGAGTTGGCAATGACTTCGCCCATCACACACTCACGCAGTAGTAAGTCAACCTTCAGAAGTGTGCTTTGGATGCCAGTGTTAGGGTTGGGAGAGACGTAGTCTATGGTTTCCGCGGTTAGCTGCAGGCCTATTTTGGACCCGGGAGCATCAGTGACGGAAAGGTCGATGAAGGAAAAGACTCCATGCTTGGCAGGGACAGTCTGCAGGCCAGAAACCAGTGCAGACTGCTTGGAAGCTCTGAGCGAGCCTTTGGACAGGTTGTCTGAAATTATCAGTTGCCCCAGTTCGTCGTACAGTCCCAGCACAATGGGCTGAGTGAACACACTGCCGCTTTCGCCGGGGAGGGAGGACACAGGCACCGGAGCATCTGATTGCAAGTACCGCAGTTCCACTGGAAACGCAGCGAGGAAGTTCCCATACAGTGCTGTGTTGTTCACATTGGTCCAGTTGGTGAGCACTGGCTTGATCTTGGCGTACTGGATAGCGCCGCCTCCTGCATAAGCCTTGTTATTGAGAAAGTGGGTGTTGTTAATGTAGTACACACAAGTGAACTGCAGCTCAGACGGGTCGCAATAGAGTGCAAGAGCGCCTCCGCTGTTCCTGGCCGTGTTACTGCTGAATATTACATCAGTGAGAGTAGCAGTGGTGTAACCGAGGTAAAGTCCCGCGCCGTCTTCAGAACTGCTGCAGCTCTCGATACGGCTGTTGGTCAGGGAAACGTACCCAGCCGGGTCCATTTGACGTCTGATGGAAGCTTTGTTGGGGTTGGTGTAGGTGATGTACACCGCTCCTCCATTGCGTGCTTGAATCCGAGTGAAGTTGCAGGTAGAGACTTTGACCCCCAGCATCTGCAAGCCCCGAATCACCCCCCCGTCAAACCGAGGCTCCGGCACTTGGCCAATATCTGTGAAGTTGGAGCTGGTGAGCGATAGAGAGGATTCGATGGCTTGGAGGAAAGTAGAGGTTAGGCCTGTCGCCGTGATTTGACTGAGCTGCAGAGAGGACTGCTTGGCCACAATCACGCCTGAAGCTGATTGCATGTCGATTTGCTGAAACAAAGACGAAGTGATTGTAACTGAGCTCTGTAGGTCCAGTCTAAATAAGGCGGCGCTTTCCCCCAGCGACATCATTTCGAACCTCGAACTTTTCAATGTCATTGTGCTCTGCACCATGTCGATGAAATTGAAGCCGTCCGGGACTGAGCAGTTGTTAACGAGAAGCCCGGTGATGAGGAGAGTGGTTTGCTTGCAGCTGAGGAACTGTCCTTTGACTCTGGTGAGCGATATGTTGGACAGCGTGAAGGGTGTAGTGCTGACAGGATTGATCTTCGCATTGGTGACCACCACATCAGCGAAAGTGGAGTTGAAGAGTTGGAAAGTGGCACTGCCCGGGGCGAACAGCGACCTCACGGTTAGGTTGGCAAAGGTGCAGCCGCTCAATAGGGTAAAGCCCACTGGCCCTACGCCGCCTGCGAGCACTGCCATAGTTCCTGAAAATGTGGTTTTCTGAGCTGAGATCAAAGTTCCGTAGTTGGCGAAGAGCATGCCGCTCAGCGACTCTTTGGCGACGTTGAAAGTGACGTTGCTGAAGTAGTAAATCTGAGCCGCGTACGCCTGGACGAAGGCTGTTCCGAAGGAAATGTTTCTGAAATCCACGTTGTAAATGTACCCCGGAGTCGTGGCTGTGGATGAGGTCATGAAAATTGTACCCGCACCTACAGTGTCAAACAGGCTGTCTAGAAACCAGGATATAGATTCAAACTGGTAAAAGACATACCCATTTCCATAGGCATTTCGAAAAGTGACGGAAGTGAGGTTGATTGCCTGACCTACACTGCTGCATACATTGCCTGGGGTCGACACTGTGTTCACTTCCGTGCTTTGAACCCTCACCATTGAGTATTGGAAGTCGTACACAGGCGCATTGGCCGCTTGCAAGTTGACAAAGGCGCAGTTCGTCACTTGCACCAGAACTGCGTAGTAGCCGTACAGCACGCCGCCACTCTTCGCTTGGCAGTTGCGCACTCGGGAACTCACTAGCGACACAGTCCCGACGTTCTGCAAGTTCAGAACAGACCCGACGCTGGTGGAGTTGCCAATGTCTTGGAAGTCGCAGTCGGACACACTGAAGAGGGAAGTCGGACTGGCCTGGGCCAAGATGAGGCTTTGGTTGGTGTGGCTGAAGGTACAGGAGGTGAAGGAGAGCGTCTTTGCCAGGTTTGTGATGTTGGCTGCTTGGCCGAGACCTAGGAAGTTCGTCTCCGTAACGGAGTGAATTTGGTCGTTTAAGACGAGTTGAAGGCCAATCTTCCCCCGACTAAAAACGGAGTCGAGTATGGTAACTGCCCAAAAGTACGAATTCATCCGAATCGCAATGTCTGGGAAGTCTTCGAACCTGGTCCTTGTAACAGTCAACAAGCTGACGCCCGTATAGCCTCCGCTGAAAACCGTAGGGTCCACCACGATGCGCACTGCAGACTGGAACTGGGAGAAAGTGCAGTCCTGGAGAAGGATGGTGGAGGGAGTGTTCGGACTGACGACGATGCTGCTCGGCAGGAACTCCACAGCTACGGGCAGGTTGGAGAAGGTCGAGGCTTGCAGCTTCACAGTGGCTCCGAAGGACTGGAGAGTTGCGAGAGTGCCTAGACTGGAGGTGACGTGCGAGTTTAGGATTTCCAAAGTGCCGAGCACAAATGACAAGTCGCTCTGCAGGTTGTTTAACGTACAGCCCTGGAGAGTTAGCTTGCCCTCCACTCCGAAGTGAGCTCCAGTCTCTGTGCTTAAAGACAGGTCTTGCAGGACTAATACACCCGCAGGTGTGATGTCCGTATTCGTGTTTAGGACGAAATTACTCTGACTTAGACCGTCCAAAGATACTGCAGAGGCGATGGTTAATCCGCCCAGGGCCCAAGAGCCCGAGTTAGGCCGGACCACCAGTCCTCCGCCTGAGATGGGCAGAGCAGCCAGCGCAGCTGATAAGGAAGTGTAGGGGTAGCAGTCACTACCGTCAGCCAGCAGCGGGTCTGCGTTGGACTGAAGAAACAGTCCTGCGGAGGAGAACAAGGGACTGCAGGCCAGGGTGAAGGGAAGGAAAAGGAGGAGAAGAGTCGGCGACATCGAGGATTATTTTCAGCCATCGGAGAAAAAAGCTGGGTCAAACGACCAGGCTGCACTTTACGGAGAGGCTAAGCGACTTTGGCTAATTTCGTCTATTTGACTCTATGCACCTTCCATTTAAAAGAAAGCCGAAAGAGGCCAAAAGTCGCCATATGGCTTTCTTCCAAAGTGCATGTCGGCGTGCAGAGAAGGAGACAGCGCAATGCTAAAGGACTGCCGCTGCACAGTCCAAATCTACTTATTTTCAGTGTTTTCCGTGATTGCGGACGCCATTCTTCTTTCAGTGTTGGCACTGGTGTCCGCCACTCTGATTTCATTCCTGTGACCTGCCTTTCTGAAGCTTTCCCTCAACTCTGTGAGTATATCACTAGTGGTCCTTTGAAAAGCGAAGCGGAAAAGCACAGTGGAGTCCACTCCCGACCTGCTGTAGAGGTAACTGGGCAGGCGAACACCTTGGTACCCCAGGCCGAACACCACCAAGGCCAAGTACCCGAACAGGGTCAAAGTCACCCACATCACTCCCTCTGAGTGGGTGTTGCTCTGCAATATGGACATTACGCATGTCCACAGCACCGCTCCAAGGGCCACTTTGTGCCAGAACTGGGCGCGAATGTAGTTGTAGGATTTGGATCGAAAGGAGTACACAAACAAAAGCGAAAAGAGGCTGATGAATAGGCTTTGGTACACCACAGGATAGGCCTTTTTGAGTGTTTTATTCAGGAGCACGATGAAAATCTGAACAGTGCACTTGCGCATGAGAAAGCCTCTGCCCGCTTTGATATTAACGTGCAACTGCACTTCTTGCCATAGCGGCCTGAGCAGAGTAGCAATGAGCAGGAAGACACACATACACACCGAGGAAAGACTGGCGTAGAGCGTGTGATTGCCTTGCCAGCAGGCAATGTAGCAGTCACTGCGTAAATAGCTGGCGGAGAAGGAGGACGCAGAGACTGAGTCAGTGCAGATAAACACGTCAAAAAGGACTGAAAATACAGGCAAGTAGAGCCAGTCGTTGATCAGCGGAACCACAAATTCGCATACTTCTCCGAATAAATGTGCACCCGGCAGCTTTCTCAGCTTCACATCCAGTCCGCAGACCAAGACAGTCACCATCAGCACCCAACTTAGCACCACTGCATACACACTAATCAGCACGATTTCGAACCCGCCGTTCAGGTACAACATCATATCGTGGAAGTCGAGGGCTGTGACATCAGCTAGTAGTTGGAGGGCGAAGAGCAGGAAGGAGCCACTCGGTCCGAGAGAGATGTACTGTAAGGCTTCGATGATGATGCCCAGGAAAGCGAAGATGTCCAGGAACTGCATTTCGCGGCTTTCCAAGAGTTCTTCAACTGGGAAGTTCCAAAACACACGCCAGACTGCTAGGCTGTATAGCAGACAAAACAGGAACATCCCTGCTGCCAAGCCGTAGAACAGGCTTTCCCCGGGCTCGAATTGCATATTGAGTCGGTCCTCAAATGGACAGCCCAGGGTCGACTCCCTGACTGCTGTAGGGACATTCGTGCTGCCGTCACACCAGCGCAGTTGCTGAGAGAACCGGAACATCACGGGACTCGCAGGGTCGTAGATCCCGACTAGGGACACATTGAGTGAAGAGTTGAAGGACACGGAGTTGATAATTTGGTAGGACATGGAAGCGCGGTCGTTGGTGGCGGAGCTGAAGTAGACCAAGCCGCTGCACCCCACGAACTTCGAATCCTTGATCATCCGGTAGAAAACCTGGGTGTCTGTGTAGTCCTTTCCCATCTGCACGCATGTGTCGGCGGCGTAGGCCACTGCAAGCGCTGCGTCGTAGAAGAAGCAGGAGCGCATATCAGGCTGCTGACTGAATCTATGCACAAAGTCCTGCTTCACCTGCTTTCCAAACGAACCTACGAAGCCGTTTAGCAGCAGCTGCACTGCTCCTTGAAGCATCTCGCTCCGCACCTGGTTTGTGTAGGAATCATTCGTCTGGACGAGGCTGGGAGACAGCCACTTGTTCGCTATGAACTGGACGTCTCCTCCTCTAAGTCCTAATTCATACAAGTAGTCGACTACCAGCACAGCGTTGTCAATCATAGAAATGATCAGCACCTTGGCTCGACTGTCAATGAAGTTTTGGAAGAAGTGCGTGCAGTTGCGCAGGGTGGCGACTGACGGCAGTGGCGAGGGGAAAATTTGCATATCTTCATCATTCAGGACGGAAATACGGTTCGCCTCAGCAGCTGCCAGGAACGCTTCTCTGAACTTCCGGCCTGAAAGGTCGTCGGAAACCATCAAGGCGCAACTTGTCCAGCCAAAGTGTGCGAAGAGCTGCACGAAAGCTGCAGCTGTGTACTTATCGGGCACCACTGTTCTCACGTACGTAGGGAACTGAGCAGTGCTCGAAAGGTCATCCACTGTGTTGGACGCTCCTACGAGTGCCTTAGTGATGTTCAAGTCCTTCATCAGTTGGTAGAAGTTGACGGAGACTTCAGACCCAAAGGCGGAGAGAATCGCAAGTCCGAGGTTGGGTTTGAGAGGCGACAAGTTGGTGAGGGCGAACTGGTAGTTCCACACCTGCACTCCCGCTGTGAAGTTGAGCAGGTCCAGCACGAAGTTGGGCAGAATGTCAACGCGGGCATTCACTTGAGAAAGCGCGAGCACTGCTCCTTTGTAGTAGAGTTGAGGTATATAATTGATGGAGTTGGCGTTGCGCGCTCCGAAGTTGGCACTCACTGTCAGTGCTGCTTTCGTCTGCAGAGGAACCTGAGTCGTGTTTCCCAAGAAGACCACCTGTTCAGTCAGCGTCATAGTTCCATTCCCGACATTTCCAACAAGAACCCTTCGTCCATTCTGTACGTTCAGCAAGCGATAAGCAGGCTGTCGAATGCGGTCTGGGAAGAGGAGGCCGAGTTTCTGCTTGAGCCGCAAAGCGTCTGTGTAGTCCGCCACTATGTCAAGTGCATTCCTCAGCATGCCGTCGTAGAATTCTGACTGAGTGTTAGCCCCCTCCAGCTCCCTTTCCGCAAGCACCAGACTGCCAGTCTGCAAAGTAGGCTCCGTCTCATACAGTCCACTAAGTAGCGGCAAGAGGTTGGCGTACCCTACACCGCTCACCTGCTGCCGCCCTTGACTACGCTCTATTTCCTGGCTAATGACAGAGCGGGTGAGGAGCACTGTCACTCGGTTTCCTGTGAGTCTCAGCTCTCTGCCCACTATATTCAGAACATCCTCCGGAGCAGGGGTATAAAACCCCACTTCATCCACCGCAATCTCTTCCTGGGTCCTCAGTATTCGCCCCACATTGAAGGCCACCTCGGAGGAGTCAACTGCCACACTTACTCTTGTCCAGACAAAGTGCTTGAGGACTAGGGCAATAGCCTCTGCTAGTTGACGAAAACTGCCATTCACATAGTAGGTTTGGCCTGATTTTGGCTCTCGGCTGGTATATCCGAGGACTAAGTGGGGGACGTTGAAGATTTCGCTGTATGATTGGATGAGATCTGTTTGGGAGGGGGCGAAAGTTGCGTCGATGACTGCTATGAGGTTCGCAGGCGGGTCGCCAGCATACGGTGCGGGAGCGGCTAGTATACGCACTGCAGGTACGAGAGTATGGACAGGAGAACGCAGCAGTACTGACAACTGGCTTGGCGTGGAAGAGCTGTAGAGCAGCAGCACTGTGTGAGTGAGGGCCAGCAGCGGCAGCTGTAGACTAAAAAGTCTCATAATGTACTATTCCAAAGGATCGTTGACAGCTTCAGCTGCGAGATTGAGCATGCTCTGGAGTCTTTGAACTCATGAGAGAGGCATCATACTGCAGTAGCGCCAGTACTATGAGGCTGTGAGTAATTAGACAGGACGGAGAACTCGTGATGGCCTCGTAATGTATGCCCGAGAACATGATTCCAGTACAAAAGACCATGATGAAGGGCAAAGATATATTAGCAGACATCGAAAAGTTGCTAAGAGCACGGTTTCCTCCAAATATCTGAACAACTTGCTTCTGATTATGAACAAATTACGCTTAGGG
>Ga0247837_1004608_pt1 | contig 21934 bp, 15 predicted proteins | sample LaCtaG_2_FD_187115 | JGI IMG/M metagenome (GOLD analysis project Ga0247837, IMG submission 187115) | Freshwater microbial communities from meromictic Lake La Cruz, Castile-La Mancha, Spain - LaCruzMarch2015_14.5m | ecosystem: Environmental > Aquatic > Freshwater > Lake | place: Spain: Castile-La...
TGATGGATAGTCCAGATGAAGCACATGGCTTGACACTTTCAAGCCATCAAATCATTATCGAGCAATTTCGGCAAGGAGAAAAGGTGCCGGGACTGGAAATCGGCTTTACTATTATGATTTTTATCCATGAATTCAGCCATTATTTGAGAAGATATAATATCCATAGCATCGGTGAGTTCTACCAGAAGTCATCGCCTATTCGTATCAATCCTCAACCTCGAAATCTTTCTGAAGAACCTTCAATGGTTGCCACTGAGTCTGAGGAGAGGAAAATTCATTTTAGTGAAGAGAAAGAGGAATTCCTACAGGAGGCTAGACTGCGAGCTGAAAGAGAAGACAGTGAGGAGGTGGAGTATGACTGGATGGGACATTTTGAAAGGACTCGAAATAAAGAGCCGACAATCATATCCACTAGCCTGAGCATTTGGAGGCGCAGAGACCTAGCGAAGAGTATCGTGAAGACTATTTCGAATAAGAAGGGAGGAGAAGGGGGAGAAAACATGGATGCGAGCATTTTCGGCTCAGTGTACCCCGGAGTTACTCTTGCAGCAGCGAAGACGTTAGTCGCAGCCTGCATGCGTCGGACTCCAATCGACCTGGTCAGATTCCAAAGCCAGATAGCCAATGATATGAGAGAAGCCCGAACTGCTCAAACCTATGCGACTCTCCGGCTCCAGCGTGGTCGGGCAGAAATTGTTGAGACTTCGACTACGGCAAACCTGCATTTATCGGGCTGCGTTGCGCATTCCAGAGTAGCTTAACAGTAGGCTCCATCTTCATAGTGCATCAATGTTAGGACTGTGAGCTCAGTTCATCTCAGACCTGACCAGTGGTATTGTTGGCTATTGTAGGCAGCAATGCGCCTCTAAGGAACTGCTGCATGTGATTGTACGCATGAATATCTACGTATTAGCTACGACTTCTATCTGTTCCATATCGCACACACCTAGCCCTCTGAGAGCTCCCCCGAACTATTGAAGCCCGCTTTGCCTTGATATCTCTGCTGGCTGTTTACATACATCTTCTTCCGTGTTTCAGATCTCTGGGTAGTTATGGGTAGTTACTTCAGGCCTCAAAGCGCTAATCTCGATATAGGTAATAGCAACACCGGTCTTACCTATCCCACGTGGAAGCGTACAACAATCATGCCTCCTTCCAGCAGATTAGAGGTCCTCACTCGAGCAGCATTTACTACATGCGGATGATCGGGCATTCCGTATTCCTCCAGCCGGGGTTGACTCCAATTCAAATAGCTCTTCGAATGCTAAGAAAACTTACTTCAGGTCTGTTATTTGTTCCCGCAGTCCCAATGTTTCTTGATTTTTGCGAGTTGAACATGGCTTTCTCCGTTGCCTTTTGTATTTCTTTAAGAAACTCGTCAGCGTGTATCGAAGTACAGACGGAAATCGTAGTAAATGCACTTGAGTGCCATAAAAGCACTGTGAGCCCTTCCTCGCCCAGATCAGCGAAGATCTACAAGCGGACTTGAGTCGAGGTTCCATGTTGGCGCGACCCACGATAATGCATTCGCAAAGAGTCACAGGAGGTCAGAAGACAAGTCTACAGGTCAGTTTCGATAATCCGAAGAGCGAAGAACGACAGTCGCCCTTTTCCTTTAGCTAGACCAGCTTCAAGGAATTGCGGTATTCCTGTCAAGTCAGGGTTTCTGTCCCACTCGGATTTGCGCAAAGTCGATTATTTTCCCTTTTGTAGGAATCAAAGCCGCTTCAGCGGGTGCACCACCCACTTCTAGCAAATTTGAACCTTCAAGTATCCCCCGGGCTGCGCTAGTAGATGTAGGTCCTTCCTAACTGATGCCCACGCCAGATGCAGCAGATCCCTACGCCTGGCAAAAAGCTTTCTCCTCAGGCCAATCTGCGGATGTCAGGGAAATGAAGTTCGTTACTTAGCTTTAGTCTGAAAAACAACCTCTGGGAAATACAGATTTCTGCCCTACGACAGGCTGATTACCTCTGTTCGTCCTGAATTTTGCCATGCCACTTGCTATCTCACATCTAAAAATTCTCTACACTCCCACTTATCCGCCTTGTCCCCGGCTTACACCCAAACACTCACTCATACAAAGCAGTGCATTGGCTAACTAGGCAACAATGCAACTGCTGAAATGGGAAGTGAAGCTTAGTGAGTCTGAAGGAAAAGCTGCCTCGATGGAGAGTGGACAGGGAGGTCAGGGACTGTATCTGCGCTCATATCTTCACAGGGAGGACAGCGAGATAGCCGCGATGCAGGAGCTCGTCACACGCCTCATGGGAAAGGCTATGGTCCTCCATCGATATAATGAAAACAGCGACCAGGAAGAGCAGAGAGGTAGCGAGTGAGAAGGAGGCTGCGGGGAAGGAGATGGACTCTAGTGACGCTCCCAGCGACTTGGGCGGCAACTCTAACGAGCACACCTCTGAGTCGCCCAGCAGACCAAAGTGCGATATATGCAGTGAGGGAGACGAGCCTGAAGTGAGACCCTTCCGCCCAGTAGACCCACACGTCTTCGTTAAGGCTTCCCGCAAATACCTCGTTCAGAACCCGCCTGAGGCTTCTCATCTTGTGGACTTTGCCTCCGGTCTGGGCACAGTCCAGCTCCGTGCCTGTAAGTGCCACGTAGACAAGCAGTCGCGTGCCTTCGAGTACTACCTGATCGTGGTAACTTCCATGTACTACGGAGACCCTTTTATAAGGGCGAAGGAACCGCTGCCCACAGCTAAGGACGTATGCAAGGTTCCTCGTCGCCACCGCGAGAAGGGTCGAGACGGTGTGTTGAGTGCACTGGTTTCCCCCCTTCGCCGGTCTTTCAACTTCGAGAGTTGGACTCCGCGGGAAGTGGCGATTTTCGAAGCAGGTCTCTGCGCCTTCGGCAAGCGCTTTGACAAAGTGAGCGCCCTGCTGAGCAACAGCAAAAGCATCGCACAGATCGCAGAGCTGTACTATGACTGGAAGCACACTTCGCACTACAAGTTCTGGAAGGAAGCTGTCATGCGCGAGAACTGGGACTGCTAGGCTAATAGACATGCTGGCTTTCAGGCCGGATGTCGCTCAACTGGCTAGCTGTTTATATGTGCACTCTTAGGAGTAGGTCATAATGACTGAGACGGGCGTGGATGGGTTTCAGGTGTTTGTGCGCATTCGACCTGCTTTCGCACCGGACCGTGGGAGCAGGAGTCAGCCGATGCTGCGGTGCTCTGAGAATGAGGCAAGTTTTACGCAGATTTGGCTGCAGGACCAGCGGTTTTCACAGCGCAAGGAAATGCACTTTGTCTTTCACGGCGTATTTGACGAATCGGCGTCCACTGCCTCCCTATACCATCAGGTAGTACGACCCATGCTAACAAGTGTGACATCCGGCATAAGTGCCACTTGCTTCGCCTACGGTATGACAGGATCAGGCAAAACTCACACGATGTTCGGAAGCATGTATTTCGAGCACGTGCACGAACAGGGAATCGTGCCACTCCTACTAGCAGACCTATTCGCCTTCACACGCAGCAGACCCGGCTCCTGCTTCCTCAAAATCAGCTACCTGGAAATCTACAATGAAATGGTCCGCGACCTGTTGACAGCCAAGGCTTCCTCTCGCTCTCAAGGCCTGATGCTGGTCGAGGACCCTGTGAAAGGAGTGGTGGCCACCGACCTGACCGAGCTGCAAGTGAGCTCCGCTGAAGAAGTGAGTGCACTGGTGGAAGCAGGCAACGGCAGAAGAACGATGGCAGCGACAGGGGCGAACCAGTTTTCCAGCAGGTCACATGCAGTACTGCAGGTTTCCATGGAGCTCAAAACTGAGGCCAGGGACGGGTGTAGACACACGACTCTGTCTCGACTTTGCCTCATCGACTTGGCTGGGAGTGAGCGAGCCGCTGTGACTGAAAACCGAGGCACACGGCTACTGGAAGGCGCCAACATCAACCGATCTCTACTCGCTCTCGGCAACTGCATCAACATCCTCAGCAACCCTGACAAAACCGGCAAATTCGTGCCTTTCCGCGACTCCAAATTGACTCGCCTGCTGAAAGACGCCCTGGGCGGCCGCACCCGCACTGTCATGATCGCCTGCGTCTCACCCAGCATTTCCGCCTTCGAAGAAACTCTGCACACTCTCAAGTATGCAGAGCGAGCCCGCCGCATCAAGGTCTCCGCCTCCCGCAACATCAAGGAAGACCAGCTGCACGTCTCTGAGTACAAAGCCATCATTTCCGCACTCAAATCAGAAGTGGAATCCTTGAAGGAGCGGATGAGCACTAAGCCCGTGTCATTGCCTTTTGAGCCGCAGCCGCAAGTGGATGGAGAGACGTTGGGAGTGGAGTTGATGAGGAACTTCGAGGAAGGCTGGGAACTGAGGCAGAGCATACAAGAGGTGGAGACACTCAATTTAGAGAACAAAAGGCGGATAAAGGGAATGGTGACGGAACTGGAGTATGTGGAAACGATCAATGACGGCCCGGAAGAACACCGACTAAAGACGGAAATTCGCCGCATACACGAAAACGTGAAGGAAAACGAAGAGGAATTGAAGAAATTGCAAGAAGCACTGCAGGCCAACTTGAAAGCCAAGGGCAAGCTGCAAAGAGAACTCGCGGCTTTGAGGGACGACCGACAGCGCGACTTACTGCAGATGGAAGTGACAGTCCGCACTCTGAAGATGGAGAAAATGGACCTGTACATACAGAACCAAGAGATGAAGCAAGAAGTCGCAGACTCTCGCAAGCAGACTGAAGAGAAGGAAAAGCTGATTTCTGCCTTACGACTGGAAGTGGAGGAAATGAAGAAGCAGCTTTCAGGGGCATCCAGAGGGATAAGCGAGGGCGACTCGGAAGACCAGGATGCGTCTTCGAGCCATGCGCATTTTTCAAGGCAGTCCAGTATGTCGTTTTTGTCTTCTCCGCCTGACACTGGGGAGGTTCGGACTAAAAGTTTGGTCATTTCAGACCTCAACCGAGCGAGAGCCATCCGAAAGGCTGAAGTGCATAAGTCGGCCCATAGGTCTGAATCTGCAGAAGGATTCATAACCGCGTTTCCCGGGTCCACCAGCCGAGGAGATGAAACGACGCTTTTGCAAGGTGTAAAGGAACAAATAGTCGCTGAAGAGGCTGACAACATTGCAGCAGTGGCGCCCTCCCCTGTGGTCAAAATAGCAGCAGTCACTATTATTTCAAAGCGACCAGATGCGAAAGGGGCAAAGACAGGAAAGACGTCTCCACGTGCACTTGTGAGAGTTCGCTCTGCTTCAAATGCACGGGAGCGGGTAGGGTCTTCGCAGGCTGGAAAGGCTCGCAGTCCTGTGCCTAGGAAGGAAGCACCAAAACAAGGGAAGACCTCGATGGCGAAGTTGCTGGCTTCGCTGCACCGCAAAATACTGAGTGGGGAAGAGGCAGATTCACTCGTGCTGAAGACAGTGAAGCAGAAGGAAACACCCATGGTGGCCATTTCACTGAGAGGCAGTAAGCCCGCGTCTAATCGATAGTGCCACTATAAGAACTTCAGTACCTCTGGTCTGTAATATGGTGAAAGTCTGTCCAGACTGCCACAAAACTTTCAGCACGGCTTTTTGCGTCGCCCGCCACCAGAGATGTTCACATAGAGGCGAGCGGCCCTTTCCCTGTCACTACTGCTCTCAAAACTTCGGGTATAAGCACGTCCTTCTCCATCACATTTCCAAGAAACACCCTCAAAACCAGACCTACGAACAGGCCTTTTCCCCAGATCTGCGATGCGCAATTAACATCCCACGCTTAACTCATATGCTCGTGCAGTCTGCTGGGTCAGAAGTCCCCCGCAGTGTCCATATTAGCCAGATCTCTGGGTTCTCAGTCACTACTGAATACACGGTCTTGCCACGTATTGTGGAGGTGACCGCACAGCATGGACTGTTGCCTGGCTTTGAGGAGGTTGGTGGGGTGAAGGGATCAAAGTGGAGTCCGAGGTTCTGAGTTGGTAGTTTACTTAGTGTTCTGAAGCCTGGAAAAGCGGGTTTCCCTGGTTCTTAGTCACACGATTTGCCATAGTACTGACGTCCGGCGACTGTCTTCACAGACCGCTCCAAATCCTTCACTAGCGCTAATCTGTCATTCCACTCTAGATTCAATGAAAGCGGTGGTAAGGGTACTTCTGTGCTGTATACACAGTTCGTCTGAAGCGACTCTGCGAGAAGTAGACCGAGCAAAGGACGTGTCTCTCGAGGACTCCACACTCCACGAAGCAGTGAGTGTGGCTGTGCTCCCTTCCGAATCGCCTGAGCCCGAGCCCCGGCCTGCCACTCCCAGGGAGCAGATAGAGAGCCCGAAGGATGTGCAGAAGGTACAGGAAGTGCCAACTCAGATTCGCAAGGGCAAAAAGCGCCCAAAACTCAAGAAAAAGATAAAGGAGAGTGCGGATTTGGTCAAGGAAGATGCTAACATGCATTCTGGTCGACACGTGCCCCAACCGAGAGACGCCAAGCCGAAGAAGTCCATTCTGAAGCGAAGGCAATAAGTGCAATTCTAACTCTGCTGTCCCTATCTCCAGTTCTTTAGACCTGCATACACGTCACCACGTCTCCAGCAAATTCTCTATTTCAAACCTCAATAAGTCAGTCTGCGTAATAAACATAACATTTTCGCGATGCGGCACACTGCTATCCCAAGTCACGTCAAAACTTGCAGCACTGTAAAGGGTCGTCCTGAGCGCAAGTCTCGGGCTTCCAAGTCCATGGATTTGGGGGAAGTCACCGTCTCTGACCCCAACCTCCAATCCTCTCCCAAGAAACAGCCCAGAGAACTTCGCACTTCTACACTCGCAGAGCCGTCACTGAGAGTGGAAGAGGAAAGCGGTAGTTTCGTTACTGGCTGTACAGCTGCAAATCTATCCATGGAAATGAGGAATACGAAGCATGCCGGACAACTTCGGCCACTCACTGATCAGTCTGCACTAAGGGAAGACCGCCTTTCCCTCCCAGTGATTACGGGCAAAAGTCCTCGAAGTCCTACTATAGTAACAGTTGATGACAGTGCAAATCTCCCTCTAGCGGCTCCAGAAGCGCTAAGAGTCTATCGCGACAGGCTGACTGACTATGAAAAAGGAGAAATACTGTACGTACAACAGGTCTATTTCATAGGGACAGAAGGCTGCAAGAAGGTTATAGCAGCGTCTTCCAGACCTAACTTTGGCTTTGATGACGAGAGGGGAAATTTCCTAATAGCTCTTGGGGACCATATAAACTACAGATACGAGGTTTTGGGCATACTCGGCAAAGGAGTGTTTGGGCAGGTAATCAAGTGTATGGACCACAAGAGGAATGAATTGGTCGCTATCAAGATCATAACCAACAAAACTCGCTTTCAGCAGCAAGGTGCCATAGAAGTCAGGGTACTCGACTTGTTGCGCAATAAAGACCCGACCGACCGACAGGGAGTCGTGAAGCTGAAGACTTCCTTCATGTTCCGCAGACATATTTGCATGGTGTTTGAACTGCTGTCCATTACGCTCAGCGACTTCATCAAGACTTCAGGGAAAAAAGGGGTATCTCAAGGACTGGTGCGGCGCTTCGCCCTACAGCTAGTGCTGTCTTTGCAGTACCTAAGTTCCCTGAATGTAATCCACTGTGACCTGAAGCCTGACAACATTCTGCTCAAAGACCCCAGACGCTCCGGAATCCGCATAATTGACTTCGGCTCCTCCTGTCTCGCAAGTGAAAAGCTGTATACCTACATCCAGAGCCGATTCTACCGTGCACCTGAGGTGATCCTCGGCCTGCCCTACGACTGCAGCATTGACATGTGGTCTTTAGGCTGTGTGCTGGCGGAGTTGTTTTTGGGCGTGCCGCTGTTTGCAGGGCTGAATGAACAGGACCAGTTGCTGTGCATGATGGAAGTGCTGGGAGTGCCTCCGAAGGAACTCATCCAAATCAGTCCTCGCAACCGACTGTTCTTCGAAGGCAATGTGCCCAAGTTAGTGCCCAGTGGTAAGGGCAAACAGCGGCTTCCAGAGGGTCGGCCACTCACAGCGGTGTTGAAAGGCGCAACGCCGCTGTTTCTGGACTTCGTGAGGAAGTGCCTGCGCTGGGACCCTGCCCAGCGACTCACTCCGCAGGCTGCCTTAGCACACCGCTGGATTCAGGAAGGCATCGCAAAGTTGCACCAAGAAAGCCGCTCAGAAACTTCCATTGATATAGACAGATAACCATTAATCAACAGTGCTAAACACACTCACTAAGGCCACAGTGCGAATTATTACTATTGTAGCAAGCAATTGCGGCAGGAAGCGCCTCCACTGAAGTCCTTCGTCCGCTTGCGTTCTGGAGGACAGACTCGGTGGGAGTCCAAGGTTAGAGAGGACTGGGTGAGGTTGATTTGGACAGAGGAGCGAGTAGACCGGTGCTGTTCCGGCTCCGATAAATTGGAAAGCTGGCGCTTCGGACCAGTGCTGTACTCGTCTTCCTCGCCATATAGCTGCATACCAAGCGGGATATCCACTCCGAGACGAATGGTGTTCTTCCCCAAGCTGCAAAGAACGAGTAGCAGCAACTGGGCTTTGGAGCCGTACACAATAGTCTCGCAGGCGTCGTCGAGTCTCACACCTGCCTGAGTCAGCACCCACTTCAGGACTTTGAGCTCTGCAAGGTCAGTTCCGCTCAGTAACAATGCAGAGTCAATGTACAGCTTCGACCCTTTGTCAGGGTCAGTGCTCACTTGCTGCTGGCTTTGGGTCGCGGGCCTGGGCAGCAGTGGCTCTGCGAAGGACTTCAAAGTGGCAGAGTCAGGGGAATTCCCCCAAGCTGGACTACTGTTCTGGTCCCACCTCAGTAGTCCTCCTTCCAGGACGTAGACTTGTCTGTAGCCTCGGGAGACCAGCAGCCACCAGGCAGCAGCGGCCTGTGCCAGTCCTGCTTGCTCGTAACAGACCACAGTGGCTGTAGAGTCCAGAGCTCCTAGTCTGGAAAAAAAGTCGTCTGGGTCTTTCAGTGCAGTCAGTGGCAGCCACACTGACTCAGGGATGACAGTGGAGGAGCAGTCCTCTGACAGGTACAGTAGCACCGTGTTGGGGCGTCTTTTCAGCAGGTGACTTAGAGAGTTGCACGAGAGTAGTGGGAAGTCCAGGCGAAGCGCCATTTATTGTCACCAAGAGAAGGAATGGAGACTTGACTTACTGCAATTCCTTGGCACTTGCTGATAAATTGGAAGTTGAGTGGAAGGATGGTGAGGAGAAAAGGGTGGAAATCACGATAAGTAGAGGCGAATAGTAGTGATTTAGACCTGCAGCTCCTTACTTGCTGCCCAGCTGCTGTGCAAGGCAATTTGAGCCAATACTCCACTATCTGTCCCCACCCCCTGATACACTGCTCTACCTAGCCACTTCCAGCCCTTCCACCACTAAACGAGCCAAAGTGCCTCTAGCCGGCCTCCCGCCATTATAATGTCCACCAAGCCCCACATCTCCAAACTCCTCGTCCTCAACTTCAAGTCCTTCTCCGGCCTGCAAGCCATTGGCCCGTTCCTCGACTTCACAGGCATCATAGGCCCCAACGGCGGGGGCAAAAGCAACATCATGGACGCCATCAGCTTCGTACTGGGAGTCCGCTCACTCGATATCCGCGCCAGCAACCTGCAGGAACTCGTCTACCGCACAGACACTGAGAAGCCACAGGAAAACGTGAGAGAGTGCTACGTGGAAATGCAGTTCCAGCCCGGCTCTGGCACTCTCATAGCTTTCCGCAGGGCTGTTGTGGAGGGCGGGCAGTCCGAGTACCTGATAAATGGAGGGAAAGTGGCGAAGTCCGAGTACGATCAGCAGCTCGTAGGGCAGAATGTCCTCGTCCGCACCAAGAACTTCCTAGTGTTCCAGGGACAGGTGGAAAGTGCGGCAATGAAGACGCCGATGGAGCTGACGCAGTGGTTTGAGCGCCTTTCCGGTTCTGAAGAGCTGAAAGAGGACTATGAGCGGGCGAAGGAAGCACTTTGTCACAAGGAAACGGAGGCCGCCACAGTGGCTGCCAGCCTCAAGTACCTCAAAGAGGAGAAAAAGAAGCTGAAGGAACTGCAGAAGAACTCGGAGATGTACCAAAAGGCGAGTCAGAAGATCAAGAGTCTGCAGGCTACCTACCACTTGCTGCAGTTTTCCGCGATAGACCGCGAAATCGGACTGAAAAGGCAGGAAATCGCGAAGAAACAAGCCGAATTGGACAGTTACAAGGACACCAAGAAGACGGAATCGGACAAATTGCGGCAATGTGAGTTGGACCTGAAGTTCGCAGACCAGAAAAAGCTCAACTACTCCGAAGAAATCCAGAACAAAAGACACATCATCCTCGCCAAAAAGCCCGAACACGCCAAACTGGAAGAAAGCGTGACTCAGTTTTCCAGCCGACTCACCATCCGCCAGTCTATTTTGGGTAAGAAGGAGGCTTTGCTGAGTGCTGCAAGCAGGGCAGGGGAGCGCCTGCAGGAGGAAATCGAAGCCATGGACCGGACCATCGCACAGAAAGTGCTTGCTCGGACTGAGGCCTCCAGTGACAAACTGCCCCCGCAGCACAGGGAGTGGTACCTCGCTTTGAAGCGCAAGGCAGGACTGCAGGGCTTTGCGGAGCAGAAGGAACTGGCGAGGCTGGAGAGTGAGTTGTCTTCGAAGCGACTGCACTTCGAGGCAATTGAGGCGGGACATAGGGCTTTGGCCTTTGAGCAGGAGTCCCTGGGACAGGAAATTGAAACTACGCAGACGAAGACGAAGGAGGCGGAGGACGCACTGAGGAGCATGAAAAAGGACCTGAAAGCGAAGGAAAAGCGCTTGGAAACGGACTCTGAAACTGCGCGGAGCGCTATTGCGAGGCTGAAAGAACTGCGCACTCGCCTGGACACACTGGAAGAAGAAGCCAGAAACCAGGACATCCAAGGCCAAATCTCCCGGGAAAGGCAGAAAGAAGCCAAGTTGCTAGAAGACTTGAAGCGGAAAAAGGCAGGCTTCAAGGGACGCTTAGGGGACCTAGTGACTGCCCAGGGGAAGTACCAAACTGCAGTGACTATAGCTCTCGGCCCCGCCCAGGACTACCTCGTAGTCGACTCCGCCGAAACCGCCAACGCTCTGAACGAAGCTTTAAAGCAGGCCAATTTGCAGCGGGACATAATCGTGCTGGAAAACATGCCCGAGACCAAAGTGCCCGACTCCTTCCGACACCAAATCGGGCAGCTGGGCTTCGTGGGGTCGGACTTGATGACTTTCGAGCGGAGTTACGGCCTGGGCAAGGCAGTGGCTTACTTCACGCGGGGCACAGTAGTGGCGGAAAGCTTTGATAATGCGAATCAGGTGCGGAGACTGAAAGGGGTGAAGACTGTGGTGATGCTGGATGGGATGACTTTCAGGACAGGGATGATTACCTCCAGTGGCCGGAGGAAGAAGAAGGGATTGGAAAGACCCAGTTCTGAGCGGGACATAGAGGAGGCCAAGCGAGAAATCAAGGACTTGGAGCCTGAAGCCCGCAAGGACTCGGAAATAGCCGCCTTGCAAGCTGTGATTTCAGAGCTGCAGGGCAGCATTCAGGCCAAAGAGACGGAACTAGCCTCGCTTCAGTCCCGGCTGCAAGACCTAGTGGCGCAGAGAAAGGCACTCACTGCCAAAATCGCAGACAACGACAAGTTGTTGACAGTGAGTAGAGCCGCTACGGACCGCCAAGCCACTGCTGTCGCTACAGTCCAGCGCCGTCTCCAAGTCATCGAAGACGCCACCTTCTCCGAACTCTGCCAACAGCTCGGCATTGCACATGTTTCCGACATCGAAGCCAGAGGCTTGGCAGAGAGCAACAGAGACCTGGAGGAAATCAGTGTGCTGAAGAGGAACCAAGCGGCTGCGAGGGTGAAGCTGGACAGACTGAAAGTGACAGCACTGGAGGAGGAAGTAGTCACGCTGCAGAGTGCAATTGACAAGGACAGTGAGGAGCTCAAGAAGTTGAAAGGCAGACTGCAGACTTTGTCAGGCGAAATCGCCAAGCATACAGAAACCGAGGAAAAGAATAAAGTCAATGAAGAGATCGTCACAGCGCAGTTATCGGAGTTGCAGCTGGTCACTACTACTGCTCGAACTGCTTACGACAAAGCCGCGAAAGCCTGCAGCGCTCTGGAAAGAGACATCTCCGCACTGGACAAAGAAGCAGGGCAGCTGCAAGAGCAAAAGCAACAAGCCCTGGAAGAGCTGCTGGTGAAGAACATCACTGTGCCTGTGGTGGAGACTATGGACGGCAGTGGGCCGGAGGTGGACTACAGCATGCTCGAGCCTCGGTACAGGGACTTGGCACAGGACACTTTGGAGGAGGAGGCGAGGAAAATGGCAGTTCAGATAGAGAAGGAAATGAAGGGGTTGGAAGGACTGGCTCCTATGAGTGCCCAGTTCTTCAACCCCGCCAAACTGGATGAAGTCAAGTACCGACTGGAGGCCTCGACCGCAGGACTGGACGCAGCTCAAAAGGCGCACCAAGAGGCCTCGATCCACTACAAGCAGGTAAAGGAACGGCGCAGAGCTGCCTTTATGGCTACTTTCGAGCCAGTCGCCCAGCAAGTCAACCGCATCTACAAGGAACTTACGAAGAGTGAGAAGAACTTCTACTACGGAGGCAACGCTATGCTGTACCCGGAAAACACTGAAGAGCCCTATGCAGCCGGAGTCGTCTACTCCCCAACTCCCCCAGGCAAGAGGTGTCTCTACGAGATGGACCAATTGTCGGGAGGAGAAAAGACCATTGCGGCCTTGTCGCTGATTTTCGCAATTCACGCAGTGAACCCTGCGCCCTTCTACATCCTAGATGAGGTGGACGCTTTCCTCGACCACGACAACTGCTTGCTACTGCTCGAGTACTTGCGCAAACTGAGCGAAGAGTCAGTGCAAGTGCTGCTGATCACGCACAAGGAAGACCTGTACAGTAGCACTCAGTCACTCGTGGGAGCCACCTACGTCCCTCGAGAGGGCGGCAGTCGAGTGTACTCCCTCAAGCTTTAGATCTCATGGTAGGGTAAATGAAGCCGTCGCTTAGAATCAAACGTCCGGTCGTCTTTTCCCAGGCGTCCCGCCCTCCACAGCCCTCTAGACCGCCTGCAGAGCTGGACACAGCCAAGGTCATGGGCAGACTGGAGTGGTTCCGGGACCTGAAAACCGTATTTTCCCTGCTGCAAGAAGCAACTAGTGTGTCTGTGTCTCGACAGAGTCTAGTGAAGCAAGTGACTGCCACTCGGTTCGAACTGCAAGAGGCAGACATGTACTACAGCAAGGAAAGGTCGGTGGCTTTTTCCTTCCAGGAGGTGCTACGGGCCTTGCAGGGAATGCAGGAGGAAGTTACTTGGGATCAGGTCATTGACGCGATATTTCAGATTGGGGTAAATCGAGCGAAGCAGCAGGCCAGGGCTAATCCAGACACAAGAAGTGGTCTAAGTGGGTCTCAGTCTGTCACGCAATTTGCACCAAAAGCAGCTGTTTCGCCTCAACACGGACTAGTGATGGCTGCGAAATGCCCGCCCAGCACCTCCAGCAACACAGTGGATATGAGTTTTCCTGATGATAAGTTGACAGCTCTGCCCGAGGCTGCAATGGACGTACTGGGCAATCGAGGAAGTCTGCTTGTAAGCAATATTCAGTACTTGAACCTGAGTGGGAATTCGCTGGAAGACGGCCACATTCCCCTCTGTCAGTCGCTTATTCTCCTTAACCTTTCCTTCAACCAACTCACCGAATTCGAACTTTCCACTCCTTTACCGAACCTCCGCCTGCTGAACCTATCCAATAACGCGATTCGGAGACTGGCAATGCTGCAGCGCTGCAAGGCAGTGCAAGAGGCCTACCTAAACCACAACAGACTCGCTGTGATTGGAGCTCTTTGTCACCTTGACAGACTTGCACTGCTGGACTTGGGGCAAAATGCGATTGCAGCGTTTGAAGATGTGGCGACTTTGGCGGTGAATGCGAGACTCATTGGCCTGCGATTGAAGGGAAACCCGATAGCTTCCAGGTCAGGGTACGAAAGTACGATTAGGGCGCTGTTGCCGAAGGTGCAGCACTTGGATTTGCCGTCTTTGCGCTCACTGAGTGACTTTGAGCAGTTTGGAGCGCTTGCTTTCGTTAGTGTGGCGCTGCATACTGTGCTGCCGAGACAGCACTCAGAGTCCATCTCAGACAGTTCCTGTCCCCGCAGTGACTCTCTGAAGCGCGGGTCCGCTCCTCGCTCCACCAAGCGACCCAACCGAGAACTGCTTTCAGCCACTCCCCCACACCGCCAGCCCCAGCAACTCGCTTTCCGTCCTTCTCAGTCCGCCAAGTCCACCCCACTATCGAGAGGCACGCCTGCCAGCAGTGTGTCTGACTTGCATGATTTCCAGCGTATCAATAGTCCTGAAGGACCGGAACTGCCCAGGAAACGCAGTGAGCCGGATTTGCCCCGCAAGCGGAGTGAACCCGCTTTATACCAAGTCTCAGTTAGGAAGGAAATCCCGATTATTGAGGAAAAGCCAGTGGTCAAGTCCGATGCACCCAATGGAGCCAAGCACTCTCGCACCAACCAAAGCTTCGAACAGGCTCTCAGCTTCCTCACTGAAGCTGAAAAGCGACTGGGAGAGGAAACTCCGTCTCTCGAGCCTTCCAGCCTGCGCCGCAGCAGCAAAGACAACTCCGTCAGCCTTGTCACTGCGGAGTCCATCCAAAACGCGCACGACAGGCGCTACGGCAACCCTGTAGCTGCTATGATGATCGGCCCTCCAGCCACTCCCTTGAAGAACCGACAAGACCCCACCCGCAGAGAGGCGAAAGCAACCCAACAGAGGTCTGTGCCGAAGGCCAGAAGTGTGAGTAAGTCCAGAGAAGCAGTGGTGCAGGTGGACCTGGGCAGACGCTTTCGATAGAGAAATGGTTATATGCCTAAGCGTTTAGGACGTGCAGGACTTCCACCTGCAGACCTAGCTCTGCGAGCGTCTGAATCCACAGCTTCTGATGGTCTGCCAGTCTGTCATTGTGACTCTTCACTTCCACCAGCTGAACCTGCGAGTCAGTCCACAGCAGCAAGTCCGGCAGTCCATGGTTTGTATACTTGTAGTCCTGCGCTAGCACCCCAAACACTCCAATCAGTGCCTTTCTGTCTATCACTCCCACGATTTCCCTCAAACTCCCCACTCCCCAGCCAGCTGCCATGTCCCAGTCGATGTAGGCGCTCAGATGACCTTGGTACAGGGTGTATCGCTCTGTGAATAGACCCACTAGGTCTGCACAGTCCTGCAAATTCGCGAACTCTTGGGCGAATTGGTCCTTTCGAGACGTGTAGAAGGAGGAAGACTTGTAATCCAAAGCCGATTTCTGGTAGTTATGCAGAAAAGTGTCAGGAACTAGGGAGGAATACAGCACTGGCCAGAGGAATATCGCATAAAGCGCTCGAAATAAGGCATTTTCACAATGAAATCCCTTCCAACCCTTCATCCCATACCACCACAATGCGTATTCCTCGACCTTCACAGCCCTGTCCTGCTCAGTTACATACAAAGGACCCGTTTCCCCCTCTCTACTAGAGGCACAAATAGTCCTTAGGTGGAAATTAGGGTGGGAGTACTGAGAGAAGTAGGAGTCGGTGGTGGGTAGGAGGGAAGTCGGAGTAAAGCCTAAGCGAAAAGCCTGCTTTTCAATGATAATTCGCTTTCCTGTGCGCACCCAAGGGTCTGAAAGCGCCATTTGAGCCACTATTTTGGCACTTTCCTTGTCATTAACATGTCGAAACAGGTCTAAAAGGAGTCTTTCCCACCACAAGCCTCGCCTTTGATAGTAGTACGGGCGGACAAGGAGATTGCAATAGAGAGAAATCGCTTCCGGCCAAAGTAAGGCCTTTTCAAGGAAAGAAACACACTGGTGAGCCACTCTAGCCCACCTCCATTGAGGGGAAAATTCGTAAATCCAGGATAAAGTCGCAGTTTGGCCCTGATAATTGCTTAAAAAGGCTGGAAAGGAGGGAATTGGACCAATGTTGTCAGCTGCGAAGATCGTTAGGGAGAAGTTGGAAATAGTTAGAGCAATTTGGCTCTGGAGTTCCTTCGATAGATGGTATTTGGGGAGGAATTTCAGCATATTTTCGACTAAATTTGCGTCAAATAGCAGTACATTCGAGTTAAAGTCGGGAAATAGAGGGAAATCCGAAGGATTGCAGGTGTAAGCAGGGAACTTTGCCCCTGTAATTCGAATATATTCCAAGTAATTTTGCTCGTTTTGAGTATGAAAGAAGTCAAAAGCAGCTAAAATCCTCATAATTTCCGTTTTCTCGTTAATTGTGAGTCCCACCACCGCTGGAAACCCCTCCGAAACGATAACTTCCACCCAGTCCCTCCCCTCTTTCCTCTTCGCAAGTTTCCAAGCGGCCCTCACTCCCTCCACCTGTGTCTGTATTTCCCCCAGCAGTTCCATGAGCAGGGCAGTGACCAGTGCCTTGGGCTTGGGCTCAGACAGGGTCCAGACCGTGGCAGTCTGCAGAGTGCGGAGGGACTGGGAGAGCTGGGTAGTGGAGAGGTGTCGGGCAAGGACGTACAGAGGGTTCTTTTCAGGTCTCGGAAACGAAGGCAGAGGAGTGGACGAGTGGTCTTCACCTGTGAGTTGGACTAACAAGGCTTTTGCGCGCTTCACCAAGTTCTCCAGGTCTGGCCTCCTCAGCGACCTGAGCAGTTCATACAGACACTCTGGAGGCCCTTGGAAAGCAGCAGCTGGCAGCACAGCGAACTCAGCTCTCACCAACTCCGCGGAGGCCGCCTGCACGTCTCCATACTCTAGGTCTGCCAGGTAGTACCAGTACCCTTTCCTGTTGAAGAGGCGCATGTACAGCACTTGCGCGGCTTCTGAAAGCCGCTCGAAGCGGTCTACTACTGCTCCGCTGCCTAGGAGTGTCCGGGCAGTAGCGAGCATTACTCTGAAAGCAGGCAAATAAGGATCGTTGGCGGGAGATGTGGCGAGTTTGGGGACTGGAGGCTGGGAGGGAGTGGCTTTGGGGAAGAAATCGAAGATAGACATGCAAATAGGTCCTTGCCGCTTTCTCATTTCCACATAAAGTTATCTGCATCCATTTGAACACAGCTCTCAGGCTATTCTACGCCTATAGCACCCTCTATCTCCCAGCTCTCTGAGGACGTGGCTCCTACCCCATATTATGATTCCCTTCGAACAGCAGGTGCAAGAGCTGATTTCCACTCCCTTGGAAGGCTGCCAAGTGGCCCTGGACAGGTGCAAAGACACAGCCACAGTGACCCTCCTGGGCCCCAAGGAGTCACCTTATGAAGGCGGCCTGTTCCTCCTGCGAATCAATAGCCAGCCCTACCGCACCCAAATCCGCTTCCTTACCCCTGTATTCAGTCCTAATATTGACGAGGAAGGCTGGGTCCGCTTTGCTGCCACCGGCTCTTTGCGTGAAGACCTGATCGGTATTCAGACTATGCTGAAATCCCCGAGTTTGCACCGTCCTGTGAACTTCTCCGCCTCTGATATGTACCTGTACTCCGCCACTGCCTTTGCACAAGCTGCAGTGGAAGCCACACTCACCCATGCGCACTAGCTAGGACCTAGTTACTAGTACCCTTCGCCCTTGCTTGCTAGCACAGCGTTGATTTCCAGGAGGAGACTCTTGCAGTCTGCACTAATAGGCTCGTAGTTGGTTTCCGAGCTTTTGCTCTCAATGAAGCTGCGCAGACTGAACAAGTTCTGTTCATTCATGCTCATCTTTTGCTCGAGCTCCATCAGTTCCTTGTGGTACTTATTCTCCGCCAGTTGCGAAGCCTTCGCACTCTCCTTCATAGACAAACTGCGATGCACCTGAATCAGCGCTTCCTTTTTTGCCTGCAGCGCCTCATTCATAAGTCTGCTCCTAGCGATATCCGCCTCCGCATTTGCCTTCATGTTTTCCACACTGTTCAATTTCGTGCGCAATTCATTCTGCATGAAAGTCAGCTTTTCATTCATTCCCTTGATTTCCTCCACCAACTTCACGTCCAGAGTCTTCATTTTCTCCAAGTCTTCTCGAGCTTTTTCGTACTCGACTTTGAGTCTTTCCGCGGTCATTGCGTCGTTGCGGATAAGTCCGGTCTTGAGGTCGTACTCCTGCTTCATTTCCTGGACTTGGGAGAAACTGGGCAAGTTGTCTTTCCGCTCCAAGTACTCGGAGGAAGACTCGAGCAGGGAAACGATACTTTCCTGCAGAGTCTTCGTTTGAGCGACTTCCACCTGCTTGGTGGGTTCGAAGGACTCGATGAATTGGGTCATTTCTTGGTCCTTTTGGTAGAGGATTTCGTACTTTTTGATGTTTTCGTCAGTGCCTTGCTCCCGCAGGTCTGCCTCCATCTCCTCGGTCTGCCGCTTGTAGTTCTCGATGGCTTTCTTGACTTCGGCAATTCGCTTTTCCGCAGCCGTTACGTCCGCATTGTCGCCTTTCACCCGATTCAGCAGTCTCTCCCTTGCCTCAGGGAAGGACAAGTTCTGTTCATTGGTCTGCGCCTCCAAGTCTTCCTTCTTGCTCACCAGACTTTTCTTCTGGTCGCGTAAGTAGTGCGCCTTCTGCTTCATCACATCTGTGCGGATCTTCGCTTCTGCCTGGGTCAGCTTCTGGTTGACTTGCTCCAACATAGCACGCTTTTGTGCGATTTCGTCCTCTAGAGACTTATTTTCCCGCTGCAATTCGACGTAAGCGGCTCTTTCTTCAGGGTCCAATTCGTTTAATCGCTGTTCAGATTGGGAATTTATGGCCTGGATTTCAGCATCAATGACCGCCACTTCCTCTTCCACCTTCTTCCTCTCAATAAACAAGTCGTCCAGCTGCTGTCTCTGCCGCTCATTCTGCGCCCTGATGTGCTCAAAGGTGGCCTGCACGTCCTCAATCCTCGTGTCTCCGCGCTTCTTGTCCAGTGTCAAGTTGTAGTCTGCGAGTTCTCCTTCGAGAGAGCGGACTTCCTTGAGCAGGCCTTCGTACTTCTTTTCCAGGGTCAGGTATTGGTCGTTGTTGCGGTTGATGTCGTCCATTTCGTCCTGGAAGCGCTGGATTTCTTGGCGGAGTTCGGAGTTCTTTTGCCGAATGACGCCGATGTAGTAGCTTTTGTCGTAGATTGCGCGGCCTGGACCTTGGCCGCCAGCCTTCATGCCTGAGAGACCTCCCCGGGTGATAGGTCTATCAACGACTTTGACTTCCTTCCCTCCCAACCCTGCCAAGTTGACATCTCCACGGTAGGCAGTGGGAGCCCTGTAGCTGGTGCCCATACGCTGAGCAGTCGGCACGCGATACTGCCCTTCCATTAGTTTAAAATCCCTACAAGCTGCCCCTGCGCTGGGCCCGCCGCGGCTGAGCGTCTGCTCCCTCCCTCAACTGCAAGTCCAGCACCAGCACTCCCCCGACGTCCTTATATTCGTCCACAGTCAAGTTCCCTGAGTTCACACTGGAGTGCCGACTCATCATTGACTGGTAAAACTTCGGGTCTGCAGGCATAGAATGCCGTCTAGAATAGTGCTTTTCATGGGAATTCGGCTCAGTCCCTCTCGAATTCCTGTGAGAGACTGCCACTTGGTTCATCAAAGCCTTCACCTCTTGCTTGACAGAGATGGAGGAATTGAAGGTGGAGCCGAGCTTGCCAATAGGGCGAACTTTTACTTGAGGATTGGGCCCCGGACGGCAGAGGCAGAGGCAGAGAAGGCGCTTTAGTGTCAGAATGCACATTGTTGCCGGATTATTTCTATCAGGCCCATGTTGTCCTGAAAAATAAGCGACCAATCTGGTAGATTCGGGAAATTTTAAAGGACTTTTGAAGTTCTGAGGGAAATCAGGCGCTTTTAGCTCATAAAGAATCGAAAATGCACCAAAACTCTCCTTTGTTTCGAGATTTCAGGAGGCAGAGACTTAAGGCTGAATGCAGAAGCAGAGATCAGAGGAAGGCAATACCCCACAATATAGATAGAGCATGGTAGCTGCCACTCAAGGACTATTCCAGTGGGCGGAGTAGAAGCTATCTGAGCAGACGGAAAACTAGGGCCGAAAAGTGTGATATTCAGCTTATTTAACCTCCAGCTGCCTAGAGAACAACAATAATGTCAAGAGAAGATAACGAGCTAACTGAGCTGTTTATGTCTGAAAATAAGAAAAAGCTGCAGCCGAAGGACCAATGGAGCCTGGACGACCCGGAGTTCTACGAGATGGAAAGAAAGGTGTTTGAAGAGATGGAAAGGGAAGAAAACGAGTACTATTCCGCAGTCTGCACGAAGCTGGGACTTCGGCCCGGCGACTTTCGGAAAAGATGGAAATCCTTGCTGCAGACTTCCTCACCGTCTGCAGTTTTGGACAATATCCGCAAAATTCGCCCACTGAGAGGCTATTCACTCCCTCAAATCGCGAAAGAACTGAAGATGAGCAAAGCTTCAGTTGCCGCTTTCATCAAGATACTCACTCAAAGTAGTCCTGAATCCAGGGCAGACCACAAGGATAGTAAAGTTCTGGCTTCAAACTCGGACTCATTCCCAGCGACTCTGAAAGTTCGCCCAGGAAGAAGGGTCGGTTTCCCAAAGCGTATGTGGAAATAGAGTGTTGGTACGAACTGCTGCTGAAGGAGTGTTCTTGGGAGACTGACGAGGGACTGTATATGCGTCATCAGCTAAACGTGCTGTGTGATTTGTCCTACAAGGACAGGAGTATTTCGAGAGTGTGTGGAAACTGGGAAGTGGCTTTCAGGGCTGATTGGCTGCAGATACTAAAGCAGGTCCCAGGGAAGTGCTTGGAAGCTTCAATATTCGCAATTATTTCTCTGACTCATTCTGGCTTCCTCATCCAAGATATCACCACAAGAATAAGAGTCACCCCCACTTTGTAAAGACTGTTCTCAGCAACCTGCATGTCAGTCTCAACTACCAAAGCACAGCTTCCAGCAGCTGATCAACTCGATATTCGTAGCACCCAGACCTAACGAGCCGATGTGGAAGTACTCTGGTGAAGGAAAGCGTCCACCTCGTCTAGGACATAGAAAGACGCGAGGTTTACTACGTCAACGGCGAAGTGATAACACTGTGATTGTTTTCTCATCCCGATAATTGATCTATCTCATATAGTAACCTTTTCCTGGGGCAGTTGGGGAGTAGACTACTTCGGCTGCAAAGGGTTCTTTAGGGTACAGCATAGCGTTGCCTCTGCATAGAAATTCTCCTCGATCAGTCTAGTTGCACTCTCATCGCTGCCGAAATCTTGTCGCTGTCCGCAATTTTAACAGCTAAACCAGTTCTTTTAGTTACTAAATTCTGCATGCGGGACTAAAGGAAGACTTATTCGATTTCTTCGGCTTGGATATCGTCTTGTAATTCTGTATAGCTGATTGTAATGCTACCATCTTTTCCCCAAGGCATTCGCATAGTCTCATACTATGCGGACTAGTCCTATCAATACAATATTCAGCTAGCCTAAAGGTTAACGAAGCTGTAGGTCTCTAGACTGAATATCTTCACCTTTGCTCTGTGCGCAATGAATGTATTGCCCACAATCAGAGGAGTTCGCAGCTTTTGCACTCTCTTCCCTGTGCGAAATTTCGTCTCTTCGTTTATTTTCCAGCGCGCTATATGCCCTGCGCTGGTCCAAACTAGTAGCTCTCCATTAGTCGCGAAAGAAGCCGAGCTCTCGTCCTTGAATGATTTAGGTAGGATGACTGGTAAAACTGTAAAGATCTCTGATGCGGACTAAATCTCTCCATTATCTGCTTTGCGCTTGGGTTCGTACTTAGAAGGTAGATGAGGGATTTATAGGTAGGCACTACGCGGACACTCCTTTCCTGGCACATTTATCCACTGCCTGCTATAGCTATATATTTCACAGTTTCTCACTGCAGCCTCGCCATCCATTCCCCACAGGCAAAGATCGCGGAATTGGTCTTTTCGATACCAGGAGCTTTCCTAGGTGCTAGTAGAGGAGCGAGAGCAGTCACTTGAAAAGTCGACAAATCCA
>Ga0247837_1004611_pt1 | contig 21924 bp, 20 predicted proteins | sample LaCtaG_2_FD_187115 | JGI IMG/M metagenome (GOLD analysis project Ga0247837, IMG submission 187115) | Freshwater microbial communities from meromictic Lake La Cruz, Castile-La Mancha, Spain - LaCruzMarch2015_14.5m | ecosystem: Environmental > Aquatic > Freshwater > Lake | place: Spain: Castile-La...
CTTGGTTCTTTCTTTATTCCTCTTCGCTTTCATAGATTGTAATCCTAAACGTCTTTAACCTTTATCTACCATCCTCCAGTTATTTAGGCAACAAACCCGTGAAACCTCCAGTTATCCCCTTTATAGGTTGTGAAGTACTTCTTCATAATCCATCGTTTTCCTTTCCTTTCCTTTCCTTGCGTGGCGCTTATACCCCCAACGCATAAGAGATTGAACGATTTCGTGGTTAACCTTTTTGAAAACCTTGGATGACACTACTGTCCGGTAATAATTGGCCCATCCTGTTAAACGTGAATTTAACGTATGCACCAAATAGGTGTTAGCCCTACCCTCAAACCGTGTATATTTAGAGTTATTTTTTTCTTTCATCAACGCTTTCCAGATAGGCTCTTAGAAGCTTTTATGACAAAGCTCTATGAGTCTTGCGTAAATATTATATTGAATTTCTTTAATGCAAAAAATTTTATAACTAACTGATTCTATCATTGTTCTTGATTCGCGAATTGCGAATGTGGTATATTTCAAAGAAAGGGTTTTCTTTATGTTAAAATCTCAAGATGTCGTATTGCTCTTAAAATTTCTCGCAAATTCTGACTGTTTGAAATGGTCCCAAGCAGAAATAGCCAGAAATTTGTGTATCAGTGTTTCTGAAGTTAATGCAGGTATTAAGCGACTTATTGCAGCAAGACTCTTACTACTAGTAGAACCTTCGTTAGGAAAATTGCTTTATGTACATAAAAGAAGAGAATCGCCAATACAAATTGAGCCTCTATACCAACCAATTTTAAATACATGTGAGGATTTCTTAATTTCTGGGGTTAAATATTTTTTTCCAGTTAAATTAGGAGAAGTTACATCTGGAATTGCAACAAGTTACTCAGCACCTGTTTTAAAAGAATATATTGCTAAAGGTAGTGACCCTATCCCTGTCTGGCCGTATGCAGAAGGAAAACAACGTGGTATGTCTTTGGAACCACTTTATTCATCTGTGCCTAAATCTGTGTCTCTATTCCCTGATCCAGCATTTTATGATTTGTTGTGCTTAATCGATGTGTTGCGGCAGGGTCGTGTACGCGAGATTACATTTGCTACGCAAACACTAAAAGAAAGGATTAATCCATGATAAAGCTTGGCAGTCGTGCTATTGCTCAGCTTGCTATGCTTGAATATGCGTCTCGAAAATTAGGTTACTTAAATAACGATTTTGTATTCCTAGGTGGATGCGCAGCAGCTTTGTTTATAACTGATCCAGCATCACCCGATGTAAGGTCAACCATGGATGTTGATTGTATAGTTGATGTTCTTTCTCTTAATGATTATTACCAATTAGAGAAAAAGTTACACACGCAAGGATTTCGAAAATCACAAGATGTAATTTGCCGATGGCATTATGATGACCTGATTCTCGATGTCATGCCAACCAAAGAACAAATATTAGGGTTTAGTAATTTGTGGTACAAAGAAGCAATAAACAACTTCACAACACATCAACTAGCTGATGATATTTTTATTCGCACCGTAACAGCACCTTATTTCTTAGGTACAAAAATAGAAGCTTTTAAAACGCGAGGGCGCACTGATTTTATGACCAGCCATGACTTTGAAGATATTATTGCTGTGATTGACGGACGTGTTGAACTCATTGAAGAGATTAAAAACTCAAATTCCTCACTACGCAAATACCTTTCGGATTTCTTTTCAACAATCCTCTTAAAAGATGACTTTCATGCTGCTCTACCTGGTCATTTAAATTATGGATCTGTCACGCATGGCCGCACTCAAATCGTTCTACACCGCATTAAAGAAATCTGCGAAAGCTGACCCTTTATGAAGCTTGCTTGGCTAACAGATCTTCATTTGAATTTTCTCAATAAAAACGAACGAATCGGTTTTTATCAGACGATTATAAGTGCAAAAATCAACGCAGTGCTAATAAGTGGTGATAGCGCTGAAGCAACTTCAATATGTGATATTTTAAAAGAAATGGCTTATCAAATTGAAAAGCCTATTTATTTTGTTCTGGGAAACCATGACTACTATAAAAAGTCAGTCGCATACGTTCGTACCGAAATCGTAGCATTATCAAAAATGAACACCCTATTAAAATGGTTGCCATACTCAGGTATACATGAATTAGAAACAGGTACATTGCTTGTAGGTACAGATGGCTTTGCTGACGGGCGTTATGGTAACTATGAGAAAGACCCTGTATCACTGAATGATAGTATTCTTATTGCGGAACTATACCAAGAAAAACTTCTTTCTCGATTTCATTTGCAACATAAAATGCAGCAGCTTGCAGATAATGATGCTGCACAATTATATCGAGATCTTCAAATAGGTCTGCATACCTATAATCCTAAAAGGATTATTATTTTGACGCATGTTCCTCCCTTCCCTGAGTTGTGTATTTATCAAGGACGTCAAACAGATTCAGATTTTCTTCCTTTTTTTTCGTCCAAGGCAACAGGAGACGTTTTGTTAGCCATAGCACATAATTATCCATCGGTTGAATTTTATACATTTTGTGGACATACTCACAACTATGCCCATGCACAATTGATTCCTAATCTGACAGTTACAGCTGGTGCTGCTGAATATTACTTTCCAACCATTCAAAAAATTATAAGTATTTCATCTTGGGGTATTACCAAAAATGATAGTCCGCAAAATTAATAAAAGAGATTTAGGCAAGTCCTTGTTTTATTTTTCAAATTAATCTTTGCCTGCTTCCACAAATTAAAAAAGCGGCCGGCCTAGATAAGGAGTTTTTGTTTCTATTCCTTAAGCACGGTAAGTTGTTTACTCCCAAAAACGGCCGTTTCTGGGACACAATATATGAAACTATAAATAGGTTCAGAAACTAATTATTGTTTTTGAAATAGCACTGTGCTATTTTTAGTTCATATGGATGTAAGAGGTGCGCAAAATGGAATGGCAAGCTTTTGGATTTAAAGATGATCCTCTGAAAACTTCACCCATTACAAAATCTACCCTGGAGCTTTTTGCAGGTCACAAGGAAGAGGTTAGAGTATGTATGGATGTGCTTTCTGGAGGTAATGTTAGGATTGTAGTTGAAGGAGCAAGAGGTGTTGGTACTACTTCATTTGCGAACTATTTGCGCTTTAATTCAGAAGCAAAAAATTTATATTTTACTCCTAGGATAGAGATAAAAGTTGAGCAAGGATGGCGTTTTGAAACGCTTTTGGCAGCAATCACTAGTAATTTTGTTAGAGAAATTGAGTTAAGGCCAGAATTTGAGAAGTTTTTAGCAGATGAGAAATTTCAAGCTGCTAAAAGTTTGAGCTCACGTATTGCTGAGACATATAGATCTTTTGGCATAGATGCATTTGGTTTTGGGGCATCTTACGGGAAACAAACTGGGGTTGTCACCCAACCAATCATAGTGCCCTCATCAGTATTTGCCCATCATTTAGAAGACTTAATCGAATTGGTAAAAGAAGCTGGGTTTAAAAAAGGCGTGGTATTTCAGCTTAATAATTTAGATATTGACGAAATCCACACTCAAGAGGATTTGAAATATTTACTGAATTCTTTACGAGATTACACGCAAATTGAAGGTGCTAGTTGGATATTAGTTGGGGATGTGGGCTTGAGACGATTTATTGCCCAAAATGTTGATCGCCTTGATGATATCATTTCTTATGAAGTTATTATAAATCCTGTGCCGGAATCAGAGTTTTTGGAGATGATTAAAAAACGTGTTCAATTTTATGCAGATTCTGACAAAGCTGAATTACCAATTGAAGAAGATGTATTTAAATACCTTTATAAAATTACAAACGGACGGCTTAGGTATGTCTTTGGATTAACTTCTAGGTTAATGAATACACTTTACATCGGAGATTTAACAAATAGAGTGACCCTTGATTTGGCAAAGCCAATGCTTATGAAACTGGGAAGAGATAGAGTTCAAAGAACTGATATTACTCCTATGGAGGAACAGATCTTGCAAACCTTAGTTGAAAATCCAGAAATAAAAATAATAGAATTGGCGAAGTTACTAGAAAAAACTACCCAATATGTAGGACGAGTACTTGCTTCTTTGGCGGCTAAAAATTTAGTTATTTCAAAAAAAGAGGGCAGGGAACAAAACTATGTAGCTTCTATAGATGCCATAATAGCATATTCAGCTATGTAAACTCAAAAAGTAAGATATTAGAGAACAGGTTGAAAATTTATAGTTATTGGTTGATATAGAAATTAAGAGAGGTCAGTTGTGCCATTAGAATTAAAGAGCCTTATGCCTAATCAATGTAGGAAGATTGATTTAGCAGTGGTTATTTTTCAAAGTCGTGTTCAATTTTTGTCAGGGAGGATGCAATTACAAAAATATTTAAGGATATTCAATACTCGTACTTATACAAAATGAACCTCACTATGATAAAAAATAACATTTATTGAACTTGTCTATGCAAAAGTGCACTTCACTTTGAAAAAACTATCCGGACTTTTCCTGTATTCTTTCTAAAAAATTGAACTCGACTTTGACAAATGTCAACAGAGTAGGGTGACACAAAAAGTTTCTCAAAATATGTCATTTAACTCGTTACTTAATGTCTGTCTTATAAGAGGTTGGAGAGAGGCAGTCTATTTGTCTAATTCTAAAAATAGGGTACCGAACTATTTTTGTGAAACAGTTTCACTAATTCGGACTTGTAACTAATCCCAGCTTTATGCTTGATATTGTCCAAATGTTTTTCAACCGTTCGCGGTGAAATAGACAAATCATAAGCAATTTCTTTGAAGATTTTGCCGAATGCTGTTTGCGAGAGACACTCTTTCTCTCTTTTTGAAAGAGTAATTGATTGATTTTCAGACCACAAGGTGAAATTATTTGCGTTTATCGAATTTTTAAATTTTTCTATCTGGTCTTGGTTTTTGTGAATATAGGACATATCAAAAGGAGATTGGTAACTTACAAAAGGACTCAGTAACTGGTTTGATATTTTATGTTTGTTAAAATAGGTCATAAAATCTAAAAAAGGCTCCATAGAAGCGTGGGTAATAGTTTTTGGAATTTTTTCACAATTTATTCCAGAAAAAGTCCAAAACTCAACTTCATCTTTATACCTCTTATAAATTACTAATCCTTTAGGAGAGCCAAACTGACGTTTTAATTGGAACAAGGAACAGTAGTCATGTCTTTCCCATAAAAAATAAGAATAACAATCAATAGGCGTTTCTCGGATGGCTTGAGTAAAACACCTACCATTGTCACTAAATAGGAACATAAAGGTCATTAAAAAATTTGTATTTGTAGATAACGCTTTATACTTTTCGCAGTACCCATGAATGCTTAAAGCAAAGACTCCATGCATGAAAAACTCAGCATCTAAATACATTTTTTAAGGATCACATAAATTTGTTAGCAAAGCATGTCGCTCCTCATTATATTGAAGAGCTTGTTTTTTTTGTGTGATGAGCTCCGGGATCATTTTTCTAAGAAAATTTAGGAATGAACCATGGTTCTTGATTTACATAGCTAAATTCAAAGTGAAAAAAATAAAAAAATTCACTTTTTTGGACAATCAGAATTTTCTTTAAATGCTGAATTACTTTGGTAAGAATTATGTTTTTTGTGTACATCTACACAAATTGCGTAAGGAGTTTTTCATCAAAAATACGTATTTTATACGGATAATATTGCAGTTTATTTGATCATATCTTCGATTTGTAAGATGTAATGGCTCCATAAATTAGTCGTTACAAAATATTAGAGAGACTTATTATCCTTGTTAAATCTCTTCATATGTTAGTGATGACAAGCAATTTTATCTTAAGTAATGTTGCAGCTATTTCATTATCAGAGAGTATGTTGCAGGATTTCACAAAGATTGAAGTGAGTTTTTTCTTTACAGAAAGAAAAAAGTTTTGTTGTAATTTGTAAGAAGAAAAATAGCATTAGCCTCTGCTCTCGTAATGTACACCAATTAAATATCTCCTCTCTTCAGTGTGGATTGAAATCCCATGCAAAACTCCTGAGTTCTTTTTTCTGCATTTCATTACCTCTGGCTAATGTTATCTAATTTCTAATTATATAACCTCACATTACTAAAGCATTGTTATGTCAAACACCAGGAAAAAAAAATAAATCTTTCAACTATCTCTAGAAGGCCTTGCAGCCACAAAACCTCCAAATTTCCGAACAAGTATTTGTCAAAAACAGACAGGTAATTATTTAATTAAAAAAGATGTTCTTTAGCATTTCATCAATATTTATTGTTCTTCTTTTGTTATAAAAACTAAAATAACCAGTAAAGTGGATATGTTGCCAAGCGGCTGGTGATGATTTTTTAAGAAACTTCAATAGCTTTTTGTCTTTTGAATTCTTGTTGAGTAGGTGTGAATGAATAGAGGCATTGTAATGAATAATGGCACTAGCAATCAATAGGCCGCACTGGTTGCTAATTTCCATTTCAAGGTCAGTGCGTCCCAGCAAAGCTTTTCTGCCGCTAACCTTTGCAATAGCACCACGTAATGTATGGTAGGACTCCAGCCTATTTTGTGACCGATGAGCATTCTCAAGAATCTTAGGATCTAAAATGCATTTTAATGTGTAAATGCTTCTGATTAACTTGTTGTACTCAAAAAGAGCTTTTCTTGTTTTGTTGTTAGGAGAAAGGGAGCAAAGCTTTTTGATTAGTGTACTTTGGCTCATTTCTTTTAAGGCAAGGGTAGCAATGATCCGGTCAATATTATCTTTTTCATCGATGATCAACTGGTAGTCAATTGCGCCAGTTGGTTGCACCAGAAAATCTATGTAGGAAGTCGGATCCTTTGCCCCAGAGACATTTTTCAGCTCGCTTTTGAGATTTGTAAACCGCGGCCTTATTTCACCACCAAACATGTGAAAAATCGCGAAGTTAGCTTTGTTGACGCTATGCATGTCTCCGGTGATAACCGTTGGGTTAATCAGGGATGTGTTATTATACCAGATGTCGAAAACAAAATTACTTTCATGCTCGTGGGCGCCAATCACATCAGAACTAATTGGCACGTAATTAGATAACATTGTATATGCTACAATTCCACGGCCCTTTTTGAAATATTTCTTAGAATGTCGAGATTTCGCTGTGGGGTTATGGCTTCAAATTTTTGTCCATCAACAGCACCATAAAGTACATTAAGATCAAAGGTGTAATGGAGGAAAATACTCAAATGTGCAATATGATTGGCAATAATTTCATTGGCTTTTTTAAGGGTAGCAAGCCTCATATACTCTTTGTAGGTAGATTCGAGGGTATAATAAACACAATCACTCGTTTGCGCCATTTTATGATTACCAATATTGGTGGCTTGGGAAATCATGACCGCAATTAAGTTATTAAAATCTGCTTTCTGTTTATTATAAAGAGGCTGTAAGGGAGTCAGTGCTGATAGAAAATGGCACTGATCATTAACAAATCGCAAGAAGTCGCTCAAGTCACAAACTGGCAGTTTGTCATAAAAGGTCTGCTTTTCAGGGGTTTCTTTTTCATTGACAGTCCTGGGCTTAACCCATAGCACTTCTTTTTTTGTGTGGTTATATTTTAGATATTTCAGTGTGCCTTGCTTTAAGTTACGATTAACCTCGATCCAAAGATCATCAAGTTCTTTGAAAAGTAAATCAAGTTGCGAGTGACAGGGTGTTTTGATCCATGGAATTGCAAGTGCGTCTAGGATGCTCTTCTTCTCCTTCAGAGACACAAGATCATGCGCAAAAGGACGATGACGCACACTGTCATCAATATAGAGAGCTCCTGTTTCCATTTGTTTGGTAATCTGGCAATAAACTGCCATTTCATAGCGATTGGCCTGAATAGTTGGTACACCATTTTCATCATCGATTAACAAATAAGATTCCAAGCGTTTTGATATAAAATCACGTGGAAAATGTTTGCTGTGCTGTTGGGTAAGTGATTGCTGTTTGGCAAAAACTTCCTTCATCCACTGAATTGCTTTTAATAAAGGGTTATCGGCTTGCTGGCTTTTAAAATCAGTGGCAAGAAAGAGGGGTCGCAAGTGGTGTTTATAACGTGCTGCAGCTCTGTCTCTTTCTTTCCACATAAGAATCTGTTTGCGTTTCGGTTTGTGTTTTTTGACCATTTTTTCGCCAATAGTGCGAATGGACTCCTTTGGTAAAATCTTGAAAGCTTTTTTGCGTGTTTCTCCTAATTCCATAGAATCGCTTAATTTATCATCAACATATAACAAGATGAGTCGCCCCACCTGTTTCTCCTTATTGTCTGGCTCCTCGTCTTTATGAGCGTCTGCTTTCGCTTTGGTTTCTTTTTCTAATTTGTTAACTTGAAAGCTAAAAGCATCAACCAAATTATCGCTAATTTGTTGATAGCGTTTAAAGGCGTAGCACAACAGATAGAGATAGGTTCGTTCATCGTCAAAGCGTTCTAAATCATAGATTGTGTAATAATTGGCAAGACTTGCGTAAGTCACAATGTTTTGCCCAGAAATTTCCAGGACGGGTAAAAGTGTTTTGGCCAAATGATGCAGTGGTTTTAACAGGTTATGTTTTCCACATTCGATACTCATCATTGTTGATCCAAAACTTTTAGGATCTTGTTTTAGAGCTGCTAACTCCGAAAGAGTATGTTCGTTTTTAATAAGTTGCTTGAGGTTTTGTTTGTGCTTATCGGTGAGCACTGAATGTAAACAAGATTTTAGGCGCTTGCGTTCTTCGACAAGAATGTGGCTGATGGTTTTTTGTAAGGTTGAATAGCCCGGCCGCACAATCTTTGCAGATTGCAAAAATGCTAATAATTCGTGAGCAATGAAGTTTGGTGAAATATCACGTTTAACGCTGAGCCTTGCTCGATCATAGAGTTTTAGTAAAAACTCTTTCGACCAGGGTGTATAGCCAAATAATTTTGTAATGGATTCACAACCGCGATAATGCTCATACTTAGTGATGGTGAAAGTTTGAAGTGTTTGGTTGGCAAAACATTGAGTTAAGATGAAGCGCAAATCATCTTGTGAAACCTTATGAAGAGAAAAACGAAAGAAGAGATGTTTCGCTTTGAAGTATCCCATTTGTAGGCAAGCGTAAATTTGAGCCTCCAACGAAGAGCCTTCTGATATTACTTCCCACTCTTCAGTGGTAAACGCAAAATAAGTTAAGCGCTGTTCGTCATCAAAATCTGGAAAGCCATAAAATGCAAATTCTTCCAGATCGGACATAATGGAAATTCTTTTGTCTTGTGATGACATAAGAGTATTGTTTTTTGTATCGCTCATAACGTCCATTGTTATACATACGAAATGAATATATAATACACTTAGAGAAACATATACAATATGTATTATTTATTATGATAATTCGGTTAAAGATTAACGAGGCGTTTTAATGGGTAAAATCGTTGCTTACTTACGAGCATCTACAGACAAACAAGATTTAAATCATCAAAAATTAGAATTGCTCGAATTTGCCAGAAAGAAGTCATTGGCTATCGATGAATTTGTAGAAATCACTATTTCATCAAGAAAGACAATCAAGCAAAGACGCATTGATGAACTGCTGAGTATGTTGAAAGATGGCGATACATTGCTTGTTACCGAACTTAGCCGACTTGGGCGAAGCACCACTGAAGTGATTACCCTAGTTAACTCTCTGGCGTACCGCAGTATTCGCGTTATCGTTTTGAAACAGAACTTGGACATCAGCCAGCAAGACATAAATTCAAAGGTTACATTGACGCTTTTTTCCTTGTTCTCTGAATTGGAGAGAGACTTGATTAGCCTTAGAACAAAAGAAGCGCTGGCTTCCAAAAAAAGGCAGGGACAAATTTTAGGAAAGCCAAGAGGAACAATCCAAAAAAGCAAATTTGATAAGCATGTAGAAAAGATCAAAGAACTATTGGAGTATGGTCTTTCTGTCCGTAAGATTGCGAGTGTTCTTGAATATAACAATCACATAGCTCTTAATATTTATATAAACAAGAGAAAAATAAAAGAAAACCTACAAAAAAATTAGCATGTTCTTAACCAGCCCAGATGTTAAATTTTTCTCATGGATAAATTAAAGGTAATGGGATAAAATGCAGCTATAAGAATTTCAGAGGAGAAAAGCTATGAAAATTGTTAAAAGTTTTATTTATCCCGTATTGATTCTGTCTTCAGTGGGTTATTCAGCCGCTTTAACTTTACAAGGTGAGAGTGCTGTGCATGAATCTCCTGGAAAAAGGATAAAATCTCTCAGTAAACAAGAACTTTTAATAGAGCATTTACCTTTACAAATTAGAGCTTTGCAATCACTTCAAGGAACGTTTCAATCGACCATTGATGATCAAAAAGAGAGAAATCCACTTGAGGCATTTAAAGCTGCTTGTTCTTTAGCAAATATTCAAACGCTCATTGCTTCTACAGGGGATGTACTCAAGTGTTTACAAGCAGGAGACCAATCTAATGTAATGATTGGAATTGGAGCAGCTCCAGCCGTAAAACAAGAAATAGATCAATTAATTGTATACTTAGATGCAGCGGGGGTGGCTTGCGATTCTTTGAAAAAGTTAGCTAGACCTTTCCAGGAGATTACTAGTGACATTTATAATCCAGACTTGCCTACGGATTAGGTTTTTTACAGCTATATTTTATAGAGGATAAATGAAGTATTTTGTTTCTTTATGGTTTGTAGTGCATGCATTTTTTAATGCTATCTGTGCTGCAGGTGCTCCTTGTTTTACTTACGAAGTATTTGATCATGTAAGTGCTCCGGGAGCAATGCCAGTTAATGTAAATAGCGCTCTTACAAATTATCCTGACGCTCAAATACGTTTAAATCATGGAGCTGTTCTTGCTGTTGCTATTCCTGTTCAAGTCAGATTAGGAAGGTTTACTGTAGCACCTCCAGCTCCGTGGGGTGTTAATATGCCTTTTGCTGGTCTGCCACCGCTTATAAATTTAGCAAACATAAATCTTATAATTGCAAGGAGGTTAGCTCATGGGGTAGTAATTGCTCCTGCTCTGCTTGCTAATCTTGCTGCGGCAAATGCTGCAGGAGCTGTAACTCCAGCTTTAATTACATCTTTGCAAGCAGGAGGTTACTTAAATAATATGTCGGCAATCCTTAACAGATTAACCTTGGGAGTATTTCCGCTTGGTACGATTTTAGGCGTTCCAGTACCAGCTTTTATACCTGATAGTGTCCTGGTGCATGTTGCTGTTCAACAGCGTGTTAGCAAAAATTTGAACGAATTATCTCATAGTTCGCTAGCTACAGCTATTCCTGGCGGTTTTACTTTAAAAGATAGGATCAATATGCCATACGTTTTACTAGGTTGGCCTGTACCAGATAGCGCCACAATTGTTAGCAGCAATCAGTTGCAATAGATGTAGGACGCAGTGTTAAGGTTTATGCGAAAGCCGCCACATCTTCGGTGTTTGCAGAATATTTAAATATTTATAATAATAAAAAAGTAAATATTGATGAAATGCTAAAGAAAATCTTTTTTAACTAAATAATTGACTATCTATTTTTTACAAATACTTGTTCGGAAATTTGGAGGGTTTGTGGCTGCAAGGCCTTTAAGATAGCTTTTGTATTTAAATAATCGAGGATAAGCCGTTCTTTCAATGGCGGTCATCGCATTTTATGCTTCCAAACGTTGCGACAAACTTACCATAGAATACACCATATATGAAAAGTATACTTTTACTATGGTAGACTTTAGTTGTTCTTGCAAAGGTAGTCATGACAAAGTCCAAGGTTCTTTTTATGGAAAGTTCAATAAATGCACACCAATCATTATCTACCGACAAGACAAAAAAAATAAGCAGCTACGAGAACGTGAGCATTTGTCACCACCAGAAATCGATAAATTAATGGCAGCCGCTAAAAGTATTGGTAGACATGGAATTAGAGATAGCACGATGATTTTGATCAGCTATCGCCATGGCTTACGCATCTCAGAGCTAGTAACTCTTAAATGGTCACAAATCGATCTAGAGCAAGGGTATGTACATATCTTAAGACGTAAAAACGGTATTGACGCAACTCATCCACTGTTTGGTCCAGAATTACGGGCATTACGTAAAGTGCAAAAAGAGTATCCTTCTACTGATTATGTATTTATCTCTGAAAGGAAATCACCTGTAACTGAACACGTTTTTAGAAAAATTCTCAAACGTGCAGGTGAAATTGCCGGTCTAAATATTAAAGTCCATCCTCACATGTTAAGGCATTCTACTGGTTTTAAACTTGCTAATGAAGGTAGAGATACACGTAGTATTCAGCATTATTTAGGGCATAAGAATATCCAACACACCGTTCGTTATACCGAACTCGCCGTTACACAGTTCAAAAACTTCTGGTCAGATTGACCTGAAATGGATTTAAAAAATGCTAGCATATACAATGGTTACAAGGCATTTTGATCATATTCTATGTGTGTTTTTTACACGAATGGCGGCATGACCCCAATTTCAGCAATCAAAAACACAAAACGAGCTCAGAAATCTAAAAACAATCCTATAGATAAAAAAGTACTGAAAAAATCTCAATCTGTTTCAAAACAACGGTTACCACCAACTACTGCTTAACAAAAATATACGTACAATACGTTACTGAAGAAAATCGCAAAAATGTGGCCGATGGGCCAATTTTACTTCGTTCACAAAAAAATTTAGCATAAACAGCTTCTAATTCCGCAGGTGGTAATCCTCGACGAAAGCCAACGGCTTTTGCTTCTTTAAGAATGGAACGAATTGTATTGCGTGCTATACCATGTGATCGTTTGATGGCTTTAATACTGCGTCCTTGGTGATATTGATATAGAACTTCTTTAACTTCAATCATAGCAATGACCCTCCTTGCCATGTTAATTCTCCTAAGAAAAGTGACCTTTCAAAAGGAGAGGTTGAGCCAAATTCCGCTATTTGAACATTGACCCTTTGTTAAAAAATTGGGGGGTCAATAACTTGGCGGAATGGCTATTTAGAGGGGTCAATTAACTTGGCAGAAATCACCCTCTAAGGGGTCATATAGCATGGCGGTCAACATCTTTATCACACAGATCCTGGCATGATACCTTGACTTGGCGGTGGAATAACAGGTGTAATTTTTTTCTTTTCTAATTCCTCATAAATCTTGTGACTATCATACCCGCCATCTGCCAGCATTTCTGTAATATAAGAATCATTACTTTGCTCAAGGATAGCATCAACGCACATTCTATCATCTTTATGGTGATCCGTTAACACACGAGCTACAATATACCCACCAGCTTCAACACCAATATGGAGTTTACGCCAAACTTTGCGAACATACTGTTTACCATGCTTGGTTTGTAACCATTCTTTTTCTCCAAATACTTTTAATCCAGTAGAATCAATCACTAAATGCGTTGGTTCCTGCAATGAAGGTAAAGTTAAGGATGATAAAGCTTGCGCAGCTCTTTTGGATAATCGGCTAAATTCTGGAATGGGTAAAATCTTTCCCAGCAAAATAAACAGAGATTCAACAAATCCAATCACTTGTCTCAGGGCTAATTTAAATAAATGGCGCAACGTCAGGATTAAATTGATGCAGGTTTGTGAATAAATAAACGGGCGACCACGCCTGGATTCTGCTGCTGAGGGAGCTAGCCAATTCTCTTCAAAATCGTCACTGAGCCAAACGGTTAAGGAGCCTCTTTGTTTTAAGGCGTGGTTATAGTCTTTCCAATGGGTGACTTTATAAGCGACTTTCTGCTTGGTTCTTTCTTTATTTCTCTTCGCTTTCATAGATTGTAACCATAAACGTCTTTAACCTTTCTCTACCATTCTCCAGTTATTTAAGCAACAAACCCTTATTAGATAAGGATTTGGTGGTCGTGTAAACTTTTTCTATCATTAGCACAGATTTAACCAATATTACTGAACACGCGTTGAGGCGCTGGAGGTAGTTCTGCAATATTTTTTTATTAAAATTCCACTGATTATACTTGTTAATAAAGCCATTGTTACCAAAGCTATATGAATAGGCTTGGAAATGATTCCTAAATTTAAGGCAATGGTACTAAATACAATTTCCATTGCACCTCTTGCATTCAGAGCTATACTAATAATAAAGGCTTCTTTTCTTTTTATACCAGAAAAGTAAGCACCTATATACACAGAACCCACTTTGCTTAATGAAGCGAAAATAAATATAATAATTATTAAGAAAGGATTAAAATCTTCGAGAAAATTGATTCTCAAGCCAATGGAAACAAAGAATAAAGGTGAAAAAAAACTACTTATGAATTGGTTAAGAATTAATTTTACTTGCTTGTAATTTTTAATAACATCTTTAAGAGCTATTCCTGATAGAAAAGCTCCCAAGCAAGAATGTAAAGACAATAATTCTGATAAAATTGTAAAAAATAAACAAATACATAAACATAATCCTAAAATGATATTAATCCAATGAGGAGTGTTTTTAATTTTTTTTAAGAATACATGTAATAGCTTATTTCCTGGTGTAATCATTAATGTAAAAAATAATCCCATAATGGGGATGGCAATAATTGTGGGTTTTTCCTGCGATTGAGTTATAAATGAAAAGATGAACCACCCAATAACATCAGTTAGTACAGCTGATGAAATAATAATAATCCCGGTAGGCGTTTGAATAATCTGGGTATCCATTAGTATTTTGGCAATAACAGGCAGTGCCGCTATGGCAAACGCTGTTCCCATGAATGTTTGAAAGATAAGGCTAGAACAGTTAACATCTGAAATAAGAAAAAAATTAGGTAAAACTCGTGCTATTGCCATTCCTGTGAGGAATGGAACAGCAATGCCAAAAGCTGTTATAAGCAATGTAACCTTTTTTTGTTTTATAATGGAGCGCAGATCGATTTCTAGCCCTGAGGTAAACATTATTAAAATTAAAGAAAGCTGAAAGAGAAATTCTAAAATGTGGAATATCAATCCAGATGTAGGAAATAGAGTTTGATATAAATCAAGGTTTATTTTTTCTAGGAATGTAGGGCCTAATATGATGCCAGCGAAAAGTTCACCAACAATCGCAGGAAAATTAAACTTTTTTGCTAACTCTCCAAGTAAATTTCCTAAAAGCAATATTATAAAAATGTCTGTGAGAAGAACCAAAAAGTCATTTGCTACTAGGTTTGTCATTTATTAGTCCTTTTAAGCTGAAACTTAGCTGTCATATTCGTTAGTTCTGTCACTGGACTAATTCAGTGGAACGTCAAAAGAAAGTCTGTTTCTCTATGCAATCTCTTTTTTGTCATCAAGTGCTAGCTGAGCAATAATGTCACGCATTACTTCGCTTGAACCAGCACCAATGGTAGCCATAGGAATATCGCGATACATACGCGAAATAAAGCTATCGCTATAATAGCCATTTGCACCCTGAAATTGTAAACAATCTCGCACTACTCGTTGCGCTAATTCAGTTGTTTTCAATTTTGCCATCGAACATTCAACAATGGGTAGCTCATTTTGTTGATATAACCAAACAGTATGATAGGTAAATTGCCGCGCAGCCTCTAATGCAGTGATATGATCAGCCATTTGATGACGTATAACTTGGAGCTTATTAAGAGTGTTATTATAGACCTTACGTTTAGATAGATATTGCCATGTTAAATTAATACAATTTTCAATATCACCAATGGTCAAAACGGCAACCGTCAATCGCTCAAGTTGTAAACATTTCATTAAATAAATAAATCCCTGCTCGGCGCAACCAATTAAATTAGTACGTGGCACTCGAACATGATCAAATTGAATTTCAGCGACTCCAGAAGAATACATGCCAATATTTTTAGCCATTGTTTTAGATATTCCTGGAGAGCTTAGATCTACGATCATCAAAGAAATTCCTATTGTCCCTCGTTTTGACTGGGTGTTGGTATTCTGTGTTTTGACTACCAAGATGATGAAATCAGCAACGTTTCCATTGATGACGTATTTTTTATGACCATTGATTATATAATCACCACCATCAATAACTGCTGTAGTTTGAAGATTACTTAAGTCCGATCCAGCCTCCGTTTCTGATATTCCCAATGCACTGATCCTTTCACCCTTAATGGCTGGAACTAAATATTTCTGTTTTAACTCTTCACTCCCAAAAGAGTCGATATAAGATGTTGCCATATAAGCATGTAAAGCAATTGCTATCCTAAAACCGACATAGCCTGTTTTTCCAAGTTCTTCAAGGAAGATCACGGAATAGAAAAAATCTTTTTGCGAACCACCCAATGAAATCTGATATTGAAGTCCAAAGAAACCCGCAGCACCTATTTTCTTCCAGATCTCTTTTGGAATCTCTCTCTCAGTCTCCCATTGTTCGATGTATGGCAAAATTTCTTTTTTAATAAACACACGCACTTCGTCACGAAATAAACTATGTTCTATTGTAAAATAAATTGATTTTGTATTCATTATTTAGCCCTAATTAAAGCTTTACGATCAACTTTACCACTCGGTGTTAAAGGTAATGCAGTAATCTCATAAAAATACGTAGGGATCATATATTTTGGCAATTTTTCTTGTAAAAACTTAACTAGTTCTTTTTGCTCAGGCTGAGTACTATGACTCACAAAATAAGCTGCTAGTTTTTTATCATCGTAAGCCTTATCGTGCACTACTACTGCAACTTGCTTGATTTGTGGATACAGGCGTAATCTTGCTTCTATTTCACCTAACTCGATACGAAAACCATGGATCTTGACTTGATCATCTACTCGTCCAATAAAATCAATGCTTCCGTCCACTAAAGAACGTACCCTATCACCTGTTTTGTAGAAACGCTGCTTAACTGGCAAATTAAACAAGTTATCAATGAATTTTTCTTCGGTTAATTCTGGTTGATATAAATAACCCCGAGCTAATCCAGCCCCACCAATGTAGAGTTCACCAATCACACCAATAGCTGCTACGGAAAGACTTTCATCTAATATATAAGTTTGTGTATTGCTAATTGGATAACCAATAGGAATGGATAAATTTTTTTGATTTAAATAGCGTACTGGATAATAAGTGGCAAAAGTTGTGGTTTCTGTCGGCCCATAAACGTTGATAATTTCCGTGGTTGTTGGTAGCATTGCTAACGCCTTTTTCATGTGTACGACAGAATGCGCTTCACCTCCAGTCAATACTTGCCGCACATTAGCTAAAATTAGTGGATTTTCATCAATCAAGGTATTAAATAATGCCGTCGTAAAAAATACCGTAGTGATTGCATTATCTTTAACCACTGCCTGTAGTGTTGGTACTGTAGGCCATTTTGAGGCAAAAATCACGCATTGCGCACCATGCAATAAGGCGCCCCATATTTCAAAAGTTGCAGCGTCAAAACTAATCGGTGATAAATACAAGAAAATACGACTAGAATCAAAGCGCGCATAATTTGCACCAAAAACTAAACGGATCACACCACGCTGTACTGCTTCTACCCCCTTCGGTTTACCAGTTGAACCTGAAGTATAAATAACATAGGCTAGATCATCTATGTTTGAGGTAGATAATACGTTGGCTTCACTTTGCTTTGTAATATCTTCCCAATCTCGATCTAAGTTGATGGTTATAATATCTATAAATGATAAATCACCCATCGCTGAATTTTCACTAATTACTAACGATACTCGCGCATCCTTTAGCATGAATTCTAAACGCTCTTGAGGATATGATCGATCCAATGGCAGATATGCACTACCCGCCTTTAAAATAGCTAATAATGCGACAATCATATTGAAAGATCGTTCAAAACAAATACCAATTAGAGTGTTGTCCTGAACACCATATTGAAGTAAATAATGTGCTAGTTGATTTGCTCGCTTATTTAGTTCCCAGTATGTCATTTTTTGGTCTTTATAGATCAATGCAATAGCCTGTGGTCTTTTCACCACTTGCTCTTCAAATAATTGAGAAATAGTCTTATTCTCAGGATAGTCTGCCTGAGTATTATTTATGTTTAATAATTGTTTTTCTTCATGTTTTTTCGTTGATTGAATACTAGTCGAAATAAGATTTAATAATGACGTTTGATTTGCATGTAGAAAAAAATGATCACCTTGAAAGAGATATAAAGAAAATTCCGCCGTAGTATATTCTTCCCAACATTCCATATCTGTAGGAGTTGCAATTCGATCGGAAAGACCGCAACAAGCAATAATAGGCATACTCACTTTCTCTGCAGCCGTGCCATACCAGAGTTCGGCTAATAGCATATCGGCGCGTAATGCGGGTTCAAGACTTGCCATGAGTCGCTCATCAGATAAAATTTCAGCTGGTGTTCCGTTCATTTGAAAAACATGCTCAAAAAATTCTGTTTGAGGTAAGTTATGAACAGAGGATTTAAAAGCAGGAATATGCGGACAATGGCAAGCTGAAAGAAATAAGTACTCAGGCAACGGTAAATTTTTTGTTTGCAATCGTTTGGTTAAATCAAATGCAATACACGCACCTAAACTATGGCCAAAAAAGACAAATGGTTTATCTGTATAGTTTAAGAAGGAAGCTTCTAGGTTATCGAGTAAAGCTGTCCAATCAACAATTGATTGTTCTTTAATACGGCTACCTCGACCTGGTAATTTAAGTGCCACAACTTCTATATCATCACTAATTTTCTTATCCCAGCCGCGAAATACATTGGCGCTTCCGCCGCCGTAAGGAAAGCAAAATAATCTAATTTTTGCATTCTTACGTTTTGGTAAAAACTGAAACCATTCTTTTGAATCAAGGTCAACCATTTGAAGTAACTTTGAGATGATCAATAGCTGCGGCAAGAGAGCTTAATCTACCATCTTCGAAAAGCGTATCTGGCAATAAAAGTCCTTCTCCAAAAGCATTGTCAACGCGCGCTAAAAATTTTATGGCATTGAGTGAATTACCGCCAATGTCAAAAAAATCCGTATTAACTGTAATGTCATCAAAACCAAACATTTCTTGCCAGATTTTAAGTAATACCGCTTCTGTTGTTGTGGGCGATTGTGAATTAGATTGATTATTCATGAGTATGTCCTCGTATTAATTAGCGTGTAATTCTGAAAATAATGTTCCATTTTGATCTTTATTTCTGATTTTATTATGTCCATAATTATCTTTTCCGGATACCACTACACAACCATAATTATTGAGGTTGAATGAAGCTCCATGAGCATAAAACTTATCCATATTAGGATATACTTTAACGTGTGTGGGTACATAACGAGATGAAATAGCAAATCTGGTTAATCGGTCTGAAGTATTAGCATGAGAAGCATGCACGCAACGCGCAGTGAAAATAACACATTCTCCTGCCTTCATTTCCATACTAATGGTTTCTTGCTCTTCAGGCATCCAATTAGGATCGATTTTAAATTCCTCAAAATTATAACCATAGAAACCAGTTTCTGAGAGTACTGAAGAATAATCACCTTCTTTGCGATTAATGGTTTTGGTTTCATCATAATATTTACCTTTATGTGTACCTGGTATAAATCGCATACAGGCTGTTTCTATAGTGGCATCAGTAAATGCAGTCCAGACCGTCAAATCCATAATACTGCTATCGTCACCTTCAGTGGCTTCTAGCATCGGAGTACCATTAGCGTATTGATACGTTCCTACTTGATGCCATTCAGTGCCCTGGGCACCAGGAAATTTGGGAAAAAATTCTGTTCTCCAGCATAAAACATCCTGCCCAAGAATATCTGCTACACGCTTAACAATTTGTGGGTTCCCGATATGCTTAGCAAGCTCTGGAATATCTAAATGCCGATCGTAATTAACTTCATTATCAAAAACCCTCCTTGTTTTATCTAAATTATTTTTTCTAATCTTGCTCAATATCTCTTTTGCCTTTTCTGGCTCATAAATCTTGAATGGTCCAATAACACCATCAGCTAAGAACTTCTGTTTCTCAGTATTTAATAACATAACTTACCACCTCTTTTTTGGCTCTCTCATCGCTAATGATTGGTTTCTTAATCTATCCTATCCTATAAGGTTTCCAGAAAAACTCTATAATTTTTTGAATAGCCTATCCAGAATTGATTTAAAACGTTAAAAATGCATATAATTTAACGTTTTCTCTGAGATTTTTACTTGAATTTAGCCTCCCAAGCAAAAACACGTTCAACCGTGCGAAAATACTCTTCAAAAATCGCTTCGTCCTAAAGTCGCTTTCCCCTATGCTTGGTCTTCTTTCTGTTACGACGGTTCCTTGATGTTCAAAATCATACCGACATTGGAAATCTTTTATCTATTTGCAAAACTACCGTAAGCCGAATCAGCTGACCGTTGTTTCTAAAAAAGATTGCCCCGGACGTTTCAACATATTCTTTTCACTAGCTGCAGTTTAAAAACCTTGAAGATCTGACTGTAGTGAATTTCTGGACATCCATCAGCTATTTTCTCAATAAGCAACATCTTCCACTGACATCCGGTATATAAGAAGGTCAAAATGTAGTTGAAGATCTTATAGATCAATGATGCTCCTGCATCTTCTCTGGTAGGTGATTGAAGATATATTCATTGAACTCAGCACTCAGTTGTACCAGAATGCAGCTCTTTTATTTCATTTTTTGGGTATTGTCCATATTTTAAAAGTTTTTTTGATGGGATCACATGGCCTCAGAATAACTTCAAAAGGCCCTGTTCTCCTCGTCTTTTCTTCTTCTAAAATATGCAACCGGTTGTAAGAATAAGTTGCTATAAGCAGAAATAAAAGATTAAATGACGTTAGATCAAATTAATAATCACTATGGTGTGTATGCTTTTTAAGGTTAATCTTTGAAAAAGGATATCTGGACTAATGATACTGGATTTAAAAAACCTGAAGAGTAAATACAAGTGTAGCTGATTGAAAAGGACTTTCTATCTTGAGTATCATTTATCAACACTTAGATAAGGCAATTATACAAAGAAAATTTAAAAACTACAAACTTATAAGGTCTTAAATTTAATATGAATAAAAAAACTAATCAATTATTAAAAAATATACCAGATTTCAGCTCTAATGAAGTACATATTTGGTTAGCTAATTTTCTGGAAAATAATGAATATCTTGATGACTTTACTTCTGTCCTTTCGGAAGACGAAAAACAAAAAGCAGTTAATTTTAGATTTCTTAAAGATAAAAAACAATGGATTATATCTAGAGGAATTTTGCGGAATTTGTTAGGTATGTACTTAGGTCTGAAACCTAGGGACATTGAAATTCTTTATGGTCTTTGGGGAAAACCACAATTATTAGATAAAATTTCATTATATTTTAATGTTTCTCATTCTAGAGACTACGTCGTTTATGCTCTATCACCTAGGTCTGAGGTAGGGATTGATTTAGAATATATAGATTTATCACTTGATACGAGCGTATTATTACCTAATATACTGTCTTCTCCGCAAGAATTAGCCTATTGGCAAGGGGTTAAGGAAGGGGAAAAAATTAGAGCCTTTTTTAATCTTTGGGTATGTAAGGAAGCTTTTTTAAAAACTTATGGCAAAGGATGGCTTAATAAAGACCATAGCGTTCCAGCTAGAGTAATAGATTATTTAAAAGGAGAAAAAAACAAAAATTCATCAAAAAATAAGTTGAATCCATATATGTTTGAACCTATACCGGGATATATTGCTTCTTTATTTGTTAAAAAATCTAATAAATCAATTCCTTTACACTATATTTGGAATTCTAGAAGGCACTGTCGTTAACGTTGGAATAATTTGCTTATTTGGCCTGGTGTCTAGGTTGCGTTAATTTTTTGACAACTTTATTCTTCTTTTAAAGTTATCATTATGTGCTCTTTTCATTATCTTCTTCCCTAATTGGAGTCATGCCACCATTCGTGTAAAAAACACACATAGAGCATGATCAAAATGGGTTTGTTGCTTAAATAACTGGAGAATGGTAGAGAAAGGTTAAAGACGTTTATGGTTACAATCTATGAAAGCGAAGAGAAATAAAGAAAGAACCAAGCAGAAAGTCGCTTATAAAGT
>Ga0247837_1004612_pt1 | contig 21923 bp, 16 predicted proteins | sample LaCtaG_2_FD_187115 | JGI IMG/M metagenome (GOLD analysis project Ga0247837, IMG submission 187115) | Freshwater microbial communities from meromictic Lake La Cruz, Castile-La Mancha, Spain - LaCruzMarch2015_14.5m | ecosystem: Environmental > Aquatic > Freshwater > Lake | place: Spain: Castile-La...
ATTGTGACACTCTTAGTCCCTAATACACCAAATTAGCATATCCCGCATACACAGTTCTAAGTTTGCCTAGCATGCATGTCTATCCATATGTGACTGACACTTGGTATTTCCCTTCATATTACCTTCAAACATCGGAAAGCGCGTCTAGTGGACATCGTTCTGTTGAAATGCAAATCGTGAAAAGCGCCTCTAAGATGCAGAGGAAAAGTGACCTCAGTGACCTGCGAAAGGTCAAGTTACGAGTAGTCTATGGACTGGGCAAATCCAATTTCCTGCATAGTCACTATATAATTCCCATATATAAATGACAGTACAAGACTACGATATACTTATTTCGCTCTGGCTCGAGAAACATTACTTCGATTGATCTAGGTAAGTAGTACATAGGAACTTTGTAGGATTGGCGCCCGTGGCCTCAACCTAATGGCTCGATAGTCCTTTGCTGTCTCTGCTTCCAGGCAAAGTAGAGTCCAGGTATTGGTACTGATTCGGAAGGACGCAGCAGTAAACTAATTGACTTTCTCTTGCTAGCCCAGCACTTCTCCATACGCCGTTGTTTTATAGCAAGGAATTGATTGCCACATTAGTTTAGACTATAACAGGTCAAAACAGCGGGTTTTACAGAGGTTGGGACCACATGAGGGGATTTTATAGCAATTTGCGGCTATTTTAGCTAGGAAATTAGGCTTTTTCGGCTAGAAAGAGTGCGAAGGCAGTTTGGACGCCCACCACATTGGCACTCACAAGTTTCTCAGCACTGGCACTGAGGAAGCGCTGCATGCGCAGTATATCAATAACTGCGGCCTTTCCCTCAGAGGCGTAGCCTTGGAATAGAGCAAACAGCTCAATTATGCCTCTTTTTATGTCGTTTGTGAGCTGAGACCGAGAGAAATAGATCCTTTCCGCAACTCTGCGGAACTTGTTTTGCCTTTGGCGGGGGTGTTCAGGACTGTTGGCGGTGGGAACGGAGTAGCTGCTGTAGGGCAAAGTAGCCACCAGAGTCTCGATATCTGTCAAAGTCAGGGGGGCGGGAGTAGGATTGTGCGCGGTTAGACAGATCAGGAAGGCGCGCACAGGCACTAGGATTTGCGGGGAAAGAACACTGGACTCGTCCTTTGAAGGGGTCCGATACATCTCCAATACAAAGGCCTTGCTGGACAGCACAGCCAAGTAGGCTAAATAAGCAGGAGAAAACACTATCCAAATGGGGAACTTGCAGAACTTCTGACGGCTTAACAGTTCGTAGGAAACGTGGAAATAGACGAAGAGGGAAAGGAGGCAGTTGTAGCAGGCGAAGAGGCAGACAGCAGCTGTGAAGAGGACCTGGTAACTGACCAACACGAACCACTTGTCTAGCTCTAGCTTGAGGGCCACTTTCGGACACAGGAGGTAGAGGGGCAGTAGGGGGAATGTGAGGAAGTTGAAGGGAGCAGGGGCAATGATGAGGGCGCCGTAGGGCTCTGTGTACCTGGTTTGGCTGTAGGCCTGGTACATTATAGACACATAGTCAGCAGTTATATTTGGAACCAGGTCTTCATAGCGCGCGGAAAGCACTGCAATTAGCAGGTTTAGCAGAATAATAGTGGACACAAAAGCCCACAAAATGCCCAAAATTGACCCCAACTCCTCCCTATACGTGAAGATAGATATATCAATCCCGCCCACACTCCACTGAAACAGCGTCCTTATACTGAGCGGAATAGTCCCAAAGTACTCCCCATCCCTCCTAAACAAGTACACAAACCCTGTCGCGAAGCTCAGCACTGCCAGCACAAACAGCACCAAAAAGGTAAGCGTGCTTTTCGTCACTATAAATATCATTCTGATCCAAGGGCCGAAAGTGCGTGTTTTGGTCAAAATGGAGCAGATTCGGAGACTGATGGAGAACATTATGAGGGCGAAGCAGTGTTCTTGGTAGTTTTGAAGAGTGATTAAGTTCATGTTCATGAATATTTCCTCGCGAGTAGTAACCGACATTTGCACTAATAACACGAATAAACTGACAGACAGAAACTCGGAAAAGCCGAAAGAATAAGGCTCGTTTAGAAGCCGTTTATAAGTGAATTGCTGGAAAATCGCGAGGACTAGGCCACTGCTGAAAATCGTCATTACGTTTATTAGGTCGTTTTGGGTTATGACTCGTTTCAATGCACCGGGAAGTTCGCTGAGATGGTTCATTGGGTCTTCTATGATTGGAATTATAGTCAGGTACAGCATTTCCATACTCAGTAAAATGCCGTACAGGCCAATTAGCACTAAAGTTTCCACCACAAATCGCAATGAGCCGTTGTTTTTCCAGTAGTACAGCTGAAAGATGCACTTTGGAAGGGTACGAACAGTCCTATGTACCGAGAATAAAGCGTCAATAGGCTGGTCCAAGTACTCATTAGCCAGGGCCATATAGTCGAAATTGACCCCTACAGACTCCCCCCCTGTCCATAGGTGCTGCACTATGGCTGCTACTATTTCACTGTTCAGCAGACTTCGATACCTGTCTGTATTCCCCGTAATTACATCAAAAAGACACAAAGGGCCATAGGCCTTCTCTATATATAGTCCCTGAAGTCGCTTGTAGTCACTATATTGGCCTTGAATTAACTCCGCTAGTCGTAGGTAATGTACCGCTACTTGCTTCAATTTATCACTCATTTGTAGGGTATAATCAGCTACTTTATATGCCAACTCGCACACAACTACGCAAAAAAAGGTCGGATTTAAGTGGTTCGCAATCATCGATTTATCCACGTCTGCGGGTTTTAATAGGTCGGTTAAGGTCTGATGTAGAAATTTGACTTCGATAGGAGCCCATTCGGACTGGCTGATGAAGGAAAGGAGGTAGATGGAGGATAGAGAGGCGGAAGGGTCGGAAATGAGGGAAATCAGGCGATTCATGGTTTCATAGGATTTCAGATGTTTGGGAGTTTTGCGGGTGAAATTGCGTCTTTGGGAGTCCAATATGCGAATCGCAAGCGGGAATTGCTCATATTTAAGTAGCAAATCCACAGGAACGCGCTTCCACTGGTCCCCCAACACTTCCTCCAGCAGGGCGCCCAGTCCTTCCTTCAGTACCACTTCCGCCACTACCTCCAAGGCTATGTCCAGCCCCATACCCAGTACTGTGAAAATGCCCTGCCTTCCCTGTGCCAATACCGCCCAGTGCAGTAGTTCTTTGCCTGTTAAGTAGGTCTCTTTTGCAGGAAACCGCTGCATCTTGTTTTGATGCTTGTGGCCGGGTAAAAGTCGCTTAATCCGCTCAGAGACCGAGGAGAGCACACGATTAGGCCGCAATTGAGCTTTAGACCGAACCAAAGAAGCTAGGAAAAGCAGAAACCCCGCTTCCCCAGCCCTATGCACCAAACACAAAGGCACAGGGCTAGTCAGCAGCGCAGCAATAGCAATCGCGAATTCCTCCTTTCTCCCTACAACAGCCGCCTTCAAGGCCTCTACAGCCAACTTTTCCACGTCGATATTGCCCTTATCCAAGCAAATTTGCATGCATTTTTCCCTTTCAACGCCCACTAAAAGCGCTTGGTTGCGAGTTTTAACTGCCGCGAAAAGCAGGATTTCTCGCATGTCTCGTCCTGTTTCTTGGGGGTTTCCAGGCCAACTGACGTCTTCCCAGCTCCGAGCGGCACTTATTTCTGCACATAGTTCCTTCCAGCTGCCGGCATGTCTATGAGCGACAGGGCTGGCGGATGTGGGAGATAGACGATATAGAGAGGAGTCGATCAGCGCAGTGACTTGGAGAGAGTGTAAGACAGGGAGACCTGATGGAGATTCCTTCGCTGGAACTGTCTGCCACATTTAAGACTAGGAAGGAAATCTCTGTTGAGACTAAGAAGGATTGAAGTAGCGCTTTGTCCTTTGAATAGGCTCTTACGCTGGGAAATTGAAGGAAGAAATTAAGGATTTGCGAGATATTGACAAATTTCAATGGGGATTTTATGCTGATTCGGGTAAAAAATTCAACAAATACTATATGAAGAATTTGCAATTAGCGAATTTGTGTTAAAATTCAGTGATTTTCGTCTAACTCTTTACACAAATGACCAAATAATAGAGACTCACCAAAATACTGGTCTCTGACCCGCTGTATATTCCCTAATAGTGCCAAAACCTGCTGCCTATAGCTCACTACTCTGCAGCTTTCCTTTTCTTAGTAATAAATCGCTAAAATATTAGATTTTTGGCTTTTTCAATGTAAAGCCTAGCAGTTGGCAAGAGTTAGGCCCTAAAAGCCTCAAAAACTTCCCCAGAAATCAGGCTTTTCCCCTATGTTTCTCATAATTTCGCCAATTTGTGCACTCTTTGTGCCTCTCTGCAGCGATAATGGGTGACGGCACAGAGCCGCGTTCGTTTAAGGTGATAACCGTAGGGCCGCCCGCGGTAGGGAAGACTTGCCTGATAATGAAGGGCGTCAACCCGGATTTCACCCTTCCGCCCACCTACATGTGCACTCTGGGTGTGGACTTCAAGGTGAAGACAGCCATGCACCAAGGCTCTGTGGTGAAGCTGCACATTTGGGACACTGCCGGGCAGGAGCGCTTTCTGCACATCAACCGCATGTACTACCGCGACTCCGACGCAGTCTTCTTCGTCTTCGACCTGGCGGACCGCATGACCTTCGACAAGTTGGACTTCTTCTGGCAGGATTTTAAAGAGTACGAAAACGCGGATCGTCCGGCTGTAAAGCTGATAGTAGGGAACAAGAGCGACCGCAAGGAGAGGGAAGTGTCCAAACAGCAGGCAGAAGCACTGGCTGCCCGGCTCGGAGTCAACTATATGGAGACTTCCGCCCGCTCTGGGGACGGCATTCCCCAGCTCTTTGATGCTCTAGTGGCTCGGCTGGCCGGCACTAAGCCTGCGACCGCTCAGGGCGAAAGTCTCGTGAAGGGTATGAAGCAGAACCGCAGCTGCTGCTAGGTAGGTGTAATGGAGGCCTTCGTGAGCGCCTGTGTGGCGGAGCTGTTCTCGGCGTGTCTCCGGAAGCTGGAGAACCAGAGTCGAGTGCTGGACTTCAGTGCGTCTTTTCGGAAAAGCAGGAGTCGCAAGAAGCCGCGCAAAGTGGAGGGCGGGCTGACCCCAATTGAAGATCTCCTGGACGTGGATCCCAACTCTGACTTCGACCCACTCACAAGTGGCGTCCGGCCTCGAGAGGCGCTGGCCTTAGTGTTCGAAATCCCCGAGAACCTGAGTACTACCGAGGCTGATGTGCAGCAGCGGAAGTGCCTCGACCTCAAGCGCTGGTACTGCCTTTCCCGCCCACAGTATCGGAAGTCTTGCGGGATGTCCTCCCTTGTGTCTTGCTGGAACTTCCTATTTAGTCGACTGGGACATGGGACTCTCAGCCCGCTGTCGCAGGAAAAGGCTTTGACAATTGTGGGCCTGCAGCCGCCTTATACGGATATGCGATTCGGCAGCTTCACTGGAAACAAGACTCTGATAGTGTGGTTTAAGGCGCTGTGTCTGCATCACGGTGTGAAGGGCGGAGCTCGTTTTCTGTGGAAACTGCACGGTAAAAGCAGGACTCTGGGCATTGACCCAGATCAAGCCTTCGACCTACTCGCCAGCGGCTTACAAAGCCCATCCCAGGCTTTCATCTATCACTGCCACAACCACTACTTCTGTCCTGTGGGCTTTGAAGTCGCGCCGCTCCAGCCTGCAGACGCCTACAAGCCTTCCGCTCAAATTAGCCCTGCCGAAACAGAGCGCTGGGTAGTGATCGCAGAGCCCTCCAAAGCCTATGCGTCTCTAGTCATGAAGCGGTGGGAAGAAGTGACGCGAGACATCGGAGCGCAGAACCCCGAGTTCCTCAATATACGGAAACTGGAGCGGGGGATGCAACGACGAGAAGGCGCGGAGTTCACTTCAGGGAAGAAGCTGGGCGGCAACCTGCACTGTCTGCTGGTTTTCGAGAGACTTGACTAACTGAAGGCTTGGAGACCTGTGATGGCTCGGCCGAGGATCAGGGCGTGGACGTCGCTAGTGCCTTCGTAGGTGTTCACGCTCTCCAGGTTGCTGGCATGCCGCATCACTTCGTACTCGTCAACTATGCCGTTTCCACCCAGCATATCCCGCGCCTCACGTGCTATTTGGAGTGCCTTTCCTGCTGAGTTGCGCTTCACCATACTGATCATTTCGGGCTGAACCTTGCCTGCGTCCTTCAGACGTCCCACCTGGTGCACAGCATGCAGTCCCAGTGTGATGTCCGTAAGCATATCCGCCAGTTTCTTCTGAATCAGTTGACTTTGTGCCAGTGGCTTTCCGAACTGCACCCTGTCCATCGTATACTGCCGTGCTATCGCATAACAGGCCTCCGCCGCGCCCAAAGCTCCCCACGCAATCCCATACCTCGCCTGATTGAGGCAGGAAAACGGACCTTTCAGTCCCTTCACCCCCGCAAACATGTTCTCCGCAGGCACTTCCACCTTGTCCATAAGCACCATGCCTGTAATTGAAGCCCGCAGACTCAGTTTCCCGTGTATTGCAGGTGTGGAAATGCCCTTCATACTGCGTTCCAGCACGAAGCCGCGGATGTCGCCCGCGTCGTCCTTCGCCCAGACTACGAAGACGTCAGCAATGGGTGAGTTGGTGATCCAGGTCTTAGCCCCGGATATGATATATTTGTCGCCCTGTAGACGTGCTTTAGTCTCCATGCCGCCTGGGTTGGAGCCGTGGTTGGGCTCAGTGAGGCAGAAACTGCCCACGTACTCTCCTTTAGCTAATAGCGGTACCAGTCGGTCCTTTAGAGCAGGATTAGCGTAGGTGATTATGGGGTAAATCACAAGTCCGGATTGCACGCTCAGTGCAGAGCGGTAGCCGCTGTCCACTCGCTCAATTTCCCGGTTTATAAGTCCGTAGGCGACATGGGAAATGCCAGGCAGGCCGTATTCCTTGTGAGTCGGGCCCAGGAAGCCCCGCTCCCCCATCTCTCTGTATATTTCCCTGTGGAAATGCTCCTTCCGATAAGCCTCCAGCACTCGTGGTTTGAGACAGGTCTGAGCGTACTCCTTAGCTGCACTCTGAATCAGCAGCTCTTCCTCTGTGAGCTGTGAGGACAGCAGCAGTGGGTCTTCCCAGCTAAAGGCAAAGCAGCGGACAGCTCTACGCAGGCCCAGCATTATGGCGACTGGCAGAGGTAGGCGAGGCTTCCACCGTGGAGGGCGGGCGCTGCACAACGAAGCGCTGTACCGCTACTCGCGTGACGAACTGCTGGGCATGTTTTCAAGCGCACTGCCCACACAAGCCGACCCTGCCTCCGAGGTCTACTTGACGGAGTCCGCCCCATCTCTCTTCAGCATAGGCCAGCCCTTCACTTCCCCGTTGGGAGAGGACGTGATGGCTGAGCGACATGTGAAGGCTCCGGAGTGGTTCGACCGGCCGAGGGAGCCGAAACTCCAAGAAGAGATTTTCGAGGAAAAGTATTCGTCCATTGATCGGCAGATGGAGCAGAAGCTGAAGGCTGAGGAAGAAAAGGAAGAGGCTTTGCCGGAGTGGGCGGAAGTGCCGGCTCCAGTCCTTCCAGTTCCAGCGAAGGTGGACACTCTTCCACCAGCTCCAGTGAAGGTGGACACTCTTCCACCAGCTCCAGTGAAGGTGGACACTCTTCCACCAGCTCCAGTGAAGGTGGACACTCTTCCACCAGCTCCAGTGAAGGTGCAGACTCCCCCACTACCTGAGACTGTGACAGTTCCTGAGCTTCCAAAGGCAGTTGACCCTCCCAAAGAGCTGCGCACTGTGGGGAAGTTCAGCACTCGTCTGCTGCACGACCAGGTGGCGAAAGGCGACCCCTTCGCGAAGTGTATTTCCGCCAACAGTCGCAAAGACGACCAATTCGCGTACGTAGAGGAGGGCTCGGAGCCCGAGGACCGGGTGTGGTTCTACCGCGACCCCAAGGGACAGGTCCAAGGGCCTTTCAGCTGGGTGGATATGTACCACTGGAACTTGGTGGGGTACTTCCCTGCAGCCTTGCCAGTGGCTCTACAGAAGCCTGAAGGCTTCGCTCCTCTGGAAGAACTATTTGTGCTCAGTCGGGAAGCGAAGCCGCAAGAGCCCGAGTTCTCGCTCTTCGCCTACCACCCAGACAAGACGAGGAAGCAGCCCAGTCCCCCGAAGCCTACAGTGTGGGGGCCGAAGGAGCGTCCAGCCGCTAGGTCGCTTGCTGATATCCAGCGCGAAGAAAGGGAGGGCGTTAGAAAAGGCTAATGGCTTCCGTCTCACCTCATTCTTTGTACAGACCCCGGAAAAGCAGACTCGTCGCCCGAGCACCGGGGTCTCCTGTTGCGGCGCATAGGCTGCTGTTTACTACGCACCTACTCGCGACTCCCTTCTTTATCAGCACCTTGGTCCGCTGCCATCGACCCGTTCCCGTTATCTTCAGGACTTCCAAACCTCGCCTGCCCCCAGTGCGCAAGTTCCCGCCTCTCAGCCTCGGGAGAGAAGTCCTCAGTGGGTGGGATTAAGCCTATGTCAAACTAGCCTGTTTTCTGAGTCTGAACTGTGAGTGCGGAAACAACCGCCGCAGTTGTCCAAACAGCCGCACCCAGGCCTGATTTCCCCCCTCCGCCAGACTAAATTCACTGCATTCCAGCGGAAAACTAGGCTGTTGCTGCAGTGATGTCAGTGCTCTCCGCAGGTTCTGCACCCCTGCAGCTGCAGACTGCATCCGCACCACTCCTAGTGACTTCCTCGTCAGACCAGCCACCAAGTCACACAGTAACACTCCGTCTCGCAGTCTATCAACACAGCCGTGCTTTAGGTCCAACACAACCTGAGCAGGGACGCCCTTCTCCAACAGCCACTGTGCTAATGGTAAGGAAGGCTGCTGGGAGGGGTTGGTATGCTTTGCTGGCACTAGGCCGACACAAGCAGCTGTCAGGTTCACTTTGCAGGACTTCCAGTGCTGCGGGGAAGGCAGGGGAGAAGCAGCGCAAGAGGCTTGCAAACTGTGCAAAAGGCCTAAATAAGGGCCGTCGGAATGGTAGTTCGGACCAGGCTTTCGAGCAGGCTGGCCGTCACAAAAGCGGTACAGATCCTCCAATAGTCCCAGGGCCAGGCCTAAGTTCCCTTTGAGTACATCGCGTTCCCGGCCCCATAGGAACTTTTGGGACATGCAGGGAGTCTGCTTGAGCAGGTCTAGCGCTTTCCGTACATTGCTAAGGGCCCCGCCCTCACTCTTCGGCTCCTCGAATATGCCCTCGATAGGAGTGCGACACACTAGGGAGACGGTCCTGGCGAGTAGGAAGCCAGTCGTCCAGATAGGCAGTAGGGCTGTTAAGTTGGGACAGCTTTGGCTTACACCTAGAGAGCAGAGCCAGGCTATTAGCGCTGCTTCTAGACGCACGGTGCTCACAAGGTCGTAGGGCAGGTCTGGCCTTACAGAAGCCAGATGAGTGGGAAGCACTTGGCAATAAGCGTTGTAAAGACTCCACAACAGCGCCCAGTTCAAGTCTTCCCGGCCCTGCGCTAAGGCTGAGGCCTGGGAGTAGAGCTGGGAGTTGAAGGCGCAGGGCTTATTGTGCTGCACAGCAGTAAGTGCCAGGCTGTAATTCCTTTGAATTGCCACTATATCCCTCGGCTCCGGGTCGAAAGGCAGTTCTTTCCCCAATACCGCCCCAACCACCTCAGTCACTAGTACTCCATTCCTGAAAGGGTCGTTCAGCCAGCATAGAATGGAGTCGGGCTCTATACGAGAGCAGTCTAAAGCCTGCAGCCACTGCACTACTGTGCACTTTAGGCCTTCGGTTACTGAGGGAGGGGCCCAGTCCAGGCTGAAACTTGCACTGCGCGGCTTGATGGAACTTTTGGAAGTGCAGAAGGAGAGGTCTTTCATATTTAAATTTAGGGATTGAGGGTTCCCGCTGGCGTCTGCAGGAAATTTAGACCTAGGGCTTATTTTTTAGGCTGAAATGTTTGATATTTTTGACTGGTGAAAGTGGTAAATCACTGGAAATCCTGTGTAATTATCGAATTGCCTAGAATAATGCAGATTTCGCTAACATCAGCTGACTAAAATAAGCTCGATACTGTCCGTTGTCTATCCTGCAGTGAGAACTAATGGAACCAGCGATATCGCCCACGACCCAAGTGAAAGCCGAGGCAGCCAAGGCGTACATCGAAGGGAAGTACCTGCGACGTAAAGAGGAAGAGGAGAAGAAGAAAGCGAAGTAACTTCCACCTAGTTGGGAAGAACTGAACCGCCGCATGCAGGGCATGAACCTGTCCAGCACCGAGCAAGAACTCATCAAGCAGGAAATCCTGCACAAGGAAGCCGAGCACTTGCGCAAGCGGAGACAGAAACTGACAGTGAGAGACTTCGAGTCGATCGCAATCATCGGCAAAGGAGCATATGGCGAGGTGCGGCTGTGTCGACACAGTGCGACTGGGGAAGTTGTGGCTATGAAGAAGATGAAAAAGGCAGAAATGCTGCATAAGAACCAGGCCCAGCACATTAAGGCGGAAAGGGATGTATTGGCGAAGGCGAATAATCCCTGCATTGTGGACTTGAAGTTTTCCTTCCAGGACGAGCAGTTTCTGTATCTCTGCATGGAGTACTTGCCCGGGGGAGATTTGATGACTTTGCTAATGCGTCGAGATACTCTGCCCGAGGCGGAAGCGAGGTTCTATACAGCTGAATTGGTGCTTTGTGTGCAGTCTGTGCACCAACTCGCCTACATCCACCGAGACTTGAAGCCGGACAACATCCTACTGGACCAAGTGGGTCATATAAAACTCACTGATTTCGGACTATGCAAGAGTGAAGAGCCAGCCTTCCAAGCCCCTCCCACAGAGATACCAGATGACAGTGACGGCGAGGAACAGCCTGAAGAAGTCCCTCACCACGTCCGCAGACAGAGTTACAACCAAAAGCGCAGTCGTCTGCTCGCATACTCAACAGTAGGCACTCCGGACTACATCGCTCCGGAGGTGTTTCTCCAGCAAGGGTATGATGAAACTGTGGACTGGTGGTCTGTGGGTGTGATCCTCTTTGAGATGTTAGTTGGCTATCCGCCCTTTTACTCTGAAGACCCATCAGTGACTTGTCAGAAAATTCAACATTGGAAGAAAACACTACATATGCCGGCTGAGGCGCACATCAGTCCAGAGGCAGGGGACCTGATTCGGAAGTTAGTGAGGGACAGAGGGGATCGATTGGGACGTACAGGCGCTGATGAGGTAATGGCGCATCCCTTCTTTTCAGGCATTGCGTGGGATTCTTTGCGCAACACCCGCGCTCCCTACGTGCCAGAAGTCCGCAGTGACACGGACACTCGCCACTTCGACCGATTCGAAGAAGACGAGCCTTTTTACCCTCCAGAAGCCCAGGCCTCCGGCCGAAAAGACGTGGAATTCATCGGATACACCTTCAAGAAAGACGTAGAAAGCCAGCGAAACAGCTTAGTGGAAGCACTGCAGAACCTCGAAAGCATCCGCAAGTCTGCGACTCGCCCGCGACTGTGGGACTCGCAACTCAGCGAGGTCAACTCTGACTACTAGTTGTAGCCATGGAATCGGACTTTTTGACGCTCAGTTCTGCACTTAGGAGCTTTGAGGGCTCGGTCAACTCGATATCGCCACGCAGCTTTCATGTCACGTCGCTGAGGAAGCCTTCTGGACTGCAGCGTCCAATACCGAACGGAGTCCTGCGAGTCCTCTACCGACTGCAGTACAAGAAACTACGCAGACTCTTGCGAGTGAGCACTGAGTACCTCGACTTGAAGCTGCTCGCACGACTTGCACCCTCAGCTTCCATGCTTCTCACCGACCGAACAGTGAAGCTCTGTGTGCGATTTCGCCTGGACGGCAGGTGCTGGCCACCCCTGCTAGTGTACCAAGCAGAGGTCTTGGGTGCGAAGAAAGTGGCTCTGAGACACGGAAGCACTCTCCGAACCCGGCAACTGTGGCGGACCTTAGTCACAGACAAGCCGATGCAGGCTCCACTCCGTCTACCTAGATTGCACCCCTCAAGACCCGGGCGACGCAGAGAACAGCCTGAGTGGCGTGCGGCCTACCAGCGACACTGGACGGCCCAGTATTACGTCCGTCTCGGCTGGCGCAGCGGGGTGCCTACCAATTCCTTCCTGCTGTAGGCTTAAATGTATGCAGTTTGGCGAGAGTCGCAAGGACACAGTAAGAGATGTATGTGTGGGACTGTGAGATTGGGGTGAGCACTATGCAGGCCTGACTACTATAGAGCGGTTCTTACGTTGATTGCTTTGAGTGGGGTTGGAGGCCTGTTTTTGGCTTTTCCGGCTCGATACTTCCTGCTGGAGCGAGGAAATCCGGTCTGGTTGGGCTTTGGGGGGCTTTTGCAGGTCGTTAGCATACTCCTGCTCTATCGGATTGCGACCTCAAATCCGGGCCACATGCCTCGCCAGATCAGCGATTCCACCTTCCCATCGCTTTCACACCCCAGTGTCCACGCCTTCCTCACCAGTGTGCGCGGCCGACTGACCACCCTGAAATACTGCGAAACCTGCCACATCTTCCGCCCTCCTCGTACAGTGCATTGCTCCGACTGTGGCCTCTGTATCCTCCGTTTCGACCACCACTGTCCCTGGGTCGGGAATTGCATCGGCCTCAGCAACTACCGCCTTTTCTTTGTGTTCCTTAGTGTCTTGATTGTGTATGCGAGTGTGGGGTTGGCTGGTACTGTGGCGCATGTTACTACTGTCAGTGTGGAATATCGACAGAAGTATGAGTGTGGTGCGGGTGAGGCTTTTGTGAAGGGGGTAACTGGGACAATACCTTCTGTTGTATTGGCCTGTGTAGGCTGTGTGATGCTGGTGCTTTTAGTGGGACTATGGATATATCACTTTCACCTGATTATGAGAAATCAGACCACTTATGAACATATAAAGGGACACTGGGTAAGGAAAGCAGGAAACGGACATAGCCAAGGCAAGATTGCGAATATAAAGCAGGCTTTCTGCTACAAGCCATTATGGACTCCTCAGATTTTACGAGGCACAGCCAAGGTAAGCAGCTACCAAAACCTTGAAATCGCCCCGCTCAGTATAGACAATGCTCTGTGCGAGCCTGCAGTCCCCGGAGACATGGACCGCACTAGGGAAATGAATTGCTCCTCCACCTCCTCCCCAGTAGGCCAACGCTTCAAGCTGCTATCTAGTTAGTGTACTGCGCGCAAGTCTGGTGCCACCTCTTGCAGCAGGTCTTGAGACACACTGCCGCCACCAGGTAACTGCAGCGGCTGGCCCATATACTGTTGCTCTCTCAGTAAGTTGGTAAGACAGTCCTTATGATAGCCGCAGGGAAGCAGTTCTCTAGGAGGGTGGCTTTGGCAGCTTGAAATATCGTGGTCAGCAGGCTCAGGTGCAGTGCGGATGCGATCAAGGAAGACAGAGAACTTGTCAAAGTCGAAGCTTTGTGCAAGGGGAACTTGCTGGATCATCGGGCGAATCAAGTGCCAGTTGGTGGCTATCACATACAGTTGCCTGCGTTCGGACTTGGGAAGTAGGTGAGGGGGAGTTTCAGTCAAAGCTCCCATGAGTAGATTCAGCACTAGTGCCAAGCCGTTATCTGTAGATCCCTCCACTAAATTCTGTCCCACTACCAGTGGCTTGCGGAAACGAGCAGCTTGCGTGTAGTGTGGGAAGCCTTCTTCCCCCACATTGGTCCATATTCCATCATGCAGGAACGCGTATAGCTTTCCGCTGTCCCTTCCCATGCAGATGTAAAACAAAGGCAGTCCAATTCGTTCCGGCTCCGAAGTTTCGAGATAGTGCCATTCGGTAGTGAATTGGCCTTGCAGGACTTCGTACCACACCAACACTATTGAAAGTCCGTGAGTGAGTATGCTTAAAGTGTTGGAGTCCTTCATATTAGGCATATGACCAGCTAGAACCTTGTTAATGCCAGGGTTGGTATCTGACCGCTGCATGAACTTCTTCGCTTCATCCAGAGTGCATTGCTTGACAGTGTCCCAGTACTCTCCTATCTCAGTTTGGTCCATTTGTCCTTGCAAAGCGTCGTCACTGGTATGAGCGGCCACTGCATCAATAGCGCTTTTCCATCGACGGTGCTGAGAGCTGTCATAGCGACAGTGGTGTAAGAGCGCCCAGCCTAAAAGACGGTAAAAAGTGTCATTGCCTTCTTTCAGTTGCGCCCACCAAGAGAACCCTTGCGCCTTCATCGTTATCTCATAGCTGGAGCTGGCCTCTGAAATGTAGAACGGGTACTCGGCACTCATTTTATTAAACTACTCGCTCTCTTTGCAAGCAAAGTTTCGATGAGTTCTGGAGTGATTTGGTGCAAGTCTCGGTCTGTCAACGGGACTCGATGAGCGGGACAGTAGAAAACTGGCCTTGGAGTAGCGAAGACTGTAGGAGCTTGAGAGCGAATATGATCCTGAATACAGTGAGAATGGTAGTAATGGCCGCAGGCTAACTTCATGAGGTCGCTAGAACCAACACGCTCGCAGCTGCTGATAGGGTGGGATAGGTTGGAAAGGTCGCAAACGGTCTGCAGGTCTGCTGTCACGGGCAGTGGGCCTGTCATGCTTTGAAGCTGAAGAAAGCGCTGAATCACTTCGCAGACTTCACTATGCTGCTGGGTCAAGTGGGAGGGCACGCCTTCAGGCAGGACTTGTACGAGGAAGTTGCACAGCACTGCGGTCACATTGTACTTCGCAAGTTCATAGTTCTCTGTATTCACTCGCAGCTGCTCGGCTGGACGATTCTCGAGAAGTGGCTTCAGACAAGCGATTTCTCTCTCATCGATTCGCATAGCGAAGGGAAATCCATTTTGCACGGGTTCTTGGAACTTCCCATGTTCCATTAGCACCACTCGACTTGCACTGACTACCAGCACTACCGGCAGCTTGATATTCAGTTCGCCTTTAGGCTCGATGTATGTGACCTGTGAATGTTCCTCTCCCTGCTCTATCACCACTAGCAGAACCTTCAGCTTTCCAACGACTTCTTCCATTAAGATTTGGTTGTTTAGTCGTAGGTCTCGGGACTGCCTTACATTCTCTTGCTGTTCCGGCTTTTGCTTTGTGATTTCCAGCAAATGCTTTTCAGCAAGGTTGGTGACGCTGTCGAGCAGGGCACGACTCGGGGCTCCGCCAGTGTAGCTATGCATCTGGGCCAATTTGGCTTCCTCTAGTACTGAGTCGAGGAGCCAGGCCTTGCTGATATGGTCCCCGTAGTAACTAGCCCGGTAGTCCTTCGCTATATGCAGCAGTATGCCAAGTTCCAACGCACTCATCAGTCTCCAAGGCCCTTCGAAGTCTTGCTTCCGCCTGAAGCCCAGCTTCTCCACCTCCCGCACCAGGTCCTCTGCCATATTATAGACACCGCTAGCCACTGAAGAGGCCGAAGCCGAAGCCCAGACTGGTGAAAGGGCGAATCGAGGCTTTGGGCAGGCCACTAGGCAGCGCTGCTTTTCGCAGGCCTGTTTCGCTCTTGGCCTTCGGCTGGTACTTCATTTTGGGTTTGGAGTGCTGTAGAGCGCTTTTCTGCTTGCCGATTTTATCCACTTCTTTGCCTAGCATCCGCACTTCGTGGTCGCGAAGGGCTAAAAGCACTCGCTTGGAGTCACGGTGGTCTCTAAGAGACTCAGCTTGAGTCCGAAGGTGTGCTTCTTCACCCTTTAGACGGCCTACTATGGACTCCAGAAGGCCCATGTCTGCTTTGTGTTGGCCCGAGCTTCTTTGCTGGCGTTCCAATTCTCTGGCCAGTCCTTCTTTTTCCAGTCTCAGCCTGTCTCTGTCTCTCGCTATCTGCGCTATTTTCTCCCTCAGCTGAGCAATTTGCCTCCGCACAGCGCCGATTTCCTCCTGCTGTTCCTCCAAAGCAAGGCGAGCATCATGCAGGCGTCCACTCTGCTGATGCTCCAACTCCTTAGTCCACTCACTGAGTGGAAATCACCTGTCTCGAAGGATCACACGAAGTACTGCTGCAGTGGGCAGCTCCGTCATTGCTATAATGGAGAAGCAGAATTGGCTCATCCTAGGCGGAGTGGGGTACATCGGTCGGAACCTGGTGAAGCTGCTAGTGGACGAAGAGGTGGCAGCCTCTATCGTCATCGTAGACAAAAGTATCCCTGAAATGAGCCATTTCCACCCTATGCACCTGGAAGCCTTCTCCCACCCCTCAGTCCGTCGTCTCCAAGTCGACCTGAGTCGTGACCCCTCCGCTGCCTTCCAGCCTCCTCCCAACATCATCGTCAACTTAGCAGGGGAAACACGCCCAGCTCTCCCTGACATCAAGTACCAGCAAAACACTCTTCGAGTAGTGGAGAGATGCTTGCCTTTGGTCACTCCGGAAATGAGGTGGATTGAGGTGTCCACTGCGCAGGTGTATGCACCTAACACGCGTCCAGCGACTGAAACTGCCTTGCTTGCGCCTAGCAGTCGAATCGCTCACTGGAGATTAGAGTGTGAGAGAGCGATCGCAGGACTGAATCACGTGATCTTGAGACCAGGGATCGTGTACGGACTTGGAGATTTCACAGGCATAAGTAAGCTCTATTCAGCTCCCAGGCTGATAATTGGCACAGTGTATCAGCAACTGCGAGAGAAGATGAGAGTGCCTTGGGTGAAGGATTTGCCTCAACACACTGTGCATGTCGAAGACCTGTGCAGAGCCATAGTTCTCGCGACTCAGGCAGTCCCTGGGTCTGTGCTCAATGTGGCGGACAGTGGCGACACTCGTCTGAAGACACTCACGACATTGATGGAGCAAATCTTCGGAATCAGGGTGGACTACTTGAGTGGGATACTAAGGAAATTGGCGGATACTGCAGCTGCGACGGTGTGTGAGGAAGCGAATGAGAAGCATATGGGGCCCTGGACTGACATGTGCAGTAGTCAAGGAGTCAACACTCCGCTTTCTCCCTTCCTCGAACTAGAAGACATGCGCGGTATCCCCATCGCTCTAGACTCCTCTCGCCTTGTTAGTCTAGGGTGGAGACCTCATCACCCTGCAGTTACTAGGGCAGCACTGGTGCAGCAGGTGGATATGCTGGTGGCTGCAGGCGCCTGGCCTCAGGTGCAGATCCACACTTAACTAGATAGGCAGCATCTAGCTTATCTCTGCCATGTACACTACCGAGACTCTTCGTCAGCACCACGGCCCCTGCCCAGAGCACGCTTCAAATCAGCGATTTTCTTTTGGTAGGTTTGGATGGTAGTGTTCATACTTTCGTGCAAGTTCTTCAGCTGCTCCTCAGCCATGGTGGCCCGCACACTCAGTTCGCTCCGCTCTCGCTCCAGCTTCCGCAGCACCTCTTCCAGGTAAGCCACTTTCTGCTGCAGCAGCCTTACGTTCCCTGTGCCTGCTGGCAGGCTTTCCAAGTCCTTCAGCTTGCGGTTGAGTCGGTCGACTTCTTCTTGCAAAGCTTGGCTGTTGCCTCCACCCATCATACCGCCCTGCATACCCCCGCCCTGCATTCTGTCTCCCTGCTTACTTCCTCCCTGCATACCGGCCATACTTGTAGACATAGGACCCGCTGCAGGGACTAAATTCATCTTATTGCGCATTTCTCTGACTTCCTGCATTAGTCGCTTATTTTCCTCTTTCAGCTGATTGCGTTCTTTGCGCAAGACATCGACGTCGTACTGTCCCGAGCCTGGGCGAGACACACTGACAGGCTGCGCTTTCAGTTGCTCCAATTCCGAAACTAACCTGCGCTGCAAATTCGGGTCCTTTTGCGCCTGAATCACACGTGTATACTGTTCAGTAGATGCAATCATTTGCGCCTGCACAGTCTTCAACTCTTGTTCCAACCTTGAGTTCTTAATTCGAAGCCGCTCCAACTCATCCCTTTGGACCTTGCTAGCCAGCGTTTGGTCCTCGTCATCCACTAGTAGTGGAGGTGGCAAAGTCAGCACTTCTGGTAAGGGCTGCCCCAGCGGCGCCCAGTCCTCAGCCAAGTTCTTCAGACTGCGGGCGTAGGCTCGCAGTCCGCGCACTATCTTAGTAAGGTGCTGGTTGTGCGCAACTTCCTTGTTTATCCTTTCCGTCATTTCCACTTCCTTCTCATTGTAGCTGCGGATCAACTCCTCTCGAGCCGCCTTCGTCATTCCATCGTCCAGCCTGACTCCTTCATTCATCGCCCTAATCAGCTTACTTCTGAAGTTGTTCCTCATTTCCTCCACCATCAGATTCAGCTTCTGGTTGTCCTCCGTCATGTCCGAGTCATGCTTCATGTACTCATTCAAGTGGTCTTCCAACTCCTGTATCTTCCTCTGCGAGGCTTTCAACTGTCTGTTCATAGTCACGAAATCCGCATCTCCGAGTTCATTCTTTTCCTTAAGTTTCCTCACCCGGTCGTCTGCGTCCTGCAACTGTCCCTTTACGTCTCCATCTCTTTTCCTGGCCATTTCGATGTACACCCGCTCAAGTTCGTTTTTCTTATTCTCATAGTCCAGTTGAGCTCTCTGGGCGTTCATGTCGTGCTTCACTAGCTCGGACCGGAGTTGCTCGATTTCGCCGCGGGCGTTCATTAGTGCGTCTTCCAGTTCGCGGTTTTCTTTGCGCAGGCGGTCTAGTTGGGTACCGAGACGAGATTGCTCTTCGCTGAGGTCTCCCTTTTTCCGGGTGAGCGCTTGAGTGTCGCCTGTGAGTACTTTATTCGCGTTCACAAGGTTAATCACCTCAATCCCCAAATTCTCATTTTTCGTCTTTTCCTCCTGCAGTTCCTTCTGCATATTCAAATAATTCGTCTTCAGCGCCACGAACTCAATTTCCATTTCCCGCTTGTCCTCAATTGCCTTTTTCAGCTTTTCCTGCATGTCGTTGATAGCCTCCAGCGCCTTTTGCTCCTTCATTTGGGCTGTGAGCACTTCGTTTTCAGCATGTAACAGCTTGGAGTTGACGTCGTAGTTGCCTTCCTGGTTGCCTTCTTGTAAGTTGGAGTTCTCAATTTGAAGCTCTACTAAAGCTCTAGAGACTTGCAGACGCTCTTCTTCCGACCTGATTAAATCTCCCTGCAAATCCGCCTTTTCCTTCACCAGACGATTATATGCCTCTTTCAACTCTTTCATGCGGTCGATCACCGAGGAACGCTCATCTGCGAAACGAAGTTTATCCAAGTTGCTTTGAATGACTTGTTTTTCCAAATCAGACACCTTCACATTGTACCCTTCCACACTGTCTGGTGAGCTAAGTGCAAGCTGATTGATCATATGCATGATTTCCACCCTGTATTTCCTCAGCAGTCCCAACATCCTGTTGTCATTAACAACTGGGAAATTCATGATTTTCGCTAAATGTCGCATGTAATTCAGCGTAAGCGAGCTGTTGACAGTGTCTCCATGCTGCAGACAGATAAAAGCCATAGTGAGGCAATTGCCTCCAATGATATCGCGCATTAGGGCGGTAAGTTGACTGGCTTCGTATTGCACGTAGTCGCCACTGCGTTCTGCCATGTGCTTGACTACTTCAGCGAAGGACATGATGCCGCGGTTCAGGGAAGTGCCTTCTTTGATGCGCAGCGTTTCAGCGTCTTCTTGGAGCTTTTCGGCTCCGGGCATGTCGAGGAAGTAAGCACGCGCTGCTTGCACATTGGACTCATTCAGTCCTCCACTAGCCACTTGCAGCACCTCCACAGTCAGCAGAGATGCAGCTCTTTCATGCAGCGGTCCGAACTCATTGGCGTACACAGTCCTATTTCGCTTCGCCAGAGTGAACATGTCAATCAAGTGATTTGCACTAGACGTAGGCAGCCACGACGCCGACGATACCATCGGTCCTTCCCACTCATCATAAATGACATTAAGAGTTCCCTGTGCCTTGGAATTCGCCTGCACTAGCAAATCGTTAATGACTTCATCAGCGATTTCCACGTAGCGGATCTTGATGGAGTAGGTGAAGCCTTGGGACTGCACCGCTTGAGTGCGGCCTGCATTGAGTTTGAACTTCTTGTCTTCCAACATCTGGTACAGACCTTGCACGAAGTAACTGACCACTCCCGGGTTCGTCCCTTCGCCTTCGATGTTGAAGGTCTTGCCTGCACCTGTGGCACCGAAGCCTACGAAGGCTACGTTCACGCCTTCGACTACTGCGCGCAGGTAGGGGGGGAAGACTTGGTCGATGATGGAATGCAGCGGTACGTCGCCTTCGAAAATATCCTTGCAGATGTACTCCTCTCGGATGCGGTTGTTTACGTCCACAATGCCAATGCGGTCAGCTGCCACTTTGAGGTCCTCCCGGAAGTAGCCGGAGTTCGGCTTGATGCGGATGACTGTCTGGATGGGAACTCCGAGGGAGATGTTCTCGAGGTCATGGCGAGACGAAACGTACGAAGCCATATTATCTGTAAGAGACACTGAACTGACAGAAAACACTGAAAAACTGTTAAAACAACGCTTAATTGCAGCTTTATAGTGCCTTTTATGGATGTTTTAGTGTGTTTTTACGCTTTAGATATACGGAAAGTCCACCATGCTAGAAAGCGATATTTGACTAATATCCCTTGTTCAGACCTTCAGATTGTCGAAAGGCGAACATCAAATGCGCCCCGAAAGTCGCCAAAATCCACGCTTTTCCCAGCAAAAACAGCCCTTCCCCATGCACAATTTCCTCCCAAATAGTCGTCAACCCCCTCAATCCGAATGAAAACCCTACCAAATTCGCCACCATCATAAGAATAATATATGCTCCTCCGCCCATTGCACACAGCCAGTTGTAGACAGGCGACTTGCGGAACTCCGAGAAGCGCGGAAGACTGAAATAAGCCTTCGCAAGTACTTCTGGTACGATGAAAATGCACATGCCCCAGCCCCAGATGAGGAGATGCAGGCGTAAATCGTGCCAAATCGCAACGAAGCCAAACACTACCCAAATGTTGTATACTTTGTAGCGGGACCCTCCAAGGGGAACGAATAAGTACCGCACTAGCCACTGGTTGAAGGCTCTGTGCCACATGCGCCAAAAGCCCTCGAAGCAGTAGTTGTTGGACATGCATCTGCCCATGTTTTCAGGCGCTTCTATCCCGTCACATATCGCCCACAGTCTAAAGAACCTCCAAATCACCAGGAACTTCAGCCAAATCCACTTCAGCACTAAGTAGGAAGCTATGGCCAACTCATAGGCGTCGAAGCCTTCCCACAGCTTCGTGTTGTTTGAGTTGTTAGCGATCGTGGGGAAGTAGAGGAAGTGGACGGAAAGCTCAAGCAGGAGATAGGCAAATAACAGCCGAAACAGGTATATAAGCTTCGCGGAAAGGCTAAAAGTCTGTTGAGGCCGCTGCACCTGTGACCTCCAGGCGTTGTAAGACAGTGTCGGTCCTGCTAAGTAGAGAGGGAAGTAGGTCATATACCCAGTGAACGCCATCCCACTATAGTCCTCTACGTGAGTGTCTTGGCGGTAGCGGAGACAGTCAATGCTTAGACTGCACTCTTGGCATTTCTGCATGTGCTTTTCCTTCGTGATTGTCTTCGCACCAAGAGCCGCCCAGTGGGAGTCCATAAGGTAGCTGATGAGTTTGAGGAAACAGAGGTTGGAAGTGCGGTGCCAGGGCATGTCAGGGTGGTACAGTCGCTCCAGAGACTCCAGTCCCAGCCACTTGAAGCCGTAGCCTTCGTAGTACTCTGTAAGTACCAAGAAACTCAAATTCGCTCCCCACACTATGAGAGGAAATAACCGCTTGCCTCGGTAACTTTTGGCAAAGAGGAAGTTCGCGAATAGCCATGTAAACAGGTAAACTGCTCCAAAGCCGTGCAAATAGATCAGTATCGCAGGCCCTGCCACAGCATAAAACCGCAGTGACGACTTCACCGTCTTTTCACTCATCAGCACTTTTCTCCCCACAACAAATGCAACTGCTCCAATTACCAATAGAGGCAAATTCTGCCGAAAGGCTCTCAACTGTCCATCGTTTACATCTGCTTTCCACCCTTCTACCCAGGGAGAAGGGCCCAGACCTGATATTTTCTCCTCGTTAGCAACTCGCTGAGA
>Ga0247837_1004616_pt1 | contig 21902 bp, 20 predicted proteins | sample LaCtaG_2_FD_187115 | JGI IMG/M metagenome (GOLD analysis project Ga0247837, IMG submission 187115) | Freshwater microbial communities from meromictic Lake La Cruz, Castile-La Mancha, Spain - LaCruzMarch2015_14.5m | ecosystem: Environmental > Aquatic > Freshwater > Lake | place: Spain: Castile-La...
AATGGGTGAATCTCGTCCTGCCTGGAAAATTTTACGGGTAATGGGAAATATGCTACATGCTAAAGGTTTTGATTATTTATCTTCTGATGAAGTGTTATCTGAGATAAAATTAGCCGCAGACTTAAGCTCATCAATACCTTACACTCCATTTTTCCCTGAATTATTACCAGTTAGTAAATTAAGTTTTGTACGAGTGGGAGAGTGGCCTTTGTATCGCTCAGATTCAATTGTTCGTCATGCTGAAGCATTACAGAATTGTAATACTTCTGAGCCTGCTTGCATTAGAATTAACTCAAAGACCGCAAAAAATTTGAACTTAAACGATTCGGCTACTGTATCTCAAGGCGATATTGAGATAACATTGCCATTAATTTGTGATGACCGAATAGCGCACGATGTTGTATGGGTAGCAAATGCTTTGCCTGAGACTGTAGACTTAGGGGCAGCTTTTGCTGAAATTACTATAAAGGCATCTTAAATATTGCACGATAAAAATAAAGGTACGCTTGAATGATACAAGATATTGCTATATTGCTGTGGATTGTTATAAAGATCCTATTAATTATAGTCCCTCTGCTTCTCGGTGTTGCTTATCTTACTTTTGCTGAGCGGAAGGTTATTGGCTATATGCAGGTAAGAATAGGGCCTAATCGCGTTGGTTTATTCGGGTTGCTACAGCCTATAGCTGATTTAATTAAACTTATACATAAAGAAATTATTATTCCAACGCAGTCTAATAAATATCTTTTTGTAATAGCTCCTTTATTTGCACTTGTTCCATCCCTAGCTGGTTGGGCAGTGGTGCCTTTTAGTGAGGGTATGGCATTAGCTAATATAAATGCGGGTGTTTTATATATATTTGCTATGAGCTCTTTAGGTGTATATGGCGTATTAATCGCTGGTTGGGCCTCTAACTCCAAGTATGCAATGTTAGGAGCTATGAGATCTGCGGCACAAACTATTTCTTATGAAATTGCTATGGGCTTTGCCTTTGTTGGCGTTTTATTAGCAGCAGGTAGCATGAATATTACTGAAATAGTCAACTCACAACATGGCGGTCTTTTGCATTGGTGGTTTATACCATTGCTGCCACTTTTTATGGTATTTTGGATATCAGGTATTGCAGAAACTAATAGAGCACCTTTTGACTTGGCCGAAGGTGAATCTGAAATAGTTGCAGGGTTTCATGTAGAGTATTCCGCTATTGGCTTCGCATTATTTTTCTTATCTGAATATGCAAGCATGATTTTAATTTCAGCAGTGATGTCATTATTATTCTTAGGCGGTTGGTTATCACCTTTTGAAGGTATACCTAGCTTAAATGCAATATTCTTCTTTGTCCCTGGTATATTTTGGTTATTATTAAAGATATCGTTCTTTCTCTTTGTTTATTTATGGGTAAGAGCGACGTTTCCACGCTATCGTTATGATCAATTAATGCGATTAGGGTGGAAAGTTTTGATTCCGGTAACAATCGTTTGGGTTATTGTTACTGCCTTAATGGTAGTTAGCCAGGTAAAACCATGGTTCTAAAAATGAAAAAATTATATTTATATATTAGACATTATTTTCGCAGTTTCTTACTGTTAGATTTATTAATGGGTTTAAAACTCACCTTGAAATATTTTTTCAAGAAAAAAATAACAGTTCAGTTTCCGGAAGAACAAACACCATTATCTCCTCGTTTTCGTGGCATGTTAGCTTTGCGACGTTATCCTAACGGTGAAGAAAGATGTATCGCTTGTAAACTCTGTGAAGCGGTATGTCCTGCACTAGCAATAACTATTGAGTCAGAGCCACGAGCTAATGATGGCACACGGCGCACTACAAGGTATGATATTGATGTATTTAAATGCATTAACTGTGGATTATGCGAAGAATCATGCCCAGTTGATTCTATCGTTGTAACGCCAATTCAACATTATCACATCAGTGAACGCGGGCAAAACATCATGACCAAAGAAAAACTATTAGCAGTTGGTGATCTGATGGAAAAAAGACTAGCCGAAGATCGCGTAACTGACGAAATCTATCGATAACGGGGTATAAAATGCATTTGTTACAGCCACAAGTTGTTTTTTACATATTTGCAGCAATTACAATTTTTTCTGCGCTTATGGTAATTACACAATCTAACCCTGTACGCTGCGTACTTTTTTTAGTGCTAGCTTTTTTTGCATCTTCAATTCTATGGCTTTTAGCAAGCGCTGAATTTTTAGCACTTATATTAGTGCTAGTTTATGTTGGCGCTGTGATGACCTTATTCTTGTTTGTAGTAATGATGCTTAATATTGATATAGAATCAACTAAAAAACATTTCTTAAGATATATGCCATTTGGATTGATTCTTGTTGCATTGTTGACTGGTATTTTACTCAAATCTTTACCTCAAGGCATATATAAAACATCAGAGGCACTGCCTGCAGCGATTTCTCAAACTGAAAATAATGAGAATAGTCCAGAAATTGTAAGTAGTGAAAATAAAGTTACCCTGTCAAATACAGAAGCTTTAGGGATGGTACTTTATACCGATTATGTTTTTGCTTTTGAGTTAGCAGCAGTTATTTTACTAGTTGCCATAATTGCAGCGATTACACTGGCTCATCGTCAGCAAATTAGGTCAAAACGCCAGGATATTGTTAAACAAATTATGACTCAACGTAATGACCGAGTTAAATTAGTCAAAATGAAGTCAGAGAGATAGGCCTAGGGGTGCTTTAATGATACCAACAACACATTATCTAATATTATCTTCAATACTTTTTTCTTTAAGTTTGGTAGGTATTATTTTAAATCGTAGAAACATAATTTTGCTACTAGTATGTATCGAATTGATGCTGCTTGCTGTTAACACTAACTTTGTCGCATTTTCGCACTATTATAGTGAGATTACCGGCCAAATTTTTGTGTTTTTTATTTTGACTGTTGCTGCTGCAGAAGCCGCAATAGGCTTAGCTATTGTGATGTTGCTTTATCGAAATAGTGGCAACATTGATGTAAATAAAATGAATCATTTAAAAGGATAACAACGTGAGTATTTTACAGTGTTGTTTGATTATTGTTCTAGCGCCATTAGTAGGATCTGTGATTGCTGGTTTTTTTCGTCATCAAATTGGTAAAATTGGTGCACATACCATTACCTCAGGCTCTGTAGGTTTGTCGCTTATTTTATCTCTTTATGTTGCCAAGATGATTTTAACTGGAGCTTCACCATCTCTAAACACTAATTTATATACATGGGCTAGTGGTGGCGATCTTTTTCCATTTGCTTTTCATATTGGATTTTTAATTGATCCTCTTACAGTGCTAATGATGGTTATAGTTACTTTTGTTTCTTTTTTAGTGCATATATATACCATTGGCTATATGGCAGATGATCCAGGATATCAAAGGTTTTTTAGTTATATATCATTATTTACCTTTATGATGCTTATGTTAATAACGGGAAATAACTTCTTACAATTATTTTTTGGCTGGGAAGGTGTAGGTCTAGTTTCCTATTTATTAATTGGTTTTTGGTATGAGAAAGAGTCAGCGATTGAAGGTAGCTTAAAGGCATTTTTAGTTAATCGTGTAGGTGATTTTGGCTTTATAATCGGCATTGGATTAGTATTAGCTTATGCTGGAAGTCTTGATTATGCAGCAGTATTTAGAAGCTCCTCTTCATTATCAACTCAAACTATAGAGATATTCTCTGGTCACAGTTGGTCTGTTCTTACAGTTATATGTATCTTTCTATTTATAGGCGCTATGGGTAAATCAGCTCAAGTACCATTACACGTTTGGTTACCAGAATCAATGGAAGGCCCTACACCAATTTCTGCTTTAATCCATGCAGCAACTATGGTTACTGCTGGAGTATTTATGGTGGCGCGTATTTCACCATTAATTGAATTATCAACAACGGCCTTAAGTTTTGTTTTAATCGTTGGCGCTACTGGCGCGCTCTTTACAGGTATTCTTGCAATTGTTATGAACGACATAAAACGCGTTATTGCTTATTCTACATTGTCACAACTTGGTTATATGATGGTAGCTATGGGCGCGTCTGCTTATAGCGCGGGTTTATTCCATTTAACAACTCATGCATGTTTTAAGGCGCTGTTATTCTTAGGTGCGGGCTCAGTAATTATGGGTATGCATCATGAACAAGACATGCGTAAAATGGGTGGTTTATGGCGTAAAATGCCTATAACATATGTTACATTTTTAATTGGTAGTTTAGCCCTTTGTGCTATACCACCATTTGCAGGTTTTTATTCAAAAGATACCATTATAGAAGCTGTAGGATTATCGACAACGCCTGGTGGTTCATATGCATATTTCTGTGTGGTTATGGGTGCAATGTGCACAGCTATATATTCATTCCGCGCATTATTTATGACATTCCATGGAAAACCTCGCATGGATGAAGAGACTTTATCTCACGTTCACGAATCTCCATGGGTAGTTTTATTCCCGCTTATAATACTTGCAATTGCATCTATAGTTGTAGGATATTTACTTTATATGCCAATGCTATTTGATAACCCAACATTACTAAGCTCATCTTTATTTATACTTCCAGAGCACAATGTATTGGCGGAAATAGCTAAAGAAGTTAGTTCTCCCTGGATGTCTATGTTAGAAGCACCACATTCACTAGTATTTTGGCTAACATTAATAGGAATATTCATTGCATATTTATGTTATATCTTAATTCCATCTATACCTAGTTTCATAGTTAAGTACTTTAATATTATTTATCGTATTTTGATGGATAAGTATGGCTTTGACTCATTAAATGACTTTGTGTTTGTCCGCGGTACAAAATCGCTTGGTAGATTGTTTTATAATGTTAGCGATCAAAAATTGATCGATGGTTTTTTTGTTAATGGAACTGGGCGCACAGTACGCTGGTTTGCGACCAAAGGTCGGCTAATTCAAGATGGTTATTTAAATCATTATATAGCTGTAATGGTATTAGGAGTCTTTGGATTTCTATGCTGGTTAATATTTTAGATAATAATTTACGCAAAATGAAAAGTCTGATTTTTGCGAATATTTTGATAGAACTAAATAGGTGAGGGTATGTATCATTTTCTCAATCTCTTAATATGGTTGCCAATTTTAGGCGGCGTTTTTATTTTCCTCACAGGTGATGATAAGAGCCCTAATGTTTCGCGTTATTTATCACTTTTTATTGTGCTTTTAACATTATTGATTTGCATCCCGGTGGTTTCGGCTTTTGATGTTAATTTAGCTGATATGCAATTTGTGGAAGATATTCCTTGGTTACCAGTATTTGGCATAAGTTATAGTCTTGGTATTGATGGTTTATCCTTACTTTTAATTGTCTTATCCATTTTTACTAATTTAATAGTTATTTTGGCTACTTGGAATAGTATTAAAACACGTGTTGCACAATATTTAGCTGCATTTTTAATTATGCAAGGTCTATTAGTTGGAGTATTTTCAGCTCTTGATGCAATTGTGTTTTATATATTTTTCGAAGCAACCTTAGTTCCCATGTATCTTATTATAGGTATTTGGGGATCTGATAATCGAGTATATGCAGCAATAAAGTTCTTCTTATATACTTTCCTAGGTTCAGTACTAATGCTCGCTTCGTTTTTATATTTAGGTTACTTAACTGGATCCTTTAAAATCGAAACTATGTATGCCCTAAAATTATCTATGACGGCGCAAACACTAATTTTTATTTCCTTCTTTTTAGGATTTGCTATAAAAATTCCTATGTTCCCAGTTCATACATGGCTACCTGATGCACATACCGAAGCTCCAGCTGGTGGTTCTATTGTATTAGCAGCAATTTTATTGAAATTAGGCGCATATGGATTTATTCGCTTTGCTTTACCAATTGTGCCAGATGCTTCTAGTAAGTATGCTGTTGTGATGGTTGTTTTATCATTAATTGCAATAATCTATGTAGGCTTAATTGCAATTATTCAGCAAGATATGAAACGACTAATTGCATATTCTTCAATATCACATATGGGATTTGTAACGCTAGGTTGCTTTGCTATTTTTGCGGTAGCTGATCATTCAAGTTTAGCTAATGCAGGTTTAGTACTTGAAGGTGCTATTGTCGTTATGATTTCTCATGCTTTTGTCTCAGCTGCTATGTTTGCAGGAGTTGGCTTTATTTATGATAGGATGCATACTCGCCAAGTTAATGATTTTGGTGGTATTGTAAATACCATGCCTATGTTTGCTTCGTTTTTTATGCTATTTGCTATGGCTAATGCGGGTTTACCTGGAACTTCTGGTTTTGTTGGTGAGTTTATGGTGATTCTTGGATCTATTAAAGCTGGCTTTTGGATTGCTTTTTGGGCAGCTACTACATTAATTATTGGTGCCGCATATACTTTATGGATGTATAAACGTGTTATATTTGGGCCGATTGTTAATGAAAAAGTTGCTGAATTAAAAGATCTTTGTGGCTTTGAGCTCAGTGCTTATGTGCTTTTAGCTATTATGGTTGTGGCAATGGGTGTTTATCCTAAACCTGTACTTACATATATACATCAAACTGTAAGTCATACTCTAGCTTACGCTGATAAATCAAAATTCTAAGGTTAAAAAAAGATGACAGGATTATTAGATAATATATATTTAGCGACACCAGAAATAATTATATTAATAACAGCTTGTGTTGCGCTGTTAGCCGATTTATTTTTAAAAGATCGCTGTAAATCAATAACATTTATGGTGGCCATCTCAGGGTTGGCAATAGCTGCTGTAACTAGCTATCTGTTTATTGGACAGTACTCTGCCGTAATTTTTAATGGATTATTTATCTCTGATGATATCGCACAGATAATGAAATTATTTATATTCATATCTGTATTTTTAAGTTTTTATTATTCAAAACATTATATTGAAGAGCGGCAAATGCCAACAGGTGATTATTATTTACTTGGGTTGTTTTCAACCCTAGGTATGATTACCCTAGTTTCAGCTCATTCTTTACTAACCATATATTTGGGTATTGAATTACTATCATTGCCACTTTATGCAATGACCGCAATTCGAAGAACTAACCTTGAGTCATCTGAAGCTGCAATGAAGTATTTTGTGATGGGGGCAATTGCATCCGGTATGCTTCTCTATGGTATTTCTTTGTTATATGGAGCGACAGGTGCGCTTAATTTACATGATATTGGAATTGCTGTTGCAAAAGATTGGAAATTGGAATCAGGTTTACTTTCATTTGCTCTTGTTTTTATATTGGCAGGAGTTGGGTTTAAAATAGCTGCTATGCCATTTCACATGTGGGTGCCAGATGTTTATCAAGGAGCACCTACCTCTGTAACTTTATTTATAGGTACCGCTCCAAAAATTGCAGCAATAGGTATGGCATTAAGGATTTTAAATTTAGGTTTGCAAGATATTGCGATGCAATGGCAGCAACTAATATTAGTTATGGCATTATTATCAGCAGGCCTCGGTAATTTATTTGCGATTACTCAAAACAATATAAAAAGATTATTAGCATATTCTGCAATTTCACATATGGGCTACGCTTTATTTGGCATACTAGCCGCAACCGCAAGTGGATATGCAGCCGCTTTATATTATGTACTTGTATACTCTATTATGTCAGCATCAGCATTCGGGATAATTATTTTATTATCTAGGGCAGGCGTAGAAATAGAAAATGTTGATGATTTAAAAGGCTTAAATAAGCGCAGTCCATGGCTTGCCTTTATGATGATGATAGTAATGTTATCTATGGCAGGTATTCCACCAGCAGTTGGATTTTTCACAAAATTATTAGTACTTAAAGCATTAGTAAGTGCAAACATGACCTGGGTTGCAGCACTAGGTTTAATATTTGCAGTATTAGGCGCATTTTACTATTTACGCATAATAAAAGTAATGTATTTTGATGACACTGAAGATAGAACACCTATAGTCTTGTCTAAAACTACAAAATTAATTTATTCCGCTAATTGCTTATCACTGTTATATTTAGGCATCTTCCCAGGCGCACTAATAGCTATTTGCATGAACGCGTTTGCTTGACTACTTAAATACACAAATTTATCATTTAACTAATTAGTTAATGGACGAATTATGGTACTTACTAAAACTACCATTAAGTTAAATATTTATGACATACCGTAGGTATTTATAGCTATACCAATTTTTAAATATATGTTTTTATAGAGTGGTTTTTAACATAATTTATAAAATTAATAATTAATTAGATAAATAGCTTGATATATATATGCTTGCTGCGTATAATTGCCCTCAGTTGATGCGGGGTGGAGCAGCCTGGTAGCTCGTCGGGCTCATAACCCGAAGGTCGTAGGTTCAAATCCTGCCCCCGCTACCACTAAATATTAGACCCCATTTATGGGGTTTTTTATTATCTGTGATTTACAGATATCGTGAGTTAGTTATGATACAAGACAAAATTGAAGAACTTATAAAGCCTAGCATTGAATCTATGGGCTATGAATTATGGGGTACTGAATACTTGGCCCAAGGTCGGCATTCATTACTTCGCGTTTATATTGATAAAGAAGATGGTATTGGGATTTCTGATTGTGAAAAAGTGAGCCATCAAATTAGTGCTCTACTTGATGTTGAAGACCCTATCTCCGGCAACTATAGCTTAGAAGTTTCATCGCCAGGTATTCCACGGCCGATGTTTAGCAAATGGCAGTATGAACGGTATATTAATAGCCCTGTGCAAATTAAGCTATTTAAGCCCGTTGATAGCAAAAGAAAATTTGCAGGAATTATTGTAGCTGTAAATGATAATATTTTAGTACTTGATGTAGATGGCGTAAAACAGGATTTTATTTTTTCCAATATTGCGAAAGCAAATTTGACTGGTGAGTGAGGCGAACAATGAGTAAAGAATTGTTATTAGTTGCTGAGGCTTTATCTAACGAAAAAGGTGTCTCTAAAGAAATCGTTATTGAAGCGATTGAATCAGCATTAGAGTCTGCAACTCGTAAGCTTTCAGGTATGGAAATAGGAATTAAAGTTATTCTTGACCCACGTACTGGTGAATATGAGACCTTTAGATATTGGGATGTTGTTGAAGATGATTTACTAGAATTCCCTGATCATGAACTTACATTGGTTGAAGCTAAACTAAAATCACCCAACATTGAAGTTGGCGGTCGAATTGAAGAGCCTATGCAATCTATCGCATTTGGTAGGATTGCTGCGCAAACTGCACGTCAAGTAATTATGCAAAAAATTCGTGAAGCTGAGCGTAGACTTGTAGTTGAACAGTTCAAGGGTAGAATTGGTCAGTTAGTTTATGGAACTGTTAAAAAAGTTACTAGAGATAACATTATAATCGACTTAGGTGGAAAGGCTGAAGCCTTTATGCCACGCAATGAAACTTTACCTCAAGAAATGTTTCGCCCAAATGACAGGGTTAGAGCATATTTATATGAAATAATAGAGAGCGTTCGTGGCCCTCAATTATTAGTAAGTCGTATACGCAATGAAATGTTAATTGAATTATTTAGAATTGAAGTGCCAGAAATTGGTGAAAATATTATTCAAGTTAAAGCTGCTGCTCGTGAGCCTGGTAATCGCGCTAAAATTGCAGTTAAGACAAATGATGGTCGTATTGATCCTATTGGTGCTTGTGTTGGTATGCGCGGTGCTCGTGTTCAAGCTGTTTCTAGTGAGTTAGGTGGGGAGCGTGTTGATATTATTCTTTGGGATGATAGCCCAGCTCAGCTAGTTATTAATGCAATGGCACCAGCAGATATTTCATCAATTGTTGTTGATGAAGATACACATACGATGGATTTAGCAGTTAATAAAGATCAGTTATCACAAGCAATAGGTCGTAATGGCCAAAATGTAAGGCTTGCTAGCCAATTAACCGGCTGGACATTAAATGTCATGACAATTGAGGATTTTGAAGGTAAAAGCCAAGAAGAATCAACAAAATCAGTTAATTTATTCATAGAATCTTTAGCAATAGATGAAGAACTAGCTCAATTACTAGTAGCTAATGGGTTCTCAACTTTAGAAGAAGTAGCTTATGTTCCTAAAGAAGAATTATTAGCTATTGATGATTTTGATGAAGAGATTGTTGACGAATTACGTAATCGTGCAAATGATACGTTGCTTACTCAGGCTTTATCTTCTGGCGGAAGTGATACAAACTCACATACAAGTCTATTAGAGATGGAAGGCATGACCAAAGATCTTGCTGAGAAATTAGCAGCTATTGGTATTATGACAATGGATGAGCTCGCTGAGCAATCTGTTGATGAGCTTTTAGTAATCTCTGGAATGACCGAGAAAAAAGCTGGTGCACTTATTATGAAAGCACGTGAACCGTGGTTTAGTGAAGATAAATAAAAAAGTAAATGTTCACGCATCACGTCTTGTGAGTGTAATGATGGATCTCGAAAATATAGCGCGAGGCTAGTATATCGGATATCCCTCGCTACACTCGCAAGAGGAGTGAGTAATTACTAAAAAAGTTAGATATTTAGTATAATGGCTGGTTAATAACAGCTGAAAGGGGATTAAATTATGGCAGATGTGACGGTTAAACAATTAGCTCAGGTTGTCGGGATCCCTGTTGAGCGCTTATTGAACCAGTTGCAAGAAGCAGGTCTTGCCATTAATGATGAAGAGCAAACAGTAAACGAAGATCAAAAAAGAATTTTGCTTAATCATTTAAAAGGCGGTTCAGGCTCTGAGGTACGAACAGCTCCAGGGCGTATTACTCTAAAACGAAAATCAGTGTCACAAGTTAAAGTAGGTCACGATTCTCATAGTAGCAAAACTGTTAATATCGAAGTTCGTAAAAAAAGAATCTATGAAAAACGTAACCCAGAACCTGAGATAATTGAAGAAGAAATTGAAGAAGAAGTTGTCGCTGCTGTAGAAGAAATTAGAACAACACCAACAGATATTCAAGAGGAAGTTGTAAGCACTGAAGAATCATCTACAAATTCGCGCGAAATTGAAGTGCCTGAAATTGATACACAAGAAGTTGCTGATCCTTCAACTGATCTAACCTTAGATATACCAGAAGAAGTTCAGCCTGTAGTTAGGGTTGAAGTTACTAATACTGAACGAAAAACGGTAGAAGAGAACAAGCAAGATAAAGTTAATAAGAAAAAACCTGATGATAAAGAAGAATCAGATAGCAATAAAACCGCCCATAAAAAAGATAAGAAAAGATCTAAATATTTACCACCAATTCATGAAGAAGAAAATGATAACAAATTAATTTATGGCAAGCGCAACAAGGGCAAAAAGCGCCGTTCTCATGAAAAATCAGATAAATATCTTGAAGCAGAAGAGTCATTAACACATGGTTTTGCAATGCCTACTGCTCCTACTGTTCACGATGTATTAATACCTGAGACTATTACTGTAGCTGAACTCGCTAAACGGATGTCAGTTAAAGCTGCTGAAGTTATTAAAGTGATGATGGGCCTTGGAGCGATGGCTACTATTAACCAAGTTATTGACCAAGATACAGCTGTGATTGTGGTTGAAGAAATGGGTCATGTTGCTCGTCTTTTAAAAGAGGATGCTATTGAGCAAAATTTAGGTGATGTTGTATCTAAAGGTATTAATAGAGAATCAAGAGCGCCTGTTGTTACTATTATGGGTCACGTTGACCATGGTAAAACCTCATTACTTGACTATATTCGTCGCACTAAAGTAGCAGCTGGCGAAGCTGGTGGAATTACACAGCATATTGGTGCTTATCATGTAAGTACACCAAAAGGAGATATTACTTTCCTTGATACCCCAGGACACGCGGCCTTTACCGCGATGCGTGCTCGTGGTGCACAAGCCACTGATATCGTTGTTTTAATAGTTGCAGCTGATGATGGTGTTAAGCCTCAAACTATAGAAGCTATTCAACATGCAAAAGCTGCTAAAGTTCCTATTATTGTTGCAATTAACAAAATGGATAAGCCAGGGGTTGATACTGAGCGTGTAATGAATGAATTATCAGGATATGAAGTTATTCCTGAATCATGGGGTGGCGATACCATGTTTGTTAATATTTCAGCAAAAACAGGCCTTGGCATTGATGCTTTATTAGATGCTTTATTATTACAAGCTGAAGTTTTAGAACTTACAGCACATACTGATGGCGCTGCAAAGGGTATTGTAATTGAATCTAGATTAGATAAAGGACGTGGTCCTGTTGCTACAATATTGGTACAAAATGGTACTTTACGTAAGGGTGATATATTGCTTGCAGGCCTTCAATATGGAAAGGTGCGTGCATTAGTTAGTGATAATGGTACTTTAGTAAATAGTGCAGGTCCTTCAATGCCGGTTGAGGTATTGGGCTTATCTGCAATTCCTCATGCAGGGGACGAAGCGATAGTTGTTCCTGATGAAAAGAAAGCACGAGAAGTTGCTTTGTTTAGGCAAGGGAAATTTAGAGATGTTAAATTAGCACGGCGTCAAAAATCTTCGATTGAAGGTATTCTTGAGAATATGACCGCAACTGAACTTAAAGTTTTAAATGTTGTCTTAAAAGCAGATATGCAAGGTTCAGTTGAAGCAATAGCTGATGCCTTAGTTAAATTATCAAATGAAGAAGTAAAAGTAGAGGTTATTTCTAGTGGGGTCGGCGGTATTACTGAATCTGATGTCCACTTAGCTATTGCATCTAATGGAATTATCATCGGATTTAATGTTCGTGCTGATGCTGGAGCTAAGAAACTTGCTGAAGTTGAAGCAGTATCGATGAATTACTATAGTATTATCTATGAAATTGTTGATCAAGTTAAAGCTGCTCTAACAGGTATGTTAGCACCACAATTTAAAGAACAAATTATTGGTATTGCTGAAGTTAGAGATGTATTCCGCTCACCAAAACTTGGTGCTATTGCTGGATGTATGGTTATTGAAGGTTTAATTAAGCGCAATAACCCTATTCGTGTATTGCGAGATAATATTGTGATTTATGAGGGAACATTAGAATCTTTACGTCGCTTTAAAGATGATGCATCTGAAGTTCGTCAAGGTTTTGAGTGTGGAATAGGTGTTAAAAATTATAATGATATCCATACTGGTGATTTGATTGAAGTTTTTGAGACTGTAGAGATTAAAAGATCTTAATAGTTCTATCTTAAGCCATCGGAGCCTGGTTGCTTGCAACCAGGGTAAAATTAAGGTAAATCCTGGTTGCAAGCAACCAGGCTACGTTAGATGATGATAAAATTAGTATATTTATTAAGCCCACTTTTGGGTAAAAAACATTGTAGTATCTAAGGGTTTTTGTATGGCCGCAGATTTTAAAAGAACAGATCGAATTGCAGAAATGATGCAACGCAGGCTTGCAGAAATTATTCAGCAAGAAATTAAAGATCCTCACTTACCTAAGTTAATTACAATATCAGCAGTTAAAGTTGCAAGAGATCTTAGCCATGCTAAAGTTTACTTCACAGTTTTTAATGATGATCCTGCGGCAACTGCTACTATACTAAATTCAGCTGCAAGTTATTTAAGAACAATTTTAGCAAAGTCTGTAAAATTACGCACCGTTCCACAGCTGCATTTTATTTATGATGAATCTATAGAATATGGCAAACGCTTAAGTCGTTTGATAGATGAGGCAAATGATTCTGAAAATGACGACAAAGCGTGATATTGATGGGATTTTATTAGTTAATAAACCACAAGGCTTGACCTCAAACGCTGTATTACAACAGGTAAAAAGGTTATATAAAGCAAAAAAAGCAGGTCATACCGGAAGTTTAGATCCACTAGCTACGGGGATGTTACCTATATGTTTTGGAGAGGCGACTAAGTTTTGCCAATATATTTTAGATGCCGATAAATGTTACGAAGCTGTAGGACTTTTAGGCATAAAAACTAATACTGGTGATTCCATGGGCGAAGTTATCGCGACAACCGAATCATTTTCTATATCTTTAACTGAATTAAATTCTGTATTATCCCAATTTAAAGGACAACTAAAACAAATTCCATCGATGTTTTCTGCTTTGAAACATGAAGGTCGGCCTTTATATAAATATGCTCGTGAAGGCATTGAAATAGAAAGAAATGCCCGAGATATCAATATTTATAATTTAATATTAAATCAATTTAATGATAAAGAGCTCGCTTTAACAATAACGTGTAGTAAAGGTACCTATATTCGTAATTTAATAGAAGATATAGGGGAGGCACTAAAAGTTGGCGCCCATGTTACCAAGCTTCATCGTTTATATACTGCAGGTTTCGAATCTGAAACTATGTTTAGCTTAGATGAATTACAAGCAATGTCAGAAGATATCCGAATAACATCTTTAATGCCAATTGACCGCGCTGTTAATTATTTGCCAAGATTAGCGGTTAGTAGTTTTGAAGCTAATGAATTATATATGGGTAAAATTATTAATCGACCCTTTGAAAACAATATAATAGGACTAATTCGTTTATATGAAAATGATGATAAATTTATCGGTCTTGGTGAGTTAGAAGAATCTAATCTGTTAAAAGTTAAGCGACTATTAACACAAAAAAGAAACATAGATTGACACTATTGACAAATATTTGTCATTAGCTATTATTGTAATTTTATTATAACAAGATTTTCCTATGTTTTTTAAAGTTTAGCGACCACCTCAAACTACCCGACTAGACATGAAATTGCTGCTACTGAAGAGCCTTCTGCATCAGATGTGGATGCATCTTCAGCAAGACCCATGGTTCCTCTCTTAACTTATAAACCTGATGAGGTTTACAGCAGGCTTAATCCAAGTTTTGCACATGTACTTGGTGAGAGAGAACATGTCGTACAAATGCAATCTACATTTCATGCTCTCTGTGCTTCTTTTGTGCTTTTGGGCGCTCCTTTATAACTTAGAAAGACTTCGTGCTATCTTTATAATAGAGAATTCTTCTTTACAATACGAAACAAATCTTACCCCGCAGAATTTTTTAGATTTAGCTGAGTTAGAATCAAAATACTTGATTCCTTCTCCAGGATTTTTGTTTTTAATGTCACAAAATTTGAATGATAGGGCGCACAGTAATTGGAGAATGATTATTAATTCTTTTAATTCTGAAGTAGAGTTATTTCTACGTATAAGTGATGACCTGGAAGATACAGAAAGTAGGCAGCAAAGAGATCTAGATGGAGAAGGAAGCCTAGACTATGGCAACGATCATGATAGGGCGAGCTTAGAATACGCGACAGGGAGATAATTAAGTCAAATTAAGCTAGATGATTTAATTGTTTTCATTTAGGTTTGACAAAAAATAGTCTTAATACTTGTTTCTATGGGGAAGTCTTGGTAGAATGCAACCCTTTGCTATATCTGCGATATCCCGAATTTTTTGGGCTATGCAAAACTATTACAGTAGATATCTACTGTATTATATTTAGGAGTACACGATGACGCTAACGTGCGTACAAAAAGCTGAAATTGTTAATCAATTTAAATTAGCTGAAAAAGATACAGGTTCACCTGAAGTTCAGGTTTCACTTATGACTGGTCGCATTAAATATTTGACTGACCATTTTAAAACAAATAAAAAAGATTTTCATTCACGTCGTGGCTTACAAGAGTTAGTAAACAAGCGCCGTAAATTACTAAAATATTTGAAAAGAAAAGATCAAGCGCGTTATACAACTTTGATTCAAAGTCTTGGTCTTAGAGATTCTTATTAATAGATGTATTATGCAGATAATTATATTTAGCTAATACCAAAGGCGCAGTTTTCTGCGCTTTTTTTTTATTCTAGAAAAAGTAGTCGCAATAAATAATGGCCACTATTTTTTCAGTTTAACAACAATTATGAGGAAATAGACGTGGCTAAGATCACTAAAGAGATACAGTTCGGCGAAAATAAATTAGTTATTGAGACGGGTGAGATTGCAAGACAAGCGGATGGTGCTGTTTTTGTAAGCATGAATGGAACACAAGTATTAGTTACTGTAGTGGCAAAAAAAGATGGCGCTGAGAAAAATAGCTTTTTCCCACTTGCAGTTTATTATCAAGAAAAGACTTATGCTGCAGGTAAAATACCTGGTGGCTTTAATAAGCGCGAAGGTCGTCCAAGCGAACATGAGACTTTAACTTCTCGCTTGATTGATAGACCATTACGTCCATTATTCCCGGATGAGTTTTGTAATGAAGTACAAATTATTGCAACAGTAATGTCTCTTAATCCTGAAGTGCCTGCTGATGTTATTTCAATGATTGGCGCATCAGCCGCTCTTTCTATTTCAGGTATTCCTTTTGATGGGCCAATAGGTGCTGTTCGTGTTGGTTATGAAAATGGCATATATTTACTTAATCCAGGGCATCAAACTGTTTCTGAGTTAGATTTAGTAGTTGCAGGGACTAAAGACGCTATTTTGATGGTTGAATCTGAAGCAAAAGAATTAAGTGAAGATGTAATGTTAGGTGCTGTTATGTTTGGTCATGAAATGATGAAACCAGTGATTAATGGTATTAATGAGCTTGCTAAAGAAGTTGGGAAAACTCCTTGGAATTGGATAGCACCGCAAAAAAACACAGAATTGGAATCACGCGTTGCTGACTTGGCAAATGCTGAAATTACCAAAGCTTATTTAATCAAAGATAAGACAGAAAGGCATCAAAAATTAAATGATATTCGCAAGAATTTGGTTGATACTTTAGTAACAGCAGATGCAGAATTTTCTGGTGATATGGTTATTGATATTATCAATACGCTTGAAAAAAATCATGTTCGTAACCGAATATTGGATGGCGAGCCGCGTATTGATGGACGTGACCAAAAAACAGTACGTCCTATTTCAATTAAAACACATCTTTTAGATAGGGCTCATGGTTCAGTATTATTCACTCGTGGAGAAACTCAAGCTATAGTTGCAGCTACTTTAGGAAACGATCGTGATGCGCAAACTTTGGATAAGTTAGAGGGCGAAACTAAAGACAGATTCATGTTACATTATAATTTCCCTCCGTACTCAGTTGGTGAAACAGGTATGGTTGGAAGTCCAAAGCGACGAGAAATTGGCCATGGTCGTCTTGCGCGACGTAGTTTAATGGCAGTTCTTCCAAATGCTGCTGATTTCCCATATGTATTGCGCGTAGTATCAGAAATTACTGAATCAAATGGTTCAAGTTCAATGGCAACAGTTTGCGGTACAAGCTTGGCATTAATGGATGCAGGTGTTCCATTAAAGGCGCCAGTTGCAGGGGTTGCTATGGGATTAATTAAAGAAGGTGCGCGCTTTGCGGTATTAACTGATATTTTAGGTGATGAAGATCATCTGGGCGATATGGATTTCAAAGTAGCTGGTACTGATAAAGGTATTACTGCTTTGCAAATGGATATCAAAATCACAGGAATTACTAAAGAAATTATGGAAGAAGCTCTAGATCAAGCCAATGCTGGTCGACGACATATTCTTGGAGTAATGAATAATTCTTTAGCTGAGCATCGTGGTGAGTTATCACAACATGCGCCAAGAATTGTTACCATGAAAGTCCCTGAAGATAAAATTCGTACTATTATTGGTAAAGGTGGCGTTACAATTAAAGGCCTTATTGAAACTACAGGAGTTTCAATTGATATTGATGACTCAGGTGTTGTTCAATTATTTTCTCCTAATATGGAAGCATTGGATGAGGCTAAACGTCAAATTAAAGCATTGATTGCTGATATTGAAGTTGGTCAAACCTATCATGGTAAAGTTCTTAAAATTGTAGACTTTGGTGCATTTATTAATTTATTACCTGGTAAAGATGGTTTACTTCATATTTCTCAGATTTGCGCTGAACGCTCACAAAAAGTAGAAGAAGTCTTGCATGAAGGTCAAGATATTGACGTTTTTGTAGCAGGAGTTGATAAGCAAGGTCGAGTAAAACTTGAGTGGAAAGATAAGCCTGAAGGTGCTAAGAAAGATCTAAAAGTCGAAAAAACAGAATCACCGGTTTCAACAGGTGATGATTCAGAAGATGTTGGTGGTGAACAAGCTCCGCTTTAAATATCTATAAAAAAATAAATCTATTAGGTAGGTCCTTGGCCCAACAATTTACAATCTTAATCTTGAATTTGTTGGACCAAGGACATCCCTACCTCAATAGAAATTAATCGTATTAAATCTGAGTAACCATATCAGGATCACAAGTAAAATATAAATTACTATAATTTTAAGTTGGCAATGATATTCTTATTTTTTTGTTGGAGCCTGGTACTTTATACCCTGTCGTAAATAGCGCATAACGAGAATAGGCCAAAGATGACTCTGGCTCTGTTGCTGGCGCTCCTTCCTCTATTCCAGGCGCGGCTATATCCTCTGCAGGAGCTTTTTTGTCTGTTGCATCTTTAGGTATAGCCGCAATTACTTCCATCACGGGTAATGATGCATTACAAGGTTGCGAAATTTCAAAAGTTGCTTATATTGTCTTAGGAGACTATCTTGCTAATTCACAATGTTCAATAACACCTTGTGTAAGCAATAAACATTTCGCCATGTTTTAAATATCCCTTTGCTAGTACCTAGTTGAAGATATTTAGGGTCATATAATTTTTGCCAATCGTATTTGATTAAATGTAAGCGCAGATTAGATGGTAAGGCTGATGGTTTGGTCAAAAAATAAGATTTGATTCCTGCAATTATCTTATTTTTATGACAATCATCCAAAAAATAAAAATCCACAATATCATCGTTGATTGTTTTTAATTACTGAATGATTGATAAAGTATAAGTGGTTTTGATTATTTAGCACGCTAATATTTTAAAAAATGAGCAAAAAATAGAAATTCATTATACTCTAATTAAAATGAGGGGGATTAAACGTTTAAAAACTTACTCTATGAATTCCCTAATAGATTTAACCAGTCTCTCAACCAATAAATCAATTTCCTTTTCACTAATAATCAAAGGTGGTAAAATTCTTACTACTGATTCTGCAGTAACATTAATTAATATTTCGTTTTTAAGACCAATCATTTTTAAATCATTAGCAGGCCTATCTAACTCAATACCTAGCATATATCCTTTGCCACGAATCCCGCGGACATTAGGATGCTCACTTAATTGATCGGTAAGTTTATCTTTTAGCAAAACCCCATTCTTTTTAACCTTATCACACAATTTATCGCGTTCAATTACTTCAAGTACAGTTAGGGCAGTAGCTGTGGCAAGTGGGTTTCCACCAAATGTTGAGCCATGGTTTCCGGGTTTTAGTAAATCGCAAGCACGATTGCGCATGAGACAAGCACCTATTGGTACGCCATTAGCAAGACCCTTTGCCGTAGTAAAAATATCAGGCTTTAGTTTATATTCCATGAAAGCATATAAATTACCAGTCCGCCCATTGCCGGTTTGAATTTCATCGATGATTAGTAACCATTCATTTTTTTCACAAAGATTAGCTAGATCTTTTAAATAAGATGGATCAGCGGCAATAATACCACCTTCACCTTGAATTGGTTCGAGCATGACAGCAACAACATCATCACGATTTGTAGCAATAGTTTTTAATGCAGCAATATCGTTAAATGGCGCACGCACAAAACCTTGAAGAAGAGGCTCAAATCCTGCTTGTACTTTGCGGCTCCCAGAAGCTGTAAGAGTAGCCATTGTTCGCCCATGGAAGGCGCCATCCATAACGATAATAGATGGCGTTTCAATACCTTTTTTATGGCCATAAAGACGTGCAATTTTAACTGCACATTCATTAGCTTCCGCTCCTGAATTAGAAAAAAAAGCTTGTTCCATGGAGGTTAAGCTAGTTAATTTTTCAGCGAGTTGTTCTTGTTGTTTTATATGAAAAGCATTTGAAGTATGAATTAACTTAGCTGCTTGTTCTTGTATAGTGCGAGTTACATCAGGATGTGCATGTCCAAGGCCAGAAACAGCTATGCCACTAAAGCTATCAAGGTATTTTGCCCCTTTTTCATCATACAGCCAAATACCTTTGCCATGTGTAAATGTTATCGGCAAAGGATTATAGGTAGTAATCAAAGGCATTTTTGCTCCTCATATAAAATATTATTTTAAATTATTCGCTACAAATTCCCAATTTACTAAATTCCAAAATGCATTTAGATAATCAGGGCGCATATTACGGTAATCAATGTAATAGGCATGCTCCCAGACATCGCAGGTTAAAAGTGCTGTTAGGCCATCAGTCATTGGTGTACCGGCATTCGATGTGCTGATAATTTTTAAATGGCCTTCTTCATCTTGAACTAACCATCCCCAGCCTGAGCCAAATGTAGCTATTGATGCTTGGGTAAATTGTTCTTTAAATGCCGCATAAGATCCAAATGATGCATTGATTTTATCAAGCAATTTTCCTGTTGGCTCACCACCACCATTTGGGCTTAAGCAATGCCAATAGAAAGTATGATTCCATACTTGTGCAGCATTATTAAATACAGGTCCTTTCGCTTTTAAAATTATATCTTCTAAAGACATTGCTACAAATTCTGTATCTAAAATTAATTTATTTAAATTTACAACATATGTGTTATGGTGCTTACCATAATGGTATTCTAAAGTTTCTTTTGAGATATGTGGAGTTAACGCATCTAAAGCATATGGTAAAGCTGGCAGAGTAAATGGCATAAAATTCCCCTATTATTTTTAGTTTCAAAACTTAAGTTGCTAGTGTAACAGGATAACTTATACTTTCAACCTCCAACAATTATGACTAGAATTTTGTACCGTCCATCCGAGCCGCGCCGTAAGGGAGCGGAAACCTTAAAAAACACCACAGCAGCCACAAATTAAACCATTATGTATAAAAATACATGGTATAATGGTTGCGTAGTCGTGGCGTTTTCGCCATAATCGAAAATTAGATTTTACTTATAGGTGCAAAAGTGGAGACTTTAGATAAAATTAAAAAACAAATTGCTGATAATCCTGTTCTTTTATATATGAAAGGAAACCCTAAAAACCCACTTTGTGGTTTTTCAGCTCGGGCTGTGCAGTGTATAGATGCTTGTGGGATTGATTTTGCTTATGTAGATATTTTAGCAAACCCAGATATTAGACAAACTCTACCACAATATGCTGATTGGCCAACTTTCCCACAATTATATGTTAAGGGTGAATTAGTTGGTGGATCTGATATTATTGCTGAAATGTATGAGCAAGGTGAATTAGAGCTATTGTTGCGTGAAGCAACAACCGCATAATTATTTAATCTAAAAACGGAGATAAAATGAGTGTATTAGTTGGGCGCAAGGCCCCAGATTTTACAGCCCCTGCTGTATTAGGAAATGGCGAGATTGTTGATAAATTCAATTTACATGAAAGCTTGCAAGGTAAATATGGTTTAGTATTTTTCTATCCTCTTGATTTTACATTTGTTTGCCCTTCTGAATTAATCGCTTTAGATCATCGTATGGATGATTTTGCAAGCCGTGGTGTTGAGGTAATTTCAGTTTCTATTGACTCACATTTCACCCACAATGCTTATCGTAACACTTCAGTTAAAGATGGCGGAATTGGTCACGTGAATTTCACTATGGTAGCTGATATGACGCATGCGATTTGTCAGGCTTATGGTATTGAGCACCCTGTAGCAGGCGTTGCATTTCGTGCAGCTTTTATCATTGATAAAAACGGTGTTGTGCGCTCACAAATGGTTAATGACTTACCTATTGGCAGAAACGTTGATGAATTAATTAGACTTATAGACGCCGTACAATTTTTCGAAGAAAACGGCGAAGTTTGCCCTGCAGGCTGGCAAAAAGGCAAAGCTGGCATGAAAGCATCAGTTAAAGGTGTAGCTGAATACTTATCAGCTCATTCAGAAACATTATAATTTATAATATTTCCTTCTCCCCAATGGGGAGAAGGTGTCAAGAAGTGACCGAAGAGGGTTCCATGCAGAAAATGTAGCCTTGATGCAGCGAAGCGCAATCAAGGTTTCAATCCTAACCAATCAAAGCCTTCTCAGCATCCC
>Ga0247837_1004617_pt1 | contig 21901 bp, 15 predicted proteins | sample LaCtaG_2_FD_187115 | JGI IMG/M metagenome (GOLD analysis project Ga0247837, IMG submission 187115) | Freshwater microbial communities from meromictic Lake La Cruz, Castile-La Mancha, Spain - LaCruzMarch2015_14.5m | ecosystem: Environmental > Aquatic > Freshwater > Lake | place: Spain: Castile-La...
CGAGTGGTTCAGATTAGGAATTATATGCTTAGAACCAAATCTGCGAGTTCGCCTAAATCGGAACAGGAGATAGCGGAATTTCAGTATATTTAAATTGACTCCTACTAGTGAACTCCCTCTACAGGGCAAAAGCCAGTCTCAGCTCACTCTCTATCATCAGAGTAGTTAACACCTATTTCTGAGAGACATCACTGAGTGTTAGGAGCTAATTACTAAGGCCATCCAGCGGCTCTATCTACAAAGGGAATCCAGCAATGTAGCGGCCAGTGAAAGAGTAGAGACTCTGTGAGGCAAACCCGCTGCTGGGAGAGAATTCAGGCTTTCTAGTGGCTTACTTTCTTCTAAGCCCATGGTACTGTATCTCTATAGTAACGCGACTGTGAGAAATTAGGCAATAGGACCGGAGTGAAATCACAAATCAGTCCGAAATAGTCCCAAACCAGTCCAATTAGCTGTATAAATGCTGCTTCTTTGAATGGAATATGAGGCTATTTGGTCTAGTGGTATGATTCTGGCCTTTTGGCTGGAGACCCTGGGTTCGATTCCCGGAATAGCCATGTTTTGCCCTACTAACTGCTTTGTGCTGGGAAATAATGATATCTACAAGCATTTCCTCGAACTCAAAGCCTACAAATTTCCAGTTCATAAGCTATCAATCGACTCACTTGTCTTCACAGACCTAGAAAGATGTATATTGGAGCTGTGTGAGTATTTGACTAGGAAGTGCAGGTGTTAGTGTACAGCTGGGTGCGCTCCCTCTGTCTTGTCCAGTTGCATCGCTCGCAGCTTCGTCTCCACACTCCCCAACTCCAACTCCACAGCCAGTCTCTTCCTCCTATTCGCCAAACTCCTCCCTTCCGCCGGCAAACCCCCCAGTTGCTGCACCAGCTGTCTAGTCCTCACCTGACTTTGCTTAGTCCTCAGCACTGTTTCCGCGGTAGGAACTGCCGGGCAAGCCCTTTGCTGCAGACACTGAACTACACACTGCAGTCTTTTCACCTCGGAAATGTAAGCTTCCAGGGCAGTTGAAGCCTGCAATCGAGCAGATTGCTCACAGGCGAGCTGGGCTTTTAGGTCGAGGATAAGCTGCTTCTGGGGGGAAGGGGGAGAGTGAGGGGAGTGCAGGCTTTCAAGGGCTTGGAGACGGCTTTCGAAGCCGGAGAAGGGGTCGGGAGAGGCTGGAAATTGGGTCTGAACGCCCACTTCTGCATGTGTTTTCGCTGGTGTGACTTTAGCGTCTAGTTGGGTGGGTTTGGGGTGGGAAATTGGGTCTGGTTGCACCTCTGTACAGGCCGATTTCCCACTACTTCTCTCCTTTGTTCCGATTTCACTCCTTCTACCCACCAATTTCCCCATCGTCTCCCTTCCTATCAGCCCTGTCTTCACTCTGGCCCGGCCTTCCGGTATTACGTGATATAGCGATTTGGCCATTTCCCTCAGTACTGCGGCCCTGTTCCCTGGAGCAACGAAGGTCTTTCCAGGGGAGCAATCGGGCTGGCGGCCTATCAAACTGCTCATTTGCTCGGAAACGCTGGGACAGTCGTGGGGGAAGGAGTCGTCAGCTTCCGTTACTTCAGTCTCGCGAGTAGGGTGGCAGGAAGAGTGAGTGAGCAGTACAGGCGAGACTGACCTGGCTCTGAGCTGGTCCATTATACTTTGAATCCTGCAGTTGGACGACTACTATGGCCGCAACCCCTGTCTCCAGGCTATTTCCTGCATCCGACCGTCTAAAAATTGTCTGTTTATATGAGAAAACAGAGATGGGACTTGGGAAGAGGCAATAGAGGGAATTGATATGAGGGAAACTGACAGGAAATTGTCTATTTGCAGGGAAACATTTAGACTATGAGTAGTTCAAACCAGCCAAACTCAAGGTCCTGTAATAGGCAGAAAGGTGGTATAATCGCTACTGGGAGAGATATGGGAAGATACGAAAAGGATTAGATTTGCGGATAGGGACAGAAGGGAAAAGGGACTAAGTCGCAGTGGGAGGGTCGAATTCGGCAGATAGGGAGGAAACTAGAGTTCGAATTCCCTCGTTTCACAGAACCTATAATTCCCCAAATTGCTTAATTCGCCTTTCCTTCCCCTCCTCCCCAACCCCTCTCCCTCCCACCCTTAGTCCCGACTATTTCCCTACGTGTGTCCTCCCTCTCTCCAGTCCTTCCCAGGTGTAGCCATCAGCCCCTCCTCTCCATTAAAATGTCCAAGAAGCGCCGCAACAACGGCCGCGCCAAGAAGAACCGCGGACACGACCGCTTCGTCCGCTGCATCAACTGCGGCCGTGTGGTGCCCAAGGACAAGGCTGTGAAGCGCTACACTGTCCGCAACATGGTGGATGCGTCTTCCCTAAGAGACTTGAAGGAGAACTCAGCCTTCGCGGTGCTAGTGGTGCCGAAGTTCTACACGAAGCTGGAGTACTGCATTTCCTGCGCTATTCACGCGAGAGTTGTGAAGGTCAGGTCGGCCAAGGATCGCAGGAACAGAGACCCACCCGCGAGAGCGCCCAGACCCAAGGATGACGACCGCAAGAAGGCACCAGTGCAGACAGCTCCCCCCGCCGCCGCAGCAGTAGCCTAGGTTATCCACAATGGGCAAAGTCTCCTTTCCACACTCCACCAGCGGCCTGCGCTGGTTAAATGGCAGTCCAGCCTCATTTTCCTCACTTTCCGCCCGAATTCCTCTTGGATGTATCAACTTGTGAGTATTTGTAGCTGAAAGGAGAGATTTTATAAGGAAATACCTGAATTTGGTCAGGTTATTGCATCCATATTTGGTATATCGATTGACTAGGCCGGATTTAGCTATGGTTTTCCTATAAACCCGCCTAATCCGCCTTTTATGTCCTCCATATCACTGGCAATTTCGCTTATATTGTCATTAGAAGTGGAAATTATGTGTAAAGTGACATTTCTCGTATATTGACGCGCTGTAAATGCCGAATTTCGTTAGAATTATATGGATCATTGATAAACTACTGGATAAAGAAGGAAAACGCCCAATTGAGGCTTTCCCCTATTATATATGGATAAAAGCTAAAGTCAGGACTATTTATTTGGGCCAAATTTGAGTTTTTTTACCTTTTTGGTCCTCAAATCGCATTTTTTCCTTTAAAATTTCGAATAAACCGATCAAATCCATCATTCCAACTAGTCCATATCTCCTATAATTACCTCAAATCCAGTATAATCCCATTTAACAAGCTTTCACAGGCCCTTATCGAGTCCTGTGCCCTGCAATTAGCCCCTTTCCACCTAGTTTCGCGCTATTAAGCCGCTTTGTACACGTCATCCGCCATATATATCTCGCTAGAAACAGTTCCTTTTGCTTGAATTCACCCCCTGCCTTGGGTCTTCAGGCTCAGAGAAACAGGGAAAGGGGGTTATTAGTGGGTAGAAGAGCTTTGGGCTTATAAAAAGACTGAAATTTGCTGAAGGTGGCTAATGATACCGACAAGTTCCGTAACTTCCACATGACAATTTAGCTAAAGCAAGGATTTCGACAACTTCGACATCTCGTCTCAGCGTAATTCCCCTAATTTTCCACTTATGTCTTTCAGCTTCCTTTTCTTTTCCGCTGAATTTCCCCCTATTTCCCCTTCCCCAAGTGCCTTCTTGCCCTAACCCGGCAGGTCTGCCTGCCATTATAGTTCCCGGCCCTGGTGACCATTTATAATCGCACGATTTCAGGACTTATCGCTTGCTCGTCCGCTGCCCCATCGACAGCCCTCGCAGTGTCCACAACTCCAGACTTGAACCACAGCTTTCAAGACCCTTCCTGCACCTCGCCCAGCCTACCAGCGCCGGCGCATTGGCCAGTTAAGATGAGACGCATTAGAAGTGAACAGACCTTCGAAAACCTGGGCTCCGACCTCGCCAATATCGTCGGGAAGTACCACTGCCAGCACATGTTCACAGGGAACCAAGATGAACTGGACCGGTATATGCGCTATGTCGCGACCTCGCAAAGCCTCCAGAGCTCTTTCTACGTCTACGACCTAGGGAATGTGTACCGCCAGTACAACACCTGGTTCAACGCCATGCCCAGAGTCAAGCCCTTCTACGCTATCAAGTGCAACCCTGAGCGGGCGCTTCTAGAGGTCTTGGCCATCTTGGGCGCGGGCTTTGACGCGGCTTCGAAGGCTGAAATTGACGCAGTCATGGCACTGGGAGTGCCGCCGGAACGGATAATCTATGCAAATCCGTGTAAACTGCCGGAGCAGATCAAACATGCCGCTAGTGTGGGAGTCAATATGACGACTTTCGACTCGGAAGAGGAACTCACTAAGCTGGCTCGTCTGCACCCCAAGGCTCAACTGGTACTGCGCATTCGTGCTGACGACCCCACGGCCCGGTGTCCTCTAGGTGTCAAGTATGGAGCTTTGCCTTTCGAGTTCAAGCCTTTGTTGGACCGGGCGAAGACTTTGGGACTGGACCTGATGGGAGTGAGTTTCCATGTGGGCAGCGGAGCCACAAGTGCTGAGGCTTACTACAATGCTATCGGCAAGGCCAGGGACGTATTCGACATGGCGGTGGAGATGGGTCTGCCCCCTCTCCGCCTGCTCGACATCGGAGGCGGGTTCTCGAACGGCGGAGCTATGAACTTCCTAGACGCAGCAGCGGCAGTAAACTCAGGACTGGACCAGTACTTCCCTGCGGACTCGGGCGTGACAGTCATAGCTGAGCCGGGCAGGTACTTCGCGGAAGGAACTGGACACTTGGCGACCTTTACATTCGGGAAGAGATGTAGACCTGTGGAGGATGAAACTCACTATGAGTACTGGATCAGTGATGGGCTGTATGGCTCTATGAACTGCGTTGTGTTTGACCACGCGGTTCTCACTCCCCACAGTCTAGCGTCCCCTGAAGGGAGATGCTACCCATCGACTGTCTTCGGACCGACCTGTGATGGTATGGATGTCGTACTGAGGGATATCTGGCTTCCAGAGCTGGAATATGGAGACTGGTTGGTATTCAACAACATGGGCGCTTATACCACTGCGGCTGGCACCAGTTTCAACGGCTTCGCTACAGGCCAAATCCCGATCTTCTACGTCTTTTCCGACTTGGAGTACGGAGCGAAGATGGCGATGGAGCTGAGAGATGAGGCGAAGGTGCGTCTGGAGCGGTCGGATTTCTCGGACGAGTCGACTGTGGACTCCTTCTTCTTGGAGACGGGTGATGGAGTCACGCATCTAGCGGAGGACTTCTAGGCTCTAAGCCTCTTCTTAGCAGTCTGGGGCCATATATTTCTAGAAATGGAAGGAACGTAAGGACCAGCCAGCATTCCCCAGGTCAAGTGGGCCCAGCGGAAAGCCTTAATCTTCCTCACAGTGGAAGCACACGACGTCTCCACTGCCGAAGGCTTCTCAATCGCCCTCACTCCTGACGGCCATGTCTCCTTCTCCGCCAAGAACCACCAAGGCACTGTCTCCTACCACTTCGAACTGCAGCTCTTCGGAGAAATCGTGGTGGAGGAGAGCAAGCAGAAAGTCACGGACCTGCATGTGCAGCTTTCCATCGCGAAGAAGAACAAGACGGAGGCGCATTGGCCGAGACTGGCGAAGGAGAAGGGGAAGTTGCTGTGGTTGACGTGTGACTGGAATAAGTGGGTGGATGAGGATGATGAGGCGGAAGGGAAGGGAGGGGAGGACTTTGGGCCGATGGATGACATGCCGGAGGGTATGCCGGGGGGGATGCCTGGGGACTTCGGAGGTGGAGAGGATGAAGACAGCGACGAAGACGAAGAAGAAGCCAACGCTGACCTCGGCGACCTCGAAGGCGAGCCCAAACCCGCCGCCTCCGCTGAAGAGCCCAAACCAGTGGTGGAAGAAGCAAAGTCCGAGGCTCCTCCCAGTAGCTCAGCTTAGGATTAGTTCCCTCTACATCTAGTGCCTTAGGGGCTAAAGTGTGTAGGTGTCCCAGAGAAGGGAGCAGACCGTCAGGCAGCCGATCCAGCAGACTCCCCAGAAAACTACGAAGTAGCCGATGATCACCACCATGCAGAAAGCGTAGACTTCTTGGTCGCAGTTTTCCTCTTGTCCCAGCCAGACCGCCCCCGCAATAACCACCACAAAGCGAAACAGTCCATAGATCCCATAGTCCAGCGCAAAGAAGATGTACGTGATCAGCGACACTTTCTGCTTGCAGCGCACAGTCAGTCCTCCAAGCAGCGCCAATACATTCAGCGCGAAGACTATGATTTGGAAAAATACGGAAATGATAGTTGAATACAGCAGCAATTGCAGAAACAGCCGAATCTTCGCATCGCAGCTGAAGCCGAGATAGTAAATTGATAGTGCGATGAAGGCTAATCGGACAATTAGCCACAGTCCGGACATAGTCCCGAGCGTCTTCGGTGACCAAAGTTTTTCCATATTTATCCTACTAGTAGTACCCGCCGTACTTGTCTGTCTGGTAAAGAGTCACAACTGCAGCAAGGAACATACTCACCGAGGATCCATAGGACAGGAGAGACAGGGGAAACAGCCACTGGTCCAGTCTGTAATTATTGATCCCCTGGATAATCAGCTGCGGCAGGACTTCGAGGACTAAATGAACTAGGAGACTGGTGCGGTGGATGGCTTTGTTGTTGACTGAGGGCAGTTCGAGGACGGTTTTGAAGTAAAGTGCGTGCCAAAATTGCATCATTTCAGAGAAATCCTCATACAAAGACGTCCTCCGGTCATTGGTCTGCCAGCGAACCAGGCAATTCACCCCAAATCCCACCATCAAAATCGCAAAAATCCCAACATTATTGAGCAAAAGCGACATCAAGCAGACTCTTTGCAGTCCCAAACTATCGAAATCCCTGGACAAATAGTAGGTAATGTCCGTCACAATGTCCCACAAATTCATGTAAAAGATGATATAGGACAGGCTGCGCACAGAGTAGCGTCCATACGTCTTTCCCATTACAATAATGTCCTCTCAGACCTTGGAGGACTATGAAGTGCTGAGGACTATTGGATGTGGAGCCGCTGCTAGAGTGGTTTTGGCCCTATACAAGCCTACAGGAGAAGCAGTCGTTCTTAAGGTCCTCAGCAAGCAACAGATCCTTTCAAAGGGACAATGGGCGAAGGTCAGATGCGAGCGAGGGATTTTAGGCTCAGCGGAATGTCCCTTTATTGTGGCTTTTAAGGGAGCCTTTCAAACCCCGATACACCTATATATAGCCCTGGAGTACGTCCCTGGAGGAGAGCTATTTCGACTTCTGCAGAGGAAAATGGCTTTCGACTATGAAGAAACTCGCTTTTACGCCTGCGAGGTACTCTGCGCACTGTGCTATTTGCATAGTCACAGCACACTGTACCGCGACTTAAAGCCGGAAAACATCCTTCTAACTGCCTCTGGACATATAAAACTAGTAGACTTCGGCGCTGCATGTGTGCTGGCCGACCAGCCAGCTACCACAATGTGCGGTACGCCTGAATACATGGCGCCAGAGATGGTGACTCAGGCCAATTACTCGTTTCCCTGTGACCTGTGGGCTTTGGGCATATTGATTTATGAGATGGCGGTGGGACATGCGCCTTTTAAGGATGATAGTCCGATGGGTTTGTATGCGAAAATACTGAATCAGGAAGTGAAGTTTCCGAAGAGATTTGACGACCGCTTGAAAAGCCTCATCCTCGGCCTACTCACCCGCAACCCTCTCACCCGCATGGACCAATCCACAGCCAAAAGCCACTCCTTCTTCAAAGGAATCAACTGGTCTATAGCCGAACAGCAAGGCTTGCAGCCGCCCTTCACCCCTCTTCACCGCTCTCCAACCGACTCCTGCAACTTCGACAGTCTCCCAGACGTCCCAGACTACAGCGGCGAAACCAGCCAGACCACCTGGGAAGGATTCTAGTATAATTATGGAGGGGGAAAGAGTGGTGGTCATAGGTGGAGGAGTGGTCGGGGTCATAACCGCCTTCACACTGCTCACAGCCAGTCCTCGAGCCAAAGTCACGCTCCTGGAGCGGAACTCAGGCGTAGGGCAGGAGTGCAGCTATCAAAATGGCGCAGTTCTCGCCTACAGTTCCTGCGATGTGTGGCCGAAGCCCAGCTTCGTGTGGGACTATGTGAAGGGAGTGTGGGACGGAGAGGGCAAGTTCCAGCATAACTACAGGAACTTGCTGCGGCCGGGGTTTTGGGTGTGGAGTTGGAGGATGCTTTGGAACTGCAGGAAAAGTGTGTGGGAGCGCAATTCGGAGGCGTTGTGGAAACTGGGGCAGGCGAGTTATCAGCTGCATGCGGCTTTTAGGACGCTGTATGAGGAAAAGCTGCCTGTGCAGTACAATTATACGTACCCTGGGACCCTGTTTCTGTACCACAGCAATGCGGATTTCGTGGTGGGGCAAGAGAGAGGGCAGAAGCTGAATCAAACCCTCGCTCAAAAGTTCGTTTTCTTCCCTTCCAGCAAGCAGTGTGCAGAGCTCGAGCCCCAAATCGAGCACCTCCAGACCAGCGTAATCGGCTGCGGACGGAACACCTTGGAGACAATCGGCAGCCACGACTCTTACAGCATGACTTTGGCGTATGAAGGGATAGCGAAGAACTTGGGACTGCAGGTGCTGTGCAGTGCGGATGTGGCGGGGTTTAAGATGGATGGGAAGAGGGTGAAAGCAGTGGTACTGGAGGATGGGAGGGAGGTGGAGGCGGACAAGTTCATCATATGCGCCGGCATCCAATCCCGCGACCTGGGCAGCAAGCTGGGCTGGACACCCCCTCTGTGGGCAGTGAAGGGCTACACCATGGATGTGTCATCCAAGCAGCACCCTCTCACCTCAGTCCTGCACCCTTCCGGCCACTTCGGTCCCTACCTAGTGCCCAACTCCACCGGCTTCCGCTACTCCTACTTCGCCGAATTCACATCTGAGGACGATACCAGGTGCGACCCTGCGAAGGCCGAAAAGGCTGAAAACCTGCTAAAGTCCTACACCGGCTTTAAGGACTTGGAATTCACGAGACATTGGGCGTGTCTGCGGCCAGTTTCCTGTGATGATTTGCCGATTATTGGGCAGTTCCCGGGACTGGAGAACGTGTTTTTGAACGTGGGACAGGGCTCGAGAGGCAGTTTGCTGTCCTTTGGGTCGGCTATGCTGTGTACGGAGCTAGTCACTGGGTCTCAATCGCCAAGTATCGACCCTGCGCCTTTCAGTCCAAGTCGCTTTTACCTCTAACTTAGACTAATTTTAGGCCTATTGAGAACTACCAGCCATATGCCCATTTCACAAACTGTCACTGCAGTCGCCATTCTGTACAGCAGGTCATAGCCGCAGAGGGCAAGGTAGAGCCCTGTACCCTGCACAAAACCCTCAATAGGGTCAGATTTGCGCAGGGAAAGCTGACAATAGAGGGTCAGATGGAGGCAGGAAAGACTGAGAAAGAGGGAGGAGTCGAAAAGGCGCCAGGGAGCGAGGTAGTAGAGAGTCCAGGCAAGTAATTGGGGGAAATCCAGCAGCAAATGCAGCCAACAGACCTTCAGTAGTGCCTGCTGGCTGGGTAGAACGCAGTGGACACTCACCAGAACCACACTCAGCACGGCAGTCCAAGGGAAAAGCACCGAAACCAGACTCGATACCAGCACAAATCTCCGAGAAAACCGCACAGCCGGCAAATAAACCACTATTTGGCCTTGCATTAACCTGCATATTCGTGCTAAAAAGGCCATTAACGCTGCTATTGACTCCGCCACAGCCGCCAAAAACACCAAATCCAGCACTCCCAAAGCCAACAACTGCGTGTGAATGTGGTCATATGCGAGAAATCCCATACCTTTGAGCAAGCCTCCGGCCAGCCACACCACTCCCAGTACTGTCCACAGCCTTTGACAGGTCCCTAGCAGTACTCTCGCAGCTCCGTAGGTACATAGAACCAAGCGCAAATCCACCCAACGCAGGAGAATTCCGCCCAATACGTCCACTGTCACTGAAATGCTCAAAATCGCATCTTTTTCTGTGAAAATAAACATATTTAAGGCACTTTCACAGTCTTCCCGCAGCCACAGGGTTATTTCCTGCACCTGAGGATAGAAAAGGTACTGAGAATTGCAGCGAACAAGGAGAAAAGAAGGAGAGGAAAAGTGGATTTTAGCAGGAAATCGAGCCGAAAAGACTGCGAAAATGCTTAATTTTGTAGCCCGAAATTCACTTTTATACGTTTGACTCGAGAAAAGGACTGAAAATAGACTGGGATAAGCCTGAATTGTGTGAATTTCCTGTATAAAAACGGTATCTTCTGCTCGAATTAGGTCAAATTGCGTGATTTTAAACACAGAAACCGTTTCAAATCCCAAAACCACTCTTTGCCCCGTGCAGATTTGAGCCATTCCCCAACTCCTTTCCCTCAACAAGTCCACTTTCCCCCCAATTACCATCACTTCAGTGGTATCTCCCAAGTACTCATATACTCCCGGCTGCAGGAAAAACCCACTGATATCCAATGCTTCCCTAAGTACCTTCGGCCACTCTCCAATAAGGCAATCGACTTCTGAGGCTATTAGTGCTATTTCCGCTGCCTTTGGAGAGCTGTTCCCAGTCCCTAGCAAGTGCTCATATATGCAGTTTCTCAAGACTGACAGTACTCTCGGAGACCACAAAATCGCCAAATGGTCCGTTGCGAGTCCGTCATCGAGTTGGGAGGTGTAGAGCAATTGGCCGGGCAGCTCGGAAAGGGAGGAAAGAGGCGCAGGGACCAAAAGGTCCCGAATTCCGCCTGAAAGTGCTAGAAACGGCACTGGATTTCGAGTCCAATAGGCGTGAATTCGCGTGTATATGTCGATGTAGTGGAAGTTAATGCCGAGAGGGTGCTGTTCTAAGGGACTGGAGAGGGCTAGGAAGAGTCGTGGGTCTTGATTTAGGGCAGTTAGGGCTAAAGAGGCAGCCACTCCTCCCATGGAGTGCGCCACAATGGCCACTTGGCCCTGGTACTGGTCCAGAAGTAGGCTTACACTCTCCCTTATGAATGCGGCTTCCAGCCAGAGCAAAGCAGGACTCAAGGCCGAGGGCGCTTCATTGAAATCCGTCACATATACATCCACTTCATAGATTTGCTCAGCTAAGGGCAGCACTTGGTTGGCATGTCCTCTGTGGCCTGGGATGAACAGAATAGCAGCGGTGTGGGTGGATTTGACTAGGCGCAGGAGCTGGAAGCCTGCGGGGTTGGTGGGGGTTTGGTAGGGCGCTAGCAGGCCGGTGTCAGGACTGCGCCTGGATTCACCTTCAGGGAGTCTCTGAAGCGCTACAAACAGCAGTCCCAAAAGCACGACTCCAAGCAGACTTCTCATCCCTCCATATACATGGACCTACGCGAGATCATCCGCAGTCAAGACCAGCGCATCTCCACTCTACAGCACGAATTATCTGTCTCCAACGGACTGCTAGAGGAACTAGTGGCCAAAGAAGTGCAAAATGAACAAGAAGCAGCTCGGTCTGCTGAGTATTTCCGAGAGCATGGGATATATATAGGAGATGCACAGGTGAGAGGGGCGGTGGTGAGGGTGAATAGGACGCTGGAGGGGTGGAAAGCGGCCTGCAAGGGGGAGGAAAGGGAAGCGGTGCTGAGGGAGGCGAGGGAGCAGGAGGAGGAGCTGGACAGACTCATAAGCAGACTCAAAGCAGCCATAGCGACTAAGGAAGAAGCCAAGTCTCCGAGCCGTCGCAAACGTGTTTAGCCTATTATTCCGCCCTTTCCCCTTGCGAATACGCCCCAAAGTGCACCAAAAGCGCTTCCAGCCTGTCCACCGCTATCCTGCCCGTCTCCCCCACCAGCGCCTGACTCTGCACTCCACAGTTCTCCTCTAGTCCCAAGGACTTGAGTCCGACTTCCAGCTCTTCCAGAGTCATTTCTTCCTTGATCCTGGCTTGGAAGGCAGTGCGCAGGCTGAGGTTGAGTTCGATGAGGCGGTTGGAGAGGAGCAGGGCGCACTCTTTGGCGAGGGCTTCTTGTTGGGAGCCGGAGAAGGTCCAGGAAATGGCTTGGGTGGAGGCGGTTAGTTCGGCTTGCTGGGTAGTGAAGGCGTGTCGTAGTTGAGGGTACGGGACGCAGTCGATTTGCCGAGTTTCGAGGAAGGACAGGTACTCGATGTAGAGACGCAAGGATGGGTCTAGGCGAAAGCCATATTTCAGCATTAGTATTTCGAATGAGTCCAAAGAGACCATGTCGCTGGATATTTCGCCAGTTGCTAATAGGTCTGGAGCGTGGGTAAATAGCTGCAACAACTGCTGATTGCGGATATCCTCCTGCGTCTTACTCAGCACTTCCCAACCGGGCAAATCCTCATTCAGCAGCAGCGCCGCTTCCCCCCAGGTCTGACATCTACTCCCCAGTCTCTGCAGTAGCGCCTCCAAATCCTCCGTTATACTAAAGGGAGCAGCACCCAGCAACGCCCCTAACTCCGCCTCCTCCAAGGGAGTACTGGCAGCGCGGCTTTGGAGAAGAGTCTCAGTGAGTTGGGATTTCCCTATTCGACTGGCAAGTAAGGAAAGTCGCATACGCTTGAGCGCCTTTTCAGCCTGAGGCGAAGGCAGGTCAGATAGAGTCTTCGAGCCCAGTTTGGGCATTTCACTAGTGGGCTTGCGGGAAGGAGCGGAAGCTCGTTCCTCAGGCTCGACTGCAGGGAGAGGGGCACTTTCTTGGGCGGTTATTGGCTCAGGAAGGCCTGTTTCCGCTTCAGGAGGGATGTGAGTGGCTGCAGGGAGGGAGGGAGAAGACTCTTTGGGGTCGGAAGCCGCCTGGAAGTCCTCTGGTATTGGGTTTATGTCTTCTATAGCATCTGGAGGCGACATGATTTGGGGTTCCATCGGCGCACTTCCCTCAGGCATAGGCGTTTCCCCTGCATCCTGAGGGTCAAAGACCTCCTCCTGTGTAGCTACAGGCCTATCTTCCCTAGACTCACCCTGCCTTTCCCCCCCACTTCCCTCCACTTCAGCCTTTTCCAGGCTAGTTTCCTGCAAAACCGCTAAAAACTCGTTTTCCTCTGAGCGGATTTCGACCGGTTCCTCGACAGGAGCGCTTTCTTCAGGCGCAACAGAAGGTCCAGGGTGCTGTTCACCTGCAGGAGCGCTCTCGCTTTCCTCTGCAACAGGGTGGAACTCGTCTTCATGCACACTTTCCTCGATTTCGTGCTTTGGAGAGCCGAATTCCGGGTTCGAGGAAACTTCCTCTTCCCGCTCAAATGGGGAAAACCCTGCCTCGGAATGCGCCTTTTCCTCCTCAGTTGGCTCAATATTGGGTATCGCCAGCTCTTCCTCAAGTACTTCAGGGGCTTCATTTATCTCCTTAAAGCCCGCGTATTCCCCTTCAGCCTGGTCCTCTTGAGTCCTTGTTGCCTCTGCCACTTCGCCGACAGGGATCGAAAACGAATCCTCCTCCCTCTCATTCAGATCGTCTATGGACGACCCTTGAGCCGCGCCTGCCTCCGGCTCCTCCAAATAGGCCTTCGCTTCTTCTATTGGAGGAGTGACTGCCCTGTCAGAGTCCTCCGCAGACTCCGCCTCAAAGGGCGTGATTCTGTCCCTCGCAGGCTCCTGGCCTGAGGAACTGCTGGATTTCTTGGAAAGACTCATGTCGACATCAGTGCGGAAGAGGTCTTTTTCGGTCTTTACCGCAGGGGGGTCGGAGGGCTTGACGGCAGTTGCGAAGGCTTCGTGGTCGGAAATCGAGGACTTGCGACTACTCGAAGAGCTCTTTTTTGCGGGTTTTTCACTATGCTTAGAGGACGAAGACTCGCTGGATTGCCTTCGAATTGCCCCGAATATGCTAATTTGGGCTCCGGGGGATATAGTAGGGACAGGCTTTGGAGGAGCGCTTATTTCCCTTATAGGCTCCTTTGGCGCCTTTATTTTCCTTTGGGCGCGGACCTCGACTCTCTCTAAGTCCTCTGCTAAGGTCTGTACGTCCATTATAGTCGCTAAGGCTTGCAGTTGCCAGGCTTTTACCTTTACTCCCTGAGCGCGAAAGGCGGCTTTGAGCCCTGAAATGGTCGTTTCGGTGCCGTTTAGAGCCTGGGAAGCGCTGATTCCTGCATGTTCCAGCTTCCTTTTGAGCGTTTTCAGTATGACCAATCGCAACAAATCGCCTTTTTCCACAATATCAGCCCGCAAAGTACTAATTTGAGCCTTTATTTTCTCCTTTTCCCCTCTCTCTTCCTCCACTTCCATCTCCAAACTTTGGACTTTGCTCATAACTTCCAGTAGTGACTTTTCCTTCTGCCCTAGAAGGAGCTGGGCTTTCTTGGCGGTTGCCTGTTCAGCGGTTCTTTCCTTATAGAGTTCTTCCATTTCGTTGGCATACTCCAGCACTGCGGTTCGTTTTCTTTGCTCTAAATCTCCGAGTTGTCGCTGCAAGTCCTCAATTTCTCCCTGAGCCTCCACAAGTTGCTCATTAGCCAAGTCCTGTGTCTTTGTCTGCGCCTCTAAGTCCATATTGAGCCGTCGAAAGCGCTCCGCCTCCTGCCTTGCTTCGAAGAGTTGGCTTTGGAGGGCGCTGTCATGGGGTCCGGAAGGGCGGGTGTCGAGAAGGCAGTCTTTGAGCCGCTGGCACTCTTCCACGTATACCCTTAATTCAGTCTCCATTTCGGTCAGTTTTGTTAGTTTGGAGAGACGCTTGAGCTTCTCAAACTCCCCTTCCTTATTCGCCAGCTCCACCCTCAGGTCTCTATTGGCCTGCTTGAGTCCAGCCACCAAGTGCGAATGCGCCAACACAGAGCTGAATTGCCGTTCCTCCGACAGTCCCCTCAGTTCCTCCAAGAAATCGTCCTTTCGCGCTATGTCCTTTTCCAGCTGATTTAGACGTGTGCGGAGTCTGAGGTTCTCATTCCTCAGGCCGTTATTTTCCATCTTCAGTGCCAGGGAGTCTTCGTAGAGCTGCTCTTTGTCTTGGCGGATGCGGGCAGGACGGAACTTCGCAGCGGTCGCTTCGCGGTCTTTGGCGTCCACAGCGGCGGGTTTGCGCTTGTAGAGGGAGGAGAGACGGGGCTCTGCTTGGGCCAGAGTAGGACGGATGCCAGGCACCTTCGCATCTGAGTCCGTCGGTCCTCTGGGCGTATCATGCGACTTTATCCCTCGCCTTGAAAAGAACCGAGGCTCTGTCGGAGACTCCGGACCTGCCTTTTGCGGCCTGGCAGTCTCATATAGCTTCGGTACTGACATTGACTAATGGAGCCCAGCGCCCTGCAGATCCCTAACACCTGGGATGCAGCGGAAGAAATACCTGGCAATTAGACGAAAAGCTGAGAACGCAAATCGACCAAAAAGCTGCTTTCTCTGAATTAATGGGAAAATCGCTTACATTTCTTTCGTCTCTCTATTCACTTTTCCTCTATATCATTGAGAAAAGCCTATCGCGCACTCTCTGATGACTGCAACTCTACTCTTCTAAATGGCGAGGAAACTGAACTTCGGCGCAGGACCGTCCCAGCTTCCTTTGCCCGTGCTAGAGCGCGCAGCCCAAGAAATGCTAAACTACCACGACTCCGGCATGAGCGTGCTGGAGCTTTCCCACCGCTCCGCTCTGTACGAGTCCCTGCACAACCAAGCCATCGCCGACCTGCGCAGTTTGCTGGGCATTTCAGAGGAGTTCAGCGTCCTCTTTACCCAGGGAGGCGCTAGGATGCAGTTCGACGCTGTGCCGCTGAACCTGGCGACTCGGTTCCCTGTGGGGAACTATTTGGTTTCTGGGTATTGGAGCGACATGGCTGAAGTGTGGGCTCGGAAGTACACTCGCACACAGGCGATTCCCTACAGTAACGACTCGACGCTTTGGAATTGCGGCTCTCCGGGGTACTTCTACTACTGCTCGAATGAGACTATTGACGGGGTGGAGTGGCTGCCGAGTGCCGCGGACCTACAATCTGTGTCTTCCCTGCCGATAGTGGCTGATATGTCCAGCAACATTCTGACCACTCCTATCCCGTGCAGTAGCCTCGGCGTCTTTTTCGCAGGCGCTCAAAAGAACCTAGGCCCAGCGGGAGTCACTGTGAGTGTAGTCCGTAAGGACTTGCTGGGCTCTGCACAGTCCTTTGCACCGAGCTTGCTGGACTGGCAGCTGCTCGACCAGCAGAACTCCATGTACAACACTCCGCCGACCTATATGATATACATGCTTGGACTGTACCTGGACTACGTCAAAAAGCGGGGAGGAGTGCAGAGCTTTTATGAGGAGTCAGTGAGGAAGTCAGGGGCTATTTATGAGGTTGTGGATAGTTCGCAGGGATTTTATACGTCCCGCGTGCCTCGGGCCCGGCGCTCTCGCGTGAATATCCCGTTGTCGATTCGGAATGGGGACGCGGCGCTGGAGAAGGAGTTTCTGCTGCAGTCAGAGCGCAGAGGGATGACTCAACTAGCAGGACACAAGTCTGCAGGCGGCCTGCGAGTATCCCTCTACAACGGCATATCAGAGGCCGACACCCAGCAACTGGCGGACTTCATGCGAGAGTTCGCAGCGGAGCACTGTTAAGGACTGGATAGTGCTTTAGCATTGACTTCGCTCGTATGTGTAGTCACAGTGTGCCTGGAAGGGATGAATTGTCTTCATACAGTCTGCAGTGCTTGGAGGACTGTTGTTGATCACTGCAAAGGTCTAGCAGGAAATAAGGTCAAATGGATTCATTTCGGCATACAATAGACTCGATATTAGTTGCATCGCAACCAAGAAAGCCAGTTAATGGGCCGAATTTCACAGGAAAATATGCCAATCTACATGCAATTCGCGTTCCCAGTTTATAAAAAGTCGCTATCCCTTGCGAAATATGAGTATCCCTCCCACCTTCCAGCCTAGATAAAGCAGCAAATGGGCCGAATGATGCAAGGTCGTTTGGTCTAGTGATATGATTCTCGCTTCTCCCAAGTCCCAGCTCCTATGTACAGTTACTACCCCCAGACTCTATTTCCTTTATCTAAGCCTATTGAAGGCAGCAGACGGATGTGGGCAGAATTGCACAGCAGTGGTGCTTGGACTGGCAGGCAGCAGTGCTGCAGACAGTTGAAATGGCGCTGGTTTGGGAGATGCAGCAGGCGCTGGTGATGCTCTTTTGGCAGCAGATTAGACCATCGTCGAATGAGCAGGCAGAAGCACTGCAATCAAGCGCAGCCACATATCCACTTCCAATAATTTCGCAGTCCACTGAACCCATAAACGCCGGCTTCGGCATAGATTTAGTGTCATATAGCAAACTCGGTCCATCGCAATGCACAGTGCTCCAGTTGGAAATGCTGTTAACCGCTGCAACGAAATCCACATGGTTAGTGGCTAAAGAGTGATAAGTTACTCTTAGGATCCAGGACTGGGTCAGTAGGGGAAATTGGGTAACACCTGCTATGGAGGCGGAGGTAATGGCCGAGCTAAATAGGCTGTTAGCAATTTTTGTAAGGTAAGCTCGCTGTTGGTTCAGCAAATCTGAGCACTCCGCCTCAGTGGGAGTCCACGTTTGCACGTCGATAACAGTTGTTTTAGATAAATACTTAGTGATTATTTCGCCTACACAAGTGGGAAATAGGTCGAAATAGTAGCAAATGAGGGAGTTTTGGGGAGTTGTGAGGGGGAGATTGGAGTTTATGGATTTGAGATGGGCTTCCCATGTGAAAATAGTGATAGAATCCATGCACTGGCTGGCCAACTGCCCTGTACAAGTCTTGCATCCAGAAGAACAGAACTGGCACCCTAGAGGGGCAGAGTAGAATTGTCCAGAAACACAGCCACACCTACCAGGCCCAAGACTAGGTGTGAGCACTCCTCCTGAATAGCAGGTCAAACAGCCTCCTATTCCACTGCCTAGACAAGTCGCACAGGAAGGGTCGCAAATACTACACGTACTCCCATCAGCGGAGAGATAGAAAGTAGTGGGACACACACAGGTCCCTAAAGAAATAGTTGCTGAGGCAGGTTTGCAAGTGGTACAGGCCTGAGGACCCGAGGCGGAACAGGCTAAGCAGGAGATGTCGCATTGGGAACAGGATAAAACATCGGTGGATAGGTAAAAGCCAGTAGGACAAATACAGACACCTGACAAGGAAATAGTGGCAGTTGCGGGGTAGCAGGAGGAACAGCCTGCATCACTTAGACACTCTTTACAGGTCACAGGACACTGCGCGCAAGTCCAGTCTAACTTCATATAAAAGCCATAATTGCATCCGCAAGCAGCTATTGACTGACCGACAGGCAGAGCCGCATTGGCATGACAAACAGTACATTGGGTCGAGAGAGTCCCTTGACACTGAGCACAGCTCGGATGGCAGGCGATACAGAGACTTTGGTCAGGACTGCGGGTGAAGCCGTTGTCGCACTGACAAACTCCGAGGACGTTGTGAGCGTTTGAAACACATGTGGAACATTGATTTGAGGCTGACCCTGTGCATGTCAGGCAAGTGACATCACAATATGAACAAGTGCCCGCAGCTCCTCCACTAAGAGTGAACACCCCTCCTGGCTTGCAGGTCAAACAGCCTCCAGTTCCACTGCCTAGACAAGTCGCACAGGAAGGGTCGCAAATACTACACGTACTCCCATCAGCGGAGAGATAGAAAGTAGTGGGACACACGCAGGCCCCTAAAGAAATAGTTGCTGAGGCAGGTTTGCAAGAAGTACAGGCCTGGGGACCCGAGGCGGAACAGGCTAAACAGGAGATGTCGCATTGGGAACAGGATAAAACATCGGTGGATAGGTAAAAGCCAGTAGGACAAATACAGACACCTGACTGAGAAATAGTGGCAGTTGCGGGGTAGCAGGAGGAACAGCCTGCATCACTTAGACACTCTTTACAGGTCACAGGACACTGCGCGCAAGTCCAGTCCAACTTCATATAAAAGCCATAATTGCATCCGCAAGCAGCTATTGACTGACCGACAGGCAGAGCTGCATTGGTATGACAAGCAGTGCATTGGGTCGAGAGAGTCCCTTGACACTTAGCACAGCTCGAATGGCAGGCGATACAGAGACTTTGGTCGGGACTGCGGGTGAAACCGTTGTCGCACAGACAGACTCCAAGGGCTGTGTGTGCGTCTGAGACACATGTGGAACATTGATTTGAGGCTGACCCTGTGCATGTCAGGCAAGTGACATCACAATACGCGCACGTGCCCGAGGCTGCATTCAATACCCCTGCACTGTAGCAAGCAGAACATTGCGTGTTTCCAGTCCCGGTGCATTTTCTGCATGATGAGTCACATATAGTGCTGCAGTCGACTCCCGAGTACCCATCGTCACATTGACATACACCGTTGATGCACTTGCCCGCTCCCCAGCAACCATTGATGCAGGGGCGAGTTCCACACAGTTCAGAGAATGGGGGACAGTTCAGGTACCCTGTAAAGTTTGGAATGTTGGTAAGTTGCCCGCCTGCTGCAGGACACGCGATTGATGTAGAGCCTAAAGTGATGGTGGCTACTGTGTCGCTACAAGCCACATCGTAGCACAGGGCACGTACAGCTCCAGTGGTAACTCTCCCTGCCCTCACAGTAGATCCTGTGAAGCACATACAGGTATCGCAGATTTTTTCTCCATAGGAAGTCGCTGAAAACCAAGTCGCTGCGTAGCCCCGGCCTTTGCAGTCTCCATCGCTAAATGGCACTGCATAGGGACAATAATCCGTATAACTGTCTTGCCCTCCGTCATTAGGACTGGCGAAATACTGGTAAAAGCTGGTCAAAGCAGTGCCGTAGGTCGCGTAATTGCAGGAAGCCTTGATGGTATTAGTCGAGCTGCAGTCGTTATTGTTGTCCGCCGCTGTGCACCACTCTGAAAACTGAGTCACTCCCCCACTCACACAATTCAAGTTCACGAAATCGCAGCCTTTTCCATGTCCCCAAGTCGTAGGAGTGGTGTAGTCGTAGTTTACTGTGTACCAGCCTGAGTCTTCAAACAGCGCCAATGTCACATCCGAGTACAGCATGTCAATTATGATTGTGCCCACCATAAAGTCATTCGCCATCAGTCGCTTTTCCCAATGGCTTCCCGAAGTGCCGACGGCTCCTTGGTTCTCTAGCTCAATTCCCTGCATAGTGCTGCAGCCAAACGCAGTCCTTGCTCTCTCCAAAGCCTTGGGGAAAGTGAGGAGAGTGACGGTGTGTCCCCGCTCTGTGACAGTGGTGGTGTAGCTGGAGTAGAGGGAGCCGTCAGGCTGGCGGAAGTACGGCCAAAGAGATGGGGAGAAGGCAAGTGCATGCGCAATTTCATGTCTCGCAGTCATGATTTCCTGCTCTGGAGTCATTGATTTATAGAAAGCCGCATTGTATCCCAAAGTCCCTGCAATTGGATTAGTCAAGGAATTCCCATCCAAGGCGCAAAAGCCGCCTTTGGCAATATAGTTCTTTGCAGGCTCGTTGACTGCAAAGACATAGAGCACATAGTCGGTACTGGGAAGCCCCGGATTCTGATGCTCCGTAGGGACATTAACCGCACTACTGCATGTCGTCTGACTCAACTTCCAGTTTTCCGCAAGGTTATAGACTCTCAGTACATTGTAGTACCACTTGATAGCGGAGGGGATAACTTGCTGCTGGATGAAGGTGATGTTGGAGGCGGGTAAAGCCGTCATGTCGAGGAAGTGGACGTGGATGCGGAAGGGTCCTTGGGTGGAACTACGAGATAGGGCGGGGACTACGGCCAGTCTGCGGGTCTGTTGGAAGTCCTGCAGCTGCTCAGCTTCCCACTCAGGCGTCACTCCACAGAAGTGCCCTGCTGTCCCTACCCAGACTGTCAGAAAGACAGTTAGTAACCACATCATTATATGCGAAGGACAAGCGAAGGGAGACGCTGGAGACGACGGGAGGGGAGAGCAAGTTGCTAATCTCTATCTATAGGAGATTCTTTCCATCCAATCTACTTCGAGACCCCTTTTTAAAGGAAAATACACTCAATTCGTTCCTAGCGACACAGAGACTTATAGTAAAGACTTATTTCTTCGAAAGGACTCCTAGCCGCCCAGTTTAGTTGAACTCTTCTGCTTTTCTTCCTCCTGCAAATGTGTACTTGTATTGCTATATGGGGCTTTGTGTGTGGACCTGGGAGTGCCTGAGATCTTCACAGAGACAGTAGCCTTATGGATCGAGCTAATGCAGGGTTTGGGTAGACTGGATAGTACTTATTGGGGATAAGTGTTGACTTAGAGAAATAGTTCGTAGGAATACGGCTATTTTAGGACTCTTTTGTATCTAATTACAGCAAAAGTCCTATATTTAGGTCTGGAAAGTGGCTCACTTTCCCTAGAATCGCCCGGCTTTTGCACCTTTTCTACAAAATCTCTAATGCCAAACAGCCCTTTGCAGCTCCTTTCCAAGCAAGGCGACCGCCTCCTCCTCTCCCGCTCCGCAGCCCGCGGCAGCGCTCTGTTCCAAGACATGCTCGAGAACGCCCCGCTAGACCAGCCCATTTCCCTGCCCAACCTCACCACAACTGTCCTGGAACTAGTGGTGGAGTACCTCAATTACTACGCTAATTCCGCTCTTCGCCCCAGTGAGATTCAGAAGCCGCTTCGCTCTAACGATTTTGCGGAATTGGTGACTGAGTGGGAAGACCAATTCGTGGACAAGCCCCATGAGGTAGTATTCGAGCTAATTATCGCTGCCCGCTACCTGTGCATACCCGGGTTATTGGACCTGGCGGCCGCCAGAGTAGCTGGTTGGATCAAAGGAAAGACGCCTGAGGAGATCCGCCGCCGATTTAACATAGTAAACGACTTCACGCCTGAGGAAGAACAGCAAATTCGCGATGAAAACAAGTGGGCTGAAGAGCTCTAAGCAGATTTAGCCGTAGAAAAGGGGAAATGGTAGCAAACTATGGTAGAATTCAATCGTATTTGAAGGGATTTACCAGGGTTAGGACTAGAATAGAGCTAATAATAGCTTTTCCTTTGCTACTATTATATATTTCTTTGCATTCTCACACTCTTAGTGGATGTATACAGTAGTATAGATAAG
>Ga0247837_1004649_pt1 | contig 21772 bp, 18 predicted proteins | sample LaCtaG_2_FD_187115 | JGI IMG/M metagenome (GOLD analysis project Ga0247837, IMG submission 187115) | Freshwater microbial communities from meromictic Lake La Cruz, Castile-La Mancha, Spain - LaCruzMarch2015_14.5m | ecosystem: Environmental > Aquatic > Freshwater > Lake | place: Spain: Castile-La...
GCCCTTCTGGGGTATGGCGATCATCGGCCTGAGCGGCCTGATGCTGTGGTTCCCGACCGTCACCGCCTCGTTCCTGCCGGGTTGGGTGTTCAACATCGCCACCATCGTGCATGCCGAGGAGGCGATCCTGGCCGCGGTCTTCCTGTTCACGGTGCACTACTTCAACGTCCACTTCCGTCCGGAGAAATGGCCCATGGACATCGTCATGGCGACCGGTGCCGTGCCGCTGGAAGAGTTCAAGCACGAACATGCCCTGGAATATGAACGCCTCAAGGCCAGCGGCGAATTGGAGAAGTACCTGATCAAGCCGCCGACCGAGAAAGCCGTGCGCACGGGTCGCAGGGTCACCGGCTGGCTGATCATTATCGGCCTGATCCTGGCCGCCCTGGTCCTCAACGGCTACGTGCAGAAACTGTCGGGGCACTGAGGATACCCCGTCCGGCGACGCGCCGGTGCGAGGCTGCGTAGTCAGGGCTTCCAGCCCTGACTGTTCCAGCCCCGACGCCGCCAGGCCAGGATGGCCTGACTACGCACTTTCACGGTAAAGACTCGACCCGCGGTCATCGTGCGGCTGGACCGATGATCAAGAGAGTCGCATTGGCCGGAACAGCGACCATGGCCCCGGACCGCGCAGTCTGCGTTGCGCAATCAACCATCGACTGAAGGATGCAGATCCATGAAGACTACGGGTCTCCGGGCGCCCGCTTTCCTGACCCGCCTGCGGGCCCCGATACTGCCTGGCGTCATCGCCCTGCTGCAGGGATGCGCAACCACCTGGGGGGTTCCAGGCGCGATCACGACCACGGATGAACGGCCTTTCTACCTGTCCAGTGCCGGCAAAGGGCTCTTGATCGAACCCGGCCGCATGAAGCTCACGATCGTCGAGGGGCAGTTGCCTTTCGCGTCCTCACGCCTCGAGATCGAGACCGGTCGCGGCAAGCTCGTCATCAAACTTCCGAAAGGCGCCCTGGCGCACAACACCTTGCAAATCTTCGGCGCGACGCACGGGTTGTCCGCGGATATTGCCGGGACCTGGACCGATCTCCCCGAGGGTCAATACCAAGGCAGCACGACCCAATCCTGCACCTATTCCGGCTACTGCACCCAGAACGTCGAGGTGCGCAAGTGCTTCGGTGAAACCTTTAGCAGCGAGGACAAGGCCTTTCGCAAGGCGCAGCAGCATCCCGAATGCAAGGCGGCTTACGAAGCGCGCTACGGGTATTTCAGCAACTGCAACGGACAGCAGCACTTTCGGATGACGATGGAACGTTATCGGCGCACCTACAGCGTCGAGTTCCTGGACCCACGGCAGCAGTCGAAACGCCTTGGACGCTTCGAGGGGACGGTTGGCGGACTGGTGCGTGAGTTGAGTCGGGAAGCGACCGGCGACTGCCAGGGCTCGTGAAGGTCTTTGTATATCAAGACTTCACCGTGAAAGTCCCCCGGCGATCCTGATCTTATGGGAGCGACCTCCGGCCGCGATGGGGACTCGCCGGAGGCCGTAGGGTGGACAAGCGATAGCGCAGTCCACCGAATCCTGCGCCGCCGCTGGTGGACTGCGCTACGCTTGCCCACCCTACAACAGCGCCTTTCTTGGGGTGGATAAGCGTCTAGCGTTCGCACCTGATATCCAGACAGACCTTCGTGTAGGGGCGGGTTTGAAACCCGCCCCTACGTCCGGTTATCACGTCCGAAGGCTCCATGCTGGCTGCTGCCCGGATTTGGAACTGCTGCCGCGCTCGCCGCGAGGTCGTTGGTCCGCACAGCGGACCCTACGGAAGCTGACAGGCTCAGGGGATCGTCGTCCGGGCCAACCGGAAGCCCAGGCTGCGATGGGCGAAAGCAGGCGCGGAGCGACAGCGGTAGGCGGAACGGGTGTCGCCGACATAGCCGCGCCAGGAGCCGCCACGCACCACCCGGCGCGCGCAATTGCCTTCCAGCCAGGCACTGCCGTCGTTGGGTGCGCCCTCGTAGCCGTCGTTCCAGCAATCCTGAGTCAATTCGTTCGCATTGCCGTGGATGTCGTAGAGGCCCCAGGGATTCGGCGCATAGCTGCCGACCTCGACTGTCTTGTCCAGATTGACTCCGGTATGCGCACCACATCGCGCATAGTCGAAGGTGCCGTCATAGTTGGCCTGATCCGTGCTGATGCACTCTCCGGTGCTGAACGGTGTGGTCGTGCCGGCGCGCGCGGCGTACTCCCATTCCGCTTCGGACGGCAGCCGATAGCCCGGTCCGCTGATCCGATTGAGCCACCGGACGAAGTCTTGCATATCGTTCCAGGTGACATTGATGACCGGCCGCTTACCCCGCCCCCAACCCTCATCGCTCGGTTTGCGGACGCAGGCGCCGTCGGTGACGCAGGCATCCCAGTCATCAAAGGTCGTCTCGTACTTGGCAAGCTCGAACGGCAGGACACAAACCTCGTGCTGCGGCCCCTCATCGGGGTCCCGCTCGGGTTCGGTCTCGGGGCTGCCCATCATGAAACAGCCGCCGGGAATCGCGACCATGACGATCTCGGGTGCCAGATCGAGTTTGATGGTCTGTTCCGTGCCGGCCGTGACCAGGACCTTGCGCTCCACCGGGTCGAAGCCCTGCTTGGCGGCGCTGATACGGTGCTCGCCGGGCGCCAGATTGATCAGAAAAGTCTCTTGGGCAGTGGCCGGCGAATTTCCCTTCCGCTCGCCGTCGACCGACAGCTCCGCATCGCCCGGAACGGTGAAGATGCGCACCGCACCGGTGCCGCCGGCCAGCGTCAGTGAGCCCGGCAGAAAGAAAGCAAAGCCCAGTAGTAAGATCGTTGAGTAGCGCACGGAATCGGTTCCTCGTGGTGGAGGGGCGGAAGCGGCGTCGGGTGCGGCCTTGAATCCCCGTCATCGGGTCAGCCGTCTCGTGATTCTAGACGAAAACATGACACCGGGATGCACTGACGGACCTCGAATCAGCCATCGGCCAGGATGCGCCGGATCAGGACCCCCGCCAGCATCAGCCCGAACAGGGCCGGCATATAACTGATGGTGCCGTTGACCGCGCGCGGTCGGCCATGGCCGGTCGGCTCGGGCGGCAGCGGCGGCAGATAGGTCTCGTCGGACCAGACGACGGTAACCCCGCGGGCGATGCCGGCCTTGCGCAGACGCGAACGCACCGCCCGCGCCAACGGACAGACGCTGGTATCCATCAGATCGCCGACCCGGATACGGGTGGGGTCCAGACGTCCACCGGCGCCCATGCTGCTGACGATCGGAGTGCCGGTGCGCACGGCGGTCTCGATCAGTGCGACCTTGCTCGCCAGGCTGTCGATCGCATCGGCGACCTGGTCATAGCCGGCGGCCAGCAGCCCCGGCATCTCTTCAGGTTCCAGAAAGTGTTCGATCAGGGTCAAGCGGCAATCGGGGTTGATGTCGCGGATGCGCGCGGCCATGACCTGCGACTTGAGTTCACCCAGGCAGGAGTGCAGCGCCGGCAGTTGGCGATTGAGGTTGGACGGCGCCACCCGATCGAAGTCGGCCAGCGTCAGGTCACCCACCCCGGCCCGCGCCAGGGCCTCGGCGACGAACGCGCCCACCCCGCCCAAACCGGCCACCAGCACCCGGGCGGTGCGCAGCCGCGCAACACCCGCATCGCCGACCAGGATGTGGGTCCGCTGGAACAACGCGGGGATGACCGACGCATCGGCACCCGGAGCATTGCCTGCGATGGCGTGGGACGTGCCCGGCTCAGCCTGATTCATTTTCCTCTACATTCAATCCGGCGGCGTTCCGGCCGGGGCCAGCGCCCCGACCGGAAGCACTCCCGCGACCTACTTGGCGGCCGGGGCCTCACCCTTGTTGGTCCCTTCCCAGCCGCGGGCCAGCGACCGTGAAGCCACAGTATATTAGTGGTTTCTAGTCGGCGCAGTCAAAGTCACGCCGGGCCAGCGTGACAACAACAAGTGTACAGACCCTGGTGATCAGGATTCCGGGGAGCGCGATCAACACCAGTTGTTTGACCATAAACCAGTCGGCCAGCCCGATCGGCAGATACGCGGGCAACGAAAAGCGAAGGATCAGGTACAACACGACAACAACGATCAGTAAGTGATCGAATGCCAGTGCCAAAACCAACGGGAAAAGACTCAGGCCGGCGGTCAGCCCGATGAAGAGTCCCGTGACCGCCATACCCAGTCCCATGCCGGAGATCGCCACGAGCTTCCGGCCCTGGTACCAGTAGTACCAAGGACTCTTGAGGTTTCGAAGAACAGAAGATAAGAATTTCAATTATATAACAGAATCGCTTAACAACACTTCGTGTGAATTGGGTATCAGGACGGAATAGGGACGCAACAACGCGTATGCAGCCGTAGGTTACCGTCTGCCGGAAACCCGCAGGTCACAGCTCGGGCGGAGACCTCAAACCAAGGATGCCGCCGGGGGCCTTGATCATGGTTCCGGCCGTAGAGTGGACAAGCGACAGCGCAGTCCACCGAATCCCGCGCTGTCGCTGGTGGACTGCGCTGTCGCTTGTCCACCCTACGAGCTTTCAACACCACACCAAAGCAAAACGCGCCGCCTTCAGGGAGCGCTTCCCGGTGGATAAACCAACCGTGTCCCCGCAAATCCCCAACGGATGTCCGGGGCCGCGGCCGAGCGATAACTGGCGCGACGCAGGCAGCGCTGCGTGTGGAGTGAGGCCCCGCGCAACACGCCCTCGCCGCGGTTGAAAACGGCGTCCGCGCACTGTGCGTCGGGAAAGGGCGCAAAGTCCGGATAGGGGTGCAAGGGATTGGCGCACCACTCCCAAACGCGCCCTGCCCCATCGATCAGGCCGGCGCGCGCGGCGACTTCCCACTGGTATTCGTGCTGAACGACGGCGCCCGCGTGATCCCCACCCAGGCTAGCGGTCCAGGCGGCGAACGCGCGGGCCTCATGCCGGTTGATCCCGTTCACCGGCTGGTCCGGCACCAGGTCGGCGGGGCCGTTGAGGTGCTGCTCATACCAGCAGCCGCGCGCATCCTGCCGCCAACCGAGCGGGGCCGCCGGCCGCGGGGCGGCAGCCTCCAGCCAGGCGTCGCCGTCGGCATCCCAGAGTTCCCGGCGCTGGTAGCCGCCATCGCTGACAAAGGCGAGGTACTCGGCGTTGCCGACCGGCCGGACACTGATCCGATAGGAGGCGAGTTCGACCGCCTGCGGCGGCAGTTCGAGGTCATAGGCACAGGGTTCGCCACGTGAGCCGATCCGGTAGTGCCCCTGCTCGACGGCAACCCGATCCAGCGCGGGGGGCCGGGGCGCGAGCGGGATCTCCACCTGGTAGTGGTCACGCGGTCGGCTCAGGGCACGCAGCCACAGGAGCGCGAGCATGCGCTCATACGCGCGTGCATTCTCTTGCAGGAGGTACCAGGCCAGTCGGTCATCGGCGAGCAAGGGGTGCCGGGGTAGCGCACCGGGGGTGGCCAGTCGGCGCAGATGCTCGGCCTGGATCTCGCCGGCCCAGTCGATCAGGTGCGCGGGCGGCGGCAGTCCGCCGCATACCGCGGCGTCCGGTGCAGATGCGGGACCCGCGGCGAACAGGTGGCGCACGCGCGTGGTCAGGTCCGCGTCCCCGGCCACCACCTCCCGCAGCCAATAGGTCTCGCGGTAGACCGCCTGGGCGAACTGCCAGCTCAGACAGCCCAGTCGCGGTTCGTATGGCGCAGCCGCGTCGGCTGCGGGGACGCCGCGCAGGAGTTCGCGCAGCAACTCATGAATGCCGCTCAGCGCGGAGAGAATCTCGGTGTTGGCCATGGTCGGGTCTTTACCGTAAAAGTGCGTGGTCAGGCCATCCTGGCCTGACGGCGTCGGGACTGGAACGGTCAGGGCTGGAAGCCCTGACTACGCAGCGGTCGAGAGGGCTTTCATGTTCCGGGGTGGCGCTGGCGCCATGGTCGTTAGCGGGCCGCGGCGGCGCGTCCGGCTGAAGCCTCGACCTCCGGTCTGTTGTGTGCGTGCATCGTCATCCGCACCGCACCCAAGGTGATTTCCGGGAAATGATCCACCGACGTGGAGGGACGACTTTCGCCTTGTAGGGTGGACAAGCGCAGCGCAGTCCACCGGCGGCACGCGGGGTTCGGTGGACTGCGCTAGCGCTTGTCCACCCTACGGCCGGAACGGTGATCGAGGCCCAGCCGCTCAACCGAACTCTTCGACCCGCGCGGTCCCGAGCTGATGCTCCAGCACCCGGATGCGCGCACGCAAGGTCTCGACCTCGTCCAGCAGGTCCAGCGCCAGGGCGGTACCGGACAGGTTCAGCTCGAGGTCACGGCGCAGGCGCTGGGCACGCCGCGCCCGCCGCACTTGCAGACCATCGAAGCGCCACTCGGCCGGCGCCTGACCCTGCCGCGGGCGCAACAAGCCCTCGGTCACCATCAGTTGCAGAGACCGCGCGCTGGAGCCGCACAGTTGGGTCAACTCGGCCAGGGTGACGGCCATCCCCTCGTCCAAGACAATCCCCTCGAGGCGAATCTCAGTTTTTACCATGGTCTTCAGACCCCCAATTCAGCGCGCGGATTGAAGCGCAACTGCTCGGCCATGTGTTCATAGACCCGCTTCGCCTCGGCCGTGTTGGCCGGCGGCACAACGATCTCCAGGAGCACCATTTCGTCTCCAGGCGGGTCACCGGGTAGGCCGCGTCCCTTCAGACGCAGCCGTTGACCAGTCTGAGACCCCGGCGCGATCTTGAGGTTCACCGGACCACCCAGCGTCGGCACCGGCACCGTCGCACCCAGGGCCGCCTCCCAGGGGGCGATGGGCAAACGCAACGCGATGTCCTTGCCGTCCGGGGTGAAATGCCGGTGCGGCTTGATCTCGACCTCCAGATAAAGGTCTCCGGCCGGTCCGCCGTGGGCGCCCGGACCGCCTTGACCGCTCAGACGGATCTGCTGGCCCTGGGTCACCCCCGCCGGGATACGGACGCTGAGCGTGCGTGCATGGGTACTCATACGCCCGTCCGGCCCCGCTTCCGGGACCTCCAGCTTGAGTTGCCGGGTGGCGCCCTGAAAGGCATCTTCGAGTTCGATCTGAATCCGCACCGTCTGGTCCTGTCCCCGCCGTTTGCGCGCCGCGCCGGCGCCGCCCGGGCCGCCTCTGAAGTCACGCGCGAAGAGGCTCGAAAAGAAATCGCTGAAATCGGCCGCCTCGTCCTGGCTGAAGCGAAAGTCGTGCGCACCGCCGCCGGGCGGCGGGCGAAAGTCCTGACCAGCCCGCCAGTTCTTGCCGAGTGCATCATAAGCGGCACGCTTCTCCGGGTCATGGAGGACCTCGTTGGCCTCGTTCACCGCCTTGAAACGGGCTTCAGCGTCAGGCTCCTTGCTCACGTCCGGATGGAACTTGCGCGCCAGCTTGCGGTAAGCGCGCTTGATCTCGTCCTGGGAGGCATCGCGGGCCACCCCCAGAGTCTGATAATAATCCTTGTATTCCATCGATGAGCCTCGGAGCAGGGTCTTTAGTATTCGCGGATGAGCGCCAGCCGGCGACGGATAAAATGGGGGTTCATGTGGACCATTACACCAGAGCGCCGCGAGGCCGTCATCCCGGCGCCGTCAAGACGCGTCTTCCGATCCGGTGAGCACCGGTCCGTGGGCCGGCACCGTCCGCTCGCGCGCCCAGGCGCGCAGCGCGGCAATCTGCTCGAACATGACCACCGACAGCGGCTGGGTGCGCGCGAGTTCATCCACCAGCGCCTCAGTATCAGGCACGCGGGTGGAGGCGTCCACCGCGTAGAGCGCGGAAACCACGGCCTGCTCGATCCCGGCTCCGGTGAACCCCTCGCTCGCCTGGGCCAAGCGTTCCAGATCAACCTGCGCCGGGTCGAGCCCGCGGTTGCGCAGGTGGATGGCGAAGCACTCGGCGCGCACCGCGGCATCCGGCAGATCGACAAAGAACAGCTCGTCGATCCGTCCCTTGCGGATCAGCTCCGGCGGCAGGCGGGCGATGTCGTTGGCGGTGGCGACCAGAAAGACCCGGGTCTTGCGTTCCGCCATCCAGGTCAGCAGGGTCCCCAGACAGCGTCGCCCGACCCCTTCGTCCTCGGAGCCGCTGGCGATGCCCTTCTCGATCTCGTCGATCCACAGCACGCAGGGCGCCAACTGGTCTGCGGTAGTCAGCGCCTTGCGCAAATTCTTCTCGGTCTCGCCGATATACTTGTCATAGAGCGCGCCGAAGTCCAGCCGCAACAGCGGCACCCCGAAGCGCCCGGCCACGGCCTTGGCCGCCAGACTCTTGCCGCCGCCCTGCACCCCCAGCAGCAGCAGACCCCGCGGGAAATCCTGAGTGCGCCGCGGGTCCAGAAAGGGCTCCCGGCGCCGGTCCAACCAGGCTTTGAGGTTGGTGAGCCCCGCCACATCCGCGAACGAGCGGGTGTCATACTCAAAGCTGATGATGCCGCCTGGGCTCAGCAGTTCGTACTTGGCCCGCTTGACCTCGGCCACATCCTCCACCGTGATCGCCCCGTCATTGCGGATGGCGTTGCGGATCAGGCGGCGGGCATCGGACTCGGTGACCCCGAGCAGATTCTGCGAGAGTTGATCGACCTCCTCGCGGGCCGCGCGCACACCCGGCGCTCCGGTCTGCCGCCAGGTCTGAGCCTCCTCGCGGATCAGCGCGAGGATGCGGTTGCGGTCCGGCAGGCGCAGATCGAAGCGGACGCACAGATGCCGAATCTCGGACGGGACCTCCAGGGCGTGACTCACCAACACCAGGGTCCGCGCCCGGTCGCCATAGCCCTGGGCGATTTCCTTGACCAACCGCACATGCAGCGGATCGGTCAGATAAGGATGGAAATCGAGCAGCAGGTAGACCCCAGGCTCAGCCCCGGCACGCAAATAGCGCAGCAGTTGGGTGGGCTCGGTGAGCCGGTGTTCGGTCTCGGTGTCGAACTCGATGCGCTTGAGCCCCTCGGTCACCGACCAACGATAGGCCGGCTGGGCGATGCGCAGCGCCAGCCGGGCGAACAGCATGATGACCCGCGGCTCCTCCAGCGACTCGATCAGGATAAGCGGCGTGTCGGAGCGCAGGAGTAGTTCGAGATCGTGCAGATCGGGCATCGGCGGTGACTGGTTCAACGCTTGAGAGAACGGGATTGTACCGTGAAAGTCGCGCAGCGACCCCGTGGGAGCGGCGTCCCGCCGCGATGGGGCCGGGCGTGCAGCCGCAGCGCTCAAAGTCACCGCGGCAACGCATCGCGGCGGGACGCCGCTCCCACGGGGGACTTTCATCTTCCGGGGTGGCTTGATGTTCCCTCCATGGTCGTTAGCCGGAAGGGGCAGCATTAAGAATGCGTTCATCCCCAGGCACTGAGGCGCTACGAGGGATGCGGGCGATGATCGCCGTTCCGGCTAAAACGAGCACCCGGATTTATCCACAGATGTCACAACAGTACACAGATGTACACAGATAAAGAAGAATATCTGTGTGCATCTGGGCGCCGGAGGTCGACCGGGTCCTCAACGCCCTGATGCAACCCGAGTGGGTGGTCTATTCCAAGCCCTGTCTGGCCCGCACCGAGACGGTGATTGATGATCTGGTCCGCTACAGCCGTCGCATTGCCCTATCGGACAGCCGACTGCTGGCGTTCGATGACGACAACGCCACGGTGGACGTGCGCTACAAGGACGACCGCGACGGCAATCGCAACAAGGTGATGACCCTGAGCGGGGAGAAACGCATCCGCCGCCTCCTGCTGCATGTGCTGCCGAAGGGTTCATGCGGGTGCGGCATTTCGGCTTCCTGGCGAACCGCTGCCGGGCGCGCTGTCTGGCGCTGATCCGCACTGCGCTCGCCGCCCCGGCACCGGAACCTGCCGAAGCACCGGCGGTCACCGCACCTTTTGAAGGTTATCGGTGTCCCACCTGCCGCACGGGACGGCTGCGTGTGACCCTGCACCTGGCCCCGCGGCGGCGTGGCCAGGGGTGATGAACGCGCCTGCCCCAGCCTAAGCACCAAGGCTCACCCGTCACGTTGGACAGGCCGCATGCGGTCTGCGCTCGCCCCCACGCTGGAACATGGTCTAGAATCGACCCAACATCGTCCGCGTGTCAGCCCCGCGTCCTCCTCGGATGTCCACTTTACGCCGCTCTGACCGTCGCCCATGTGCTGAGATACCGCCCGGCACCGGTCGACGACCCTGGGCTCGGGGATACAATTCCCTATCTCTAAAGAAGACCGCGCCCGCAGCGGGCACCGTACCAGGACCGGATTAGTCCAACAAGCGTTTATCCGTTAGCGTAACCTCGGTTATAAATAGGCGGATTGCATATCGCATAACTAAATCACGGAAATCTATAGCATGAATAGAAATAATTTTTTTTCATATCTAAAAAAGACGTTTCAACGGCGCATCGACAATCAACTAATGTTGCATGGCCTCCCTTCCGACTTGGATCTTTCTCTAACACCAGATTATAAAGAGAAAATGCCCATCTTCGCAAAGCACAGGGAAATCTATAAGTGGTTATCCGAGTTTGCCAATAATAAGAATTGCTCAGTGTTAGAAATAGGGGCAAGAAAAGTGCAAATTCCCAAGGAATTTCAATGGATGAACTTTATACCAGAATGTAATTACACCGGCTTTGATGTCATTCCCGGTGAAAATGTAGATGTTGTCGGAGATGCTCATAATTTGCACGAACACTTTAAACCATCAACATTTGATGTTGTGGTATCTCTAGCAGTTTTTGAACATCTAGCTATGCCTTGGCTTGTTGCTGAAGAAGTTACAAAAGTACTCAAGGTTGGCGGATACGTGGCAATTGAAACACATTTCTCATTTTCAGAACATGAGTTACCATGGCATTTTTTTCAATTCAATAATAGAGGATTGGAAATTCTTTTTAACCCATTGCTTGGGTTTGAAATAATTGACTCAGGCATGTCTAACCCAATTGTAGGGAGGTTTTCTAACTTTGCTTCAGATTATCTCAAAGGTCAGCCTATTGGTAATTTATATTGCCATTCATCTATTATTGCCAAGAAGATAAAGGAACCAATTCCGGATTTTAGCTGGGATAAAGTACTAACCCAAATCAATTCCATGTATCCACCTCCAGAAAAAGGCTGATAGGGAAAGGGGAAACGAAGATCGTCAAAGATTGGGGTCAAGCAAAGATAGGGGTCAGGTCTTTCCTTTTGCCTCCGCTGGCTGACCAAACAACAGATCGCCTAGCAACCGCCTGGCCGCCGACCCAAAACCACGGCCTTGATCATCAATCCGGCCAGATCCAAGCCGACACTCGTCGCGGCCGCGGGCCGCTCCTACCGTAGGAGCGGCCCGCGGCCGCGACGGACTGCCGCAGCGACGGGTAGCCGGAATGATGATCAAGGCCAAAACCACGTTATCAGTTCAATGCTAAACTCCAGTTCCGTGCTGGCGGATCTTGGGCCGGCTAGGCGTAACGTAAGCGCACATTCGACAGAGGACCGCATGAATTACGGTGGAATTACGGTGACAGTTTACTAAATGCATTCTTTACTTAATTCCAGAACCGAGAAACGCATAGCGAATGCCTCCGGCGTAGGGACTCCGGTTGCCCGGAGCCCCCGCCACAGACCCGAACGTGCAGTTTTCCCGCATCCGGTTCCTCGGTCGTACTCGCTTTCGCGCGAGCGACACGTTTCACGCAAACACCAGTTCGTGTTGCAAGCAGCGCGACTCGGTGATGCGGGGTTTGGCGATACCAAGCTTTTCGATGGCGCGACCGAAGGCCGCCCATGTGAAACTCTTACGCTTACCCCCGCGCCGGTTCAGCCACTTGAACGCATAGGCAACGGCCGTATTGTAGAAGCGCCACAGGTCCGCCGAGTTACCCCGTAGACCATAGTAATTGTAATACCCTACCAGCCGACGATTGAGTCCTTTGATAAACTCCATGCCCGGCAGGTGCCGGTGGCTCTTGGTCTATTCCTTGATGCGCCGAATCGCCCCTTGCAAGCGCTTGCGGGCCGTGCGACGCTTCACCCGTGGAATGCCTTCCCGGTCGATACACCAGAACAGCTCGAAACCCAGAAAGGTCACGCGCCGTTGCATACTCGGATGGAAGCGGCTAAAACGCAAAACCTGCGTCTTCTCGGGCGCCAGCGCCAGGCCGAATTTCTCCAGCCGTTGCGACAACACCCGATAGAACCGCCGTGCATCCTTCTCGAAGCGGAAGGCGCAGACGAAATCGTCGGCATACCGGCACAGCAGCACCTCGCCCCGACAGCGGGGCTTCACCACGCGCTCGAGAGGATGGGGTCAGGTCTTTCCTTTTGCCTCGTGTTTGGCGAAAGGAAAGACCTGACCCCTTGCCCATGCTGGCGGGGCCGCGCACGGCCCCGCCAGGGGCGCCCACCACCCCAGCACTACCGCACTGCCTGAGCCGACCGCTCCGGCCCCACCACCGGCCAAGATAATTGTCACTGACCGGCCAAGATAGTTGACATCAGACAGGCTGCGGCGCGTCGGGCGTCGTCTCCTCTTCCATCCCACTGGGTTTGAAGGTCGGCTTGCGCTTCTCGCCCTTGAGCACTGCGATCTCGTCGCACAACTGCTGAATCGTTTCCGCCTGCCGCTGATTTTCCTGCGCCAGCGCTTCGATCAGCACCACCAGCCGCTCGACCAACGGAGTGCGCTCCGCGTCGGGGATCTCGGGCAGGAGGAACGGGCTGGACATGTCAAAGTGCGGCAGAAGGGTGAGGGTTAATCTCGATGCGATACTTTAACTAATCTCGTCAGCGTACTGATACTGTTGCCATGACTTTTTGAGAAGTTACCTGCCGAAGGGTTCATCCGGGTGCGGCATTTCGGCTTCCTGGCGAACCACTGCCGGGCGCACTGTCTTGCGCTGTTCCGCTCGGCGCTCGTCACCCCGGTGCCGGAACCTGCTGAAGCACCGTGGGTCCCCGCACCTTTTGACGGCGATCCGTGACCCACGTGCCGTACGGGACGGCTGCATGTGATCCTGCACCTAGCCCCGCGGCGGCGTGGCCAAGGGGTGAAGAACGCGCCTGCCCCAGCCTAAGCACCACGGCTTACCCGTCACGTTGGACAAGCCGCGCGCGGCCTGCGACCTCGCTCGTCCCCACGCTGGAAAATGGTCTACAATCGACTCGAAATCGCGCTCGCGTCAGCCCTGCGGCTCCCTCGGATGCCCGCTTTACGCCGCTCCGACCGTCGCCCACGTGCTGAGATACCGCCCTGCACCGACCGGCGACCCTGGGCTCGGGGATACAATTCCCTATCTCTAATGCGGAAAAGGGGCCAGGCTCGATTACGAATCCAATAATTGCCTAACGAGCGCCCAAAGAGCGAGCGCGCGCCATCAGGGTTCGAGCTGGTTTGCAGAGTTCGCGGGTGGCGAGCGCCGTCTAGGGCAACGCGTTAGGCGCGGACAGGCTAGGATAAGATCATGCCAACCATATCGATGTTCTACGGGCTCATCATCCGGATGTATTATGCTCCCGGCGAACATCCGCCTCCTCATTTTCATGTTTACTACGGAGAGCACAAAGCTGTAGTCGACATTCGCACTTGCGAGATCAAAGAGGGAAACCTGCCAAAGAAGCAAGCGAAGCTGGTCTTGGCCTGGGCGGAATTACATGAAGAGGACTTGATGGCTGACTGGAATCTTGTCATGAACGGCGAAGAGCCCTTCAGAATTCCGCCGTTGCAATAGTGAGGCACACCATGCACCCTTCTGCTAAGCACGTATCGCCTTTGGCCGATTACGTTTTGTTCATTGAATTCGATAATGACGAAAGCGGTCACCTTGACATGAAGCCCTTTTTGGATTTCGGCGTATTCAATAGAATACGAGATCCCGAAATCTTTAACCAGGTGCGTGTCTCCTTCGACAGCGTCGAATGGCCGAGCGGAATCGATCTAGATCCCGAATTCATTTATACGAAGTGCAACAAGACACCTCACCCAGCAATCGCGTATGCGCCGACCAAGAGCTGCGCGCGCAGCTCAGTGGTAGATTCGAGGCCCGTAAGTTGGGGTGAGGAACGAACCCCAACATTCGCAAGCTCAGACCGAGTTGCGGAATGAATTCAAGAAAGAGCCTCCGGCGTAGGAACTCCGGTTGCCCGGAGCCCCCGCCACAGGACCCGGACGGGAAAAGACCGGGGTCACAAAAGACCGGGGTCAGGTCTTTCCCTTTGCCTCCGCTGGCTGATCAAAAAAATAGATCGCCTGACAACCGCCTAAGCGCCGACCCAATATCACGCTATGAGTTTACTGCTAAACTCCAAGTCCGTGCCGGCGTGGTTTTGGCCGGCTAGGCGTAACGTAGGCGCACATTAGACAGAGGACCGCTGTAATCGAACTGACCAAAGACTTGATCGCTCAATCTCGAGTTATCGCCAAGGGCGAGCGCATACGGGACGTGCAGCGGTTGGTCAATATGTATGGTGGCAAGCCGTCTGGTTGGGCCAAGAAAAGCAGCCCCACACTTGAGCAAGATGGCATCGCCTATGAGTAGCATTGGTACGAGCATTACGGCATTGGCCGATTTGAAACCAAGCTGAAGGTTGTCACACGATAATGATTGTACACCTGAAGTCATCCAATCCACATTATCCCGACCTATCTGCATCTCAACCGTATTTTGTTATCGGGATCGAAGCAGATGATCTTAGAATACTGAATGATAGAGGGAAGCCCTATCTCTATCCTGCGGATCTGTTCGAAGTTATTGATTCAAAGCGCCCCCCGGATTGGGTTACTGAGTTTGGCACTGACGGGGAAGAGTATTCATATCCGGTTTCGTTGAATCAACCCGGCTTCTTCGAGGATTTTTTCGACCAACAGCCTGCGCAGACTTCAACGTTCTGGCACGTGCTCAATCAAACGCTAGCGAAAGCTGCTTGATTGAAAGAAATCGCTAAATGGGCTTAAAACAATGACGGGGTCAGGTCTTTCCTTTTGCCTCGCGTTTGGCAAAGAAGAGGACAGGCAAAAGGAAAGACCTGACCCCTTGCCCCGCGCACCCTATCCTCCCCGGCAGAAAGTGCGTAGTCAGGCCATCCTGGCCTGGCGGCGTCGGGGCTGGAACAGTCAGGGCTGGAAGCCCTGACGACGCAGCCTCGCACGCCGGTCGTTGCGACAGTGGTCGAGAGGACTCTCATGTTCCGGGGTGGCCCAGGCGCCATGGCCGTTAGCCGGTCGACGATTGCGCTGCAATTCTGATTTCGTTGACTTGTTTCCAGGTATCACCCTTCAACAAGCGCGCGCCGTGTTGGAGCACGCGGCACACACGTCAGGCGATTCCCGAGAATAAGCATACCGACGGCGCGTGCCTGCAAGGTCCATAGGGCTGCAGGGGCGTCAGTAGGGGCGACTTAAGTCGCCCCCACAGCCCCCTGCGGATCTTGCTGCACCCGCACAACAGACCGCGGGCCGAGGTTTCAGCCGAAAGCGGTGCCGCCGCCCGCTAAAGCGTCGGCCTCCGGTCGCGTCGCCCCGCTCACCGAAGGTTGAATCCGCGCGCTACGATGTTCTTTGGAAATCGCCTTATCCATCGTATGGAAGGGCGAGGCTTTTCGGCAAACAACGGCCGCGGCTTGCCCGGCCGACCAGCGCCTCTCACCCCAGTTGGGACAGATCCCGCACCGCCCCATGGGCCGCACTGGTGGTGAGCGCGGCATAGGCGCGCAGGGCGGCTGAGACCTCGCGCTGCCGCTTGACCGGCCGCCAGGCGTCTTTCCCGCGGGCGTTCATGGCCGCGCGACGCGCTTCGAGCACGGCGGGCGCGACCAGCAATTCGATGCGCCGGTTGGGGATATCGATCTCGATCAAGTCGCCGTCCTCCACCAAACCGATCAACCCGCCCTCGGCCGCCTCCGGTGAGACATGCCCGATGGAGAGCCCGGAGGTGCCGCCGGAGAAACGCCCGTCGGTCACCAGGGCGCAGGCCTTGCCGAGCCCCTTGGATTTCAGATAGCTGGTGGGATAGAGCATCTCCTGCATGCCTGGACCGCCCTTGGGGCCCTCGTAGCGGATCAGCACCAGGTCGCCTGCGTGGATCTGGTCGGTCAGGATGGCCGTCACGGCGTCTTCCTGGCTCTCGCAAATGCGCGCCGGCCCGCGGAAGGTCAGGTTGGCCGCGTCGACCCCGGCGGTCTTGACGATGCACCCCTGCTCGGCCAGATTGCCGAAGAGGACGGCCAGCCCGCCGTCCAATGAGTAAGCATGTTCCAGGTTACGAATGCAGCCCGCGGCCCGATCCAGATCCAGGTCCGGCCACCGGCTGGACTGACTGAAGGCGACCTGGGTGGGGATGCCGCCGGGGCCGGCCAGGAAGCGGGTCCGCGCGGTCTCCGTGGCCGAGTCGCGGGCGATATCCCAGGCGTCCAGCGCCTCACCCAGGGTGCGCGCGTGCACTGTCGGCACGTCACGGTGGAGCAACCCGGCCCGATCCAGTTCACCCAGGATACCAATGACTCCGCCGGCGCGATGCACATCTTCCATATGGTAAAGATGGCTGGACGGCGCGACCTTGCACAGATTCGGCACCCGGCGGCTCAGGGCGTCCATGTCCGCCATCGTGAAAGCCACCCCGGCCTCGTGGGCCGCCGCCAGCAGGTGCAGGACGGTGTTGGTGGAGCCGCCCATGGCGATATCCAGGCTCATGGCGTTCTCGAAAGCCGCGAAGCTCGCGATGCTGCGCGGCAGGGCCGTGGCATCGTCCTGCTCGTACCAGCGCCGCGCCAGATCCACGATCAGCCGCCCGGCCTCCAGGAACAACTGTTCCCGATCGGCATGAGTGGCAAGCAGGCTGCCGTTGCCGGGCAGGCTCAACCCCAGCGCCTCGGTCAGACAGTTCATCGAGTTGGCGGTGAACATGCCGGAGCAGGACCCGCAGGTGGGACAGGCCGAGCGCTCGATGGCGGCGACGTCCGCATCGGTCTCCCCGGCGTCGGCCGCGGCGACCATGGCATCCACCAGATCGAGCTTGATCTCACCCTTGCCGGCCAGTGCGACCTTACCCGCCTCCATGGGTCCGCCCGAGACGAACACCGTCGGGATATTGAGCCGCAAGGCCGCCATCAGCATCCCGGGCGTGATCTTGTCGCAGTTGGAGATGCACACCAGGGCGTCGGCGCAGTGCGCGTTGACCATATACTCCACCGAGTCGGCGATGATATCGCGCGACGGCAGTGAATAGAGCATACCACCATGGCCCATGGCGATCCCGTCGTCGACCGCGATGGTGTTGAATTCCTTGGCGACGCCGCCGGCCCGCTCGATCTCGCGCGCGACCAGTTGGCCCAGGTCCTTCAAATGCACATGACCGGGGACGAACTGGGTGAACGAGTTGGCGACCGCGATGATCGGCTTGTCGAAATCGCCGTCGGTCATGCCGGTGGCGCGCCACAGGGCGCGGGCGCCGGCCATGTTGCGGCCGTGGGTGGTGGTGCGTGAACGGTAGTGAGGCATGGTCTTCTCTCGCTGGTCGTGCGCCTGTGCCGGCGGCCTTGAACCGGGTTCGAAAGCGCGGGACTATACACCAGAGGCCCCGCGGGCACCGCCCCGCCAATCTGCGAGGTCGACCGCCTAAAGCCTCGACCTCCGGTCTACTTGCGGCCGGAACGATGATCAAGGCCGCCATGCTGTTGAGGCAGGAACTGACTTGAGCCACTCCGCGACCGGGCCGACCTACCCACTGACCGAGGCCGCGACCGCGGGCGGGCCCGACGGATCCGACCGGCACCGTTACTGGACCGGCGTGCTCCGGCGGCGGTGGAGCATCGCCGCGATCACCCTGACCGCAATCGTCCTGGCACTGCTCATGACCCGCCTCGCCACGCCCATGTACCGGGGCTCGGTGTTGCTGCAGATCGAGCACGCCGCCGCGGGCCAGGTCGACCCGACCGCCCCCACGAACGCCGACGGCCAATCGGCGTTTTACGGAACCCAGTTTGAATTGCTGCGCAGCCGCGCGCTCGCCCGCCGGGTGATCGACCAACTGGCGCTGCGCGCGACACCGCGGCCGGTATTCGCTGAGCTGGCGACCGGTGTCGGCAGTCTGTGGACCGGCCGGCCCCCGGAGCCGGCGGAGCTGGAGACGCTCTTTCTGAAACACCTGAAGGTGACACCGGTCAAGGACTCTCATCTGGTGCGGATCGCATTCGACAGCCCGGTGCCCGACGAGGCCGCGGCGGTCGCCAACGCGCTCGCCGCGGGCTTCATCAGCGCCACGCGCGAGCGTGGCGACCAGGCCCGCGCGGACGCGCGGGCCGCGCTCGCGGAGCAGTCCCGGCAGGTTCAGGCCGACCTCGCGGCGGCCGAGCGGCGCCTGGCCGCTGCGACCAGCGCGGCGGAAGGCATCGACCCGGAGGCCCAGGCGCAGCTCCTGATGACCCGGCTGAGTGAACTGAGCCGGGAACAAGCCGCCGTCGAAGCCGCGCGCATCGCCGCGCAGGCGCACCACCAACAGTTGGCGCGGGAGGGACCGGCGCGCAGCGCCGAGGTCCTGGCGAACCCGCTGATCCAGACGCTCAAGGAACGCCAGGCGGAACTGTCCGCGCGCTATCAGGAGAAGTTGCAGGTCTATAAGCCCGACTACCCCAAGATGAAGCAGCTCAGGCAGCAACTGGACGTGATCGAGCAGCAGATCGAACAGGAATCCGCCGGCATCGGCGACGCCGCGCGCGCCGCTTATGAGACGACAGTGCGCCGGGAGACGCGGCTGGCCGCGCGCATCGACGCGCTCAAGTCAGAGGTTCTGGCCCTGCAAACCAGCGCCGCCCGGTACCAGGAACTGCAACGCGCGGTCGACACCCAGCGCGAACGCCATGCCGGACTCCTCGAACGCCTCAAAGCCATCGAGGCCAACCCCGGCAGCGCGCCCGGCACCATCGCCATCGTCGATGCCGCCCAGCCCCCGCGCACACCCATTGCTCCGCTGCTGTGGCAGAACCTCGCCATCGCCCTCGCGATCGGCCTGTGCGGCGGGATCGCCTTCGCGGTCGTCAGCGAGGCCCTGGACGACACCCTGAAAACCAGCGCCGACACCGAACGCGGCGTCGGGGCGCCGGTATTGAGCCGGATTCCCTGGATGGCCGCGGGACACCAGGACCCGCATGGCGCCGTGCTCATCTGGTTGCCGCTGCGCGATCCTCGCGGCGCGGTGGCCGCGGCCTACCGGTCGCTGTGCGCCGCGCTGAACCGCGCCGGGGACGACGGCGCCCCGCGGGTCATCCACTTTTGCAGCGCCGCGGCCGGCGAGGGCAAGACCAGTTGCGCCGGTGCCACGGCCGTCACCTTCGCCCGGACCGGCAGCAAGGTCCTGTTGATCGACTGCGACCTGCGCCGTCCATCGATCCACCACGCCTTCAATCTCCCCAACACGCGCGGACTCGCCAACTGCCTGAGCGATGGCGCCGACCCGGCCGCGGTCGCGCAGGCCACCGCGGTGGCCGGACTCTTCGTGATCAGCAGCGGCCCACGCCCGCCGCATTCAGCGGCACTGCTCGGCACGGCCCGGATGACCGACCTGATCCGCGATGCCGCCCGGCGTTTCGACCAGGTAATTCTCGATGGACCACCGGTTGCGGGGCGCGCGGACGCCCTGATCCTGGCCGGTCTGGCCCAGGCGACCCTGATGGTGGTTGCCGCCTCGACGACCCGAGCCGGCGCGCTCACCGGGTCGCTGCGGCGGTTGCGCGGCGCCAATGCCAACATCCTGGGTGCCATTCTGGTCAAGTATCGGCGCGGGCCGGACGACGACGGGTCCGACGCGGCGTCCCCGCGCGGAGTCCTGACCGGCGAGCGCACGCGTCGAACGGCCCCATGAGCGCGTTCAGGCGCAAGACGCCACCTCATGCCGGAAGGGACCCGACGCCGGGTGCAGCGCTGCTGGTCCTCGCCCTCGCCTGCCGGGAAGCGCCACAGCGCTATGCGCACCTGCGCGATCCCCGGCGGCCGCTGCCGCCCTGTTTCAACCATCTGCCCAGCGCCTTGAGCGCCGCCCTGGCACCCGGTCAGGCCGCCGCCACCGCCGCCGGCTTGGGAACCGCGCAGGAGCGCCTGCGAACCGCGCTCATGGCCTTGATCCGCGAAGTTCTGCTGCATCCGGATGCCGATCATTACCGCACGCTGGGACTTCCCCGAACGGCCGATCCCGAGTCCATCGCGGCGCATTACCACGCGCTGGTCGGACTCTTTCACCCGGATCGGGCCGCCGACAGCCGCGCGGCCGACACCGCGCGACTTAATCAGGCCTATCGCTGCCTGAAGGACCCGATCGCACGACGAAACTATGACCGCGAACTGCTGAAAACAGGGTGGGTGCGGCACCGCTGGAGCACCGGGCTCGGGGTTCGGACAAGGGGCGGCGAACCGGGCGCCCGCCCCCGTGCCTGGCTGGTCGGCAGCACCCTCCTGCTGATGGCCGCCGTGCTGGCATTCGCGCTTGGCGGGCCGAGGCAGACACTGCGGATGGCCGAAACCAGCCCTTTGCAGCAGCAGGACACGCGGGTGACTCAGCAGACCCTTGGAGCCCCGCAGCGTCCGCTGCTTGACGCCCACGCGCTCCCTGAAGGCACGGCTGATCCAGGACCGGCAACGTCCGAGCAGGCGTGGGTCCCCAACGCGCCGCCGACCATGGGAACCAGGATCACCAAGGTCGTCGCTTCGCGGCTGCCGCCGGTCGCGCCGGTGAAGCGCCCGGAAGACCTGATCGAGCGCTTCCGGCGCCATTTCGCGGCCGGCGATCTCCCCGCCATCCTCCTACTGCTGGCCGATGATGCACGGATCACCAATCGCGGAGACACGCGGGCGCGGGACCCGGGGGCCGACTTCTTCGCGGTCGCGCTCAACCGGACGCTCCGGCTGACCGCACCACGTCTGGATCCGGGTGACGACGACCGCCGGTTCGCGGCCAACCTCGGCCTGCAACGGGCCAACGGGGCGAGACCGGCCGGCGAGATCCGTCTGGAACTGGAACGCGACGGCAGCGGCTATCGCATCGCCGCCCTGGTGTACCGCATCGACCCCGCGACCAAGAGCACGGGGCATTGATCCTGGAACGGCTCGCTTCCCGCACTCACTCCGGAACTGCTGCCGCGGCCGGGGTCGGCTCCGGATCGCCTTGCCGTCGGCGGATCACCTCGTAGAGCAGTTGTTCCACCCCGCCCAGCACCCGCTCCCAACTCATATGGAGCGCGGTACGGCGGGCGGCCTCGCCCAGTGCGCGCAGCCGGCCGCGATCCTGGATGGCACTCAGACCGGCGGCCACGAAGCCCGGCCGATCCCCCATGGGCGCCGTCACCCCGTTGACCCCGGAGACGATCGCCGCATGCGCCGCGGCATAGTCGAAAGCGACCACCGGCAGCGCGCTCGCCATCGCCTCGGTCACCACGTTGCCGAAGGTCTCGGTCAGACTGGGGAACAGAAACAGGTCGCCGCTCGCGTAGTGAGCGGCCAAGTCTTCGCCGACCCTGGCCCCGGTGCAAATGAAGCGGGGATGGTCACGGTGCAGACCGGCGAGTGCCGGTCCGTCCCCGACCAACACGAAACGCGCCGACGGCTGCTGCATCTCGATTGCCGCGAAGGTCTCGCGTGCGAGCTCCAGATTCTTTTCCGCGGCGACCCGCCCGACATAGAGCACCGCCAGATCGTCCGGGCCGCAGCCCCAGGAGGCGCGCAGCGTCTCCAGCCGCCGGGTCGGCGCGAACAAGGTGACATCCACACCGCGCCCGAACACCTGCACGTTGGTAAAGCCGGCCGCGGTGAGGTCCGCCCGCAGTTCCGCCGTCGGCACCAGGGTGGCGTCCGAGCGGTT
>Ga0247837_1004650_pt1 | contig 21770 bp, 17 predicted proteins | sample LaCtaG_2_FD_187115 | JGI IMG/M metagenome (GOLD analysis project Ga0247837, IMG submission 187115) | Freshwater microbial communities from meromictic Lake La Cruz, Castile-La Mancha, Spain - LaCruzMarch2015_14.5m | ecosystem: Environmental > Aquatic > Freshwater > Lake | place: Spain: Castile-La...
CCTCATCTACCTGCGAGGCACTGACAGCAAGGACTGCACTGGCATAGAGAAAGCCACTAAGGAGCACCTCGAAGCAGGCGATATCTCCTTCTACCCCACTACCTCCAGACAACTTGGCTTCGGCCTCGACTAGCTAAGCACGTCTTTAGAACTCCATATAGCCGTAGCTCCGCAGACTTCAGAAACTCTGTTCTTTGTTTTCTAGTGATACTAGACTCTGGAGAATATTAATTATTTGTTCTGTTTTTTTCCCCCCTTTCAATTATCTGCCTAATTTGGCAAGCTATTTGGCTGTTTCGTGAGTTAATCTAACTAACATTAACTCCATCGTAGTTGTCTCCCAGGCTGAGGAGCGTCACTGGCAATACCTCCGGGTTCCAAGCGACCGCAATCGTAGGAGGCGCTAAAAAGACCGGCTCCACCGGCTGAACTATGACTCGATGACTCAATATCGGGTCGCTTGAGCCAAACAGCCATCCTTTCTCCAACTGCGCACATACATTAACAGTGTAAAAGCATTGCATCGTTTGTCCCTTCGCACTCACAGTCGCTGGGTTGACATTCACAGGCAAGCGCAAGTGCACTTTCCGTTCAGCCAGCAAGGCTTGGCCGACAGGAATCTGTCTCCGCATCACCATTTCCTTCTCGATGCTTTTGCGAATGAAGGCAGCGCCGGTTACCATGGCAACGTCTATAATGCGATACAGCCCCACTGTAACTGACCGAATTGGCACACAACCCGCTGAGTTGTCGATTTCCACACTTATCCCTATTTCCTCCCCTGGCATGTAGGAGTTTTTATCCACTGCGGCAGTTATCGCCACTAGCCCAGTGCCTCCACAGCAACCCTTAGACACAGCGAATGTTTGTTCAGAGTGTAACGACTGAGAAAAGGTCTGCATGATTACGAGCGGCAGGTGGAACTTGCGCACAGTCTCTCCTGTGCTGATGACCGAAGCTATTAGATGGCTAGTGATATGGCCGATGCATATCCTGTCGTCAATATTGCAACTGCCAGGCACATTTGCAGGCAACTTCAGGGTGAAGGGAAAGCTGAATTGCCCAGGGCCTGTGACTTCCCCGGAAAAGCGGAATATCGGAAACCGATGCGAAATTGTGGTTTTCTCAGCAAAAAACTGCGGCCGAATCACCATTGTTTTGAACTGTGCATAGGTACCGTTGGGGTTCGGGTTGATTATCCACTTCTCCTTAGTCTTGAATTTAAGCACTAGCTCCTGGGCATGCACGGGCTGAGTGAGGTAAAGGTGCACGGTGCCTTGAAGTTCACTGCCAGAGCGGAAGAAAGCAGTGAGGGTTTCGATGTAGAGGTAGCCGCTGTGGCTGTCTTGACTTTGCGAGGTCCCCATTATTCTTTTCTACAAGAGATATGCACCTGAGGATGTAAAGCCGGGGAAATCGGGATTAGGCTTACAGAGGGATTGGAGAGGAGGAAGTGGGAAAAGGGCCGAACTAGGGCGAATAGTGTGGGATATGGACATAATACAGTGATAAGCAGGGTAGAAAGGCTTGTCTGTCAGCAGAACTACAGGCACTTGATCTACTCAGATTTTCGAAAACCCTCCACTAATATTTCTTAGTACTGAACTCCTACATCTGCACCTAAGGATAGCACTGTAGGTCCTTATTAACTCACACTCACTGTCCCTGTATCACCTTCTTCGGCGTCTTCGTCATCCCTTCGACTCCAAGCACTGAAGATCCGATCCTTTGCCGCACACTCGTGAGAAAGACCTTTCCCGCACTCTCTCTCCTCTTCCTCAGGCTTGGACTCGCCCTAGGGGAAATGTGAACTCTCCCCAAAGGGGAGTGCAGGCGACTATGTCTGTCTTGACTCCCTGTTTTCAAGCTTTCAGACCGACGGGAAATGGTGGTTTGGGAAAGAGATGGACATTTGCGCACTTTTCGCTCTCCTGAGAACTCGCAGTTGGAGTGTTCGTCTAGTGGCCGAGCGCGCAGCGGCGTCTTTAGCCTGGCTTTAGTCCTTTTCTGAACCGTTTCACCCCAATTCTCAGCGTCTGAGAAGCTCTTCTGCAGCATGGAATGCTGTCTTTCCAGTACTTGGCAGGTACTGGCCAGAGTCTTGTAGTCCGCCAGTACCTGCAGGTGCTGTGTAAACAGACCGTCCAACTTCACTTGTAGGGCCTTAGTTTCGGCTTCGCGGGTGGAATTGAGTTGCTGGGAGGAACTTAGTTGCTTGTTCAGTTCTGCGATTTTGCTGTCTTGTTGCTTGATTTGGAGACGAGCGGTGGCTAAGGATTGCTGGAAATGAGAGCATTTCGGGCAAATGGTGGATCGAAGGCCGTTGCGGGGAGTTGTCTGTATTGGGGATTTGAGGACGTCTTCTTTGGTCAGTTCTAAAGGCAGCAACTGATGTTCGGAGCAGACTTCAGGGTCCAGAGGGTCCTCCCAGTCCCCATTCTCCAGCGCCTGCTGACTACTCGGGAAGTCAACGGTGCTGGAGTTCAACTGACTCTGGTCATAGTCCTCAGAGGCCTTTCTATGGTCTCGTTTATACACAACTGTCCTTAGTAGTGCCTTGCGGAAGCGGGAAATGGACTCTTTGAACTCCTCGCCTTCGCAGGTGGCCCTGGTTGCAGCGGATATATCGCTATCTGCCATTTATCTAAAGGTCGCTAGGCGGTTTCCAGCTCAGCACTAGGTCTAGGTAGTGCTCGCATTGCCGCTCGGCTAGCAGCTGCCTGGCTTCGAGCTCTGTAGCAGCCTCTTTGTAACTGAACCTGCCGAACACAGGGTCCTTGATTTCCGCTTCCCACACCATTTCACAACTCCCTTTCGGCTCTTCCAAGTCCCACTTGACTCGGTTGAGCAGCAGCTTCTTATACAACTTGAGTGCATGTCTGCCTCCCTCCACCACCAACACCGTCGGCTGTGTGTCCGGCAGGCGAACGCACACTCCCACCAGCGCCAGCTGCTCCGCATTCTTCATCACCTTAAACAGGTTCTTCTTGTGCTGCAGACGCGCAATTCGGAACACTGCAGTTCTGCTTTCACGTGCACTGTCCCGTCTCAACCGCCTCATTTCCCGCTCCTTTCGCTGGGGTTTGGTGAGTTTGCGGGCTTCGTTGCGCTGTTCATGGTCTTTGAGCCGCTCGTTGTACTTCGCCATCACTTCTTGTTCGGTCTTGCTGGGGTCGGCGGACACTTCTTTGGCCAGCAGTTTCATCATGTTGTTTAGCTTGATCTTCTGGGGAGGGGCGGGGAGCAGGCCCAGCTTCATCTTTTCGCGGAGTTCTAGAAGCTTTTTGGCTCTTTTCAGTCTGCGCAGTTTCCGCTTTTCCTTGTCTGTCAGGTGCATGATGACGGAGTGAGACGTGGTGTTGATAGGAGCGGAGTACATTGGTACTGGCTGGTCGATTTCCCCGGTCACAGCCTCCAATTTCACCTGCAAATGGACCCCTTCGCTCCTTCTTTGCAGCTCCTCTCGCACATCCCCGCCCCTTTCCACCAGACTCTCTACCTCTCTGTGACTCAGTTCCTGGCAGTAGCTGTCTCCCACTACCAAAGCCCGGTCCCACCACTCCACAGTCGGCACTAGGTCTGCTCGAATGGGCTCAATTGCCTTCGTTTGGTCCCCAAAGAGGAAGCCGGCGAGTGCTGTTTTGGCCTTCTTGTGTGGCTTGGGCAGGTTTGGGTCGTAGAACTGGTCCCGAGTGAATGCACTTTCAGTCTGTTTGGTCAGACTCAGGTACCTGGAGTGGTTCTGAAGTCCCTTTTTTGCTGCTTTCTGCTGGTTGATGGAGAGACTGAAGACAGTGGAGCGGGGCAAATCCACGGCTCTGCCTTTGTTGTCCAGTAGTCTGCCTCGCTCGTCCATGTGGTACTTCTCAGTTTCCCTCTCTTCCATATATATTGCAGTCTCACAGTGGCTGATATCTACCAACTTCCAACCAATATGCAATACAACTAGGCAGGCTTATGAAATTTCCACCTACATACTGGAGGCGGAAAAGCTGTCTAATCGAAGCTACAAATAGAGGAAAGCTGCAATAAAGGACTCTTCCAGTACTCTGTCCTTTGCTGAATAGACACTCTAAAGGCCACTTACTCCTTGACCTGTCCTGTAGTGTGAGGAAATGGACGTAGAGGTGAACACACCGACTCAACTGCAACTCAGCGGCAGCCGTCTCCAGCTCTCTTCCAGAGGCACAGCCTCCTTCACTCCCCGCAGGCCTGAGCGCATCCTGCAGCCTGCCACTATCTACCCCTCTCCTCGCAGAATCAAAATCTCCCTTGCGCCTCATTCGCGCATCCCCTGCAGGATCCAGGACGACCGCGCTACTCCGGAGTTGTCCTTGCTGATGAGTTCCAAGGTCGTGCAGGAGTACTTGCTGGCCTCCACACGACCGAAGTTGAGGCCGGTGAAGGTCTTTCCGGATGTTAACCGCTTGGTGAGGCGAACAGACCCTCAGCACTGCAGATCTCAGCTCTGTCAGTATGACCTACAGAAGCGCTTGCGGTGGCTTTGTGCTATTCGAGTGCATTCCCTTGACAACTCCACTATTGGCACAAATGCGGTTTTGAAGAGAAGAAGACCTGTGGGAGGAGTTAGGCCGCTGTCGAGGCCTGCAGACACTTGTCGGGGAGTGTTTAACGACTCTGAAATGAAGAGGAGGATGAAAGTGCTAAGGTGAGGAGTAGACAGAATCGAAGCCTGCAAGTCCTTCTTAGCCCTTTGATCCCTACAATGTTCGATAGTAAACACTTAAGCCACGACAGACCAGCCAGTGTATGTCTAATTAGTCTATTTCGCTGCTCTGTTCCCAGCCTAAGGCCATTGAATAGCCATTCAGCATGATCTTCAGCGCTCTTCTCGGACTCAGAGCCTGGCAGAGGTCTCCCAAGGTCACTACTCCGTCTCCGTCCATGTCCAGGCGAGTCCACACTGCCTTGTCGAATTTGCCCAGTATCGCCCCCATCCCCACGAAGATAAGAACGGAGTCAATGGGCGCCTTTACCACTTCCGGCAACTCCGAAGCAGCCACGGCCTCCGAAGTGTGCTGGCACACCCGCACTCCCGCCTGCATCGTAGCCTGCACGGACGTATACACAAAGGAACTTCGGAAGACCTGCTTCTTCTCCCCCAGGAACTGCGTGAGTTCCAAGCGCAGTCTGCGCTCCATATCCACAAGCCTGGCTTCCCCTCTCAGTCCCAACTCCGCAGGCGGGGAACTGATCCTGGACACCAGTCGTTCGTCCATTATCCTCAGGGAGCACTCCACTGTCTGGTCTGTGGCTCTGTAGAGGAGGAAGGCCGTCCGGTCTGCTATTGCTTTGGCGGACTTGAGGAAGTGGTGGCCTTTGGCTTGGAGGGAGAGGGCGCTGGAGCGCAGTTGGGCGGACATTTGGGTGAGGGAGGTGAAGATACGCACTTTTTCGTACACAGACTGAGACAAAGCGGTCACTTGAAGGCTGTTTTGGACCGATTGCAGTATGGAAGCTGGATGTTGGACTTTGTCCCACGCAGATATGAGTGTGTCTTGTAGCTTTTGACTGCCTTCTGATAGCAAATAAGCGGAAATATACATAACGTCCTGTGCTCCTTTCCATGCCGTCAATCTGGTGTAGAGTTGTGCCGCTGTTTCACTCAGTCCTTCATGCCACTCCCCTCGGTAGCAGGTCTTCAGGTAGGCCACGAACTGGGCGTAGTCAGGTCTGTAGGCCAGCCAGCCTCTCAGCACTGTCGCGTACAGCCTCACCTTCTCTCCAAACGGTAGTCTGTGCATCCAATTCTCCCCAGCATGGCTGACCTTCCCAGCAGTGCTCTGTAGTGTGTGTTCAACTCCCTCCACTGCATACACCACAAAGCGAGGCAAGTGCGCTTTGGAGGCCCGATACACAGCCAGCACAGCTGCTGCAGAGGCCTGCACTGGCCCTTGACGTGATGACGTCGGCAGCGGGTCGGTCATTTTATATATTAGCAATGACGTCACATGGGTGGGAAGCTGTGGAATGGCAGAGGAGAGGACTGGGACTGGGTGGTCCTGTGAGGAAAAGGAGAGGTGGGGATTGGAGGAAAGTTTGGGGTTGGCTGGGGGAATTGCTAGTTTTCTATATTGGGTGAATTAGCTCGAGGGAAAGACGGAGGTCTGTGGAAGGTTCCGTGGTTTGTGGGAGATAGGACGAGTGCACCTGCAGAAAGCACAGAAACACTTCTATACTTTATTTGTTTCTAACACCTGATATTTCCATCTCTCTCGCAAACCTATTGCTTTTACCGAATTAGTCACTTCTGCAAGCAGTAATGGTTGAGCCAAACATTCCCGATTTCTCTGCTATCTCCAGGTCATATCACAGAAACCAAGAGAGACCGATCATTTCCACTGCTATCGTGGCTTCCCCAGACCTTCTATTGCCAGTGCCTAGCCCTCATATTAGATGGAAGAGAGAAAAGGCGCGCAAGTGGACTTGAGCATTCCCGGGAAGACTAGTCTCACTATGACTGCGGCAGGGACTGTCCTGGCAACGGTCACCAACTCATTGTTCACTTTGGCGGGGGACAAGGTGGAAATGGCGAATTGGGCGTGTGACTTGGAGGCCTTGGCTGGAGCAGGGAAGACGGTGTATGTAGGGGATGTGGATGGGACGGTTTGGGAGTGGGCGGAGAACACCAAGAAAGAGCTGTTCCGGCAGGAGTTCGCAGTGCAAGACTTGGACGCAGTTGGCGGGGTGATCGCCACAGCCACCGAAGACCCTCACCCATTGCTCTATCGCACAGGAAAAGTGGAGAAGTTGGAGCCGCCTCACAAAGGCCCAGTAATGAGCGTTTCCCTGAGCAAAGGTGCAGTCTACCTGGCCAGCATCGGCTACGACGGCCGTATGGGTATATACGACCTGCAGTCCGGAAGTCGCATCACTCGCTTCCAAATCTGCAAAAGGCAGCACGACGACTGTGAAGAGAAGTTGAAAGCAGGCTGGAGCCCTGATGGAACTACTCTCCTCGTCCCTGGACAAGCCATACTCAGGACTGTGAGAAGCCCAGACTGGCAGCTGCTGGACTCCACTCTAGCAGCCACAGCACCTATTATCGCACTGAAGTGGGTGGATATGGACACAGCTGCCGGGTACAGTAAGGACGGAATGGTGTTTGTGTGGGATGTGGTGCATTTTCGCAAGGTGGCTGAGATGCAGACGGAGAAGCATATTTCCGACTTGTTAGTGACGGAGAAGGACATAGTGTATGCGAGTTATGAGGGAATTGTCTATTTCTGGAAAAACAGCCAACAAAGCGGACTTAAGGCCAACGGTGCACAAGAGGAAGCACTAAAAGCAGAGGAAAAAGACGAGGAAAGTGAAAAATCAGAGGAAGAAGACTCAGAGCCAATCAACTATTTCGACAGTTGCATCGGAGTTCTCCCACAAAAGGCACTACCAGCGTTTGAGGAAGACGAAGAAGACAAAGTCCTGCATAGAAGTCTACTGGGCACTATAGTAGCCAAGCAGCAGGAGGCTGTCCCTATCATTGAAATCCAACTAGAGCTCGAAAAGAACAGCAGACTCCTCACTTTCCGCGACTCACACGAGTTCTCCCTAGCAAATATGAGTGAATCCGGAGCCCTACTGGCAGGCAAAGGCCACTTCCTGCTCTTCAAATCCTTCGCTAAAGACACAGTCTGGCTGCAAGAACTCGAAGCAGAAGAAACCATCGAATCCGTAGTAGTGGCGGAAACCTGGTGTGCATCCTACAGCTCCGACTTGATGCTTAGGGTGTTTAGTGTGCATGGAGGCGTGCAGCTCTGTGCACTCTCAGTGGCTTCCCCAGTCCTCACCATGGCTTCCTACGAAGACTTGCTGGGCTCTGTGCACTTGCAAGGACTGCCAAGACTCGGCGTGCAAAGCCTGTCAATGGAAATTCGCTCACTAGGAAGCCTGGCGAATGAGGCTTCTGCGGCTTTTGCGCATGTGGAATTGCCTATAAGTCCTGAGGAGGAGTTGGTTTGGTTCGGGTTTTCGACCAGTGGGGTTCCTTGCACTGCGGACTCAGCGGGAATTACTCGAATTTACTGGCAAAGCGCAGGTCTTTGGGTGCCAATTCTCAATGCGCCGGACTTTAAGGTAATTGGCGTGTCTGATGGAGACGTGTATGGGATAGAGGAGGGGGAAGTAGTGGCTAAACCCTACGAAGCGCAGTTCTGCTCGACTCCCAGTTCTAAGAACGAAGCAAATTACTTCATTCAGCGGCTAAAGTCCGAAGTCGACTCCAGCAGTTCCGAAACTGACATCGAAATGGAGAAATCAGTGATAAACATGATCAGAGAAGCAGCGGTTAGTGGACAGGAAGAGAAGGTTTTGGCCTATTTCGGCCTCGCACGCAAGAGAAAGACCAAGGAAATTGCTATTCGCCTGCTCATGCAGATGCAAATGTATGATTTGGCCCAAAGGCTCTCAGACCGCCTGGTGAACAACTCCAAATCTGCAGTTTCTGCCCCTAAAATCCACCCAATCCCTACAAATACCCCTGAAATCGCTCCAAAACCCCTCTCTGAAAAGTCTCAAATCGTCGAAGTGGCGCCTTCCAACCCTTTCCAGAAGAAATCCGAAGCGAAAGCGGACATCTTCTCCTCCCTCTCCGAAGTAACCAAGCGCAAAGCAGACCCTCTGCCCCCAGCTTCCAAGAAAAAGCGTCTTTAACCTAATCCAGTGGTCTACTGCACCACGTACCCGAAGTGGTAAATACTGAGCGCTTTAAGCATGCTCAGCAGCATTTGCAGCTGTCTTTCCATGGCTTCCAGGGCTACAGCTTTGTCGTTGACACTGTCGAGGAGGGCTTCGAGTTCGTGTAGTTTCCCTAACATGGACTGCTTCGCTGCGGCTTTTAAGGCCTTTTGCTGCATTGGTCGGAGGACCTGTTTGCGGAAGGAGATGCCGAGTTGGACGACGTGTTCCCAGGAAGACTGGGAATAGGGGTGGTTGAAAGGGTGGGAGTTGCGGACTTGACAGTACAGCAGGAACCCCTCAATTAGCTCGGCCGCTTCTCGCCTTTGCTTGATCGACTTGAAGGACTTCGTCTGCGACTTGCTCATTTTGAAGGTATTGTCGATGATGTAAATCATCATAGAGAACACAAACAGTCCCCAGACTCCTATCAGAATCGCCACCAGGCGGCCTAATTGAGTGGCTGTGACATAGTCTCCATACCCAATTGTAGTCATTGTGATATAGGTGAACCACACTACGTTCGGGTAGTAAGCGAAGTCCTGAGTCGAAGTGTCGATGTAAGGCCGTTCGAAGACTCGAATAGCCACAGAGGCTAAGAGGGCACTGGGCAGGACGAAAATCACCATCATCCAAAAGGGCTGCGCCTTCACTAGTGCTCGGATGGCGAACCGCAGATTAGCCTTGACGCCGTACCAGGAACAGATCTTCTTGGAGTGTCCGTCCATAAACTGAGTCATGTTGATAGCAGCGCGCAGGACGAAGAAAAACCGAAGCAGCATCAACACATACAGTATTTCCGAAGACGTGTAGCATATATCACTACGGACAGTTCTGTACCCATCCAAATATCTCTCATCAACGTACAAATTGCTGTCAGTGACTGGGTAGGGAAACAGACACAGAAGCAGACTTTCCAGTAGAAGTCGAGAGAGGAAATGCAGGAAAGAGTGCTGCTTTAGGAGCATTTTCCTGCTATTCGCCTGCTTTCTTCGCAGTTTCTCGAAGTTCCACTCTCGCTTGGTGACATGTCTGAGCACCAAGAACAGCAGGGCTGCAAGAGTGAGGACTACGTCCAGCCACCTCAGTGCATCGGAAAAGTCGTTTTGCAGGCAGTTCTGATGGTCTCTTTCCGACGAATAGCGGGCTTCGTAGTCAACTGAAGCCACGACCCAGCCTATCACTCCAAAGCCAGCAGACAACATCTCACACACTCTCCAGTGGGAAAGTAGTCTCCGAATTGTGGTTTTCTGCAGTTCCGCGGACTGAATAAGTGGCTTGGAGAGTGAGTCCGGACTCATGGATTTACAGTATGTCGCGACATTTGGCAAGACAACACTCAGTGGACTCCTCAGTGCTGGAGTCCAGGGAAACTGGCTGTGATGAGGAGAGGGGCTGGGAAACGCTCAGACTCGAGGCTGCTGCTATGGAGACCCAGTTCCTGCACCAACTGGAAAGTGCCAAAGCCACTCTGGAAATCGCTCTGAAGTCGAAGAGAAAGGGAGAAAAGCGAATATCTGAGTTGGAAAAGGAATGCAGACGCTTGGACCACGAAAACGCTCTTCTGAAGGAAGAACTAAAGGCAATGAAGCTGCGAGAGACCAGCAAGAATGAAGCAGTTCCACAGTGCTCCTCAGCCTCGACCTGCATCACAGAGCCTGATAACTTTGAGCAGGAGGAGCGGCAGACTGAACTAGCCACGATCAGTCACCAACTCACAGACCTGCACGACTCGAGCAAAGACCAGACCCGCCAAGTGGCCAGCTGCCTCACCACCCTGCGGAAAACCCGCCACGACAATGCCTTACTCCTAGACGCAGTTTGCCACATACAAGATCTCCTGGTCTCCGTCAATTTCCATGCTCCCAGGCTTCCCACCATTGAAAGCCTCCCGGAGTGCGAGGACTTCGAGATGTATATGGCGGAGGAAGGGGAGTACTGCAGACTACTGGATGAGATACAGGAAATGACAGATGGGGAAATGGTGGTGGAGGAAAGTCTCTTTCACGTTGCGGACCATATGGACGACTCATATCTGATTGCACAGCCCATGACTTCCAGTCCTGTCAAACTGGGCAAGCTTCCAATGCTCACTGAGAGTCGAAGCGTAGGTACGCAGACCAAGGGCAAAAGTGGAATTTCGACCCTGCAACGAGCTTATACTCGCTTTCTCTGCCGCAGCTTTCCGTCTGTTTAGCTCCCACACAGTTCCTAACCCCTAGATGCCTTATAAAATATGTCTCCAAGATGTCTTTTCCTCCTCACCCTCTCACTCGGTCTGGCCACTCCAGCCACGAACTACGACCTCGTGAAAACCATCATCGTGAATTACATGACTGCCTTCGAAGGCAGCCAATTCAACTCCACAGCCCAGTGCTTCGACCCGGTAACCACCTCCAAACTGGACGGAGACGTTGTGTCTCTAATGAAAGCACTGGTCTTTGGCAAGGTTGAGGATTTGGAAGCCCTAGGGAAAGTGTTCGTTACGGACTTGGAACTGGCTCTGTGGAATTGCCAGGTGGAGGACATTCGAGCGGCTTTTGTTTATAATGTGCAGACACGCGGGTATGGCTACATTGTTGGAAATGTGTTCTGGAGGGCCCCAGATATATACAAGCTCTCACTCAAAGGCCTTGGAGACGCGTTGGTCTTTGACTATGGCGGAATGGCCACTAACTTTGGTGCTGCCAATAAGCTGGTTTCCCCTCCGAAGCCCGTGAACGCTGTCCAGCTCACAGGCGACATGCATGCGCCTTTCAACAGCCAAGACTTCCTCTCCGGACTCGCTCAAGGCCTGGAAGCCAGTCCTAATGGTGCTGACCAATGCACCCAAGGACTAACATCTCTGCCCACTCTGTACTCTGCACTGGTTTCTGACTTGAAGGAAGTGATAGCAGGCAATCCCGCTGCTATTTTCCAACTCTTGGCGGACTACAAGTCTCTCGACTCTGCACTTACTTCCGACAGCTCTGCCTGCAATCTTCCAGCGCTCCGATTAGTCCTCGCGTCCCTCGCCACTCCAGAAGGCCTGGCGAAGGTCAGTTCCAACGTCAAGGCGAACTTGGGCGCTATTGAGACGGCCAGCGCAAGTCTACTGTCCTGCGAGCAAGACTCCTATCAATGCGGCTTCAGTGCAGGCGAAGTCCTCCGTCTCGCCTTAGGATGGAGTCTTTAGTAGACTAAGTCAATTGGGCGGGAACATTAGAAAGCAGGAAGGCCCTGGGACAAAATGCCGAAGTTATTGCTGAGTCTAGCAGTAATGGCGATCTTTATCTTGAAAGTTTTAGAGTGTCCATAAGACTTCACTGATTCCTCTGCCTCAGTGTGCCCGCAGTCTTGCAAAAGGCTCTAGTCTCTGAGTAATAAAAGAATGGAAAGCAGGTTTTCAGTGCTGGTGCGAGTGAGGCCGCTCATACGGGAGGACGTGGAGGTGGGGACGCAGACGAGAGCCAGTGCCAAATCAGCAACCATTTGTGCGAAATGTCACGAAGACGGCCAGCGACTCTTCCTGGTGAAGCCACATTACGACGACCGAGAGTTCCTCTTCGACACAGTGCTTTCTCCCGGAGCCTCGCAAGCCCAAGCCTACTCGCAAGCCGCAGCAAGCCTCGTCAGTGAAGTTACGAACGGGTACAATGGCATGATCATGGCTTACGGACAGACTGGCAGCGGCAAGACCTTCACTGTCTTTGGCTCGCGTAGAGCCATTGAACACACAGGCAGGGACTTGCATGAGGAAGCGGGGGTGGTGCACAGGGCTGTGGACCAAATCTTTGAGTTCATCAAAGCCAACATCGAAGAAGCGCAGTTTCAGATCAAAGTTTCCTTTCTGCAGATTTACATGGAAGCCATATCCGACCTGTTGGCTGAGTCTCCTGCAGCCCTGCAAATCCGAGAAGACCCCAAATCGGGCATATTTATCAGCGGATTGACTCAGTTGCCCATCCGCAGTCCTTCCGAACTCCTGAGTTTGATCCACGAAGCTGCTCGTCTGCGCTCCTCCGGCCCTACAGCCATGAACAAGACTTCTTCCCGCTCCCACGCCATCCTGCAGATCCTCTTGGAACAGCGCTGGATTGAGGACGACTCGGCTGATTCAAAGCGGAGACGGGTGAAAAAGGGACTTCTCACTATTGTGGATTTAGCGGGATCGGAACGCCTGTCGAAGTCTGGGTCGGAAGGAGTGCGCTTGTCAGAGGCGAAGAACATTAATAAGTCCATTGCTGCGCTGGGGAACTGCATATCTGCGCTCGCCTCAGCTGCTGAAGGCAGTCCCGCCCACGTGCCTTTCCGCGACAGCAAACTGACTCGCCTGCTGACCGACTCCCTAGGCGGCAACAGCAAAACTTGTATATATGCCTGCGTCGGCCCGTCACTCCTCAACTACGACGAGACCTTTTCCACACTTCTCTTCGCCACCCGCGCTATGAAAGTGCGCACTTTCGTGCAGCTAAATGAGAAAATCGATGTGAAGGCCAGTGACTTATCTAGTACTGGACTCATAGAGCGGAATGCCCTCCTGGAAAACCAAATCTCCAGCATCCGGCAAGAAGCGGAAACCCTGCGCAATCAACTAGCCAGCCGCTCACCCTCCCACTCCCCTGGCATTTCCCAAGCCCTGGACACCTCCCAGTCCCCGAACATGAGCACTTTGACAGGCCTGTCGCAGGAAGAGACTGAGGAAAAGCCAGACTTGAGAGAGAGACAGCTGGTTGCCAAGTTCTCCCATATGATTCAGCACTTGCAGGCGGAACTGGCGAGGAAGAATATTGAAATTGCACAGTTGAAAGCGCAGCAAGACCGCCGCTACTTCTAAGGTAGCGATAGCATGCAAATTAGCTATTATCGCTGCTGTACATTGCCTAATGTGAGCGATAAATGCGAGAGACAGGTTGGAAAATGAATTGGAAAGTGCTTTTTAGTAGTAGTTTCCTATGTATTTCTTTCTGCATTGTATATTTTCAGCTTTTTAGCAGCTCGGCAGGAATAAGCCTTAAAGAGGACTAGTTCCAGCATCATTGTAGATAATTTTAGGCCACTCTAGGTCCAAAAAGAACTAACTAAAAGGTGTGCAGAGTGCGCGAGTGGTTAGTTGCAGCTAAAGCAAATTATCTTTTTGCATATAGAACCACCACAGCAGTAGCACTTAGGCCTAAGTCTAGTGGCTGCGTCCATATAGTCCACCACACCTCTTCGTCTCCCACTCACGCTTGGTGAATAAATTCCTGGTACAAATATGAAGAGCACTGCCCTGCTTTTCCTCGTGCTTCTGACTTTCAACTCAGCCACGGTCCTCCCCAACCTCCTGGCTGTCAAGGCCTACCGCCAGACCGCCCTCACCGATATCCAAGCCTTCCTCGATGGCCTCGTCCAAGGACTCCAGATGGACACCAACAGTCCAGGAGCCTGCTCTGCCGACCTGATCAACGCTAATGACGAAATCATGGCCGTAGTCGCTGACGCTCAGAAGATCATTGGTGGGAACGAGGCGTACCTGTTCCAACTTATATCGGATGCTGGGAAAGTGGTGGACACCTTGGAAGCCTCGAACTCGGACTGCCAGTGGACTACGTTGATTAATGAGATCAAGGGACTGGGGACTGCTGCAGGCCGCACTCAGATCCTGGGCAACGTCATAAAGAACATCAGCGGAATCACCTCCTACGCCGAGCAGTTGCCACAGTGTCCCACCAACTGGGCCATATGCGGATACAACGTCGCCGAGATCTTCAGCCTAATCTTCAACTGGAAGATTACCGTTCCCCTCGCCAGTCCTGCTGCCTCCTGGCTCGACGGCCTGCTACAAGGTCTGCAGACTAGCCCGAACGCTGCCAATGTATGTGTTTCCGATATTAATGGATTCGCTCCCCAGGTGCAGACCATCGTAGCTGAGGTGAAGAGCATCCTAGCTACTGGGAACATTGCAGATGTGTTGACACTGTATGCCAATGCTAAGCAGCTGCTGGCCAGTGTAGAGGGCGTAGCGGCTCCCTGCAACCTTCCCCAGCTCTTGGCTGCTTTGCAGGCTTTGCAAACTCCTCAGGGAGCGACGGCCTTCTTGAGCAACCTGAAGGCCAACTTTGGAGCGATTGCAGCGAACGTGCCTGCGGTGCTAAACTGCAGCTCCAACGTCACTGGCTGCGGAGAAAGCGTTGGCGTGATCGTGAGACTTGCTCTGCAGTGGAGCATTTAGTCTAACCTTAGCATGGCGACGGACCAGCGGGTACAGGACTTCCAGGAGACCTTCAGTGTGACCTTCGAAGCTGAGCTGCAGGCTCTGCGCTCCAAAACCAGCCTCTCCCTTGCCCGTGTCCAACACCCCTTCCGTCTCCTCCTGGTGTGTACTAGACAGAAGCGCACTTTCCAGTGCTCTGCGGAGTGCTTCTCTGTGCAAGAGTTCTCAGTCAAAGAAGCCTATGACTGCCAGGAGAAGTGCGAGCTGCCACTGAAGCGCTTGAAGACACAGCAGGAAAGGCTGTTTGCGATGTGGGACGTATGAAATAGGCAGATTTCGCTAAACAACTGCTTGCACTCCTGCACGAAGCAGAAGCGCAAGTCAGCGCACTTGTCTGGGGAGACCGTGAACTGCTACAACGACTGTCTCCAGCACTCGGAGTCGCTGCTAAATGAGGTGGAGGAGACACTAGTGCATAACTACACCATAGCTTAGAATCCCAACTTGCACTGGAATTAGCCTAATATACTTGGATAGGTTCACAAGAGGGGAAATGCCCTTAAATGTTGATAAGTAGAAATGGTAGTCCACAGTCACACAACTATTTCAGCCTTCCTAGGGAGTTATCGAACTTCGCCTATGCTCAGAGGATATTGCTGCTTCGTCTTCCTAAGTAGTGTGCTATAGAAGTCTTTTCCTTCTAACTCAGATACAGTTATTTTATGTTACTAGCAGTAGAGCATCGAGAAACCTGAATCCGAATCCACACAAAGGATATACTGCAGCCAGTTCAGGACATTACGTCCTAATAGGCTCCCGACCAGTAGATGATTAGGACGACACCAGGTCGTATTAGCAGATATATATGGAACTGGTGACTACAGACTCTGAAGACGAAGTTGAAGTCTCTAGTGACGGCCGCTACCAGCGTGTAAGTCTTATTCAGACCGGCGAAGTGCTGAGAAGGACCGAATTCAAAGTAACATACCGGGCCACTAACCACGAAACTGGGTGTCAGGTGTCATGGCACGAAGTCAACCTGCAGCAACTTTCCTCAGAAGCCTTGGCCAAGGTCAAGGAAGAGCTGGAGCGCATCCGCAGTCTGCAGCACGACAACCTTATCAGCTGGATGGACCTCTGGTACAAGCCGCATACCTGCTCCATGGTCTATATCACTGAACTCATTCCAGAAGGTTCCCTCCGGCAAAGTCTGCAGAAGACTGAAACTCCTCGAGTGAAAGTCCTGCGACAGTGGGTTTCGCATATCCTGGAAGGACTCAGTTACCTGCACTCCCTGTCACCCCCGGTCATCCACGGCTCTCTCACGCTTGATAATTTGTATGTGATTCCGCATAGCGGAGTAGTGAAGATCGGAGGACTGTGGAGAAGCGCAATTGCGCCGCTGTTCGCCAGTCAGCCAGGCCTGCCGGAGCACCCAGAGTGCATGGCGCCCGAGTTGCTGAGAGATGTGAGGAGTCCGCCTGTGGATGTGTACTCAGTTGGGATGTGCTTGTTGGAAATATGCACGAAGGAGCCTCCTTACCAGGAGTGTCTGACTCCAGCAGCAGTGGTTCACAGGGTGTTAGGTGGGAAAAAGCCGCTGTCTTGGAGCAGAATCGCAGATCTCGACGTCGCTGACTTCATAGAGCAGTGTCTCAAGCCGCTATCGGACCGCTCTACTGCAACTCAGCTCCTGGCCTCGGGCTTCATTTGCAAGCCAATTGAAAGAACGGATTCCTGCCTCCAACTGCGGACCTTATCCAGCACTTCCGATCCTGAGGAGGACAAAGTGCAGGTGCAGGTCCTCATCCCAGCCACTTCCCTCAGTCCCGCTAGGAAGATTTCCTTCCCTTTCGACCTGCAGGCGGACTCCGCCGAGAACGTCGCTGCAGAAATGGTGAAAGAGCTGGACCTCCCGGAAGACATGACTCCGTCACTGAGTCGGGAAATCTCAGAGAGAGTGTATCAATCCTTTTCACTAATGACAGAAACACCAACTGCTTCAAGCAGTATGACCAGCATCAGTACTGAAGACGACGGGGAGAACCGGCATGCAAAGCCAACAGAAGACATCGAGTGCTGGTCCAAGGCCACTGCACGGGCCACTACGGACTTGTGTGACGAGGAAGTGAAGCAGCTGCAGACACTCCTGTCAGAGCGCTTCGGCATAGGACTGCCAGTGAGCGGGGTGTTCAACAAAAAGACGGAGGCTCTGGTACGCAGAGTGCAGGAAGACCTGGGGGAAGAGGTGACAGGCTTGGTGACTGCTGGACTGTGGGGAGTGCTGCTGGGACAGAGAGGCAAAGGCGAGGCCCTGCACAAGTCCTAATGAAGCCTTCTATGCGAAATAAGGCTAGCCTTATTTCGCAATTCGTCGTAGGATTGATGGTTTATTTGGTATTAGGACGGGGAGTATTGGGGAAGTAAATGAATACTGAGGCAAGAAAAGCGGAATTGCCTTGAGTTCACATGCACGGATGCATTCACGAATCCGATTCCAATCGGCAAAGCCGTCTGCCCGCCTCCATCTTCATCTGCCCACTTGAAGTCAATCTCCCCTGCAATCACCAGGACAGGACCTCTGTCCGCCTTCCTCGACACCTGCTAACAGGTATGGAGCAGTTTACATGGCAAAGCCCATCTCTCTTGCACAGTCCTCCACAGTACTACTCCTCTGCATGCAAGTCCAGCCACTCCGTCCTTCCACAGCCTCCAGTCCTTCCAGTCGACCAACACTTCACTATGGTCTCTATTGGTCATCTCCCAATGCCGTCGCATGCAACGGAAGAGAAGACAGTTGGCGACCACCATCTTAGCAGACTGACCGCTGGGACTCGGCGCTCCCCAGGCATGCTCAGGTCCTACCTAGTGCTTGAAGACACTAATCCGAATGCCTGGAGGGAAGGTTGCGCGGGCGTGAACCACGAACTCTTCTGCAGCGGCTTGAGTAAATTCTAGGTCTGCGATTGCGGCCTTGCAGTCGACGGCCTTAGCGCCGTTCTCGACAGAGTAGACAATGGCATTTTCCAGACAGCTGGCTCTCACTGCTTGGTGCTTCAGCACTGCAGTCCTGCAGAGATCATGTGCTGCAGGTAAACTCTCGCAGTAAACACGAATCATAGTGTCAGGCCGGACGCGCTGCGATATAAATGGGGGCGGGACAGTGGGCTGCGAGGGCTTCGGAGCTGATGGATCATTTGGCAGAGCAGAAAAGGAGTGGGTGGAGATGCAGCGGCGGACCCCTCCGTCACAGGGCTGGTCTACTGAAATAACCAGGGGCGAGCGAGGCTGTCGGTGCACACTGGGCTCCAGATGTTGGTTCTTGAACGCCAGTTGCTTGGTGATCATGTTAAAATGCAGTCTCGCCTTGCACAGTTTGTCGCTACAGCGGTAATAAACTACATCCTTGGGCGCGGAATGGCGATGGAAAACGTAGTCTGTGTGAGTCTCACTATCCACTTCAATGGTACGGTCGCTGTCCTGCATAATGGTCAGCCATGGCAACACTAAGCGTTAGAGGACGGTTTGCTGCCTGCCTTACTGCCTGCCTTGCTGCCTGAGGTCGTGGGACGGCCTGCGCTCAGCCTTTGCAGCCGCTCATCTAGGAGGAGCTTCGTGTGAGACACAATTCGTTTGCGTTCATTCGCCTCGTCCGTCAAACGCAAATTGAGTGCCTCAATAGCGGCGTTCTTGATCTGCAGTTCTTGCTGCAGTTCACTCAGCTTGGCAATGGCCTTTTCATGCTCAATTTCCGTGGACTCCATAGCTCGCATGAGGAAGTCTCTGCTCTTGGCAGGGAAGAAGCTAGTGCCAGTGCTTGACAGTCCATCCACCCGCTTATTTGCCACTTCCGCATTCACAATATCTCTCTTCAGCAGCGCTAGTTGATCCAGTGCTTCCTTCAGTTCGAAGTCTTTGGCCTGCAGCTGTTCCCGCAAGGCGTACAGCTCCCGCTGCAACTCACTCTTCTCCTTGGCGTGCTTCGAGATCTTTTCCTCCACGAAGGCGTAGTCACTTTCCACCTGTCTGCGGTTGAACTCGCTTTCACTCAGCTCTTGCCGCATTTCTTCCAGTTCTTTCCTCAGACGCTCGGCCTCTAACTTAGCAGTTTCGTTCTCCTTGTCCAGTCTTTCCTTCGCACTCGCGGTAGGCGTGTACTGGTTGGGATCGAAGTACTTGATGGCTGCGTCCACTGTGCCTAGGAACCCAGACCTGACTTCGCTTTCCTTTAGTTTCGGCAGCATTCTATTTATGCACCTTCCATCTCTACAACGTCTGACATCGATAGTCCATGTTTGCTCGAGGTTCGATCCGCTGGGTGTCGAGTGTCTTGCCCAACTTCGCAGGCCATCCTTCGCTGGTGCAAATGGGCATCAGGAACTCGACGGTGTACCGCAACCTCTCGCCTGCGGAATTGTATGAAATCGCTTTGAACGACTCACTTGAACATGCTTTGCCCTACCAACTCGCTAACACTGGCGCTCTGGCCTTCTGTCCGGGGCCTCCTCCACCCAGACCCCCGGGTCATAAGCGCATAGTGAGTGAGCCCTCCTGCGAAAACGACGTGTGGTGGGGCCCAGCCAACATCCCTCTATCCACCCATTCCTACGATATGAACCTCTCCAGAACCCTGGACTTCATGAACATCAACCACCAACTCTTCGTAGTGGACGGCTTCGCTGGTTGGCACCCGGTGCACAAAAGCCCTGTCAGAGTAGTATGCACTGAGGCACATCATGCCCTTTTCGCATCTATTATGCTGCTAAAGCCAAAACCGGAGGAGCTGGATAAGTACTTCAGTAGATCGCCGTATTTGCATGTACTGCAGGCGGGGAGGTACCCTGCGAACTCACTGACTACTGGTGTGGACACCCCCGCCTCTCTCGATATCCACCTGGGAGACCGGACTCTGGTAATTCTGGGCATACAGCAAGTGGACGAAATGAAAAAAGCGCTGTTTTCAGCACTTCATTACCTGCTGCCTAAGAAAGGACTGCTGCCGCTGCATGCTAGCGCTACCATGGGGGACAGTGAAGATGTTACGTTGATGTTTGGCCTCTCGGGAAGTGGCAAAACCGTGCTTTCGCATCGCAACAACACCAGGAAACTCATCAGTGACGATGAAAACTGTTGGGGAAATGATGGGATTTTCAGTTTAGAAGGGGGCTGCTGCGTGGAAGTCACTCGGAACAACCTCAGAGACGTCCCCTCAGTGGCTCTGTTCGGAGGCCTGCTGGAGAACCCCAGTCTGAACTCAGACGGAGGCGTGGACTACGCTGACCACTGCACTGTAACTTACCCCATTTCCTTCTTGAAGAACGCACAAGTGCCCTGCCTAGGCGCTCACCCCAAGAACATCGTGCTGCTGGTGAGAGATACGTACGGAGTGCTGCCGCCTGTGAGCAAACTCAGTCCCACTCAAGCACTGTACCACTTTATCGCAGGCTATAATGGAACAACAGAAGGCGCAAAGGCCAAGGCGGACTTTTCCGCCTGTTTCGGAAAGCCGTTCTTAGTGCAGTCACCTGTGATGTACGCGGACATGCTGGCTGAGCGGATAAACAAGCACCACCCGAAGTGCTGGTTGATCAATTCCGGCTGGGCTGGAGGAGCCTACGGCCAGGGACACCGGATGTCCGTAGACACTACTCTCAGTATCCTGAAAGCCATCCATAGTGGCGGTCTAGAACACACGCCTACTTCCAAACTGGACCTATTTGGACTCGACTTCCCGACTGAAGTCCCAGGCCTGGACCCCAAGATGCAGACTCCTTGGCTCAGTTGGTCCAGCCGAGACGACTACAACAAGAGTCTCAGGACTCTTGCGACGGAGTTCAAGCGAAGCACCCGCAAGTATGAAGACTTGACCACGGAGGAGGTCAAAGCGGCAGGTCCTCAGCTCTAAAACCTCCTTAGGCTAGTCGAGGCCGAAGCCAAGTTGTCTAGAGGTAGTGGGGTAGAAGGAGATATCGCCTGCTTCGAGGTGCTCCTTAGTGGCTTTCTCTATGCCAGTGCAGTCCTTGCTGTCAGTGCCTCGCAGGTAGATGAGGAAGTAGAGGTAGGCGAAGGGGTTGTGAGTGAAGAGAGTGTGGGTCTGCCAGCCCTCTCCCTTCAGCTCTATCACACTACGAGACTTCCCACAGATAAAGCACACATTGTTCATGTCAAACACTCTCTCGTTGCGTTCATCCCGCAGCTCTGAGAAGGTGTCCACTATAATACCGAACACAATTGCCATCAGAATAGTGGTAATCAGAATAAAGAAGAGCAGGTCGAAGATGAATCTCAGGTTGAAGTCAGGGAGTAGAGTGGGGCCATAAGCATCCCCGATACCTCCACCAGACCTCATACCTAAATTAACAGTGGAAAGGAAGCAACTCTGCAACGTCTCGCAGTACAGACCTTCGTCATTGTTATAGTAGGAGTAGAGGAAGAAGTACGCCACTACTGTGAAGCCGTAGATAGTGATGAGGGCAAAGAGGAGAGTGAGCACGAGTTGAGACCATCTCTCTGTCACTGACCGGAGAATAGTGACAACTGAGTCATTCAAATTGACGATTTGGAAGAGCAGCACAGGGTAGAGGAAGGGCTGCCATACAGCCACACAGGCCAACACTAAACTTCCCGTCCTCAGTAGTGCCTTTAGCACTTCCTGCCAGTCGTAGGCCCAGGAGGCCTCTGCCTTTTGCAGGGCGAGGTAGGCACTGACAGAGCCAGGACTGTGCAGATTGGGCAGTTGCTCTATTTCTTTGGTCTGTTCTCTCTCCTTTAAAGGTGTTTTGAGAGTATAGGAGTACTCGATATAGTAGGAAATAGTTCCGAGGAAGGAACACATTACCTGCAGTATACTCAAAGTCGTAAGTACCCGCAGCCACTCTGGTTCAATGTTAAATCGAGACTC
>Ga0247837_1004651_pt1 | contig 21770 bp, 16 predicted proteins | sample LaCtaG_2_FD_187115 | JGI IMG/M metagenome (GOLD analysis project Ga0247837, IMG submission 187115) | Freshwater microbial communities from meromictic Lake La Cruz, Castile-La Mancha, Spain - LaCruzMarch2015_14.5m | ecosystem: Environmental > Aquatic > Freshwater > Lake | place: Spain: Castile-La...
TTTGCAACTTGTTCCCACTGCTTGGTCCTTTTTTCATACTTGGCGACTTCTGAGCAGGACACAATGTCTCTAGCACGCTTCAGCTGTTCCAATGCAAGTACACACATTAGCAGTGGGTTGCGGCAGTAGCTCAGAGTGCGACGAGTTAGGAGCGTCTGAAGTGCTCCGACTGCTTCTCCGAACATAGCAGAAGTCAAGTTATGCTTACGCATTCGGCCTAGGAAGTACAGGCCGTACTCTACATCCACAGGGTCACTGCCTATATCTCACCTCAGTACCTCCACAATACTGCTGAACGCGCCTATGAGTAGCGACTGGTCCAGACAGCAGCCATCCCAGTACTCATACTCCACCGCTGCTGAGAAGAGTCGAGTCCTGATAAGAGTCTGGAAGGTCTCTGGAGTGCGGTACGGCTGTTTGGAAATGAGGTGCCTGATGCCTGGGAAGTCCAGTGATGCCAGTTCCTCGGCCAAGCCTTTGCCTTTGTCTCCCAGGTCAAAGGAGGAGGAAGCGTCCACGGAAGTGGCTTTCATCAGGTCAATTATGTAGCTAAGGAGGACTAGAGTGTCTGATTGGAGACTAGTTCTACATAGAGAAGTCGCAAGTCCGTGTGAAATCCGAGTTCTATCAGGGTAAATATAAGCAACAGCTACCATAAATAGACTTTTGGAGAGGATATCCGGTCTGCCTGAGTGGCCCTCTATAGCTAGTAGATTCTGACTCAGCAATTCAAGGAACAGCTTTTCTGTATTAGTCCCCATTCGTCAAAACCTCTCTGATCCTGCCCAGACAGAGTTTCCATACTCAATCTGGTGCCTACTCATAGTACTGGTAGACAGAGCCCTCACTAGGCTGTTGCAGCAGTACCTGTATTCGCAACTCCCACATCCAGTACCTATAGAGAGGGTAATATTAGGACACAAGGCATAAAACAGTTCTCGCCTTGCAGACAAACAGAGATGTTAGGTAATGATCTATTGAGAAAGCAGCTATTATATTCTTTGACTGTATCTCTATTACTTAGTAATTTGTAGTGTTTAAAAACCAGTATTCGTCTTAAACAAGATTAATAGATGTTTTCCCACTCTACCTACCTAGTTATTGAGTCTTCATAGAAACGTTATCCCACACTTCTCCTATAACCACGGAATACGCCCAATCAAACCGCCAATTCCACCGCTCCCAAACTTGAATCTATGCACCTTTCCCAAATTCCACATCCACAAAGAAGCCGTAAAATCAGCATTTCCCCCAATTCGTTAACTTCATAGGCAGATCCACCATGGTGGCCTTATAACAGTTATGCAGGACAGACACGGCCACCTGCCTGGCTACACTGGCTACATCCCCAAGCATCTCAGTGACGACTACGCTGTCCAAACGCAAGGTCCGCGGCCTCAAATTCCCAACTACCAAGGATTCATCAAGGGCATTGCCTCTGAAAACATGTTCGGGGAGACGTATGGAAAAATCACGGAGGCGTCCGCACTTGGGCAATATCACAAGGGAAGAGACCTACCCCCCGACCAGAAGTTCAAAAGCGTGACTCAAAAGACCTACACTCCGCAGCTGCGTGTCCCTGTCATGCCGCTGAAGCCAAAGGTGTACCCGCCCTTGCCTCGCGACCCCATACAAGACGTGCCAGAAACCACGCTCAATCGCTTCTACGGAGTGAGGGACAAGCGCAACCCTGCGGAGGTGGAGGCTGCGACCACTGCTTTTTACGAACATTCAGATATTGACCTCGACGCGAAGCCGCCACAGCAAGAACTGCCTGAAGCCTATGCCTCCTTCTGGGGTCAAGGGCAGGAGCCAGCCGACGTCGCTCTAGGGAAGAAGGCGGAAATCTCCTACGAAGAAGCGCGCAAGCTGGCCTCCAGTCTCTCTTAAAGTCGCGCTTTAGATTGCGAGTTGAGCCTAATGGCTAAGAATCCGCACTGTCATTTTCTTCGCAAGCGCAATTTCCCGGCCAACTGCACACCCACCCCAGAAGAACCCGACCTTTGTGCAGTCCCACTGCCTAGAAAGAGGAAACGCACTGCTAAATCCATATACTCGAAGGCCGATTTGCAGCCCAAAATCGTATTTACCCCTTCCGCCCTTACCACTGATTCACATACAGGTCGAAATCAGGCACTTGTTCGTGCGATTTCTATTGAAAAGTCCCCATTCCCATGTCCTAATATGCAAATTTCCACCCCAAAAGCCTCAGTTTCCCGTATCAGTGTAAAAGACCTTGCGAGTGACTTCCTGCAGGTTTGTTCCTCTCAGTTGCCTAGGACTACTGAGGAAATAGTCGCTGCACTAGCCCAGAAACAGCCCTGGGGGAACTGCGGAATTCCCAACTTAACGCGACAAGTGAGAAATCTCACGAATGTGTTCCTTGCAGTGGGGGTGATTGGGGAAAGAGGGGAGGGCTTGTGTCTGCAAAAGTCGGGAAATAGCCTATTAACTGCGAAAATAGCACAGAAAAGGGTGGCTGTGACCCACCTTTGTGCGCAATTTATGGCCATTCAGCAGCTAATCCGTCGTAATTTCACGACTCCGGCTTGCGCCCGAGAGTCAATTCCGCTGCCGTTACTAGTTTTGGCGACTGAGGACTGCGCAGGTAATAATATCTGCATATCAGGCGACCCTGCAGGCCGCCAATTAAGCGTAAAATCGCTGTTTCCCTTCAAGCTACTCAGTGAAGGAGACGTCCTACTGCGCCTTGCCCTGCCCCCCTGCAGTCCTACTCTAACCGCCCAACTCCTCCCTCACCCCGACCTGCAGCTGTACCTGTCCACTAGCTAATCTCTACTATCTACAGAGCCTATGGCAGGCTTTCCCAGGCCATTATATACTCTTTGCTGTTGGTATATGATGAAGCATGCGTCACCCCCGGCCTACTCACTGCAGCGGGTCCAGTCCTGCCTCAAAGTGCTGAATGCGGACGAAGGCTCGCTGCTCTGCACGATTCCTGTGCAGCGCTTGCAGGACTGCTGTCTGGTCGCAGATCGCTTCCTTCTCTACTCTGAAGTCCAGTCCTCGGTTCTAAGGCTGCGGAAGCTGCCGGGCGGCAACTTGGTCCAGACACTCAAATTACTGAGTCCAGTGCTTCGGCTGCAAGCGGCGGGACAGTTCTTTTTGGCAGTGATGGAGGAGTGTACGGCTGTGCTGCAGGTCGAGAAGAAGCTGGAAGTTCTGAGGGTGGAAAAGCACTGCAGTAACCCCAGTGGAGCGGGCGCCCTTAGAACCGTGGACAACTCCCTATTGGTCTGTCACTTGGACAGTCGGCCTGGGAGCGTGACTGTCCAGTGGCTGGGAACCAAGCCTAGAAAGATGACGCTTGCAGCTCACAAAAACCCGCTTTCCGCTATCGGCATCAGTGCCTCAGGCGAACGCATTGCTACCGCCTCTACCAAAGGCACGCTTTTGCGTGTTTTCGACAGTGCGTCCGGGAAGCTAATCCGAGAAGTGCGGATGTCGTTTTCCTGCCAGCAGATAACCTCCTTGGAGTTCAGTCCTGACGACCAGTTGATCGGCGTAGGGACGAGTGATGGGCAAGTGGCCCTGCAGGAAGTGGAGGAACGGCAGGGCATACTAGGCATGGTGCCCAGCTTCTTATTGCCGGTACGAAGAGGTGAGCAGCGCTGTGCTAACGAGAGCGAGTCCCCGCATCCACTGAGAGCCTCGTGGCTTGAAATCGAATAGAGCTAGTTTGCCCCATATATGTGCCACAGTAGGTACCAAACACTGTATTTGGTCTATCGAAATTTGCCTTTCCCCCTCTTTTTCGCTTTAAACCGTCCATACATACCTGAATTCCCTTGAGTCTATATTAATATGTGAGATACTGAGCTTCATTCTGCTCAACCATAAGCCTGGCCAGCCGCTTCTCCGGCCCCTTCCACTCAAGTTTCTGAGGCGGCTGCAACTCCATCGCTCCTATTTGCTCCACCAACTTAGCTGTCTCCACTTCCTCTATTGCCCGCATTCGTGCATTTTCCAACTGCTCTGCAGCTAAAATTGCTGCTGCCTGTCGCTCCAACTCCACCTTTCTCTCCATCATTCTTTGCTCCAGTGCTTGGAAAGCAGGCGCATTCGACTCACAGATTTGGGCGAATTGGGCGCCGGGGTCGAGTTGTAGGATATTGAGTGCTTGCGGCTGGAGAGCACTGCGGGTGGAAATGAACAGTTCCGACTCTAAACGTGCAGTTCTGACTGCAGTCTGCAGCTCAAATTGTCCGACTTTCTGCTTGAACGCCAACATCACACCCGCGAAATCCGCATTGGAAAGGGCTGTCACAGACGGAGCCTCCGGAATAGACCTGAGACTGAAGGGCTGCAAAGGCACGTGGTGGGGCCAGGTGGTGGCTTGGTGCACGAGTCCCACGACTTCGTGCACAGTGTTGTTCATTCTTTCCTGGATGTCACAGTTGTCGAGGACGCCGCTGGAGACTAGTTGCATCAGGTCGAAGGCTCGCTTGTGGTAGGAAGTCGTCTCCGCAGCGTCTGAGAGCAACACCTTCGCTGCCTCTTCGAAAGTCTCCTGCGACATCACCCGCTTCAGGAAGCCAGGCGCTTTGCGCCGTATTTCCGGGTCATTGAGCATATCAGTCAGCAAGGTCCTTAGCAGCCGGTAGACCTCTGCCTCCACTACAGGGTCATTGAGTGTTTGCACAGTGCTTTCCACTAGGAGGGAAGTCAGATAGCGGTCGAAGGCGAAGGCGATGAGCCAGGCGGACCCGAAGACGGTGCAAGTGCCGGCCGCTAGACGGGCCAAAGGACCTGCCATCCTCTGTTTATGGAGTGTGACGTAATGGAAGTTGGAGGAACATGGAGGAAACAGCGGATATTAGGCTGTGAAATTGAGAAAACTGTGGAAAGTGCATGATAAAATGCAGAAAAAACGAACAAAAGACAGATAAATGAGGTAATTTATGCATGTTTTAAGTATAAATTGGCATTACACAGCCTCCAACCGTCCTACAAATCTATCCAGTCTCATACTCCCTTACTCTACCCTACTACTGTCCACCCGGGCCTCCCAAAGCACGCTCCAGCAGGGCTTCAATCCTATCCAGCTGCTTCCTCATCCCCAGTACATTCTCCTCCACATCATTAACTCCCTTCTCCACAATATCGTTATGCGAGTCATTGCCATACAGCGCCCTTTGCTTGTTGCGTGCACTTTGGAACTCACTGATAAAGCGGTTGAATTTGCCTCTTTGGAGCTCGATGGCTATGGTGGGTGCTCCTTTCTTTAGTAAGGTGCGGAAGTGAAGGGCGGAGGTTAGGACGTTGGCAGCGCAGATGCGGAGGTCCTTTTTGAAGGAGAGGCGGTCGAGGATCAGGAGGGCCTTTTCTTCGCTGGAATCCAGGTTGAGTAGGGTCGTGACCGTGATAATAATCATCGACACACACAGCACTCCCCAAAAGCACACCGCAATGCCCGAAATCCTCCCCAGCAGCGTAACCGGATAGTAGTCCCCATACCCTACAGTCGTCATAGTAACCAGCACATTCCACATTGCATTCGCATACACTCCATAGTCCATATTCGTATAAGGAACCATCGGCCTTTCGAAGACTCTCAGCAAGTAGGCGCCTACGAGCATGCCTGCAAGCAGCATCACCGCCAAGCCGTGATACGGCTTTTCCTTGAGGAGACATTTGACAGCGAACCAGGACCCGGGGTAGACTCCGTTCATACGACAAACTCGCTGGGCTCTGCCACTGCGGTACAGACTGAGCACTGAAATCACTCTAATGACGTGGTAAAGCCGGGTGACGGTGAACACACTGAGCCAGGAGTTGTAGGTGTAGAGCACTGTGGCGTCCTTCACGCCGTTGTAGTACGAGAACTGCGCTCTGTCCAGCCAGTGGATTGGATGCGGCAGGTTGATAGCGATTTCCAGCAGTAGCCACTTCATCTTCTGAGTGGAAAGCAGGTCGTCCTGGTACGAGTAGAACCCTTTCGCCTGCATCCACCTGAGTTCCTGCTTCGTCCTCCACCATATCGCCAACAGCAATAGGAAGGTACTCGCAGTCCCTGCAATCGTCACAGCCGCTACTGTCTGCTTCCGCTCTTCATATATGGAATGCACGTATTCCAGGTCGTAGGTAATTGCTCCACACCCGAAGCCGAGGAAGGCGAGCAGACAGCAGGAAATTTCTGCTTGTTTTAGGCGTTCGAACTGGAAGGCGGATTTTTCTAGGTCTTCGACTTGGCCTTCGATCAGGTGATTGCTTTTGGGAGCAAGGTGGTCCACTGCGTTTTGAACTAGACGTAGCTTTTCGTCCTTCAAATCGATGACTTCGATTTCTTGAGTTTGGCCTGGGAGTGTGGGGTTGTCTCTCTGTTGCGAGTCCATTATTACTGCCGTTACGTCTCCCCACTGCCCCTAAGTCCATGCCTGCGAGAGTCCTTGGCTAGACGGGACCAGCGAGACTTCTTCTTGTCCGCCTGCGCCATCAGGCCCAGCACTTCCTCTCGAGAGAAAAGCACTGGAAAGCGCGGCTTCTGAGGCAATCGAAGGACTGATATTTGGTCTTCAAACAGCGTTTCTAGTCGTCTTTGGGCGTAAAGCGCAGCCATTCGCTCGCAATCCACCTTCCACTGACTCACCAAATGGACATATTCCTTCATTTTGCACCGCAATAGGTCTGATATTAGCAGCATTTTTACTGCCAAAGGCGGAATTTCCGCAGGTTTGGAGGGTCTAGAAACCCGCTCCACCCTGTTCCAGGAAAGCAGGTGCAGGGTCTTTTGAGCCCTGCGCCGCTGCAGCCAGCGCCTGATGAGACGCTGGATGTTGACTACTCTGGACTTCCACGTCACTATTAGCTTGTAGATGACATCCTGACACAAGCTGTCCTCAATAAACTGTGTGACCCTGTCCCTGCGAATCTGCAGCCACTTCGCCTTCCAGCGGCGCACAAAGGGAACCAGGCGCTGCAGTTCCTTAAAGGCCAGGGCTGTGCGGCGCCTTTTCACCTTCATAGCGATTTTCCCCACCGAAATCGCCATCACCAGGAGAAACTTGAGTATCGCTTGAGACCGAATATGCAGTTTCTATATAGAAGCCACCTTCCTTCTGACCTGCTTAACGCTCCAAAGCCTCACAGAAGTGATATAGGCGAAAATACCGATCCAGCGCTTTTTGCCCTGCATGATTTCCTGCGTCCTCTGCCTCCACTCGTATTTGCGCACCCTGGCTTGCAGCTCTTCGAGCTGGCGGTGCTGCTTTTGTTGGTACAGTTCCTGCTTGGCCTGGCGGATTTCGCAGGCGTGCAGGTCTTCACGCACTGCCTTGGCCTTCAAAGACTGCTGGGCGACTGCGGGCTTGTACTTCTCAAGAGAGCCAGTACGCTGCAGGATTTTGGAGAGGCTGAGAGTGCTGTGGCAAAGAAAGCCTGTGTCTAGGCCGGGCCAGCGCGGGATGGAGACTTTCGGGTCCGGAGTCTCAGCGTGTTTCCGAGTAGCGCGGGCAGCGCGCCACATCGGGCGATGGAGGTTCCTGGGCAGCTTACTAAACGAACCCAACAATCTGTCTGCTTTCATAGCTGTGGGAGTCAAAGAGCGAGGACGAGCCGGACCCGGCAGCAAGGTGTCTTGGGCCTGTCTCAGCAGCCAGTCTTCTTCTTCATACAGGTTCGGAGCTACGATAAATCCAGTTTTCGGCTTGATTACGCTAGTAAATTCAGGTAAAGTCGCTTCATGTAGACTTTGCTCTAAAGTGCTGAGACTGCCGAGGAGTTGGGAAAGCGCCTGGGAGCGCACTTCGATGCTTCCCCGGCTTTGAGTCAGAGCAGTCTTCACAGACATTAGCTAGTTAGGGGAGTAATAAAGGGAAAGCAGTGGGCCGCCCAGCCAACTCGGGCCTGAAAGCACTTCCGGGAAGTGCAGTGGTGTCGCTGAGAGCTGCCAAAGGGTAGTGTCTGGGCCGAGGAGTGGGGAGAGACGAGAGCGGGGACGGCCGTTGTAGAGTGCACTGCCCTGGATTTTCATCTTGAAGGTGTAGGGCTGTCCCTGGGAAAGGGGGAGTGGAGGGGATATGGGCACTTTTTGGTCCTTGGCGTTAGGGTGAAAGGAGAGTCCCACATTGTTGCAGCTATATAGCAATTCCTTGTCTCTATACACCCGAATATAAAGGACCACTGTAGGCCGCTGGGAGTCCACAGGCCTGCCAATCCCCACCCCTGAAAGCACTACATCTCTCGAAACTGTCAGAGTCACTGCTTCAATCACTCTCGGATTCACTGACAGTTGCCAGGCGTAAGCAGGCAAATCCGCTCGAGTGGGGAGCATTTCCCTGAAGCGACAAACTGTCAGTTCGTTGTTCGGTTCTAAGGCCGGTTTCGACCCGTTGCGTCGCTTTTGGAGCTCTGCAAGTTTGGCCTGGTTGTCCCACTGTGCGGTTTTTGGCTCATTGCCGAGTGCCTGTTGCAGCAAATTGCTAATATCGGTAGTTTCCAAGGCGAAGTCCTGGGGACAGTTATGCCTTTTCCTGCATTCTTCACAGAGTGTGAGGCACTGCTCCTGGCAGTACAGCACTGCCAGGGCCTGTTTATGCTCAGAACAGGGCAATTCCACGGCCTGCAGCGCTTCCAATAGGTCGTAATTGTCAGCCAAAGCGTCCACTGAGGCCACTTGGTGCACTTTTCGGTCGATTGGACACTCAATTTGGTCGTTGCCTCTGGCGATTAGGCAGTTTAGACACTGTTTGCACAGGGAGTGGCCACAGGGAAGCAGCTTTGGCCTGCTTGTCGCTGAGTTATACGGCTGGAAACAGACTTTACACTCCAGTCGTCTCAGAATTCCCCCATAGTCCATTAATGCAAGGCGCAAATCTCAACTCTCAGCTGGAAGATGATGATAGTGCGGCTCTGTTCCGCATACAGAGGACTCCGGAGCAGATGGTTGAGACGGAGGCCGCAGGGAAGGACGACTTTATGGCCAAGTTCAGGACGAATGGACGCTACTTCGAGGACCCGAGTCCAGTACTCAAGTGCTTCAACTGCGGGGAGTTCGGCCATATGGCGAATTCGTGCAGTAATCCCTGCACTAAGGTGCGCTGTGTGTACTGCGGCGGAGTAGGCCACACTGCTTACAGCTGTGAAGACGTGGTTTGCCATTCCTGCAGAGGAGTATGCACTCTGTAGGTCGGTCACAAGATCAACAACTGCCCATATCGCCGCACAAGGATGGACCGCTGCTACATGTGTGAGCGGCCCGGACACAAGGCCAAGGACTGCCTGGCAAGGAGCGACCCAATCAAGCAGGTCGACCGACTTCGCTGTTTGAACTGCGGAGCCAGGAGCCACTGCAACTGCTACGTGCTCCAGGCCTTCTCCAGGTCTGTCTACTGCTGTCGCTGCGGGGAAAAGGGGCATGAGGGGACAGAATGTAGGAGGTAGACATTTTAATGCTGAGGAAACCGCACAGGCAGAGGGATTGGAGCAGTAGGGCTGAATTTCAGAAATATCCTACAATCTTAGACTTTAGTATAGTCCTTCCATGCGAAAAAAACCGCTCTTTGGAGTCTTTGTGCACTAAACCGGTCTCTGTGCAAGCGAATCGCAAACTCTCGATGGTGTCTTATCTGCGTCTTGGTAGGCAAGGCAGGTTTCGGCTTCTGGTCATATATCAGCGACAACTGGCCTGAAAAGTTGTACAAAAGGTCCTGCAACCGACCTGCGAAAGTGACTTGGGGCAAGTCTTCCTGTGAGTGCTCCGATACCAAAGTAACCACAGGAGACTGTCTTCTGACGTCTTCAGAAAGCACTCGACTGTGGAAGAGTCGTTTGGACTGGGGAGTGGGCTTGGTGCTTTTGGGGTGGGCAGAGTTGCGCTGGGAGGGCAGAATTGAAGAGTGGAGGGTGAGTGGACTTTGCTTCCGCAAGGCTTGCGGCAGTGCCTTGGAAGTGGACTGTCTCAGCAGGCGGGAAAGCAACACTGTGCTCACTTTCTTGCTTCTCGCTTGAATTTGTCTGGCTAGGGTGAAGCTAGGGACGTCTGATACCAATAGCGACGCTGTTGATTCGCTGTTCCGTCCCTTCGCCTTCATAGCGGGAATATTACAAAAGAGACCTGAAAGCGTAACTGTGGGGACTTCGGGAATTACAGTCCGACTTTACTGTCCACTTTGGCACTTGGCTGTTCACGTCTCTGACAGGTCATGGGACGATTGCTGGACTAGTCGCACTGCTAGTGCCAATTTTAGTCCTATAAGGCCACTGCTGTGCCTCTGTGTGGGCTATTCTTAGCACTGGCAAGTCCAAAAGTATGCGCAAATCAGCCTGGCAACTCGAAGGAAACTAACTTTCCCAAGAGAAATCTGCCTGCAACTGCCATCTCAACACTTCACCACAGGCTGATCGTCTGCCCAAGTCACACCCCCTTTACGAGAATCACCACACCGAGTCAGTATCTTCCGCTTCACCTCCCAACTGCCAATTCCAACGAACAGAACGGTTTCAGCCTAGGTAATATGGGCGTGTGCGGGTCGAAGAAGGAGGTGTCTGACGTGGCCCCTACCAACCCCAACTCTAGCTCCCCCACCAAAGTGATAGTGGCGAACTCCCCAGCCAGAGACCCTGCCCGCCCCCTCAACCTCAAGTCTGATGAAGCCATTGGACAGTACATCCTCTTGGAAAGTACCTTTCACTCAGATGTGCAGGACTACTACGTGCTCAAAGCCACCATTGGCCACGGCCAGTTCGGCCAGGTGCGCCTTGCACTGCACAAACTGGGCAACAAACGACGCAAGTTCGCAATCAAAATCGTGCCGAAGGAGAAGCTAAAAGCCAACTTCCAAGTGGTAAAGCGAGAAATGCAGTCCCTCAAGATGCTCGACCACCCCAACATCGTCAAAGTCTACGAACTCTTCGAAGACCCCAAGAACCTCAGCATCGTTATGGACTACTTTTCCGGCGGAGAACTGTTTGATAGGATGGAAAAGAAGGGACACTACCAGGAGCCTGCAGCTGCAATACTGATGTACAGTCTTTTCCACTCCATCAGCCATATGCACCGCAAAGGTATCGCTCACAGAGACTTAAAGCCGGAGAATTTCCTCTTCGAATCTAAGCGGGAAGAGTCGGAAGTGAAGGTGATTGACTTCGGCTTGGCCAACAGGTATGACTTGCTCAATAATGAGATGCACACGATGGTGGGCACTCCGTACTATGTGGCTCCGGAGGTGTTGAGGCAGAACTATGGGAAGGAGTGCGATTTGTGGAGTTTGGGGGTCATTATGTATGCGGTTTTGGCTGGGTTTCCGCCCTTTAATGGGGATTCTGACCAAGAAATCAAGCGAAAAATACTGAAAGGCGACTACCACTTTAATCATGCGGAAATGGCAAATGTGTCCACAGAGGCCAAATCTCTCATTAAAAGCCTGCTTGCCCTGGAGGCCTCGAAGAGACCGCCTGCTGCAGAAGTCCTCAACCACCCTTGGTTCGCCTCAGTCCTGCCGCAAGTGGCCAAGCCGCTGGATGTCACAGTTGCACGCAGAATCAAGACTTTCCGCTCTGGAGGGAAGTTACGCAGAGAAGCTCTCAAAATAATATGCCAATTTCTGCCCAATGAAGACATCCGCCCGCTAATTTCCTACTTCCGCGGGCTGGACAAAGGCCACATCGGCTTCATTGTCCCAGAAGACCTGGAAACAGCAGTAACAGCCGCAGATCACGAGGGCAGTTTCGACCTTAGACAGACTTTGCAGGGCCTGGATCTATTCGAAGGCCTCATTACCTACTCAGACTACCTCATAATGACTATCAGTCCAGAGACTTATCTCAATGAAGAAGTGCTGCAAGCGGCTTTTAACCACTTTGACGCAAAGGAAAAAGGCTTCATTACACTTGAAGATGCACGGAAAGTGTTCACTAATAGTGGGAAAGTGGTCATGGATGACGAAACTCACAGGCTAATGGCGGAGTACGACCTCAACAATGATGGGAAACTGGACTTGGAGGAGTTCAGCAAGATGATGAATCCGCTGAGAGCGTCACAGGGTAGGAGACCAACCTAAGTAACTTACTCAGCGACGGGTCTTGGGAATAGCTTTGGGAGCGTAGGTCGCCTTGGGGGAGTTGGGCTTGACGCCTGCCTTCTTGGAGATGGGCTCTGACTTCCTAGGAGCAGTACTAATAGCCCGGGATTTCTCCACTGGCTTCGGCGAGGGTCGTACTGGCGACTTGACTCGGTTCATAGTGGGAACTGAGGGAATAGGAACAGGGGTAGGGACAGAAAGAGAGTTTGGCCTGGCAGCAGGCTTGATAGCAGACTCTTGAGGATCAATGGGTGGGGGCAGAAGGAAGGCCATGGGGAGGGGAGGGGAAGCGCTAGGGAAGGGATTTGGGTCGCTTTGGACTGTAGGGAATGGACTCGACTGGATGGCGGGTGGATTGGAGGCGTCAGTAAAAGGGTTGGGAGTGATAGGGACTGTTTGGAACTTGGGCACCTCAATGGGCACTTCCGAAGGTCGACTGCTTTCTGTGGCAGTTTCCGAAAGTCTCAGTTCTTCTGCATTCGCCTCCATCGGCTCTGCCGCCTCAATCACTCGTTCCAACTCCTCCCCTTCCATTACCCCCTCTACCTTCTCCCTTTCCACTTCACGCTCTATAACTACTGCTTCCCTCTCTTCTCTGTCTTCCTTTTCCTCCTCCATCACATTTTCTATTGCAACGATTTCCTTCGCTGTGGGAATACTCAGTGACATCTCCGGCCTCCTCCTCCAGTCCTGCTCAGGCGACCCAGAACTCGACTCACTGGACTCACTGCTTTCCTCAGGCGCAGAGATCATGATTTTGGGCAAAGCGCGGTAAGGTCGTAGAGTGGAAATTGGCTCAGGGAAGCTTTGAGTAGACTCGAGTTCATTGGGAGGAGTGACGTGTTCGGACTGAGGCAAAGAAGGCGCCTTACCAGCTAGTCGGGCTAGAACTTGGGAGAAGCCGTCTTTATGTCCGCCGATCTGAGGAAGCATCATAGAGTGGCGTCGGGGCAAGGGGGAGGCTTCTGGAGGCGGTGCTATGGAGCGCCTCGGGGCCTGCAGCTTCGCATTCTCTGCGAATTCCTCTTTATCTGTCTAGATCTCACAAAAGGCGCTTTTCTTCATCAGCCCCAACGGATTCTGCAGAATTGTTTTCAGAAGGGACCGCTGGTCTACTCCGCTTTCTGGGTCGGGAGCATTGCTGAGTGCCTTTTGGTACAGTTCTTCCGCCCTTTCCTGCTCCAAATTCGCCTCAAGGCGACGTAAATTCTCTATCACTTGTTCCTTCGTGAAGAAAGCGTCTTGCCCGATTTTACTCTTTATGTATACTCCGTCTCTTCGCTGTCTGGCGTGGTACACCTCTATAAGACAGATGAGGAACTGTTGACGAGTGACGATATACAGGTCACTTTTGCAGTGCTCCAGGTACAGTTTATAGCTAATTTTGCTGGAAAACATGGCTTTGTTCAGTTCCTTATGTCCATCGCTCATATATTTGAACAAAGTCGAGAGGTCTTCAGTGGACACCCACAGTTCCAGTTCCCTCCGCGACTTTGTGATAAAGTCGTGTTGGTCCATATAGCCGAAGCCATGCGGATCTAGCATGGAAAACAGTCCCTCGACATTTAGACCCAATTTCGCCATTTTGTGGCAAAGCTTGAAAATCAGGTAGTCGATCATTTGCACAGCGGAGGGCTGCAGCAGCTTCAGCATCAACTCCCCACTGCGCCTGTCGTTTTCGAAGAGAGAGTAGATGTACCCAATTGTGTCCACTAAGTAGGCGTCTTGTGGGGCGGTAGGGTTCCCTGCACCTTTGCTTTCCGTCTTCCCTGGGTTTCTGCGGTTGTCCCGCGACTCTTTGTCCTTTTGGTACTTCTCCATGAATGGGACGAACTCTACTCTGATCCTTGTGAGGAACACGCCCAATTGGTATGTCACAGGGTCTGGGTGCAGGACTTGGATGAGTCTGCAGAGCAGCAAGTGGTTGGGGTCTTGGTCACTGTACATGCTTTCCAGGGCCGGCATGAGCTGACTCAGGTTCTTCAGAGCCAATTTCTTCAGCCCAAATATACGGTTGAGGTGGTCCAGCATGTAGTCTGGCAGCGGCTTCAGCGGCTTCTGGTTCTTCAGGTCGCGGATGTCCGCATCATACTTCCGATCCATCATTTCTTCGAAGAACTTCACCACTTGCGGGACGGAAAGCGGCTTTTCCGGCTTCCCCGCCTTCTGATAAGTCTCTAAAACCACATTGTTTTCCAGCAATTGCCTCTTTTCCTCCAGCAAAATCTCCTCAATGTGCTGCAATTCCCCGTCGTCCTCCTCTTCGGACTCCTCAAGCACTGGCGCAGGCTCCACCACCACTGGATTGGGAGAACTATTCATACGCCACTTGAACATAAAAGACCGCTTTACTTGGTTTAGCTTCTTCATGAAATTCGTGAATAGCCGCTTTTGCGATTTTTCCCTGTTTGCGCGGAAATTGGAATCAGTCAGAAATCGCATCTGAGTGTGGAGTTGGACAATTTGTCCCTCTCTAGAAGCGATTTCCGCCGTCGAATTCGCAATTTGTTCCGTTAATTCGAAAATCGACGCGTCTTTCGCTCTCAACTGCACCCCCGCAGCTACACAGTCGGCAGTGGCTGTTTCCAGCTGCTTTTTAACTGCAGAGCGGACAGCCTCCAGGTCCAGCCAGGCAGTGGAGAGCCGGGAAAGGCCTTGGGTGAGAGAGTGCAGGGAGAGTTCGGTGGCTTGTTGGGCGGTGTTGAGGGTGGATTGGAGTTGGGCTAGGGAGTGTGAGTAGAGTTCCAGGCCGGTTTCACTTGGAAAAGCGGGGGTTGGAGGGAAGCCCGGCAAGTCGAAGGCGGGGAGGAGGTTGAGACTGAAGGATACCAGGCCTTCGATTGATTGGGAGACTCGATGCTTGCCGAGTACCAGTACACTGCCGAATACCTCTCCGAATTTACCTGCAATTGCCACTATTTCCGCAGCCCGTTCTCTTTCCCTCTCATCCATTTCCCGCTCCTTCGCACAGGTCAAATTGACCTTCAACTGCGCCAATTCGGAGTCCCGGAGGGCCACCAGAGTCCAGACCTCCTCCAACATAGTGCCAATTTGAGTCTGGAACTGGTCTCTTTGCTCTTTTATTTGCCTCTCATAGTCTTCTGTCAGATTTTTACTATATTCCTCATGGTCGACTTGCATTTTGCCTATGATTTGGGAGTAAACAGCCTGCATGGAGCTGTATACACTGGATAGCTCCTGCTCAGCGGCTTCCTTTAGGCTACGTTGCCAGTTCCGCAGTAGCACTACCGTATCCAGCAGCTCTCCCTTGTGCATTTCTTTCAATTCCTGCACTTCCAAGTCTCTACGAGCGGTCTCAATTCGGCTGTTTTCCTCTAAAGTCGCAATAATGGCCGCTGTTTCAGCGCTTTGTTTGAGTAATTCCTGGCGAATATCCTCGTAGCACATAGATCGCACACTTGCGGCTTCGGAAAGACGCTCGTGCAACTCAAATGCGTGTGCAGCCTGCAAGTTCGCTACTCTGTCCTCATAGAACTGCACCGTTTTCATACACTTCTCGACTATTTTGGTCTGCGTTTCTACTTGTTTTTCCCTAAAAGAGTCCATCATAGTCTCGAACTCCGCCCTCAACTCTTCGTTTTTGGCCTTGAGAGAAGCTTTCATATAGGCCTTTTCAGTGGTGTAGTTGGTGTCCATGCGCTCCTCGGTATCATATCTGATTTTCAATTCCTGCTCATGCGCTGCCCTCAGTTGGGCGATTTCTGCAGTGAAATGCGCCTTTTGGGTGTCTAGAGAGAGTAGGAAATTCGTGCGCATTTTCGAAGTTTCGTCGTTTTGGGCTTGGAAATCGGAGGTGTGTTTGAGGCTTATTGCCTTCATGTCGGATTCGTAGCGGGCTAGTAAGCGCTGTCTCTCGGCTTCCTTGTCCTCCAGCTTTTTCTGCATGTTTTCCTGTCTAATGCCCTCAATCACCCCATTAATTCGTCTGTACTCATTGATAAAGTCTCCATACTTCATCTTGAACAGCTCCCTGACATCAGCCTTAAGTTGGTCCATAGTCACTGACTTCTTCCCCACCACAGTCTCCACACTCTGCACAGCCTGCGCTATGGCCTCCTTCATACCTCTGAAACTGTCATCCAGTACAAAATGGACCCCTACCACCTTCGTCCAAATCTCGTTGTAGAGCTTGAAGCGACTTGCGAAGTACTCGCAGTATTGCTGCAGTGTGCTTTCTGTGCGTCGAATTGAGGCGGACACTTCCAGCATTTTCCTAACGTCTTGTTCGCTTTCGGGGTGAACTCGGGCTAGGGCTGCGAGTAACTCGTCGCCGTCTCTTAGGTCCATTTCGATCCAGTTGGCGATCAGTTCGTCTGGGCCTTTGGAGTCGTCAAAGATACAAGGGTGCTCGAAGTTGACCAAACGGTCGATTCTTTCCTTCAGAAACTCATTTTCCTCAGTAAGTTGAGTTACTTGTCTATGAAGTTGTTCCACTTCTCCTTCCATAGCATCTCTATCTTCCGCCGCTTCCTCAGTTTCTTGTCTCATTTTCGTGACTTCCTGCATCATCCGCTGATACTCAGATGCAGCTTGCGCACTGACTCCGCAGCCCATTTTATTACTACTTCACCTGGACTCAGGCAGTAGCCGGCTAGAAGATAGCGCAGCAGCTGGACCTGGGCTGAGCTTCGACTTCGAGCCGCTCCACCAACCTGACCGCAAATAACGGAAGTCCAGCTTTGCCGTCTGCGAATGACACTGCCTTCGTCCGGTCTTCTCTGGTTCTAGCGCGATACAGCGGGGAAAAGTCGCTCGGTTGCTTAAGAATAGGTCTGGTACGGGTCTTATGCAGTACAGGGAACATCGCTGACGTAGAGCCATCCTCCACACTCATATTAGGACGCTTAGACTAAGTTAGTCGGAGTAGCTGCAGACCTGGGTCACACTGCGGTCCTTCAGATTGAGCCGCCAACACACGCTTTTGACCAGCAAGTACACATCAAACGAGGCTTGCGGGAAAACCCCCGTTACCTTGTTGAAGTTCTGGTTGCTGCGGAACAACTGAGTGATCAGGTTGGAGCCGTCCAGATGCAGCTTGAGGACTTGAGTGCCTTTGAGCACTACGAGGCCGCCTTCGTAGGGGAAGGTGTAGGTCATGTCAGTGATGCTGCCTGGGGCGATGAGGGCGAGTGCGGTGATCAGGGACTTGCGAGGCTCGATCATTTCAATGCGGGGGGAGTCTGTGCCAGAGATGTAGAACCGGTCCTGCCACTGAGTCGCCCAAACCCGCTTTCTGGCTTCCAGCAGTTCGGGAAGAGGGGTCCAAGTACGAGTTTCAGTATCCAGTGCCTCGCATTGACGCAGGGCGCCACACATCTCTCGTCCTAAGTGTGTTTTCCCAACTCCAGTGCCTCCGAACACAAACACCTTCTGATCCATATACCCAATTCCATGGTGCTTCCTTGTCGCTAGCATGCTCGGCAGCTGGGCTGCATTCTTGGACACAGGGTTTATCACGAAGCAGTCCGAACTGGTCCCTTCCGTGGTTTCCCCCCCACATACAACCAACATTCCACTCGGCAATAAGTGCATTTGAGCGCCTTTGTGGAACTCTGGGATGTGGCCAATAGGCCGCGCCTTCACCTCACTGCGCTCAATATTGAACTCCAGCATGCGCTTCGACTCCGGCACAAAGCCGAATAGCCGCTTCACTGACACTGTCGCAGCCTTCCTCACAGGAGCGAACACAGCGTAGTTTTCTTTAATTGTGAACACGGCTTCGAGGGCCTTCATGAGCATTTCTACGCGCATTTCGGAGGAAAAGAGAGTGAGTTCGCTTTGGACTTCCACTAGTAGAGACCGGTCGCTGGCCTTCACTATTTCTTCGAGTCGGGTTTCCTCGATGAACTCTTTTTCGTACCGCTTTTCTTCTAGTTGCTTCCGCACTCTTTCTACGTTGGCTTTGATCCGGTTCTGGACCTCCAAGAGCCGGCACAGATGTCTGTTTTTCCACTCCTCAACCTTGCTCGAAACCTCAGCAGCGATGTGCTCCACTTCCTTCGTGCATTGGTCGACCTGCGCTATGTCCTTGCTGATGCTTTCGTATATCTTTTCCACGATGTATTGGCGGTCGTAGTACTGCGGCAGGTCTTGGAAGCTCTGCAGGAAGTGCTTGGACGTCAAAGGCTCCAGCGAGTGTCTCCACAGGCCAGTCGGGTTGCTAGTGTGCACCTGCGCACACCCATTGCAGTACGTCACCCAGGGAGTCTCGCAGGTGCAGATAAACTCCCCATCCGCCTTCTGGCAAATCTGACACCTCTCCTTCACCTTTTCCTGCTTGACTTCCTCTTGCCCCCAAAAGAACGACTCCACCCTTGAGCCAGTCTTTGCCTCGTAGATGTGGTGCGCGTTGAAGCAGATGAGGCAGAGCTGACTGCAGGCCCCGGAGCAGTAGCAGTTGATCTGGGCAGGGTTCTGGCAGCAGAACTGACACAGCGGCAGACTGCTAGCGTCCATTTATGAAGTAAGTGGAGGAGATGGCGGAAAAGGTGTGAGTGTGCACCAGGGCTCGGGCCTTTTCGCAGTGGGAAAGGAAGCGCGCCCAGGTCTCGTTGGTCCTCAGTGTGTCTGCTTTGCCTACGACCCAGAGGGCGAAGCGGGCCCGGGTGATAGCGACGTTCAGCCTGCGAACATCCCTCAGAAAGCCGATTTGCCCGTTGCTGCGGACTGTACTGATGATGACTGCGTCTTTTTCCCTGCCTTGGAACCCGTCCACTGTGTTCACTTCCACGTCTTTCAGCCACTTGTTCCCGAAGCACTCCCCAAGTGCCCGCTTTATCGCTATCACTTGCTTCCTGTAGGGAGTTATCACTCCAATGTTCATCTGCGACCCGTGAAACTGCGAAAAGCGCGCAAAGAGCTTCGCCACAAAGGTGGCCTCCTGCGGATTCGACAGCGAAGCACTATCCTCTTCCTTAGTTTCACAGGAAGACTTCAAGTCCACAAATAGAAATTTGCAGTGGGGCAGCCACCTCGGCGGGTCTCTCGACTGTAAGCGAGTCATCAACGCACCCGCGTAAAACTCTGTAGAGGGAAATCGACACAAATCCGGCAGCATTCGATACTGCTCGTTTAGCATGTGAACCGGCACTCCGGAAACCATCAGTCGCTCAAACAGAGATCGGTTGTAGTTGGCCTTCACAGCAGTGTCGGAGAAGGTAGTGGCCGGGAGCTGCTGTGGGTCTCCAATGAGGACGACCTTACGGGCGTGGTACTGGAGAGGGATGAGGGCAGTGAGTTCCACGGCTTGGCAGGCTTCGTCGATGACTACGTATTCAAAGTTGCGGCCGAGCTTTTCCATGCACTTGCACGCTGCACCACTCAGAGTACAGAAAATCACATCTGCACTCAGAAGGACGTCGAATTCTGTGAGCCGCTTTTTCTCTGCGAATAGGGCTGTTGTGGTTTTTTCTCGGTTGAAAATGCCTAAAGCCACTGTGCGCTCCTTCTCTAGTTGCTCGGCCCCGATTTTGTCTCCTTTCCTATGAGCCCAGCCCAGCTTCCCTTCGATTTTGTCCAGCTTCTTGCGGATGGTGTTGAGCGCAGCCCTGTCCTCTTGCAGGCCTTGCCCCAGCAACTGTCTGATGACTAGTTCCTGCAGGGAAACTCGCACTATTTCGCTAGCAGGGGTTCCTCTCTCCGGCTGCCCTCGTTGTTTAAACTCCAACTTGTCCTTTTCCCTGTTCCCCACTCGCACTAACTTCACATCAGTCCGCCTTTCTCCTCTGTAGTCGATGAATCCGTCCCGTACAGCCCTGGTCACTATTTCGTCGATAGCAGCGTTGCTGGGAGTGCAGACTAGCACAGGCCTGGCAATGTCCGATTTCTGTAGTATGAGGGACAGTAGGCACATCAGAGTGTGGGTCTTGCCTGTGCCCGGAGGACCCTGGATTAGGGTTATCTCAGGGATAGGGGAGAGAGCCTGTGAGGCTCCACACAAGGTGTCAACACCGACACGTCCAAAAACTCCGCCAAGCGAATCATCCGGTATTCCCGTATCATCGTCTGTGCATACTCCACAAACACAACAAAGTAGTGTCTAGGCACCTTCGCAGCCTCACGCAAGTCCTCATCCGCCCTCACCTTAATAAAATAGTTCGCACAGTGCTTTCCATTGCCATCGGTCTCCACATGCACTACACCTAAGAAATGCAGTGGATTCAGGCGAGTGCCGGGTTTGACTTTCGTCACGACTTCGGGAGTTTCGAGGAGACACAGGACGATTTCGTCGTGTCGGAAGACAGCGGAGAGGTAGGCAGGCTTGGTGACAGCGTCCTGCAGGTGGGCGAGGTACAGGATGTCGCCTGCTTCGTGGTGGAGTTGGAGGAGCATGTTGGTGGCTTGGCTGATGTCGATTTGGCTGGTGCAGTTTTCCAGGTCAGCCCGCACTTCTTCGAAGAAAGAAGGGGTGATGTAGCGGGAGTACATCCGGCCGTCTTCGAAATCCAGCGGAATGGAGGGCGGCTTGGACCTTTCCACCATGTTTTCCACGTTAAACGACAGCACTTGCGAGTAAAACCCCTCTATCTGGTTCCTGTTCTGATACCGGATCCGCAGTTCCATCGTCTGTTCCTCCTCTTTCGTCAGCACCACGGGTCCGCTGGCTTCAGAGCTGATTTGCGGCCTCGAGAATTCGTCCTTGAGACAGGACTGCGACACACAGGCTCGTTTCTGAGCCTCCGCCTCTCGCTTTTCCTTGAGAAGTTGGATGTCTTTGAGGTACTGGTCCACGTTCATGTTGAAAACGGAGGAGTCTCGCTTGCGCTTGGCAGGGACGGAGTCCGCAGGCTCAGGAGAGGTCAAAATCAGGTCTTTTCCTCGCAGTTTTTCTCGCTTTTTGAACTCCAAAAGTCGGTTTAAGCCCTGAGTCCCGCCGCCTTTTTCCTTCTTTATTCTCATCATCGCCTGCATTCGCATCAACTTCCCGTCTTTCGGCTGAGGGATTAGTTTCCGAGGCGCTTCCTGTATTTCCCAGTCCTGCTGCACTGGCATGTCCACCTTCGAACTGAAAGACTTGAAAGGCACGTAGCTAGGCGCTGCCATGGCGACCTCCAAGTCATCAATCACGATTACTTCTGGAAGCAGCTTGGCCCGCTCCGTGTCCACATCAATGATTTTCATATAAACGCGCTAATATGGCGGGCCTAGGGACTGCCTTAGCGTCTACTGGGACTGGGACGCATGGTGCGCCAGTCGAAGGGACCTTGGGGACGAGTCTGCATAACATCTTCAATCCTCGTCAGTACTTCCTGCGTCAGCAGCTTGGCAACTTCCACCGAGCGCAGGTTTTCAGTGAGCTGAGCAGGCTTGCTAACGCCCATCATGACAGTGCTGACGTCTTTGCTCTTCAGTACCCAGGCAGTAGCGAGTTCCGCCTGCGTACAGCCGATGTCCCGAGCAAGGCTGCCGAGTCCTTGCAGAGAGGCGACGGTTTTGTCCTTGTTAGAGAAGATCTGGGCGAATTCTTGCTGGAGTTCTTGGGAGAAGTCGCCGCTGGAGATACGAGTGTCGGCAGGGATAGTGCCGTCGTTGTATTTCCCTGTCAGAATGCCACTCGCTAGGGCGCCCCAAATGGTAGTACCCATGCCGTAGTGGTCGAAGAGAGGCGCATAGTCCACTTCCATTCTTTGACGATTTAAAAGGTTGTACTCACACTGCTCCACTATGGGGTGGATGAGGCCGTATTGCTCACAGAGTTGGTGACACTGG
>Ga0247837_1004652_pt1 | contig 21769 bp, 18 predicted proteins | sample LaCtaG_2_FD_187115 | JGI IMG/M metagenome (GOLD analysis project Ga0247837, IMG submission 187115) | Freshwater microbial communities from meromictic Lake La Cruz, Castile-La Mancha, Spain - LaCruzMarch2015_14.5m | ecosystem: Environmental > Aquatic > Freshwater > Lake | place: Spain: Castile-La...
GAATTATCAGTAGAAATGAGCTTGGTGTGATTACATCATATTTGCACCATGCATCGCCCGCTCCATTTTCTGTTTTCTAGTTTGGCCCGATTGCCTTGGGGAGCACTGTATGCATTGAGCAGTGGGTTGTTTTTTGTGCTGTATTATTTGGTTCGATACAGGCGAGCATTGGTATTTCGGAATCTAACAAATGCCTTTCCAGAAAAATCCAGGGGTGAAATTCAGGAAATTAGCAAGCAATTCTATCGCAATTTTTGCGACCAAATAGTAGAAACAATCAAGCTTCTTCGGGCAACTTCCGAAGAAATTTCTGCGCGCTTTCAAGTGGATTCAACGGTTTATGAAAGCTTGCACGCACAAGGAAGAAATGTGTTGCAAGCCACAGCCCATCAATTCAATTGGGAATGGGGAAATTGGATTCTCAATCGCCATACCAGTTTTACTATTCGTATCATTTATATGATGGTAGGAAGCCAAAGTATGGAACGCATTATAAACGACTATCGTTTGAGACATGGGTCGCAACTCATTCCAGCAAATGATTTAAGTGCCCTTTTGCAGGACACAGAACATTTAAGTTTAACTGTGTTCTTAGCCGACCAAAATCCATCCGACCGCAAGCGCGCGCAATGGGAGTTATTCTTCGGGCGGGTTGTGCCGTTTCATCGCGGGTTAGAAATTTTGGCGCGAAGAAAGGGCCATGCCGTGGTCTTCGATGAAATGATTCGGGTGAAACGCGGCTATTATCGCAGTATTTCCAAGCTCGCATTTGCAGATGGAAGCGCTACGCAACTGGGTGAAATAACCCAAGCCTACGTTCGTTTTTTAGAAGAAAGCATTCGCAAACAACCCGAAAATTGGTTGTGGACGCACAACCGCTGGAAACACGCGCGCAAATAATCAAACGTTTTATGTCCTTTTGCGCAGGGAAATCCACAACAAAGGCAACGCCCCACCAGCAAGGTCTGCAAGCTAGTCCAACAGATTTCCACTTCTGGTAACTAGGAACAGATGTTGGGCTATCTCGGTTCCTGCGCCAAGAATTAGGGTCCAAAGCAGTACCAATCCAACTGCATAAATCTTGATGCGCGATTTGGAATTCCCATCTAAGGCAAACATCACCAACACGGCATTCACCCCGAAGAGTACCATATGAATTAGTTTATCCGCATGGGGAAAATCGAGCCACCAAAACCGCGGAAAACCGCTTGATTCTGAAAGCAATAATTTAAGGATAACGATTGTCCAAGCTAGTGCTGGAACAAACCGAAGACGGCTTTTAGCCAATCAAATCTTGGTAAGCCGATGCAGAAAGCAACGCATCCACTTCTGATGGGTCGCTCATTTTCACTTTAATCATCCAGCCTTTGCCGTATGGGTCAGAATTCACCAATTCTGGGTCACCTTCTAGTGCATTGTTCATTTCCAAGATTTCGCCACTCACCGGCATAAACAAATCAGAAACGGTTTTAACAGCCTCAACAGTGCCAAACACTTCTTCGATTGCCAAGCTTTCTCCAACGGTCTCAATTTCCACGTAAACGATATCGCCCAATTCGCCTTGCGCAAAGTCGGTAATACCTATGGTGGCTACATCGCCATCCACTTTAACCCATTCATGTTCTTTCGTGTATTTAAGTCCTGCTGGAATGTTCATTAGAAGAAATTTAGATTTTGAATTTGTGTCAAAAGTATACTTTTCAAGGTATGGAAATTAGGACTTTGATCATGATTTCAAGATTGTGATAAGAAACCTTGATACTCTATTTATGCGGACATTTTTAACTCAACTTAATCTGCCAAAGTGAACCTTAAACTGATGCCCGCTGCGTGGTTTTGCGTTGGGAATGATGACGAAACCACAGGTTTATTGATGGCGGCATCATAGTAGAAGCGAAGATTGATGCGTTGACTAATTACGTAGTCGGCATTCAGTTTAATGCTGATAAGGTTTTGACCTGATGTTGGTTGGTCCACATCTTCTTCCATTCTTCGTATTGTGGTTCGTGTGTCGCGTAAGCTAAAGTCTATGCGCAAAACCAAATCGGACATAATGCGCTTCGCCTTTTTGCCCAGCTTAAACGGAAACTTCACATTGCGGAATGTGTAACCAGCGCCAATGATGTATTCCTCGCTGGTCACTTCCGTAAGCTGATTATTTGCAAGATTGAACGACATCATCCTGCTGGTTTTTACTTCCAATTTGGCCAAAAGCGAATTCACAAAATTGAAGTCCAAGCTAAATAGTGGACTGAATTGTTCGCTAATTGTGATGGTGTTAATCTGCAACTGCGGAACAAAATTGCCCGAACTATCGCGTGCAGCTGGGAAATTCAACACCTCATCATCGGCAGTTTTATACCCTAAGTAATTGAGATTCGTAACAAAGCTGCTTACGCTGTAGGTAGAGCGATACGAATGCCCGAATGTTACTGTTTTCGCGAATTTCTTCACAAATGGAATTTTTCCAATCCCATCGTATGTCACCCTCCAATTGGGCAACGGAATTTTTGGAAACGGATTCAAATCCACGTCATTTGCCCCATAAACGCCATAGGCAGACAGGAACGCAGGTATCAACACGTTCTGTTGCTTGTTGCCATATCCAGAATAAAATCCGCCTTCTTCCACCAACTGCGTAGGATAATCGCTTGCCAAACGCTGCGATATTGTGGCGCGGTTATCTCTAAATTGCTGGAAAACAGGAGAGGAACCATCCTCCAAAGGCTTGGTAAATGAAGTGCCAATGGTGAGGTAGCTCATACTGAAATTACCCGTGGTTACCTGATTGAAACTTTGCGGAGCGCCAACATCAGAATCCCAACGGAAGAACTCACTCACATTTTCGGTGTAGGTTCTGGTTGCAGTTACATCAATTCTAAATCCATCAATCGGTTCGAGGGTGGCGCGCAAATTCAACGAACTAGATGTAGACTGAGTAAGTGCGTTGTTTTGCAATGGGTCGGTCGATATCCAACCACCTCGAATGGCCTCAGTTCTAATGTCGTATCCCGTGTTTACGTCATCAAACGAACGACTTTGCCAACCAAACAAAAAGGGCACAAATCCGACTTGATTTTCCATGCCTTGGTCAATACCAAAATAGTTGGTCTTTGGCCGATAGCCGGGAAGTGAAGTGCCATTGGTTTCGGAATAGGTTACGTTGGCAGATTTCACCATCATAATCATTGACAACAAATTTTCGCCCACAGCACGGAAAAATCCACTCTTCTTTTTCTCTACCTGCGTGGTATCCCCTTCTACAGGTTCTTTAGGCTTTTCTTCGACTTTGGGCTTTTTGTTGTTCTTGCTTTTCTGGTTGATGTTCTTTAGAAATGGGACTTTATTGTACAGCTGCGTAAAGTTGAGATTAGTGTTTACCTGCCAGTTTTGCGAGTTTTGAATGGTGTTTCCAAACGAAGCTTGCTCAAACGTTCCAGTTTCCACATTGCGTTGCAATGGTGCAGCGGTCCACGTGTAGTTACCCGTGTAGGAAGCAACAGGAGTAACCCAACTAAACCAAGGAATTTTGTTGACTGGCAGCGTCCAGTTTACCGTTGTAGCATGGTTGTATTGAGTGGTTCTACCACCGCGCAACACATTGCTCCAAATACTATCCCGCATGTGATCCCAGTTATCAAAACGGTCGTCTACCCGGCCTTCTGGTTCGTCAACCCGTGCGAAGTTGAAGGCATCGTATTGGATTTTTATCGCTTGAGTCAAGTCATACTTGAAATGATACTCGCGATTCCATAAGAAAGACTTCTGGAATGTGGGTTCAATTTTTATATCTCCATACCCAGTGGTATTTCTAAGCTTCTGCTCGTTATACCGTCTGTCCATATCGGTACGGAATCCCAAACGTCCGGGCAAATAGTTAAAGTTGAAATCTTTAATGGGTTTAAGCCAAGCCGATTTCAAGAAATTTCGAGTCCATTTCTGGTAATTGTCTTTGCGCTTTTGGTAGAGCGCGAGTTTTTCTTCCTCTTCTTTTACCAATGCACTTGGAGCTTTGACACGTTTCAAACTATCCAACACTACTTTCTGTTCTTTCAAACGCGTGTCTCTGTTTTCCTTGCCTTTGTCAATCAGCGCGTTGGTTAGCTTCAATTTGGCAAAGGGCCTAACGTTATTTACCGTTGGATTGTAGTCATAGTTAATACCACCACGATAGGTTCGTGTTTGGTTAGTTTCCATCCGAATATTGCGCTCATACTGCTGGTTGTAAGCATAGTTGAATGCGAAATTGGAGATATCGAAGGGTAGGGGCTTGCCTTTGCCAGTGCGTTGCTTGCGCACATCGGTAAAGTTCATGCTTCTGCGTTTGATGTAGGTTTCGGTCACATTGCGAAGCGAGTCTTGGCGTTGTTCAGAGCTTGCATTTCCTTCTAGGTTGGCAAGCGATGCGCTCATACTTACGTCTGGGTCGAGCGGATTGAATTCTGGAGTGGCAAACGTTTCCGCATAACCTAAATACATTGGCACATTCACTGCCCATTTTTTAGGAAGAAACATACCCAACTGCATGGTAGTGCTGAGGTCGTAATTCAGCGTGCTTTCACGATAGCGCTCGCTCGGTTTACTGTCAAAAGCGCCAAAACCGAATTTTGTATAGTTGGTAGATGCTGTAATGTTGGCAAAGTCCGCCAATTTTATGTTTGCTTGGGCTGTGGTGGCCCAACCGCCTTTGTTGTCAAAATCGGTAAGACGCAATTCATTCACCCATACTTCCACGCATTTTGAAAGGCCATCATCGGGGCTTCGAACATCAATTTTCTTTGGGTTTCTAACACCAATCATTACCGATTTGACGTTTGCTAAATTCGGATTTCCCTTTACGTAAATCTTGTTTCGTGGCCCATGATCACTACCATAGCGTGAGGTGATACTTACAGTTGGGTCGGTAATCAAATCTCTATTCCGTTGGGTTTTTACGCCAATAAGCTCGTCAAATGCTACATCAATATTGTTAAGCAATGGCCACACATCATATGGGTCGGATGCTCCAGGTTGGGTCACGATAGAAGGAATAACGTATTCGTAGTAGTTGTTGTCGAAGTCCGTGCCCAAACGAAGGAAAACTTCAATATCACCATCTTTCAACAATTCTGGAGCAATGGCTTCGGCATGCACAAACATTTTTAGGCGTTTGTACGAACGAATATCCAACGGAACATTTTTGAAAGCCGAGCGAGCGTCTCCATCTTCAAGCCCACAGGCTTTAAGCAGCAACGATTGTTCATTCAATTGGCGAAGCGAAGTGCTGCTGTTTGGCGTTTGTTGACGTGTAATTCCTGGAGGCAGCACGTAGTCGATAGGGTCTTTGCTGCCGTTTTCTTCAATGTTTACAACAGATATATCAAATGAACCACCTGAGGTCCCATCGTCTGGAATATACTCGCCTGCTTCTTCAAGGGAGAATTGGTAGCGCCTCCATTCGCCACGCACTAGTTCCAAACGAGCAAAACGACAAACCACACTATCAGCAAACTCCTTCATAAACATGCGCATGAATCGCACCGAACGGAAATCTTGGATATTGCCAACTACTCTATCTGGCACACGTACAGGAATTTTGAATTGATACCAGTTTACCTCAGCTGGCGTTCCGTTTGGAAGCGAACCTTGTCCTTGCACCATGCTAGTGATGTAGTTCTGTCCTACAATCAAATCCTCCTTGCGCAAACTGACTTTGTATTGAAAATAGTTTTCCGCCTCACTCACCGTGTTATCACGGTTGATGTCTTCCACGTTAGGCAGCGTAGAACTGGAAGCTTGGAATGACGTACCCGATTGATCAGCGGTTGGCGAATTGTTTTCCAATCCGTTAAAATCCTTGTACCGTTCTAAAACAGAAGCTTCTTGATTATCGAACTCCTCGCTCCGATAATACTTAAAGTTGTCCGAAGAAGGGTCTGCAAGCAGCCTATCTCGAGCGGCCGCATCTAAAGTTCCTGCGTCCACTAAACCCTGCAGTTTTTGAACATAGAGCGTATCCAAAAATTGGCGCTCTTGTTCGTCATTCAACCCATCCATTCCGATGTCTTGAAATGGGCGAGCGGCAGGGTCATTATCAAACACGTTGATGATGTTCTGAACTGCTGGCACGATACCCCAAGCAGTGGTATCCACAGGATTTGGATTGGTGGCTGTGGGCAAACCATTCTCAAACGCCTTCCGCCCATCGCGCAATATATCTTCCGATATATTCCCCAAGTTGAAATACAAATCTCCGCCAGCGTGATTGTTATCCGTATCATAGAAATAGGGATCCATCATCCAAAACTGGATGAATTCGATGTTGTTTTGTTCGAAATCGGGTGTGGTAATAGCCCGCATTATTCCACCCCAACGAGATGCAGGATCTTTTAAACTCCCATCTAATTCTAGTCCCTCAGAAACCCTTATACCGTCTGGAGTTTGCCCATTAGCATCATAATTGTAAGGCCCCTTTTCATCGGGGTAGTAAGCCAAATCGAATACCGGGAGATTTGTTTGTTGTCCTTGAAGTTGTCCTTGACGGTTTGGAAAAATCTCTTGTTCCAATACACCTCGGCTGTATTGCAGAGAAATGTCATCGTTGGTAAAATGGCTTGGAGTAAGGGAATTGTTGCGATAGAAAAGTGGGTCTACGATATACCAGTTGATTCGAGCCCTATTCATACCAAAGCCAATATTGTTGCTAAGTGTTCCCTCCGGAAACATCGCACTTTGGGTTTGTCCCTGTGGCGTGCTGGCCAGCACCCACGATTGTTGCTGCTTTAGGTCTATAAAGTTCACACTCCCCTCAAAGTCATCAATGTAGGCGATACCTCCTTTGCTAATGGCACTCGCGTTACCAGGAATAAGGTGGGCAAATTCCCCCATTATAGAAATGCTAGAGGGCTCTTTGGTATTGATGAGCGGAATTTTGTCTACCAATTTTGTAAGCAAGCGCGACTCAGTTCTATAGGTTCCATCAATGCCCCAAATGGTGTTGTTAATTGGCTCGTCACCAATATTTACTTTCTGGGTTAAGGGCCGTTCGCTTAGGTTCAACACACTTGCGCCAAGGGCAAAATCCTTGCTCACCACATAATCCAAATGCACACCAGCCAAGGTTTTTTGCTGAATGCTGAAAAGTGAATTGCTTTCACTAGTGGCCCGAATTGGCGTATTTGATTCGAGCAAACTTGAATTGATAATGGTAACGCGCCCCAACACATAATCTACCGTGTAATCCTGATTTTCAACCAAAGTGGCCCCACCTGCGGTTACAGAAACACTGCCCTGAGGTATGTTCATTCCACCTAAGGATATCACAGCGCCACCTTCACTTTTGTAGGTTCCAGCAAGCAAGAAACGGTTGAGTTCAGGATAAAAAAGAGCCACCTGTTTAGTGCTATCGTACAGTTGTTTGTACACATATTTTTTTGCAATAACTTCCTCAGTAGGCAAATCGAAACGGCTTTCCAAATGCGCCCCAAAAGGCTCAATCTTGGGCATATAAATCCGCCCAGTTTGGCTGCTAATGGTGACACCTTCCACAAAATCGAAGAATCCATCAGGATAAGGGTCATTGTTGTTGTTCAACTTATCCATACCCATGGTGCGCAGCAAAATTTCACCATTCACCGCTCCTTCCGTCAGATAGTTAGTTCTCGTACCGGCCTCAATATTATCGTAAATCACATCAAGACGAAAATCTTCTCTTGCCAATTGATATGCCCCAATGTTATATACGTTTTTCATCATCAAATCCCATGTCGGTATTTTTGGGTTGGTGACGGTGCTCTTCAGCATTTTTAGGTAAAGTGCCTGATTTCCGCTTATTCCATCCGTAGAGAATTCTCCTACTTGATGCACTTTTCCTTGATAAGTATATTGGAAAGCCACGGCCAAAACCTCGTTGGGTTGCAGTTCACGGTTCAACGAGATATAGCCAAGTTGAGGATGCAACCGATATTCGGTTTCGGCCAATTTGGTGGCCAATTCCAACGGCTCATAGTCTTGCGAATTGATAAAGTTGGTAGGCGGGCCTGATAAAGCAGACAAGGTGGAAGACACCTGACTTACATTTCTTGCAGCCGAGTAGGTGGTGTACATCGAATTGTAAAGACTATTCGCGTTGTTGTTCGGAACACCCTCGCTGGTTCCTTGCGCTGGGCCAATAAACGTTTTATTGTAGGCATCTTGAGGCAGTTCTCCCAAGTCCATAAATGCCACAAGGTTTCTAGAATTCTCATTGAAATTAACACTCGTTACCCAAACCTCAATGCGGTTAATCATAACGGGAGAGCGAATAATGGGCAACTCGTTTAAGTATTGATCATAGTTGTTTCTAAAAAACTGAGAAAGGAAAAAGTGACGATTCGATTCATACTGATCCGCCCTAACCTCAAACTTTGTAATCTGCGCCCCTCCTTGGGTTTCCACCACATTTGCCTCGCTTTTTTGCTGCGAGAAGATACCCGTAACTGTTAGTCGTCCAAATTTTAGAGCTGTTTTTACCCCAAATAGGTTTTGGCTACCCGAAATCAGCGAACCTGTAAGTGGAAGGGAAACGTTCCCCGCTTCAATCAACTGAATTATTTCGTCTTCATTTCCCTCATATTTCAGTTTCATTTGGTTTTCAAAATCGAAACTTGCCTCTGTGTTGTAATTCACACCAAGTTGCACCTTTTCTCCAATTTTACCTGTCACATTCATTTGAATGTTTTGGTCAAAATCAAAAGTGGTATTGGTTTGTTGATTGGCAGGAAGCGCAGGGTTGTCAATTTTCGATACGTTGAACCCAAATTTTAATTCTGCAGAGCCTTGCGGGCGAATATCCACCGTGGTTCCTCCAAATATGGTTTCAAATAGCTTGCTGTTAATGTTCAGCTTTGGAATCAGCGGTTTGCGCTTTGCCTCGCTATCATCTCCCGCTTTTTCGCGCCAATAGTCGCGCAATGCTTGCGAGGCATTGTATTCCTGATACTCGTCAAATGTCATATAGGTCGGATTCCGAAAGTTAATTCGGTCGCCCACTTTCTCCGTTATGTTGTATTCGCCCGATTCTGGATTGTATTCTACGTTCGACTCAACGTTTGCTGGCGAGTTGAGATAGAGCGGATTGTTGTTGCCCTGAGGCGTTGGGTCATATGTTTCGGGAATTGGGTAGGGTAGGGCATCATCTGCTGGAGGGGTGTCTACTCCAAACAACTCCATCTCCATATTCATGCGCCATCCTTCAGATATGGATGCGTCCGAAGCGAGACCCATGGTCACAAATCCTCCTACTACCGTGGAAAAAAGAATATGCTGAAGCGCTTTAGACATAAAACTTTCTACTGCAGCTAAAAGCTACTGAGCGCATATTTTACAATTTCTCCCACGCTGATGTCCGAACCATGTTTTTTCAAAACCTTTTCAATTGATTTTTCGGCAGCGCTTTTCATAAATCCAAGCGTTACCAATGCAGATAACGCTTCTTCGTGAACTTTATTGGAAGAAATAGATAAAGAAAGTGTTCCAGTCTCAACTTTCCCCAATCTATCCCGTAAATCAATGATGATGCGCTCGGCTGTTTTTGGACCAACTCCTTTTATGGATTTGAGCACACTCACGTTTCCGCTCACAATCACATCCTTCACTCCGCTTGGGTCCAAGCCCGATAGAATAGAAAGTGCCGTGTTGGGCCCTACTCCAGAAACCGAGATTAAATGCCGGAACAATTCACGCTCATCTCTGTTAAAGAACCCAAATAGAACGTGTGCGTCTTCGCGAATAGCCAAATGCGTAAAGAGTCGGCAAATTCCCTTCTCTGGCAATTGGGCATAGGTCGTTAGGGATATCTGTAGTTGATATCCAACACCATCGCAATCAATGACAGCACTGGCAGGGGTGCGTTCCTCAAGAACTCCCTGAAGGTGTGTTATCATAAGTTAAATACTTCAAAGTAGAAGTGGGGCGATAGGCGTTGGGTTTAAGGTTATTTTTTAGGAAAGGGTTGCAAAAGTAAGATTTTTAGCGATTCCATTGCTTTTGTAACATAGGAACTTCGATGAAGCACCTATTTTTGAACCAATGAAGAAGAAAATCACTATTCTTTCAGGTGCGGGCATGAGTGCCGAAAGCGGAATTCGCACATTTCGAGATTCAGATGGACTTTGGGAAGAGCATAGGGTAGAAGATGTGGCCAATCCCAAGGCGTGGCAGCGAAATCCAGAACTAGTTCTTGAGTTTTATAACCAGCGCAGGAAGCAATTATTGGAATCGAAGCCCAACGCAGGGCATTTGGCACTTGCCTTACTGGAAGAAAAGTTTGATGTGAAAATTGTAACACAAAATGTGGACAACCTTCATGAACGTGCGGGTTCCTCGACTGTACTTCATTTGCATGGCGAGTTGGTTTTGGCACGCACCACAGGGCGTTCCAATGCCATTTATCCTATTGGTGGCAGGCACTTGAATTGGGGAGATGTTTGCCCCGAAGGCTTTCAACTGCGCCCCCACATTGTTTGGTTTGGCGAAGAAGTGGTGGAGATGCCAAATGCAATTTCCATTGTCAAAAACTCAGATGCCGTGATTATTGTGGGCACATCCATGCAGGTGTATCCTGCCAACGGACTAATTGGCTATGCCCCAAGAAATGCAAAAATTTGGGTTATTGACCCCAACGCAACCGCCCTACACAGTCAAAAAAATGCAAATGTTATTGCCGAAAAAGCAGGAATTGCGTTACCTAGATTAGTTCAATCCTTACTTACCGGAGAGATAATCGTGTGATTTTTGATTGCAATTGTTCCTCTAAAAGTGAATATCATTGCATCCATGCGCATTCTAGTTCTTTATTATTCCCAAACGGGGCAACTTCTCGATATCATTACCAATTGCCTAAAACCGTTGATGACAAATCCCGCTATAAATGTGGATTTAGTACCAGTCAAAACCAAACATCGCTTCGAGTTTCCCTGGACCAATGTTGGATTTTTCAATTTGTTTCCAGAGTCGGTAAATGGAGTTCCGTTTGATTTGGAACCTATAGCTGTAGACGAATCCAAGGAGTACGACCTTGTGGTATTGGCCTACACCGTTTGGTTTTTGCAGCCGTCTATTCCCATCAGTAGCCTGCTACAGCATCCCGATGCGGTTCGAATTTTCAAAGGAAAACCAGTAGTTACACTTATTGGTTCGCGAAATATGTGGGTTTTGGCGCAAGAGAAAGTGAAACAACATCTTCACCGATTGCAGGCCAATTTGGTGGGCAATATCGTGCTCACCGACCGAAACATCAATCTTGTGAGCATTATCACCATTATTCGTTGGATGTTTCAAGGAAAGAAGGATGCATTTTGGATTTTTCCACCGGCAGGAATTCTAGAAAAAGACATTAAAGACAGCCATCGTTTTGGGGCCATTCTTAGCGCGCATCTGCTAAAATCGGACTACACAGGCATGCAAAATGCGCTCAATTTGCAAGGAGCTGTAAACATCAACCCATCTTTGCTGTTGTTGGAGCATCGCGCTACTAAGTTGTTTAAAATGTATGCCAAGTTTATTTCTGTGAAAGGAGATTTTCAGTCGAAAAAGCGATTGGGAAGAGTGAAATTGTTGTCGCGTCTTCTTCCTCTTGGAGCTTTTATTCTTTCACCCATAACAACTGTGTCTACTTTGGTAGCTCGTATAGTGAAGCGAAAGTCGCTACAGGAGCAGATTTCCTATCATAGTCAGAACGCTCTACGTGAATGAGCGTAACTGTAAAAAGTGCCTTGATTAAATAGTTATGCAAGACTACCTTTGTGCGCCTTTTCGGGCAGCCTATTTTGAGTGAGATAAATTGAGCGGAGTATATATTACAGCACTGTCGAAGTTTTTGCCCAAGGAGGCCATTTCCAACGAGGAGATGGAGTCGTATCTTGGAATGATAGGAGGGAAGCCATCGCGGTCACGATCCATTGTATTGCGCAACAACGGCATTCAAAAGCGGTATTATGCCATTGATAAAAGCGGCAAGTTGCTTCACAGCAATGCTCAAATGGCGGTGAATGCCATCAATGCACTCGACTCTTCTGACTTTAGGATTAAGAACGTTGATATTATTGCCTGTGGTACGTCAGCACCCGACCAAACGCTACCATCTCATACCGCTATGGTGCATGGTTTGCTCGATTTTCCTGCAGAATTGATTTCTCCCTCTGGAGCTTGTTGTTCGGGCATTCATGCCATGAAGTATGGCTTTCTAAGCATTTTGGCTGGAGAGTCGGATAGCGCGATAACTGCTGGATCAGAGTTGATTTCTCCCATGATGATGGCCCATTTGTTTGAGGGTGGAGAAGATAACGCGAAGTTGGAGGAATTGCAGAAAAATCCAGCAATTGGGTTCGAGAAAGACTTCCTTCGTTGGATGCTTTCGGATGGAGCTGGGGCTGCGTTGCTATTAAATAGACCCAATTCGAAAGGAATTTCGCTTAAAATTGAATGGATAGAAGGGCGATCGTATGCGCATCGTTTCGAAACCTGCATGTATTCTTCCTCTGACAAAGAGCTAGACGGTAGTTTGAAAAGTTGGAAACAGCACACGCCTAAAGAATGGACTGAAAAGGCTGTATTTAGCATGAAGCAGGACGTGAAATTGTTGAGTTCCAATATCGTTCAGCTTGGTGGCGAATTCTTAGAAGAAATTTGCGCAAAGCGAGGCCTAGACATCACTACCATCAGTTATTTCCTGCCTCATCTATCGTCCAATTTCTTCAAGCAAAAAGTGTTTGATGAATTGAAGGGCCGAGGAATGGAAATTCCAGAAGAGAAATGGTTTACCAATCTCACCCAAGTAGGCAATGTAGGTTCGGCTTCTATTTACCTTATGTTGGAAGAGATATTTAGCTCTGGTAGACTCAAAGTGGGCGATAAACTTCTCTTGATGGTGCCCGAAAGCGCACGGTTCTCCTATTCTTACGCACTGCTTACTGTGTGCTAAACCCTTTGGGTTAATTTCGCGGCATGAAGCAGAACATGCTTGTTTGCAAAGAAGACGTTATTCAGTTTATTCCGCAACGCGAACCAATAGTTATGGTTCATGGATTGGAACTGCACGAATCCACTGCTTCCACTTCATGTTTTTTTGTTGAAGAAGGAAATCTATTTGTGCGCGATGGCAAGTTGTTGCCTTCTGGGCTTATGGAAAACATTGCGCAAAGTGCAGCCATCCGCTCAGGTTACGCATTTGCCCAAATGCCAAAGGATGAAGGGCCGTCCAAACCACCTGTAGGTTTCATTGCAGCGCTGAAAGATTTCGAAGTGTATGACTTGCCATCTGTGGGCGATGCATTGCGAACCACAGTTACAGAAATGAATGTGATTGGCAATATGACCGTAGTGCAAGGTGAAGTGTATATCGATGAAAAATTGATAGCCTCTTGCGAGATGAAGGTTTTTTTGAGTGATGAGGGATAAAATGAAAGGCTTGAGCTGTAAGTCGCTAGAGCTAAAAGCGATTCAATGAAGAAAGAAGAAGTTCCACAGGATGACGGCAAGCTGCTCGAAGGCAAGTTCAAGGTGGTAAAATATGCCGTGGACGAAGATGGCCGCTACGACAAAGTGGCCAGCGTTGGCTGGGAACCTGAGAATGTAGTTATGGAACAGGCTTGGGACGCCATCAACCAGAATGTGGAACACGCACGGCAGCAATTCCTCAAAGGAGAATGGTCACCACTGCGCTACCACATGGAGAAAAACCTGATGGAACTGGGTATGTTAGCCGACCACATGGGCATTTTTCGTGGAAGAGTGTGGTGGCATTTTCGTCCATCCGCTTTCAACAATTTGAGCCCAGCACTGTTGCAGCGCTATGCGGATGTGTTTCAAATAACCGTGGATGAATTGAAGACCGTTGACAAAACTCCGAATGCCTGATATCCATATCCCTTTCGAACACCACCAGTCGGCCCACTGCGAAACGGGCGTTATCTCCAATCTGATGGGTTTTCACGGGCTGAAGGTGAGCGAACCGATGGCGTTTGGCATTGGGTCTGGGCTGTTTTTCAGTTTCTTCCCATTTATCAAAATAAATGGTATCCCGATAGCCAGCTATCGCAACATGCCAGGCGATATTTTCAAGAAATTCAGCAAGCGTACAGGCATCAGTTTCGAGCGTCATAGCTATCGCAGCCCTGAAAGTGCTATGCGCGAACTGGACGAGACCTTGGCGCGCGGCCTTCCAGTTGGAATGCTTACTAGTGTGTTTTATCTGCCTTATCTGCCGAAGGCGTTTCGTTTCCATTTCAACGCCCACAATATTGTCATCTATGGCAAAGAGGGCAACGATTATTTGGTGAGCGACCCCGTGATGGAGCAGTCCACCATCATTGCACCCAACGCCTTAGTGCGCGCCCGATTTGCCAAAGGAATGCCCAATACCAACGGAAGAATGTATTTCCCAACCAAGGTGCCAGCAGGTGTGGATTTGCGCAAAGCGGCCATCAAGGGAATTACTCAGACGGCCAAGGATATGGGAACTATTCCTGTGCCGTTGTTTGGAGGGCGGGCAATAAACTATTTGGCAAAACACATGCGCCAATGGCCCGAGAAGCAGGGCGACCGAAAGAGCAAACTATATCTTGGTCAGGTAGTTCGAATGCAAGAAGAAATAGGCACAGGCGGTGGAGGTTTCCGATTCATGTATGCAGCCTTTCTTCGTGAATATGCCGACACCTACAATGTGCCAGAATTAATTCCAATGGCGGCAGAGATGACAGCCATTGGCGACCGATGGCGGTCTTTTGCCTATGAGGCAGGCCGCGCTGTGAAAGGCCGTGATGGTATGAACGGTTCGTTCGATGCGTTAGCCGATATTGTGGACGAATGCGGCTACAAGGAGCGCGATTTCTTCCAACGGTTGATGAAGGTCAAGTTGTAGATACGTGGCTGCCGCAATACATATCCAGCAGTTGTTCAAGACCTATGCGGGTGCCGATGCACCTGCGGTAAACGGTTTGGATTTGACGGTGAAGGAAGGCCAGTTCTTTGGACTGTTAGGTCCAAATGGTGCTGGAAAAACCACAACGCTTTCCATTCTTTGCGGACTGTTGGAAGCGACATCTGGCAAGGCAAGTGTTTTGGGCCATGAACTGCCGAAAGAGCTTTCTAAAGTGAAGCCATTACTCGGTGTGGCGCCCCAGGACATTGCGCTCTACGACACATTGACCGCCCGTGAGAACCTTAAATTTTATGGGGCAATGTATGGCATAACCACCAAAGTGCTCAACCCTCGCATCACCCAATTGCTCGATGAGTTCGGACTTGCAGAGAAGGCCGACAAAGTAGTGGGAACGTATTCGGGAGGAATGAAACGCAGGGTGAACCTCATTGTGGGTCTGCTGCATGCTCCGCGCATACTGTTCCTTGACGAGCCGACCGTGGGCATAGACGTACAGTCTCGGGCCATGATAAACGAATATCTGCACAAACTGAACTCTAGCGGAACCACCATCATCTACACCAGTCACCACATGGACGAGGCAGAGCGGATGTGCGACAGCATCGGCATCATCGACCATGGAAAACTCATAGCGCAAGGCGCACCATCAGAACTCCTGACCGCCAATCCTGATTGTACCAGTTTGGAGGACATCTTTCTCAAACTCACGGGCAAAGCACTTCGCAACTGATGAGGCTCTGGGCTGCCACGGTAAAAGAAGTACTTGTGTTGCTGCGCGACAGGGCTGGGCTGGCTGTGCTGTTTGCCATGCCTTTGGGACTGGTCATCATCATGGCCATCGTGCAAGATGCCCCGTTCCGAGATTACACTGAGCAGAGCATTCCCGTTCTATTTTTGGATGACGATAAGGGTGAAGTGGCCACTTTGGTGCGCCAAGGGCTGCAAGGTTCGGGCGTGTTCCATACCACTGACAGCCTTGGAGGAAAGGCAGTGACCGAGGCCGAATTGCGCGAATCCATCCGCAAAGGCGAGTATCAACTGGGCATCATTATTCCCGAAGGAACAACCGATTTCATGCAGGGCAAGGTGAGCGGGCTGGTCAATCAAACGCTTTCTGGTCTTGTGCCAGGTGACACATCAAAAAAGGAAATAGTTGCTGTTGCAGATACACTGATGATAGCACTGGTGGTGGATCCCACTGCCAAGAGCGCGTTCAGAACGTCCATACGCTCAGCCATTGGTCAGTTCTTGGAAAAGGTAGAGTCCGACATGCTGGTGCGCACATTTGCGCGTGAGTTGGAGAAGATGACAGGAGCGAAAAAAGAGATTGCCCTGACCGGTGGTCCTGTCATTACCATCAAGGAATCGCTGGCGGCCAAGACCGAACTTGAAGGGAAGGTTGCGGCCAATTCTGTGCAGCACAACGTTCCAGCCTGGACCATCTTCGCCATGTTCTTCATCGTTATTCCTATGGCAAGCAATATGCTGCGCGAGAAGGATTCGGGCACCATGCAGCGGCTGCGGGTTATGCAGGGTTCTCTATTTCATTATTTTGGAGGAAAATTGGCCGCTTATCTGCTAGTATGTGCGGTGCAAGTGGTGTTGATGATGCTAGTGGGCAAATATCTATTGCCGCAATTGGGGCTTGATGCGCTAAGTCTGGGAGCGGCCCCTTGGGGGCTGGTACCTGCCGCATTGGCGGTGTCCGTAGCGGCCATTTCCTATGGAATGTTGGTTGGAGCATCGTTTCGCACCCACCAACAAGCGTTGGTTTTCGGTATTGTTTCAGTAGTTATCATGGCGGCCTTGGGCGGTATTTGGGTACCCATCCAAATCATGCCCGAGACCATGCAAATCATCGGGCATCTGTCACCTTTGTCGTGGGCTTTCGATGCGTTCAATGTCATCTTCTTGCGTGGAGGTGGTTTGTCAGAGTTGGTGCCGCATATTATTCCGCTTGGCATCTTCTCTCTCTTATGCCTTGCGTTGGCAGTGTTGATGATGGGACGCAGATTACGTTGATTTACGTTTTTTCCTTTCCTTTATTTTGAACAATTTCGCCCGCCCATTCATTATCGGTATTATCAAAGAAACATCCAATTATGTCAACACTTATAGAAGACCTAAAGGCTCAAATTATTGAAACCCTTAACCTGGAGGACATTACTCCAAATGATATTGATGCTGAGGCGCCACTTTTTGGAGAGTCTGGCCTTGGATTGGATTCTATTGATGCCTTAGAACTTATTGTGTTGATGGACAAGGAACATGGCATTAAATTGCATAATCCTGCCGAAGGCCAAACCATCTTTCATTCTGTGCAGAGTATGGCAGATTACATCACGGCTAACAAGAAGTAACGCTACTGCCGTGAGTTAATATAGTCACGCACTGCGCTTTTGTCGCCATCGAAGGTCAACACGTTGATGAGTCGGAAGTAGTTATCCCTATCAATGCAATAGTCATAGGCGAACTTTGAAATCTCAACCTGAGAACCGCTGAAACTGAAGAGTTTCACGATGCTAATGATTTGATCAGTGGTGAAGCACTTTTTGGAGCGCAAAAGCATTTTGGCTTGTTGCAACATCGAATCATCGAAACTCATGCCTTTGATTGAAGCACGCACCTCTTGCATTTCCTGTTCTGAAACCATGCAAACAGGTTGCGGAGGCACTACTACTGGAGGTTGCACTGGTTGGACTGGAACAATAGGCTGAACTGGATATTGTGACCAGTAGGATGGACGGTTTCTACCTCTATCTACAAAATTGAAGTAGTCGTAGGCGCGAAAAGCCGTGGAGAAACGTTGGAATACATCAAGCAGAGAAAAGGCATTCTCGCGGTCAGTCATGCCTGGATAGCCAGCGGCTACAACATCAAACTTATAGTTGTCATCAGCAAATAGTTGGGCAAGATCGAAGAGCTGAGCCGAATTGAGGCAATATACCTGCACGAATTGCAAGGCGCGGTTGATGCGTATAGCATCGTTCGGAATAACTCGCATTTGTTGCAAATTATTTCCAAAGGTTCGTGAATCAATGGATTGTGCGCAGTAGGGTTGGGCGGTTGCGAACGAGATTGATGCAATCACCGCAGTGATGAGAAGTAGATGTTTTATCATGATTTCCTGTTTCAAAATTGCTTTACCAAAACTATGCCTAACACAACGATTATTACACCTGCTAGTCGCGTTCTGCTAAAATCTTCCTTTAAAAAGGCATAACCGGCAATGGCACCAAATACTACCGATAGTTCGCGAATGGCTACAATTCTGCTTAGCGGTGCAATTTGAAACGCATAGAGAATGATGAGATAACTGGCCAATGCCAACACTGCAACACTCAATACGGGCCGCCATAAAAAGCGAATGGTATGCTTAAATTCATCCTTACGTTTTAGAATAACGTAGGGTAGAAATACCGTAGCAGATATGAGTTGAGAGGAGGCCATGAGTACCAAAGGATGCACTCTGTCTACAATGAGCTTATCCAAAATAGTATAGGTCATAATGAAAGCACCAGAGAGAAGCGCTAGTAAAATGCCACGCAACGGAGTTGCCTCTCGGTCGCGTTTGTATGAAAGTAGGGCAATACCCATTACTACTGTGACAATACCCAATAGCGCAAGAGTGGGCAACTTTTCTCCCAATAAAACGATTCCAAAAAATACAGAACCCACAATTCCACTTCCACGCACAATGGGATAGAGTGTGCTTATATCGCCATTATGATAGGTGTAAGAAAGTAGAAACCCGTAAATGGCGTGCATCAATCCAGTACAAATGATAAGTGGAAGAATAGTTTTCCAATTTGAGATAAGCGCAAAATGGGGATAGGCGAATGGGAAGCAAAGCACGAACCCAATGCAAAAGGATAAATAAATAAGGCTGTAATTACCTGAATATTGCTTTGCAATCACATTCCAACTTGCATGCAGCACGGACGACAAAATCACCATGAAGAAGGTGAGAAATGACATTAAGGACAGGCTAATACGCGCATGGAAACGTAATCTTCGATTTTTGGCAAAAGTACTTTGAACGAATACCTAATCGAATGAAATGTTTGTTTTCGAAGTGTACTTTTGGTTAAATTGTAGGACTTTTTTTTTCATGTGTTCGATTTCTTCGAAGATGTGAATTGACTTATCTCTTACTTTTACCTCAATGTTAAAATGTGCAACTCGATTCGCTTCTAGTGTCATAGTAAGTTTTTATATGCTTACTGGATTTGCGTTTGCGCAGGATAATATGGGTATTGGAACTCTATCTCCTGATCCATCTGCTATTTTTGATGTAAGCAGCACCAGCAAAGGAGTGCTCCTTCCTCGCCTAACCTCAGCTCAGCGCAATGCAGTGATTACTCCAGCGCAAGGGCTTTTCGTTTTCGATATCACCACCGAATCGTTTTGGTATTTTGATGGTGTCCAATGGATTGAGGCCATTGGCCCAATTGGCCCTGCAGGCCCTCAAGGTCCTGCGGGTCCTACTGGTCCTACTGGTCCAACAGGCCCCATAGGCGCGAATTCTACCGTTCCTGGTCCGGTAGGACCACAAGGACCAACAGGCCCGCAAGGCATAGTTGGAGTTACTGGTCCAACAGGTCCGGTTGGGCCTCAAGGAAATATTGGCCCGGTGGGGAATACTGGTCTTACCGGGCCTCAAGGTATAGATGGCCCAGTGGGGCCTCAAGGTGTTCAAGGTCCAACTGGCCCCATAGGAATTCAGGGCACTACAGGCCCAGACGGTCCAATGGGCCCGCAAGGTGCTGTTGGCCCTCAAGGAAATATGGGGCCAACTGGTCCCACGGGTGCGTCTAGCTACAATATCAGTTTAACTACAAACGCTAATGGTACTGTTAGCATTACTGATGATGGAGGAACGTTGACCACTACCACTGGCGCTTGGCTAACAACTGGAAATGGAGGTACTACTGCTCCTGCAAATTACCTTGGAACATCGGATAATCAGCCATTGGCTATTGCAACCAACGGAGTAGAGAAAATGCGAGTATTAGCAAACGGAGATATATGGGTTGATGGAGTGAAACCAGTTCTAATGAGGAGATACTTTTGCAACGGTTGCGATAATCCTAATCGTAATACAGGTGTTTCATCGACCGACTACATCGCATTTGTAGGGGGCTTCTATCCCACTGGAAATCAAGGAAATAGCGAGTCTACAAGAGCTCGAATGTATATAAGTGGCGGCACGTGGTGGTTTAAAGGAGACTTGGAGTCGGTAAACAATGAGGATTGGAGTGTTGATGTTGTTTTTATTAAAATTGAAATGGTGGATGACCAACGACCAGCATCGTCCACCGGTGGAGGAACAGGCTTTTAATGGTTCAATTGATAATCATACTAGTTATTGGGACACAAATGTGTCTTGCACAGCAGCGTGTGGGGATTGGTACTTTAGCACCACACGCATCTGCTGTCTTGGAAATGTCCACGGCAGATAAAGGCGTTCTCATTCCTCGCATGACATCAATGCAACGCATTGGAATTCCTAATCCTACCAATGGTTTGTTGGTATTCGATACAACTACACCTGGCTTTTGGTATTTCGATGGCGTTCAATGGGTGCGGCCTACAGGACTTCAGGGGCCAATTGGAATAGTTGGTGTTACTGGACCTACGGGTCCTACAGGCTCTCAAGGCCCAATTGGGTTACCTTCAATCATTCAAGGAATTGCTGGTAGCGTGGGAGCAATTGGCCCAGATGGAAGTGTCGGCCCAACTGGCCCAGCCGGAGCACAGGGAATAGTTGGAGTTATAGGTATTGATGGGCCGACAGGAAGCATTGGTTTGCAAGGAATAACCGGCCCTATAGGTATTGCAGGAGTAACTGGTGCAACTGGTTCTCAGGGAATTGTCGGTGCCACTGGTGCTATTGGCCCTACTGGAATAATTGGTACTATAGGTAGTGATGGTGTTGTTGGCCCTACAGGACCATTGGGCCCTCCAAGCAGTAATACGGCTATTGTTTTAGGTGCTAATGGCATCTTGTCTGTTACTGATCCTTCATCTACCTTGGGTACAACAGTGTCAGATTGGACCACCGCTGGCAATAGTGTGACTTCAGTGCCCACTAACTTTGTTGGAACCACTGACGGAAATGATTTTGTGATTGGAACTGCGGCTGTTGAACGCCTAAGGGCGCGAACCAACGGAGACATTTGGGTGGATGGTGTACGTCCATTTTTATTGCGCAGGTTCAGTTGCAACGGCTGTGATAATCCTAATCGAAATACTGGAGTGTCGAGCGCAATATATACTGCGATTTTGGGAGGATGGTATCCAACTGCTAATAGTAGCAATGAATCAACCCGCGCTAGAGTGTATTCCAGCGGAGGCACGTGGTGGTTCAAAGGAGATACCGAAGGGCCTAGTTCTGAAGATTGGGATGTGGACATATTATTCGTTAAAAATCAAATAGTTACCGATGAGAGGCCTGCAAGCGCGTCAGGCGGTGGAGTTGGATTTTGATAATGAAAGAACGCATGAAAAGATTTGTTTTTATAGTGCTACTCTTGATATTCGGATTTGGAGAAATGACTCTTTTTGCTCAGCAAAATATGGGAGTTGGCACTTTAAATCCAGATCCATCGGCCATGCTCGAAGTTCAGTCCTTGGATAAAGGATTGTTGATGCCGCGTCTTACTACGACTCAAAAGTTGAGTATCCTTTCACCAGCGACTGGCTTGTTGGTATATGATTTAACCACGGGTACTTGTTGGTATTTTGATGGAATTCAATGGGTCGAAGCCCTTGGTCCGCAAGGTCCAGCAGGTGTAAATGGAACAAATGGTAGTGACGGAATTGATGGAGCGATAGGTCCAACGGGTCCAACTGGATTAACTGGCGCAG
>Ga0247837_1004656_pt1 | contig 21754 bp, 17 predicted proteins | sample LaCtaG_2_FD_187115 | JGI IMG/M metagenome (GOLD analysis project Ga0247837, IMG submission 187115) | Freshwater microbial communities from meromictic Lake La Cruz, Castile-La Mancha, Spain - LaCruzMarch2015_14.5m | ecosystem: Environmental > Aquatic > Freshwater > Lake | place: Spain: Castile-La...
GGCGCGGCCCGAGCCGTCCTCCGATTCCGAGCCCTCCTGTCCGGGAGGCAGACACTGAATGCAAACCGAGTTTGTCTCAAAGTTGTTGGCAGGTACCGATCTGGGGCATCGTCAAAGCGAGGGGGCGCCCATGTCGGACGAATCGATCTTGAACACACCGGCGTGGCTGCCGCGCACGTGGAGTGCGTGCGCCGACGAGGCCGAAGCCGCTCCAGGGTGGGTGACACGGGCGAGCGAGCGAAGCGTCGTCACGGTCGCGGGGCAGAAGAGCACGCTCCTTTCGAGGGCTTGAGCGCTGATACGGGAGGCCAGAGTTGATGAACACGACACAGGATGACTTGAGGCACCTCGCCAAGGCCGGTGCAACACTGGTCCATGTAGCTTCGTACGAGTGGGAGCGGGTGCGGGGCCAAGTCGTTGGCCTGGCCATCGAGTTGGCATTGCCCCTTCGTATCTGGAGCCAGTCGACTGGGCTGATGGGGAGCACCCATGAGGGCCAGATGAGCTGCATCGACGATTCGGCTATCGATCCGCTCGAGATTCTCAAGCAGATTCATGGAACTGACGAGCAAGGCATCTGGCTGCTCGAGGACTTCCAGCCGTTTCTGCGTGATGAGCACCATCCCGTGCTGCGCTGGCTACGTGAACTCGCCCGCATGCCGTTGACACCACGCAAGGTCATTGTGCTGTCGACGCCGCTGCCTGGGTTGCCGAGCGATCTTCGAAAAGAGGTGCCGACTCTGGAGTTGGAGCTCCCTGGGATCAATGACCTTCGGATTGTCCTCGATGAAGCTGCCCAACTGTTCGGCATTCGGGCGTCCGCCGACGAGGCGCTGCTTGACGCGGCTCGCGGTCTTACGGTCATGGAAGCGCGCCTGGCGTTTGGGAAGGCGGCGGCGGAACTCAACCGCCTCGACCACAGCGCTGTGGCGTTGGTGGCGCGTGAAAAGGAGCGCATCATCAAGCAGAGCGAGGTCCTCGAGTACTACCCGACCAATGCCCAGCTCTCGGACGTTGGCGGCCTTGAGCAGTTGAAGGAGTGGCTGGACCGTCGTGGGCAAGCGTTTGGTGCCGGCGCTCGGGACTTCGGTCTCGACGCGCCCAAGGGTATGCTGCTGCTTGGTGTTCAGGGCTGCGGCAAGAGCCTCGTCGCCAAGGCCATCGCGGCCACCTGGCAGTTCCCGCTGTTGCGATTCGACCTCGGCAAGGTCTTTGGAGGGATCGTCGGCCAGTCCGAAGGGAACATCCGGAACGCGTTGCAGGTCGCCCAGGCCCTTGCTCCCTGTGTCCTCTGGATTGACGAAATCGAGAAGGGGCTGGCCGGCATGGGGAGCTCCGACCACACTGACGGCGGCACCACCGCGCGCGTCGTCGGGACCCTGCTGACGTGGATGCAGGAGAAGCGCGACCCGGTCTTCGTCGTCGCCACCGCCAACCGCATCGACATGCTGCCACCGGAGTTACTGCGCAAGGGCCGCTTCGACGAGATCTTCTTCGTCGATCTGCCGACGCTGTCGGTGCGGGAGGCCATCCTGTCCATCCATCTCAAGAAGAAGAAGCGGGACCCGCGCGACTACGACCTTGCCGACCTCGCCAATCGATCCATTGGGTTCTCCGGTGCCGAGTTGGAGGAGGCGGTACGCGAGGGCCTGTTTGAGGCGTTTGCAGAGGGACAGGAACTGAAGACCGCCCACATCGCCAACGCCATTGCCAAGACGTTTCCGCTCTCTCGCACCATGCGCGAACAGATCGAGGGCCTGCGCCAATGGGCCAAAATCAGGGCCCGGCTGGCCAGCGGTCAGGCGGCCGAGGCGCTGCCCCACGATTCCGCCGATGCGGCCGTTCCAAGGCTTCGCCAAGAGGCAACGCGCAATCCCTTCATCCCTGAGGGGCGCTGATGAAGCAGTTGTTCTTCGACGCTGCTGCCGGCAATCCCAAGGTCGCGTCGGCGCTCATGGGGGCTGCGTCGAGCACATTGCGGCCATTTGACCGCTACCTCCGCCAAGCGATCCACACGGCCAAGGACCGTCAGTCCCGGTATCAGCTCAGGTGGGAGCGCGTGCGCGCGCAGACCATCACCCTCGAGCCCATCGACACCCTCCTTCGAGTGCCATGTCGCCCCCCAGTGGTCATTCTGGTGGATTGGCCCACCGGACAAGAGTTTGATGTCGGCCAAATGGCCTTCATCATCAACCGCTCGAAGCCAGTGCGCCTTATTCGTGGTCGCCGCACCTCCTCCGGGCTCGAGGTTGAAACCGATGAGAAACTCCTCCCCGATGATCGGCTGATGTGGTGTGGTCGCGAATCGGCAGTGCGAATTGATGAGGCCACGGCGCCTGAGATCGTCGTCGATGCCAAGGGGGTCTCGCTCGAGGTTTTGCACCGTCAGCTCAGCGATGGGCATTGGCTGCTGGTGGTGGCAGGGAAGCGCCCCGACGGCGAGCTGATGGTGGACGAAGCGGCTGTTGAGGCGAAAGTTGTCAGATCCTTCGATTCCCTTCAGCAGGTTGCCGATGGCAAGGGGCAATCGTTCCGGGTGATCGGCGGCTCTCAGCTTCATCCGACCGCTGGTGAGTCGATCGACGGGGAGACCCTGCGAGGAGACAACCACGTTCGGTATCGATGGTCGTCGGGCAGTGCCGCTCGCGGCCGTGGCTGCTGGATTCAGCTTCTGTCGCCTGAGCGGTCCGACGACGATGGCCAGATTGACCACCGGGCGGCATTTTGTGAAGGCGACATCGACGCCGTGTGGACCCAGGCGCGCCACAGTCCGGAGACGACATTCAAGGTCAAGAAGGTCGATCAGGACCGGTACCAGCTCCTCGTTGATCGCTATCCGCCTGAGGGCAGCACGCTTCACTTGCCGGTGGATGTTCGAAACCTGCAGCTGCAATCCCGTGCTCTTCGCCAGCTCGCTGAGGCGCCATTGCCTCACCACCAAGGTCTGCTGCGCTTGTGCGAAGACCCCAAGCACGTTCGCTGGCCCGGGGTGCGGCCTGTATCAGTCGCCGATGATCGTTGGCGGTCTCTGAAGGACGCCACACGGAGCGGTACCGACGAGCAGCGCGCGTTTGTTCGCAAGGCCTTGGGTTCGGATGATTTTGCATTCCTCGAAGGACCTCCTGGTTCCGGAAAGACCACGGCCATTTGCGAGATTGTTCAGCAGCTGGTTGAGCAGGGGAAGCGGATCCTTCTGTGTGCGTCGACCCATGTAGCCATCGACAACGTGCTGGAGCGACTGCTGGGCTCAGGATCTCCCATTGATGCGGTGCGGATCGGCAAGATCGACAAGGTGGACGACCGGGTTCAGGCGACCCAGCTCGAAGAACGAGTCACTGCGCTCGTGTCATCCTGGCGAAGCAGGCCCGAGATGCGAGCGCTTGGGAACGAACTGGAAGCGATGGCCGAGCGCACCGTCATCATGGCGGCGAACCTCACGTGCGGCACGACCATGGGGATCGTGAACCATCCATTCTTTCAGGGGAGGGACACCGACCTGAAGGCCTGGGAGCGACCGATTACCACCATGCCCCATTGGGACGTGCTGATCATCGACGAAGCCAGCAAGACGCTCATCCAGGAGTTCATGGTTCCCGCTCTGATGGCCAAGAAGTGGATCATCGTCGGCGACATTCGCCAGCTGCCGCCATTCTCGGACCGCGACGACATTGTGGCGAACCTGCGCGAACTCGTTGGTGACAACGATCGCGTCTTGTTCTCTGCGGACCATCAGCGCGCATGCCTGCTGCTTTTTCGTCTTTTGCGCGGTCGCCTTCGACAGCAGGGGATGCGCTGGTTGTTTGCGGAGCCCCCCGGGGTGTTGGATTGGATCACGAAAGAGCTTGGTGCCGCGCCTGAACCGGGACTCTCGATCGTGCGGGTTCTCTCGCAACGGGGGCGAGCAGCCAGCAGCCCGGTCCCGGTCGTCACGGTGGCGCAGTTGGTGGAGGGCACAAAGGAGGCGCTGCTGGTTGCTGCCGCTGATTGGGTGCTCATTGATGAAAGTCTCCTGCCGAAGGTTGCGCACGTCCTGCCATCGAACCTTCTCCTCGTTGCCGATCCCGGCGATCGAAGTGCCTCCCTCAACCAAGGCAGTCCGTTCCTCCATCGACAAGCATGGTGGCTTCGGAGGGCGGGGCAACTGCCCACGGCGTACCAGGACCGAAACGTTCGGTCTCAGGTTGGGACGTTTGAGGCCAGCCAGGCTTGCGAGATCGGCTGGCTGGCTCGTCACGACCTTGCTCAGGAACTCGCGTGGCGTCTGACGCGACTGCATGAACTCCGTCGAAGCCGGAACACAGTGGAAAGGGCGAGGCTTCAAGAGGATATAGATTCGCTGCTGCCCAAGGCGATCAGCATCCAGGAGCCAGTCGAAGAACTCCAGGATATCGGCTTGCCAAGCATCCTCGAAGTCCTCCAGGAGGGCGTTGGCGTTGACCGGACGCATCGGCACAGTGCACTCACCGCCGGGCTTCGCCGCTCTCGAACTCGGGAGTTCGATGAGCGATTTCAGAGTCTCAGCTACCAGCATCGAATGCACTCCGCGATTGCGTCCTTTTCTCGTGATCTCTTTTACGAGGGGAGCGCACTGAAGGATGCGAACACCATTAAGTCTCGCGATCTTGTTCTTGGTTGGGATTTCCGACCATTGGAGGAACGACGAGTCTGGATGCACGTCCTCGGCAACGAGTCGAACGGCGAGAACCACGACGAGCGAGATGCGATCAAATTGATGCTGCAGGAATTCATTGATTGGGCCCGCATCAAGGGGCCACCAGCGGATGGTCAAAGGCCTGTCTGGGAGGTCGCCTGCCTCTCGTTCTACGCAAAGCAGGATCGGGCGGTGTCGGAGATGCTCAGAGGGCTCACGTCAGACGATCGGCGAACGCGCTTTCAGGTCCCCGGGGCGCCAGTGGAGATTGTCTGTGGAACCGTCGATCGTTTCCAGGGACGAGAGGCTGACCTTGTGATGCTGTCCATGCGAAATACCAACCGTGTCGGGTTCTTGGACAGCCCCAATCGTTTGAACGTGGCGCTGACGAGGGCCCGCCAGAAGCTCATCGTGTTTGGCAACGCCGGCTACTTCGGTCGGTGTCGGGTATCGGAACTCGAGGAACTTGTTGCTCGCACGCCACGTTGCCAGACCACTGCTCGTCCGCACAGGGGAGGACTTCGATGAGGGTGCTGCTTTCGGTTGATGTCGTCGTCCACCGGGTCTCCGTATTCGCCGAGATGGCTTTCATGGAGCGTCGCCCGGAGCTTGGTTTGCTGTGCCACGCCGCTTTGGAGGCCGATGGCCACGTGTCGCGATCGATAGTTGAGTCTGCTCTGCCTGGGATCGCTGTTCCGGGGATTCGCAATCTGCTGGACTGGTGCGAACATCTCGGCCTGGTCGACAGGGACGGCCGATTGACTGACGTCGGTGAGCAAGTAGCAGGGTCGTTTGATGCTCCGGTTCCCGAGCAGGGCGTCTACCGCATGTGGCTCGCCGAACATGAACTCATTGGACGCCGCGCCCTCCACATTCAACGGTTGGCCTCCAAGTCAGACGGGCGATTCGAGCTGATAAAGGCCCTTCCGGTCCGCCCGATCGTGGCCAAAGTATTCCATTCGGTGATCGAGCCCAATACTCGCTTTCTGGTTCGTGGCTTCCCAAGCAACCACGACGAACCAGGCTGCCTGCTTGATGAGACAGCAAAGTGCACGCTCCGATGGACCCTTGACTTCGAAGGCGGCGGAGACGAGTGGCAGCTCGATGGAAACATCGAGGTGCCAGAGGAGAAAGGGAACTCTGCGAGACGGGCGATGTTGGCGAAGCCTGAGTCGACGGGGATCGACTTGTGGTCCCTCGCGAAGCAATGGGGGCAGACGGTCCTGCGACCGCACGGGCAATGGTCTTCAAGCAATCGTCGGCTCGCGGTGCGCGTTGCGGACGTCAACGAAAGCGGGCTGCAGAGCTTCGAGCAAACGCTGACGGTGTCTGGTGTGGCTGTCCCCGGCAGGGGAACCTTCAGCACCGTTGTCTTTGAGGCAGTCCCCATCGGCCCGGTACACCGAGCTGACGCCCAGCAGTGGGCCATGGCGCGTCTCGAGCGGCAGCTCTCGAGTGAGCCCGCCTACCGGAGCCGGGAGGCGGTGCGAACGCTCTTTGCAGACCTCACGGATGAAACGCCGCTTCAAGAGCACCAGCCGACCCTTCCCTCTCACGATGAACTGGTGGGGGCTTCAAGAGCAGGGCCGAAGGACCTTGCCCGCTTCTGGTCCCTCGCAGCACCCGTTGATCTTGCGCCAGTACAGCCCCGAGCTGACGAGCTCGCCGCATTTCAAATCGGTGGGCCTTCAGGCGCAGTTTCGGGAGAGGCCGGCCTCATCAGAATTCCACATCAGGCGTCGTGGTCGATGGGCGAGATGGTGCGTCGTCTGCTCGACGGCAGCGTTCCGCACCGACTGCTTTTGTGTGACCGGTACGTGTGCGGTCGGGAAAACCTGGCTGCGCTGCAACTCTTGGTGGACGCCGTCCGGGGGCACGCCCCAGCGGCGATCATTGACATCTGGACGGGCGAGGAAGCGGTGGCGGAATTGGCAGCAATCAAGGCGATAACCGGCACTGCGCCCCGCACCTATCGCAGTGTCTTCAACAGCCGAGCGCCCCACGACCGCTACTTCCTGGTGGCGCCCGTCAGCGGCGCCAGTTTTGGATGGCACATGAGCAACAGCCCGCTTCATGTCCGCTCGCCACGTCCCCAGGTGGTGTCGCAAACCGACAGTCCGCTGCGTTGGAAGGACTTCATGGCCACGCAGGTTTCCGCGGGCGAGTTCGAACCCGCCTTCAACGAGTGGTTGGGAGGGCGGCGATGAAGGGTCCCATCCGCCCCATCGAGCGCAGCCGCGTTGTGCGACGAGACGACAGCCGATTGGCGAGCGCTTGGGTGTGCAACGGGTCCGACGACGCGAAGCCCTCCCACGTGACGGTCCTGGGGGCACCGGGGGAACCACCCCAGGGCAACGACGTCGTCCTCGCTATGGTCGCCCCCGGCGATACACTCGCCACGAAGGAAGTCATCGCCCATGCCGCGAGTGGGCGCCGGGTCTACGCCATCGTGCCGGCAACGTGGGGCAATGAACGGTTGGAGCGCGGTCTTCTTGAAGCACCCCATGTGCTCATTCGCCGGGTGCCCGAGGTGCCAGTGTCGGGAGTGCATGCTGGCGACCGCGGCCGTCTCTGGTTTGGCGCCAAGGCCGGTGGGCCGGTGTCATGGTGCCTTTGGCTCGACGGCCCGCAGTCAACGGCCTTCAGAACCATCTTCCTCCGCCTCTTCTGGTACGAGGGGTTCGAGGAAGCCTGGACGGGAGCGAGCCAGCTTGCCTGGCGACCTGCGATGGCTCGCCCATTTGACGTTCCGGTGCCAGCGACGACGGCGCCCGTCCACCTGGCGGGGGCCGAGGCCTCGTTGGGACGGGCCAACGACGACGTCATACAGCATGTCGTTGTTGGACCTCCACCCAAGGACCGCGTCCGGCGTCTGTGGTTTCCGGCCAGTGGTCTTCACCACAACGATCTCAAGAACCTGGTGGGCAGCGGAACCGAGGTCACCTGGGGCAGCCTGAATCTTCCGGACGTCACCGCAAGCGGCCTGGGTGGCGAACTTCTGTTGCCGGCCCATGGAGCTCGGCTTCGTGTCGTCTTGACGCCTGGGCAGGGGCGTCAACTGCACAAAGCACTGGACGGCGCCGCAACATGGCGCTTTGGTGCCGCCATCCGATTGGGGGACGTGGCCGCGACTTCGTCCCTTTGGCTTCCTGAAGAAGCTGGTCCCCGTGGGCTGAAGCCGGAGGAGGTCATCGTGCTCGGCGCGATGTCGAGTTCGAGCCTCCGTTCAGCGCCACAGCTTGAGCCACCGTCGCTGCCCGCTCCCGAGCCGCTGACGTTGTCGGTTGACTTCAGATGGACGGTTCTGCCCCCGGGCTGTCCATCGGGCAGTCAGGATGATTCCCTTGTGCGGCAATGGCGCATCCTGGACGAGCAGTGGCGGAAACGTCTCGTGGCAGCGAGGACGCAGTTGGCGTCGGCGGACCAGGAGCGAGTCCGCCTTGGCGAAGGGTTCCGCCGCTTGGCGGGTGCGGTGCTCGGCTTCGGTCGAACCCATGAAACCCTGCTCCAAAAGCTGGGCATGCTGGAGGGGCAAGAGTTGTTGTCGATGGCTCCCGAGACCGCACAAGCGGCACTTGATGAGCTCGTGACGTTGGAGGGCCAGGCCCGAGCCTTCAGAGACGACTTGGAGGCGGCCGAGCGTCAGGCGCGAGAGGACGACGAACGAGACCAGCAAATGCGCGCATGGGAGACAAAGCAGAGCGAAGCCACGGCAGCAGTGCCGAGGATGCAGCAAGAACTCCAAGTCATCAAAAAGGCACTCGCGGATCTCGAGGCTGAGAAGGATCAGGCCAGCAGCGTCGAGGACGAGAACGGCCAGAAGGCGCGGCGAGCCAAAGTCGCTGACGACATCATCCGCCTGGAAAGGAAGAAGGTCGCTGACGACATCATCCGCCTGGAAAGGAAGAAGAAGGAACTTGTCTCGGAACTCAAGGTGCAGCAGGCAGCTGCCGAGGGACCCTTTGAGTTCAAGCCCACCAGGCCCCTGGCTTCAGCGAAGGGTGCAGGGGCCCGATTCGTCCCGGTTGTCCGTGCTGGGCCGCCGGATGCCCTCGTCCCCCATGAACGACTGCCAACAACAGGCGTCCTCAGGTCGCATCTTGGTTCGCGCTACCTCGTGATTGACGCCTGGCAGGAGCTGGATGAGGGCGAGGCGGAAGCTGCAAGGCTCGGCGCGCAGTTGGTGGCGAAGGAGGGAACATGAAAGAGCAACGGATTGTGGTGGACATCGATCGTGACGGAGGCTTGAGCGCTGAAGCCCACGGCTTCAGTGGCGACGCCTGCTTGGCTGAACTCGAGAAGCTGTTGGAGGGCCTTTCGCCCGGTATTGCGACCGTCGAACGCAAGCCCGACGCGGGGACCGCGCGCCTTGTGGCGTCACGGTCGCAGCAGGTTGGGAAGAAGCCATGAGCGCCTACATCACCATGCTGACACCCATGACCGACAGGGAGTGCCTCTTGGCAGCGCTCACAGACCTTGGCTTCGATCATTCGAAGGTCGAGGTCCACGACACCCCGGTCCCCCTCGTCGGCTATGCCGGCGATCGTCGTGAGCAAGTCGCCAACATCGTGATTCGTCGAAAGCATGTAGGCACTTCATCAAACGACGTCGGCTTTCTCGCGACGACGATGGGCTACCAGGCGAGTGTGAGCAGTTTTGACCAGAGGATCTTTGGAGGAGCCTGGCTCCAGAAGCTCAACACGAAGTACCAATCTCGTTGGGGTGAGAAGGAGGCACGCTTGGCCGCCGAAGAGCGTCGACGAATTGATGAGGAGCGTCAGCGGCTGGTCGAAGCCCAACGCCAGGCCGTTCACCAGAAGGCCAAGAAGCTCGGATATCGCGTGGAGGAGACACGCGAGGGCGACAAGATCCGGATGGTCTTGGTGAAGCGGGCCTACTGATGGCACCATCGACACTCAATATCGCCCGAACCCTGTCGCATTCCGCCGCCAACGGACCGGGGGAGCGATTCGTCATTTGGGTTCAGGGGTGCACCCTCCAGTGCCCTGGATGTTGGAACCCGGACACCTGGAGTCTGCGGCCGCGCAACGAAATTGCGGTCGCCGACTTGGCGGCTGAGATTCTCGCCACGGTCAACATCGAGGGAATCACCCTGACGGGTGGCGAGCCCTTCCAACAGGCAGGGCCCCTCGCTGACCTTGCAGAGGCAGTTCGGGCGGTGGGCCTCTCAGTGTTTGCCTTCACTGGCTACGAGCTTGATGAACTGGCGCTGCCCGACCAGCAGCGCCTTCTGCGACAATGTGATGTTGTGGTTTGTGGTCGCTATGTTGCCGAGCACCGTGACGTGGTGACGCCCTGGCGAGGGTCCACGAATCAGTCCATTCATTTCATCTCGGACCGATACGACGCATCCGCTGCCGCCGACTCGACCTGCGAAGTTCATATTGGTCTCGATGGTCAGGTGGTCTTCACAGGCTTTCCGCCGAGCGACCTCCTGAGTCTTGCTGGCGTCCTAAACGACGACGCTGCCCAGGATGACGATTCAGAGCCGCCGACCGTTGAGACTGGGGGGCGCTGACGAGTCGGTCGGGGAATGTGGCCCCCTTGTGAAGCGCCTGTCCATCAGGCCCTCATGTGGCGCCGACCTCTCGGGCGTTTGGCTGACCAGCCCAAATCAGGCTGGCGCACCAAGAACTGCAACCCTCTAGAGCGGAAGGTCAGCCCTCTCGTTTGGGAATGCGCTCATGGGGAGCCACCTGCTTTGAGAGTTCTCGAAGTCGTGAAATAGGAAACGACAGGAGCTTTTCGCCGATTTCACTTCGGTGAGCAAATTCTTCCTGAATATGTCGGCCTGGGCCATTGAAGACTTCCTCGTAACGCCCGTCAGGATAGAGCTTGAATCCCAAATAGTAGTCGGGCGTTGTCTTGAATGTCAGGCTGTCCTTGAACGTGGCCTTGACCTGAACATTTCTGCCGTCTGTAGTATTTCCGTCGTGATCAGGTTGAGAGACTTTGTGAAGAATAACGTCGTACTCAAGTTCAGCGATGATCTCGCCAAGATCCCCTACCAGGCGACCATCGATCGTGAATCGCCTGTGTGGAAATGTACTTCTGAGACGCTCGATACCTTCAAAGACGAGAGCGAGACCTTCGGTGATGGCTTTGCGTTTTGGCATGACTATGAGGGCTCACGAATGGGTTAGAGGGGCCAGGCTCACATTTCCGGCCCATCGCCGGCAACACGAGTTTCCCTGTGTATGCTATCAGTAACCTGCTTTGGTTGTTCGGCCTTCGTTGAAGATTGCGGTCTCGTCACGGCTCGGCGGCGGGTCGGTCAACGGGCGTCGGCCGGCGGGAGCCCTCTTCAATCTTGATCTCAACGCGCCGGTTGCTCGAATCCGCTGGGTTGCTGCCCGGAAGAGGCCGGCTGTCTCCCCAGCCCCCAAGCGCCACCCGCTGGGTGAGCGCTGCAGGCCACCCCGTGATCAGCGCCTGGCGAGCCTGGCGGGCGCGAGCAGTCGAGAGCGTGTAGTTGTCGTCATATAGAGCGCATGCGTATCCGCGCGACGGCAGCCGCCCAACGGGCTCGTTGTCAGTGTGGCCTTCGACGACAACCTCAACCTCGGACGAACTCATGAGCAGTTCTCTGAGTCCCGCGGACTGCTCTTGAAGGGCCGCGTTCACTCGCGCGCTGAGGCAAGCGCTTCCTGATCGAAATGTCGCTTCTTGAAGCAGGATTCGGCGCCCTGCCACGTCCACCTCAATGACGTCTCCCAGACCACGTCGCTGCACGTTGGCAGAAAAGGCTTCTAGAGCACCCACGACGCCGCGTGCGCGCAGCGCCGCGGCCGTGGCGGCCAACTCAAGTTTCCTTCGCTGTTCTTGCTGCTCCCGCTCGACGTTCTCAGCTGCGGCGAGTTGGCTCTGAAGTGCGGCGACCATGAACATCAGCACGACGACCGGGATAACGCCCGCCATCAGGTCGCCGATGGAGATCCACTCTTCATGTCCTTGGTGGCTCATGCGGTGGTCTCGCTCCCCGCAATCAATCCACGCTCGGTGCTGGCGGATGCAGCTTGGCCGGTCGCTTCCGTGGCTCCTTCCACAGAGACTGCGAGAGGTGCGGTCAGATTGAGTTGGGAAAGGGTGTTGGTGAGCTGTTGATGCTGTTCGCGCATGAGCTCCTGGAGTTGGCTGGCCGCTCCACGGAGGCCATCGAGGGCGTCTCGAGAGTTCTCGTCGATGGCGACGAGCCGGTTCGCCGCCAGCTCGCCATGTTTGCTTAGCTGCCTGACCTGCACCTCCATCGAACCCTGCGCCGACCCGCTCTGAGCGACGACTGCGCGAATGTCCTCGGCGGCAGCGGCCAGCTGAGCCACGAGATCAATCTGCTTTGTCACAGCGTTGCTCAGGCTGTCCACGACAGGGGTCTGCCGCTCGACAGCCTCAAGGAATCTGTTTGCGCTCGTCTTGCTGGCTCCCGCCAAGTCTTCGATGTGGCCTTTCATCCTCTCCAACATGAAGACCGAGGTGGCTTTGTCCTCGGCAAGCTTGTCGACGGCCGAATCGAGCCTGATCACATACTCCTTGAGCATGTTCAGGGTCTTGTCGGTCTTCAGAATGGTCGCGCTGAGTTCATCGCCGGACCTGGTCGACGTTGCCGACAACGAATCGACTGCACCTCGGAGGGTACCAATGCCGTCGTGGACGGTCTTCACTGACTCAGCAGCTGCGTCGCGAATCCCGTCCGTCGCCTTCGACAGCTGGCCACCCATCGTGCCGAGCGCGGTGTTCAGGTCGGTATTCAGCTTGTCCAAGGCGGCGCTGATGTTTCTCTCGAGGCTCTCGGCGCTCTTGCGAATCGCTGCGCTCCCCTCGTTCTGGAGCTTCGTTGATGTGGCTTCGAACGTCTTGAGGAGGTGCCCGAGCTGCTCGACTTCCGTTTTCAGCATCCCGGCCGCCCCGGTCACACCTTCGGCCGCTGTGGCGAAGGTTCCAGTGCTGGCCTTCAAATCGTTCAACAGCTCCTTGAATTGACCAAACCCCTCCAAGCGCTCGGAGACGACGAGCAGCTGGCGGCCTTGCGCGAAACGCGCGGCCTGGGCCTCAGCGTGGGAAGCCTCGAGCCGATGCCTCGCCGCCTCGAGCGACATCGCCACGCCCGCCACCGCGCCCTGCAGGCTGGCCCAATTCTCCTTGCTCTCCTCCCGCCCTGTTGTCAGCAGAGTGGTCATCCTTGCCGTCTCATCCAACAGGAGACGACTCTCAGCACGTCGCTCCGCGTGCGCGTCTTCAACGGCACGCGTCAACTCATGGATCGATGTCGCCTCACTCAAGATTGAGTCCAGGAGGCGTGTCCAGCCCTCCTTGTTTTCGTCGCGCCCTCGCATCAAGACGGTGGTGACTCGAACCTCCTGCTCCTTCCTCTCGTCGAGGTTCTTCTCACTGTGTTCGGCAAGGCGCTTGAGAAATCCGACCTGCTGTTCCTGAGTCTTCTTCTGCTCGGTATCTCGCAACGATCTGGCGGTGCGAAGAAGATCCAGAGCAGCCTGTCGACGAGGCCCGGCAATGCGATGGGCAACGATGGCCCTGGTTATCAAGCTGCCGAGGATCCCCCAGATGCTCGCCTGAAACTTGATGCCCATTCCGGCAAGGGCATCGGTGAGACCGCGCATACCTTCTGCGGGCGTCCCTGCTCCAACGGCGCGTGCGGCCATCGAGAGCGTGACAGACAGGCCGATGAACGTCCCGAGGAGGCCGACTATAATGAGGACGCTCGGCACTGCCATGGCAAAACGGTCCCTGGGCCTGCTCATTTGCTGCTCAAGCTCCTCAATTGGAATGCTTGCTTGGCTAGCGTCGGCGTGGTTCTTTTCCCAAGCTTTTAGGTGCTGCGGCGCAGTGCGCGCGATCTGAAGAACCGCCGCGACAAGCATGCTGACAACGCAGAAGAAGACCCATGCGAGCGCAGTAAAGGGCAGTTGTTCAGGCGACAAGTCCGTCGGGGGAAAGAAGATCCGGAGCAGCTTCCAAGGTGCATCAGCCCCAGCCATCAGCCAACCCCGACTTCGACCTGGACATCATCGGTGACTTCCTTTGCGCGCCTGCGGGCCCGCGCGCGGTATGTCAGCGCGAAGTCGGCAAAGAAGAGCCGGTCTTCCTCTGTCAGTGTCGTGTGCTCAGCGTCTGCATAGGCCACGATGCGCTCCCCTGCCCGCTCGGCATCACGACACAGGGTCAGGTCGTCTTCGCGACCTCGATGGACCTCAAGGATGCCATAGGCCGTGCTCGAGATGAGCTGTACATCTTTGTGGCGCGCCTCGAGCTCAGTCTGGTTGGCCTGGATGCGCCGGATCTCTGCAGGGAGGGAGAGACTCAACCGCTCCTTTGCTTCAGCGTCGAGGCCCTCGACCTCCTCGCGCAGCGTCAGTGTCCGCCGCTCCATGTCGAGGCGGCTCAAGCTGACAGCGAGGCCTTCGAGCAGACGATCGAGCTCGGTCGCTTCCTCAGTCCATGGAACGAACACCTGCTCCATAGCCTCGGTAATGATGTCTTGACCAAACTCACGCCGACACAGCTCATCGACGAGCATCCAACCCTCGGCCCCAACCTCCTCATTGTTCACCAGGGCATGGAGTGTCGAGAGTACTGACAGCTCAAGGTGGTCCAGTGAGGCAACGCGCTTCGAGACGTGGAGCTTCTGCCCAATCTGACCCAACAGCCTCGTGGCAACCCGGACGCGAGCAAAGGCTTCGAAGCCGGTGAGCTCGGTGCCAGCCAGGAGCTCCTTCAGCTTGGCAGCGAGCTCGGCGACCGTCAGGGAGAGGTCCATTGCCACACGCTGGTCCGAGGGCTGATCCAGCAGCGCCTGCTTCCATGTCTTCTGGTCGGCCTCTTCAATCCACGCATCGACCTTGCCACGAGCGCTGGGCGCAACCTCGTCCACAACTTGCTTGATGCGCTTCGAGACGTTGTCCACGACGGCTCGGGTCTTCGCTGCCACGCGCGGAAACGCCTTGGAAACGGTCTTGACGACCTTGGCGCCAAAGCGCCCCAGTGCAAGGACACCCTTGGTCACAACTGTCGCGACGACGCGGGCGGCCTTCTTGACAACCTCCTCAGCACCCTTCTTGACCACACGAACGACAACAGCGAGCAATGCTGAAAACATCAGCTTTTCCCCTCTTCCTTTTTCCCGTGGGAGACCCCGTCACCCACACTGACCACAGGATCCGCCGCAGCTTTCGGGCTCATCAGCGCCTCGGCAATATCTCGCGTGAGCTTCGGCGCTGGTCGCACACCGACGTCACGGCGAGCTTGCAGTGTCCGCCGCACGGCCTCGTCGAGGTGACGACGCTCCAGCCTTGCGGCGGTGGGTCCGAGTTCGCGGATGGCCATGGGCAACGCGATGCGAAGGCTCGTCAGGATATCGCCACCACTGAGGCCTTCGCTCTCCTCGGCGATGTGGTCGATGAGGATCGCACGGTCCTCCGCGAGAGGTATCCCGGGGACGAGGTGAAGCTCCCAGAGGCGCCGGCGGGTGTCATGGTCTGGCTTGCGAAAGTGGACATGCCAGCTCAGGCGGCGCACGAATGCGCCATCGATGTTCTCCTGAAAATTTGTCGCCAAAACGAGGATGCCCTCAAATCGCTCGACCTCAATGAGAAGCGTCGACTTCGTGACATTTACCTCGTGGTCCACGCCCTGTGTCACGTCTGAGGCACGACGCCCGAACAAGCTGTCCGCCTCGTCGAAGAACAGGACCGCGCCCTGCTCCGTTGCCGCCCGGAACACCGCCTGGACGTTCTTGGCGGTCTCGCCCATGAAACGGCTCTCCAGGTCGCCAGCAGACAGCGAAAGAAAGGGCCGACCCAACTCGCCAGCCAGCGCCTCAGCGGAGCGCGTCTTGCCCGTCCCTGGCGGACCGTACAAGACCAGCGTGACCCCTTTGCCACCGGAGTCAATCTTGCCAAATCCCCAAGTCTCGTAGATGAGCTTGTGGTGGAGCACCTTGATGAGGGCTTCATCCAGCGCGACGGAGGTTGCCGCTGGCAAAATGACGTCGGCGAGTCGGAAGCGGGCCGCGCTGGCAATGTATGGCGTGACATCAGCGGCAGTGTTTGGGGGGAGGACGCGAGGAACGGCAGCCTGTTCCACCCGCTTTGGTGGGAAGTCCTTTGCGAGGTCGAGGCGCGCGGCAGCCTCGGCCGGGAGAACTGCACCCAGGGCGCGCAAGGCGGGCCGCAGCCAAGAGGGGCCACCGGCATCGATGACCAGTCCGCACTTCGAGCACTGACGGGCGGTTATGCCCTCCACGACCAAATTGCTCCCCTGGAGAGCGGATTCGAGGTCACCGGCTTTTGCGTTCTCGACAGTCACCGTGGCGTCGTGAGGACAGCTGGCGCGGAGTCGGAGCAGTGCTGTCCCTATGGACGTCGGACGCATTCGATCCCCCTGTGGTGCCTGAGTCGCGACTCGGTATAGCATGCGGTCCCGCGTAGGAGCGATGTGGCCATGAGCCCAGACCAGCATGATGCATCGGAACGCCTCGCGGCTGCGCTTGAACGCGGGAAGGCCGAAGCAGAAGCCGGCCATGTCTTGGCCGGAGCGGTGTTGACGGCCGTTGAGGCAGCGTTCAACGAAGTGACGTCGCAGCTGGCGACGTCAGTCGAAAGGCTCCGCTCCCAATCGACGCGCACAAGTCGCGAGGAAGAGGCCCTCGGCGCCCACCTCCTCCACTGGCGCTCGGTGCTCGCCGAGGAGCTGAGACAAGGCAGAGACGAACTCCTCCGGGAGCAGGAGCGGCTGTCGACTTTCCGAGTCTGTCTCTTTGGGAGGACAAAGGCAGGCAAGTCGACGCTCATGGAGATCCTGACCCGCGGCAATGGCGCGGCTCGCGGCAAGGGGGCTCAGAGGACGACCCGCGACGTCCGCCGTTATCAGTGGCGTGGTCTCGAGGTCATCGACGTCCCGGGGATCGGCGCCTACGGGGGGAGCGACGACACGAAGATCGCGTTGGATGCTGCGCGCGGGGCGGACCTGGTCTTGTTCCTCATCACGGATGACGCCCCGCAGCCATCCGAGGCTGACCACCTTGTGACAGTCAAGAGCATGGGGAAGCCCATGCTCGGGCTCTGCAACGTCCGCTATGCCATCGCTGGCGATGACGACGAGCGCCGACGCTTCATGTCATCTTCCGCTCGCTGGCTCGATGCGCCGTCCGTTGGAGAGTCCATCGACCAGTTTCTGCAATTTGCGCGGGTCCAGCTGCCGGGTGCTGAGATCCCATTCTTCCGTGCGCACCTCGACGCCCGCTTTCTGGCCGGCGCGGAGCCGAGCGCACCCTGGTCGGATGACCTCCATACCGCGAGCCGCTTTGCGCAATTCGAGAATGCCATCCTCGATGAAGTGACAGTCCGCGGGCCCTACCTCCGCTGGCGCCGGTGCATTGATATTGCCGCCGTCCGCGCCGCGCGGCTTGTTGATGAATTGTTGGCAGCCAGCCGCACGTGGCAGGAACTCGCAGCGCGGGCCCGAGACGCGGGGCAGGAAATCAACACCTGGGCGGAGAGGGCCCTCCCAGACCTCGATCGCGAGGTGACGACCGCGATCAATCAAAAGCTCGAGGAGTTGAGAAACCGCATCCCCGGCTTCGTTGAAACCCACGCCGAACACGAAGACATCGGGGCACGGTTCGACAGCTTGGTCAGACAGCTCAACCTGGGCGAGCTCGTGCCGTCCGCCGCCGCGCGGGCCCAGGGGAGGCTTCACGCTCGCCTCGAGACGCACCTTGAACGGCCAAAGAGCCTCACTTTCGCATCGACACGGCTTGGCGCTGACGCTTCCGGCGTCTCGGGTTCCGCCATTTTTGATGGTGCACGCGCGGTTGGCTGGTTCAGCGTCGTGCTCGGCATCGTGGCCGTCGGAGTGGCGTTCATCCCAGGAGCCCAACCGGTGTCCGTCGCCGTTGGGGGCCTTGCCACGGGCGTCAAGGGTGCTCAGGGCGCGTTTGAAGATCGGGAGTCCAAGGCCGGCACCCTTCGCCGGGACCTCGAAGCCAGGCTTACTCGTTACGTTGATCGCCTCCGCGCACCGCTTCACTTGGCGTGGGCCAAGGAGCACCGACGGCTCCAGGACGGAGTTGTTGGTGAGGCGCAGACTGCCTTGCACGCGACTGAAGAGACTCTGCTTCTGTTGAGCCGCTCAGCCTTTGAGTTGGCTTGGCGCGTCGAAGCCGCGTCCGCTCCCGCGCAGCGCACGTTGGTGGAACGGGCGCTCGTGACCGCTGGCGTGCGGAGTCCGGCAATCCGCCGGGTCGCCCGCGCGCCCGGAGCGACGACCCTGCTCGAGCTTGAGCCAGGCACGACGGTGGACCCTCACGCGGTCGATGCCCTCCGCCGAGTCCTCGGCGAAGAGGTTGATGCCTGGGTGGGGTTGCCATCCACCGCAGAGAGCCTCAGCCGCGCGTTACCCGACATCAAGTTCGACGCCGTCCACGAGCGAGGGGCCATCCGCCGTGCACGTGTCTCGCCTGGGAGCGAGCCCCCAACTGGGACGGCGCGCCTCCATTGCACTGCTCGGCTGCTGCAAACCCGCATTGACGGCGTGTTACAAGAACGAGGTGGCGGATGATGGATTTCGAGCTGGCTTCATGGAGCAAGCGTGCGGGCGACTTGATCGACCGGAGCCGCCGGTTCTTCGACACGGCATCGCCGCCCCTGCGAACGTTCGCTGCGAAGCTGCCGCCGAGCGAAGGGCAAACGGGAAGACCACGAATTGCCTTCATCGGCCAATACAGCGCTGGCAAGTCAACCCTGATCCGCGCCTTGACCGGTCGCTCCGACATCATCACCGGCGGCGGTATTTCGACGCAGGTGCCGCAGACCATCGAATGGAATGGCCTCGAACTCATCGATACCCCCGGGATAGAAACGCGCCTGCGGCCAGATCACGATGAGCTCAGCCTGACAGCCATGGCGTCGGCTGACCTCGTTGTCACTGTGGTGACGACAGGGCTCTTCGATGAGCACTTTGCCGAAGTCTTTCGCGGCCTGGCGGTGGACCGCGGCCTCGGTGTTCGGATGATGCTCGTGGTGAACAAGATGCTGAGCGAAGGTTCGGGCAACACGCCTGCCCGTCAGGACCTGCTCCGCGAGGATTTGCGCCTTCCGCTCTCGCCCCTTTCTCCGGAGGGCTTGAGGGTCTCCTTCGTCGATGCCCGTCGGGCCGTCGAGGCCCGGGAGTCAGCTCAGGACTCCGACGCGGACGCCGACTGGCGGAAGAGCAACGTCGACTCGTTCATCCAGGAACTCAACACATTTGTGAGGGAGAGGCACCTCGTCGGGCGGGTCGCGCAGCCTTTGTTCCACCTCGAACAGGCACTCACGGAGGCGGTCGCGAAGTTGGAGAATCGTGATCCAACCACTGATCAGGTCGAGGGCTTGCTGCTGCGCAAGCGCCAGCTCTTGGTCGATGCCCGGGACCGAGCGCAAGCGACCACGAGGTCGCTTGGTGCACGTGAGGCAGAGCGGATCCGCGCTGAGGGACGTCGCGTCGCCGAGTCCATCGATGGCACCGGCGACGCCGCGTCCCTTACCGCGAGTCTCGAAGCGGTTGAGAATGCGCTGACGACTCGGGTCACATCGCTCGAGGCAGAACTCAGTGCGGCCCTCCGCTTGATCGTTGAGGACCTCGACGCCACTCTCGAGAGGGTCTCGGAAGAGCCTCTTTTCTCGGGGCTGGGAAGGTCCCTCGACGGCCTGTTTGCTGGCTTGGCGCAGAACACCTCGCCGCTCGGGCCAGAAACGGCCCGGCGGGCCCAAACCGCGGCTGACGGTGCTGGGCGTCTGGGCCACTTTCTGGTTGAGAACGGCTATCGCTCGGGTGGGAACGGGCTGAAGAGCCTGACCGCACTCAAGAACTACAGTGGGACGGGTGTCCACAGCGCGGTGAAGTCAGGTGCGAAGTTCTTCAATTTCAAGCTCAAGCCGTGGCAAGCGGTGAAGGCGACCAAGGGTCTGGTCAATGCCGGCCGAGCACTCGGAGTTGCCGGTGCGCTCCTTGGAGTCTTCCTGCAAGTCAAGGCGGACGTCGACTCGGAGAAACGTCGTGTCGCTCTCGCCAACGCCCGAGCCGAGGTGCGGGACCGCATGTGCATGGTCGGAGAGGGACTTGAGCAGCAGCTGCTCACAGCTGCCACGGTGTTCACAACCCGGTACCTCGACCCCGAGGTTGACGCCATCGATGAGGGGCTCCGAGCCTTACGGGGCAAGGTGGAGGATCAATCCCGGGAGGGCCATGAGCTCATGCTCTTGCTAGACGAAGCTCGCGCTCTTGCGCGGGAGCTCAAGGACGTAAGTCATGTCCACGTCGATGCCTGACGGTTTCCACTCTTCATCTGGTTCCTCGTGCTCCGAGCCAGGGCCGAGGGCGCACGTCGCTGGACGGCTTCGTGTTGGCTTCAGAGGATGGTGAACACGCAAGGCGTCCACAGCCGTGGAAGCTTGAACGAAAAGCGCCGCAGGGATCGAAACACCCGCAAGAAGGTCTCTTGCATCGTTCGGGCACGATGAAGGTGGTCGTCGTCGGCGCGAACCACAGCCACACGGCGCAGGCCACGACGAACAATGGCGCGCCCCTACGGACAAGTCGCACTTGGTGGGACCAGGGCGTCGGATCGGTCATGGGGAACTCCAGCTACGGGTGATGATTGCTGCTCGCTGGCGGGGGCCAGAAGGTTCCATCACCGCGCGTATCCGCTGGATCAGGGGCGGCGTGACACGGAGAAGAACTGTCTGAAGTCGTGCACTTGTGCAGACTGGCCACCGCCGGCGTCGCCAGGCTGACGCCGCCATGGTTGACTGCGTCGGCCAGCCGATTGAAGTCGGCGACGGCCGAAATCTTCGTGACGTCAGGCTTCGCCAGGCTTTTCGTTGCGAGGAACCACAGGGGGACCAATGGCACCGATTGTTTCGATGAAGACCATCAACCGAGACGGAACCTGTCAACGACTTTGGGAATCGACTTGAGAGCATTTACTGAACCGAGTCCTGTGTGCTGAACGCGCGACGGAGGTCGACTTCCATGGTCATTGTCGTCGACGAGTCGGGTTTCGCTGGTAGCAGGGTGGTGTCGGCTTCTGTTGTCGAGGCGGGTTGTGCTGGTGGATTGATGGCGACCACCGGAGCGAGTTGGCGGAGGCGGGGTGGGCCATGGACGAAGCGCTCGGGATGCGCATGATAGGCAGCCATCACGACGTCGTGCCGCCGCTTGAGGACGGCGTCAGCGCGGCCCATGTGTACGTCGTTCGGCGTCAAGAGCTCGATGCCGCTGTGGTGGTGCTCCTCGTTGTACCAGCGGAAGAATGGGCGGCAGTGAGCGAGTCCATCAGCGAGGTTCTGCAGCTTGCGGGGAAACCCTGGGTGGTATTTGAGCGTCTTGAAGTGGCTCTCAGAAAACGGGTTGTCGTTGCTGGTATGCGGGCGGCTGAAGCTCTTGGTGACGTCGAGCTCCGCGAGCAGCTGCGACAGAAGCTTGCTGCGCATCGGTGCGCCGCGGTCGGCGTGCAGCGTAATGCACCCGGCTTCACGTCGTGCTTGGCAACCGTCTCCTCGATGAGGCGCGTTGCGAGCGAAGCGTTCTCGCGTTCGGCCAACAACCAGCCGACGACGCAGCGGCTGTAGATGTCGATGACGACGTAGAGGTACAGGTAGACGAACTTCGTCTCCGTCAACAGTTTCGTGATGTCCCAGGACCAGACCTGATTTGGAGCCGTCGCCAAGAGTTCAGGCTTGGCATGGCTCGCATGGACCCGTTGGTTGCGCCGCTCTCGGGACTCCCCACGCTCCTCGAGCAGCCTGTAAAGGGTGCGCTCAGAGCCAACGTAGCGGTCCTCCTCGGCGAGCGTCGACACAACCTCAGCCGGAGTACGGTCTTGAAAGCGCGGCTCGTGCAGGGCGTCCAGGGCGGCCTGCTGCTCCTCGGCCGACAGGGCTCGAACCGGCTTCCGTCGGCGCGAAGGCAGCCTGGGCTTCTGCCTTCGATAGTGAGCAGCCGCATGAGGACCGAGGGGTGACTGCCGACTTCTGATCGACTTTCTTGAGGGCCAAAGAATGAACCCCCTCAGGAAACTTGTGAAAGCTC
>Ga0247837_1004660_pt1 | contig 21742 bp, 20 predicted proteins | sample LaCtaG_2_FD_187115 | JGI IMG/M metagenome (GOLD analysis project Ga0247837, IMG submission 187115) | Freshwater microbial communities from meromictic Lake La Cruz, Castile-La Mancha, Spain - LaCruzMarch2015_14.5m | ecosystem: Environmental > Aquatic > Freshwater > Lake | place: Spain: Castile-La...
CGAATCATTCTGGGAACCTTTGTCCTCAGCCAAGGGTATACGGACGCGTACTACCGCAAGGCGCAGAAGGTGCGGGGTCTGTTGCGGCAGGACTTTGAATCGGCCTTCACGAAGTGTGATCTGCTGCTGACCCCGACCAGCCCCGAACCCGCCTTCCCCTTGGGAGAACGAACGCAGGATCCGCTGAAAATGTATTTGGCAGACGTTTTCACCATTTCGACCAACCTGGCCGGCAATGGGGCGATTTCCTTGCCGTGTGGTTTCACCAAATCGAATCTGCCGATTGGTCTGCAACTGATCGGTCCCCACTTCGGCGAAGAAAAAATCCTGCAAGCGGCGCATGCCTATGAGCAGTCGCACGATTTCTGGAAACGGATGCCACCCGTATGAGTAGCTCGGCAAAATGGGAAGCGGTGATTGGCTTGGAGGTGCACGTGCAGCTCCACACGAAGACGAAGATGTTTTGTGGCTGCATGAACCAGTACGGGGGCGCGGCCAATAGTCAGGTTTGTCCCGTCTGTCTGGGCATGCCCGGCACTCTTCCCGTGCCGAACGAGGAGGCGATCCGCAAAACGATACTGACGGGTCTGATGTTGGGCTGTCGGATTGCGCCGGTGGCCCGGTTTGATCGAAAGAACTACTTCTATCCCGACATGCCGAAAAATTATCAGATCAGCCAGTTTGAGGATCCGCTCTGTGCGGGGGGCGCGGTCGGGCTGGATCCGTTCCTTTTTCCGAAAGATCTGCAGGAGTCAGACGAGGCCAAGGCGAAGAGATCGATTCGACTGACGAGGATTCATCTGGAGGAGGATGTGGCCAAATCGTTTCACTATGAGGAGCGCAGCGGAATTGATTTTAACCGGGCGGGAACTCCCCTGATGGAAATCGTTTCGGAGGCGGATCTGCGAACTCCAGGAGAGGCCTTCGCTTTTTTGGGGTCGTTGCGACAGGTGCTGCTTTCGGGAGGTGTGAGCAGCGCGGACATGGAGAAGGGTCAGATGCGGTGCGACGTGAACGTGTCGGTCCGGCCGGTGGGGCAAAAGGAGTTTGGGACCAAGGTGGAGTTGAAGAATTTGAATTCGATCAGCGGGGTGAGGCGGGCGTTGGAGTATGAGATTGGCCGACAGATCGGGGCGGTGGAGAAGGGAGAGGCGATTCAGCACGAAACCCGGCGATGGGATGACGACGCGGGGGCAACCTTCACCATGCGGACGAAAGAAAAGGCGCATGATTACCGATACTTCCCTGAGCCGGATCTTCTGCCCGTGCGGACGGATCAGGGATTGCGGAAGGCAGCGGAGTCGGGTCTGCCCGAGCTGCCGGCGGCGTTGCAGGCGCGCTTAATGCAGGAGAATGGAGTGACGGCGTATCAGGCGAGTGTGTTGGCGGCGGATCGGGTTTTATGCGGGTATTACGAGAAGGCGGCCGCCGGCACGAAGCACAAGGCGGCGGTGGCCAACTGGATCTTGAATGATTTTCTGGCGACGCAACCGGATCCGGCGACCAGTCCAGTGCGGCCGGAGTTTTTTGGGGAGCTGGCGGGCTTGGTGGTGGAGGGGGTGATCAACAGCGCGCAGGCGAAGAAGGTGTTTGCGGAGTTGATGGCGAATCCGGCCTCGCCCAAGGCAATCGTGGAGAAGTTGGGCTTAGCCCAAATTTCGGATGTGGGGGCGTTGGCGGCGTTTTGTGACGAGGCCATCGCGGCCAATCCGAGGAGTGTGGAGGATTATCGGTCGGGAAAAAGTAACGCGATCAACGCGCTGAAAGGTTTTGTCATGAAGAAGAGCCAAGGCAAAGCCAACCCGACGCAGGTGGATGAAATTTTAAAGGCGAAGCTTTCTGCTTAGACGATTGCCCTACAGTCTAACCTAGGCGATGTTTTTCCTGAAGCCATGATCTCCAACGAAGCCTACGTGCTCGAGCTGCTGCAGACCTCCGGGGTGGTCAGTCTGGAAGATATGGCCTCGTGCCAAGAGGAAGCGGCGATGCAGGGACATTCCACTCTCGAAGGAATCAGCAAGCGCGGAATCCTGACCCCTGATCAAATCTTAGAAATCGTGGCCAAGGATTGTGGGATGGAGTTTCAAGCGGCGATTGAGCATGTGGATGAGGATGTGCTGGCGACGATTCCTCCGGCGGAAAGTCGGCGCTACCATGCCCTGCCCCTGAAGCGTTTGCCGTCCGGCCTGCGGGTCGCGATTCCCGATCCGCTGGATTTCGAAACCTTAGATGCGTTGCGGTATTTACTAAAAACCGATTTGGAACCGGTGGTGGTTCCGTTGGCCAAGATCGATGACGCGATTGTGCGCTTTTTTGGCAAGACGGACGAGTCGCTCGCCTCCCTCATGGCGAATATGGATGGAGGCGCGGTGGAGTTAAAGACCGGTGGAGCTGGAGGAGATGATGAAGCGGGCGAAGGGGATGCCCCGATTATTCGGTTGGTCTATGGGTTGATTTTGGAAGCGCACCGGTTGCGGGCGAGCGACATTCATATTGAGCCGTTGGAGAAAAGATTGCGTTTGCGGTATCGGATCGACGGAAACATGCAGGAGATGAAGGACCCGCCCAAGCGGCTTCAGTCCAGCATCATCAGCCGGCTCAAGATCATGTCGAACATCAGTATTGCAGAGAAGCGGCTACCTTTGGACGGTCGTATTGCCTTGGCCACGGTGGATGGTCCGACGTTGGATTTGCGGGTTTCGACCGTGCCGACGATTCACGGGGAGTCGGTCGTCATGCGTATCTTGGACAAAAAGAATCTGATGTTGGGTCTGCCCGAGTTGGGATTTTTTGCGGACGATCAGGCGATTCTCGAGCGGGTGATCAACTATGCCGACGGGATTTTCCTGGTGACGGGCCCGACCGGTTCGGGCAAGTCGACCACGTTGTACGCCTGCCTGAACACGATCAATAAGCCGGATCGTAAGCTGATCACGGTGGAGGACCCGGTGGAATATCAACTGCCCGGGGTGAATCAGGTGGCGGTGAACACAGAAATTGGCATGACCTTTGCCGCGGCGCTGCGGGCGATGTTGCGGCAGGCACCGAACATTATCATGGTGGGAGAGATTCGAGACGTGGAGACGGCTTCGATCGCGATCAATGCGTCGCTGACGGGGCACTTGGTCTTTTCCACCTTGCACACGAACGATGCGCCGAGCGCGATCACGCGTCTGGTGGATATGGGGGTGAAGCCGTTTTTGGTTTCCTCTTCGATTCGGGCGGTGTTGGCTCAGCGCCTAATCCGCAAGATTTGTCCGGACTGCAAGCAACCGTATACGCCGACGGAGGCAGAGTTGAGGGCGTTGAATCTCCTTTCGGCAAATTTGTCCGAGGCGCGTTTTTCGAAGGGGCACGGGTGCGACCGGTGTCGCGGAACGGGGTATCGGGGGCGGGCGGGAATTTTCGAGATATTTGTGGTGGATGATGAGATTCGGCACTTGATCAATGAGGGGGTTCCCGTGTCGAAAATTCGGCAACGGGCGAGGGACTTGGGCATGCGGGTCTTGCGGGAGGATGGAATCCGGAAAGTGGTGTCGGGCATGACGACGCCGGAAGAGGTGATTTCGGCCACGATGGGGGATAAGGATTAATCATGGACGCACGACACCTCCTTCCCTTTTTGCAGGAGCAGAACGTGCTCTCGGAAGAGCAGTCGCGGGAGATTCAGGATGAACTGAGTCGGTCGGGCAAACCGGTGGAGATGATTTTGGCCAATTTCGGCATCATTCAGATGCCACAGATTTTGGAGAGGATTGCGGACAGCATGGGGCTTCCCCTTTTGGCCGATGTCAGCGGATTGGATTTAAGTCCGGAGCTTTTGGCGAGGATTCCGCCCCACACCGCGCGGAATCTGGGGGCGTTGCCGGTGGCGGGGGACGAGACGACGTTGACGGTGGCGCTGGCCGATCCGTTGGCGGTGCAGGCGTTGGAGGATTTGCGCTTTGCCACGGGTCGAGAGATCGCGCAAGTGGTGGCCCCGCCCGAGCAGGTTCAGCCTTTGTTGGACAAGCATTACGGGTCGGCCGAGGTGAACATCGATGATGTCTTGCGAGAATTGGAGAATGCACCAGATGTCTCGGTGACGTCGGAGGGGGTGGATCTGAATGAAGCGGGCAGTGCGCCCATCATCAAGTATGTCAACACGATCATTGCGCGAGCGATTCACGCCAAGGCGAGCGACATTCACCTCGAGCCGTTTGAGAAGGAGTTCAAAATTCGTTATCGGGTGGACGGGGCCCTGTATGAGATGGCTCCCCCGCCCCGCCGTTTGGCCATTCCCCTGACCTCCCGGGTGAAGGTGATGGCGAATTTGAACATTGCCGAGCGACGGGTTCCGCAGGACGGGCGTATTCAGACCTTGCTGGCGGGGCGACAGGTGGATTTGCGGGTTTCGACCTTGCCGACGCAATATGGGGAGAGCGTGGTCTTGCGGGTGCTGGATCGGTCGGTGGTGAATTTGGATTTGGAGAAGCTGGGAATTCCCAAGCACATCTACGACTACATTTGCGAGACGATCGAGAAGCCGAACGGGATTTTTATTGTGACGGGGCCGACGGGATCGGGCAAGACGACGACGCTGTACTCCTGTTTGGGCCGGGTGAACCAGATTGATACGAAGATTTTGACGGTGGAGGATCCGGTGGAGTACGAATTAGAAGGGATCATTCAGGTGCCGGCGAATGAGGCGATCGGTCTGACCTTTGCCCGAGCGCTGCGGGCGTTTTTGCGGCAGGACCCCGACAAGATTCTGGTGGGAGAAACGCGGGATTTGGAGACGGCGCAGATCGCGATTCAGGCCAGTTTGACGGGGCATTTGGTCATGACCAGTTTGCATACGAACGATGCGGCTGGCGCGGTGACACGGTTGCTCGACATGGGGGTGGAGCCGTTTTTGATGTCGGCCACGATGGAGGGGGTTTTGGCGCAGCGACTTTTGCGAAGAGTGTGCAAGGAGTGTCGGACTCCGTTTCGGCCGAAGGAGGAGGTGCTGCAGCAGCTGGGCTTGACGCCGTCCGAGGTCGGAGACCAACCCTTTTATTTCGGAAAGGGTTGTGAGGTGTGCAATGGGACAGGGTATAAGGGACGGGTGGGCATTTATGAACTATTGGATGTGCGGGAGCCGATCCGGCTTTTGATCAATGAGCGGGCTCCTTCGGTGGTCATCCGGCAGAAGGGAATTGAACTCGGCATGACCACCCTACGGCAAGACGGGATACGGAATCTCCTTGAGGGGCACACCACCATCGAGGAAGTTCTTAAGTACACCTAACGCCTATGCCTCTCTTTGCCTACACCGCGGTGGATGCCCAAGGGAAAACCCACCAGGGAACTTTGGAGGCGAACAACGCCTCGGACGCCGCCCTCGCGGTGAAAAAGAAGGGGCAGTTCCCCACCAATATTGCGGAAACGACAGCGGATGCGGCGGGCAAAGTGAAGAAGAAGGGATTTTCGCTCAATTTTTCTTTAGGGGGCGGAGGCGGAACGGGAAAAGTGCCGGCCAAGATTCTGACCATCTTTACGCGACAGCTCTCAACCCTGATCAGTGCGGGTCTTCCCTTGTTGCGGAGCTTGCGGACGTTGGGCAAGCAGGAGAAGAATCCGAATTTAAAAAAGATTATGAGCGGGTTGGCCGAGTCGGTTGAGGGGGGCACTACTTTTTCGGAGGCGCTCTCCCAACATCCGAAGGCGTTCAATAAGTTGTACGTGAACATGGTGAAGGCGGGAGAGCTGGGCGGCGTGCTGGAGGTGGTGCTGACGCGATTGGCGGAGTTTGCCGAGAAGAGCCAACGAATCAAAGGCAAGGTGACGTCGGCCATGGTCTATCCGCTAGTCGTTTTAACGATTGCGGTGGGCATCGTGACCTTCCTGATGCTGTTCATTGTGCCGAAATTTGAAGCCATCTTTAAGGATATGTTGGGCGGCCGTCCCCTGCCCTTCATTACACAGGCCGTCATGGATTTAAGTCGATTCATTCAGGGAAATTTTATTTTGATCGCGGTTGCCATCACCGTTTCTGTTTTTGCCCTCCGTTTTGCCATGCGATTGCCGGGCGTGGCCTCGGCGTTGGACACCTACATACTCAAGATCCCTCTTTTTGGCGATATGTTGACGAAAACCTCGGTGGCTCGGTTCAGCCGGACGCTGGGGACCTTGGTTTCCTCGGGCGTGCCGATTTTGCAGGCTCTGCAGATCACGCGGGACACGGCGGGAAATTTGCGAGTGAGTGGTGCGGTGGAGAGTATTCACGACAATGTGAAGGAGGGGGAATCGATGGTCAGCCCGATGGAGGCGAGCGGAATTTTCCCTCCGATGGTGGTCTCGATGGTGCAGGTGGGTGAGGAGACGGGACAGTTACCCGATATGTTAACGAAGGTGGCGGATGTATTTGAGGAGGAGGTGGACAATGCGGTGGCGGGTCTGACCTCGATGCTGGAGCCGATCATGATCGTGATGCTGGCGCTGGTCGTCGGAACGATCGTCGTGGCCCTGTTCTTACCTCTGATCACCATCATCCAAGACCTGACCGGCGGCGCCTAATCCGATGGTGGAGGTGGTGGTGTGCCGATTCGGGGAGGATTTAGCGTGGACGCGAAATTTGCCCCGAGGGGTTCGCGTGACGATTTACGATAAGACTCCCCTGGAGAAGGGTTTGTGGCCTGGGGCAATTCCCTTGCCCAATCATAGCCGAGACGACTTTGCCTGGCTGCATCACCTGGTGGAGCGGTACGAAGATCTGGCGGAATTGACCGTCTTTGCCCAAGGGCACCCTTTCGATCACGCTCCCGATTTGCACCGGGTGATACGTCGCTATGTGCAAGAAGAGGAATCGCCCGATTTTGCGTGGCTGGGTTTTCTTTGGGAGACGGATGATGCGCGAGGACGACCCTCCTTCGTCACTTGGTCGAAAAATCCGGAGCGCCGCGAGTTGGACTTGGAGGGGTTTTTTCAGGCTTTGTGGGGGGAGTCGGCGCCTGACAAGGTGCGATATGTGGGCGGAAGCCAATTTGCCCTTTCCCGGCAGACTGCCCATCGGCGACCCCGAGATTTCTATGAGCGGGCTCGGGAGATATCGCGCACCTTGCCTGACGCGGCGCATGCCTTTGAGAGAACGTGGGATCGAATTTTTTTGGCGCCGCCGCTCGATCCGTCTCTTTTTGAGCCCTCGGGCATGAAACTTTGGAAACCCGTCCGGCCCAAGCCAGCGGGGGCCAGCGCTCGCTAAGGTTGGATGGGATCGGCTGGGGGCGCCGGCGCGCCGATGCGAGCTTGAAGGGTGGAGAGGCGCTCGCGCAGGGAGGAGGGAAGTTGGACGATCCCTCCTTGGACGGAAACCTCTCCGTCGGGTCTCTTTTGCAAAATCGGTTTTTCAGTTCCTTGGGTGCGCGTTTCCTCGCGAAGAATTTGTCCATCTGGGTTGACCACGCTGAGTCGATGCGTCCCAGCGGCCACGGCGTAAAGCAGGTGCAGATTATTTTGCGGATCGAATTCCGCGGCCGGTTTGCCCAAGGGGAGATAAGCCCCCAGCCTTCGGGACGGATAGACCAGATTTTTCCCGGGGACTTCAACCCGCAGATACAGCCCAACATTCGGATCTTCGTAAAATTTCAGAAGAGAGTAGATGCGTCGGTCGTCCCCATCGCCGCGGGGAACCGTCCAGATCACCTCGCCTCGTCCGATAAGAAAATCGAGCGAATCGGTCATGAGCGTTTCGCCCGAGGGCAGGCGGACGGAAGCGCGCGCGCGGTATCCGCCCGTATCACGGATGAGATAGTGGGGAGCAAGATCGAGCGGAATGGAGGCGGACTGTCCGGGGCGAAGTGTCTTGTCCGGGGGCAGGAAAATCTTTTCTGGGGCGATCAGTTGTCCGTCCCGCGACTGAACAATCATTTCGAGCCAAGGCTTTCCTTGGGTTTCGGTTAAGCGCAATTCGCCGGCTCCCAGATTCTTAATTCGAACGGTGAAAGGGATGGGCGAGAACTGGAGGTAGGAGGCCTTGGGTGTTTCGATCCGAAGATCCAGTTGAGCCCAGCTTGAGGCTAGGCCAAAAAGAAAAAGCGTGGAACCGATCCCCAATAACTTGATGCCATTCCTGCCGTGCATGAAGGAATAGTATGGGAGGTCTGACCCGCCCGGAGCAAGAGGGAAGCCGAGCGGTGGCTTAGGCGGAGAGAGTCGCGACCTGAGTTTCCGCCGGATTCGTCCCAAGTGTCGTGGCGGGATGGGACGGCTCTGCCAATGGAACCTCTGGGGCCGTCCGTTGACTTTCGATTCGCAGAGCAGCCCGAAGTGCCTTTTTCCAAGTTCCGTAAAAGTGCTTTTTGCAAGCGGCGGCAAAGAGAGATGGATTGGCCCGTTTGACTTCGGGAGTGATCAATTTCACGCCCTGCTTCTTCAGCTCGAGAATGCCTTCGACGAGGTTTTCTTTGGTCCACCTTTTGCGACGGCGAACATCCGAGTAGTCGATTCCCGCTTTTTCGAGAGCGCGACCCCAATTTCCAAAGCGCCGACGGGCGGTCGCGATGAGTTTATTGGAGGATTCATCCATCGATTTCGAACTGAGATCGGCCCCTTCGGTCTGGAGGCGACGGATTTCTTCCAAAATACCTTCCTCATCCCAGCTGCGGTAGCGATAGATTTCTTCGGAAGCCAAGCCAGCGGCTTCGAGAGCAGCCCGCCAGTTGCCGAAATATTTGGGACGGATGGCGGCGTAGACCATCGCGTTGTGTTGGCTGAGAGCCATCGAGCGGAAGGAGAGGTCGAAACCATTGGCGGCCAAGTTCCGGATTTCTTCCACGATGACTTCCTTGGACCACTTGCGATATTTGCGGACGTCCACGTAGGAGATACCCGCTTGGTTGAGAGCGACCTGCCAGCTGCCAAAGTAGCGGATCGAGGCGGCCAGAAGCTCTTGGAAGTTCAAGCGGACGTGGTTGGCGTAAAGGGGCTCCCCCTTATCCTTCCACTGCTGGATTTCGGCTAAGACACGTTCGGTGGACCAACGAAGATTTTTGCGAGATCTGGTTTTCATGCCCACATCCTTAGTTATGAAGGCAATTTTGTCAAGTTACAGAAAGTTTGCGTATCTATAAGTTGCTCATAAGCAACAACAATTATTTATTCCCCTTGAAATAATCGGGCCGAAAGGGAATCCGGCAGGCCCGCTTTGGCGATTTTTGAGGCGGCTTTCTCTACTTCGTAGCCAACTCTGCGTAAATCAACGATTTGCTCTTTGGGGTCGTAAATGACATAGCTAGCCCGCCAGTCGCCGTCGCGCGGTTGGCCGACCGAGCCCACATTAAAGAGGAACTTCCGGGCGATTTTCAGCCTTTCGGGATGAACATCCACCTTACGAAACTCGATCGGGCGGACCTCTCTCTCCTTTAAAAAGGCGCCCGGCCGATGCGTGTGTCCAATAAAACAGAGATGGGTTTTTTGATAAAAGAAACTGGTTTGCGCCTCCAACTGGGTCGAAATGTAAGCCCAATTTTCAGGTCCATCCAAAGTCGCATGCACCAAAGTCAACGCCTCCTCCCCATGCGTCAAAGGTAACCGACGCAAATAGTTTAATTGGGTAGGGTTCAAATGGCTTCGCGAAAAACTCAAGGCAGACTGCGCATCCTCGGAAAAGGCCTCGGGATTTTTTCGGTGCGTCACCAGCTCGTCATGATTTCCCCGGACCACCGGACAGCCCAACGCCCGCACAATCTCGACACACTCCGCCGGGTTGGCGTTGTACCCCACCAGATCTCCGATACAGAGGGGATGGGTCACCTGCTGATCCTCCATATCCGCCAAGACCGCCTCCAGGGCCTCCAAATTCCCGTGCACATCACCGAAAATTCCGTATTTCATTTTTTCTTGGGTTCAACTTTGCCCGAGAGCTCCTGCTCCAGCTTGCGGATCTCTCTCTCCACAATTTCAGCCCTTCGCTCGGTCGGCGGATGGCTCCCCATTTTTTCGCGCAGCTCCCGAAAGTAGGCCAGAGCCGCTTTCTTATCCCCCGCCTTATCCAACGCGTAACCCACAAATCGTTCCAAATAGGCCGGCGCATCCCCTTTGGCCAAAGCTTGCCGATAACAATCGGCCGATGCTTGGTAATCCCCCAATCGTTGCCAGTACAGATCTCCCAATCTCTGAAAGAGTAAAGCGCGCTCAGGCACTGCCTTGGTTCCTCTCTCCAGCAGTTCCCGCCCTGCCTCCACCCAACGGCGCGCCTCCATCTTGCGCCGCGTCTCACTTTTCTCCCCACTAAAGCGCTCCGCCGCCACCGCCGCATTCCAAGCCAAATGCCAGGAAGCCGTGTCCCAAAAAACCGCCACCCGCGGCTGCAGAACGGTCGCCAACTCCAAGGACGCCCTCACCCGAACCCACTGCTGCTCCTCCCACGCCCCATGCGCTTGCAACATCAGGGCATTCGCCGCCAATCCGCGAAACCCACCCAAGGCCGCGATAGCCAACCCTTGCCCCACCTTCTCCCGAATCGCCACCGCCGTCGGCCCCGCAAATCCATACGCCGCCTTGCGCTGGGCTTGGGTCATCGCTTGCTCCCACGAAATCTTCACCCCTCCCCACAACAGCAAGAGAAGACAGGCCAACCCCCCCGCCCAACCCGATTTCAAATATCCCGCCCTTCAAACACCACCGACGCCGCCGTCAATAGTACCGCAATGTAGACCACCGAATATCCCACCACCTCCAGCGTCGAACGCCACACCACCTCGTTCCCCGCAATAATCTCATCGATCAAATTGTAGAGATTAAAATCGGGCACCAGAAATGCCACCGCCGCTAAAAACAGCCTCGCCCCCGCCTGCACCACTTCGCCCGACTCCAACCACTGCTCCCGTGCCACCGATTGCAGATGACCGATCAAATAGACCATCAAAGTCATCGCGATGACAAACGTGGTGGAGGTCGCCACCGTGCTAAAGAAAACTGCCACCGCCGCCACCACCGCCAACTTCACCTCCACCAGCAACACCGCTTGCAACAGACGTGGATCTCTTGCCTCTTTCTGAATCGCCGCCGCCACCGCTGGATCCGATCCCTCCCGCGCCACCAGTTGCGCCTCCTTCCAACCCAGCACTCCCCCCACCGCCAACGCCATCACCCCCACCATCACCCCCAACAAAACCGCTAATCCCAGATACTTTCCCACAATAAACTCCCACCGGTGCAGAGGTCGGCACAACGCCGTCAAAATTGTTCTCCGCTCAATCTCCCCTGGAATCAGCTGGCTCGCCCCCAACAACCCCACCAACAGCCCCGTCAAACTGATCGCGGCATATCCCAAATCCTTGAGAAACTTAAACTGCTCCTGAAAAGAAAATTCTGTGAAATAGTTCGCCCCGTAAATCAGGACCAACCCGAAAACCAGCAGCACGGCAAACACCTTTTGCCGCACCGCTTCCAAAAAGGTGTTACTCGCGACCGCCGAAATTCTCCGCAACGATCCCATCATCGCCGTTTCTCCTCCGGTAGGCTGCGCAAGAAATAATCCTCCAACCGCTCCCGCGGTGCCCCCTCCCGCACCACTTCCGCCCCGTGCTTTTCCAACCACCCGCGCAGCTCCTTCCGATCCGCCTCCTTCAGCCCCTGCACACTCACCTCCCACTCCTTCTTCCTCGTCAACAGGTCCTCCAACCGCCCCTCCCGCAACTTCTGGCCCCGATGCAAAATAATCACCCGATCCGCCACATCTTCCACCTGCTCGAGAAGATGACTGGAAAAAATCACCGTCTTGCCTCGACCCCGTAACTCCAAAATCAGATCCCGAATCTCTCTCGACCCCGCCGGATCCACCCCCGCCGTCGGCTCATCCAACAGCAAAATCTCCGGATCACCCACCATCGCGCCGGCTAACCCCGCCCGTTGCAACATTCCTTTCGAATACGTTCGCAAAGGCCGCTTGCCCGCTTCCCCGCCTAACCTGACCAACTCCATCAATTCTTGAATCCGCTTTTCCAAAACCGATCCCCCCATGCCACTCAACCTCCCATAGTACCGCACCAGCTCCATTCCGGTTAAAAAATTCGGGAAGTACGGGTTTTCCGGGAGAAATCCGATCTGCCGCCGCGCCGCGATCGTCCCCGCGCGAAACCCACACACCTCCGCCCGCCCCGATGTCGGTCGCAATAAACCCAAAATCATCTTCATCGCCGTGCTTTTTCCACTGCCATTCGGTCCCAACAACCCAAACACCTCGCCCCGCTGCACCTCCATATCCAAACCCTCCAAAGCCAAGACCCGCCCCCGAAACCATCCCATCGGGAACTCTTTTCGTAACCGCTCCGTTTGCACGGCCGCACTCACTGGATTTGAAACCCTTTCAAGCCGGGAACCGATTCCACCTCTTTTCCGTTCGCCTCCCGAATAAATCCCGCCAAGTGGCTCACCCCAATCTCCTTCTCCATCCCCTCCACCTCCTCCCGGTCCCCCTGCAAAAATACCTCCACCGTCCCATCGGGCTGATTCGTGGCATGCCCAGAAATCGTAAAGCCCTCCGCAATCTGCCGAACACTGTAGCGAAACCCCACCCCTTGCACCTTTCCACGATAACAGATCCGCTTCGCCACCATCCCACAATTTTGCCATTTTTTCCGCCAATCATCAACCCCCCCCACCCCCATCGACCCGAAAAATCCCTTCGCTCCCCTCCTTCTTTTAGCGAAACTCACCCCCGATGCCTCCCCTCGCCCTTTCCACCTGCTGGCAGGCCGATCGCACGAACGATGGTGCCTCCCTCCTCCGCCAAGCGACCGAGCTAGGCTTTTCCCATGTCGAACTAAGCCACAACACCCGCTTTAGCCTCTGGCCGGGCATCTTGGCCGAACATCGATTCCCCCACTCCCCCAAGATCGATGTCTTGCACAACTTCTGCCCCGTTCCGGTCGAACTCCTCCGACCCCACCCCAACGCCTACGAATTTTCCGATCCCCGCCCCGCCAGCCGTCGCCTGGCCGAACGCCACACCGTCGCCACTCTCGAAGCCGCCGCGTCCGTCGGAGCCCGCTTCGTCGTGCTCCATCTTGGATCCGCCGGACCACGCAATCTGACCGAACCGCTCGAATCCCTCGCCGCCGCCGGTCAGATCGGATCTCGTGCTTATGTCCGTCAAAAAATTTCCGCCATCCAAGCTTGGGAAAAAGCCTTTCAGGAAAGTTGGCCGCGCGTGGAGGAAATTCTTCTCCGCCTCGGCCAGCGCGCCCAGTCCCTCGGTCTCCGCCTCGGCCTCGAATGCCGCGAAAATCCTCGTGAAATTCCACCCGACGATTTTTGGGATATGATTCTCGCTCGTCTCCCCGCCCCCACCTTCGGCTACTGGCACGACTTCGGCCACGCCGCCGCCAAACATGAACTCGGCCTCCTCGATCACGCCCAGCATCTACGCCGCCTCGCCCCACGCCTGATCGGCGTCCATCTCCACGACTACTCAGTCGCCGAAGGCGATCACCTTCCCCTCGGCCAAGGGACAATTCCCTTCGCGCAACTTCTCCCCCTGATCCCGCCCCAAACTCACTTTTCCCTCGAACTATCTCCGGATGTGTCCGCGGACGAGGTCCGTGCCAGCCTCTTATGGTGGAACCAAAACCAGCCCGCACGCTCTTAACCCGTCTCGCGCCCTGGCTCCGCCTCGCCATCACGGGGGGCGTCATCGCTTTTCTGGCCACCAAGGTCAATTGGCCCAGCCTCGCCCTCCGATTCACCTCCGCCCACCCCCTGTGGCTGGGCGCCGCCCTCCTCGTCACTCTGGCCTCCATCCTCATGTGCGGAACCCGCTTCTATTTTCTGCTCCACCTTCAAAAAATCCATCTCTCCTACTTTCGGACTCTTCACCTCACCTTCGTCGGCTTTTTCTTTAATCTGTTCCTCATCGGCTCCACTGGGGGTGATGCCGTTCGCCTTTTTTATCTCATCCGCTGGTTTCCCCAACAAAAAGCCCGCGCCACTCTCTCCATCCTCCTCGATCGCGTCTTTGGCGTGGCCGCTCTCTTCGGTCTGGCCCTTCTCTTTCTTCCAGGTACGGCCGACCGCCTTCGCGCCGACCCCACCTTCGCGCCCTTGGCCTCCGCCCTTCCCTGGCTTGGCCCTCTCGGCGCCCTCCTTCTTTTTCTTGGATTTCTCCTCCCCACCTTTTTGCCCAACCTGCCCATCCCCGAAAAACTTCCCGGTCGCGCCATTCTCCTCGACCTCATCCACGGCCTCCGCGACACCATGCACGGCGGCTGGCATACCGCCGCCGCCGTTCTCGTTGCCATCTCCGTTCACCTGCTCAGCTTTCTCGGCGCTACGCTCCTCGCCCGCGCCCTGGACCTTCCCATCTCCTACTCCCTCGCCGGCCTGATCCTCGTTCTCATCTTTAGTGCCTCCGCCCTCCCCATCAGTGTCAGTGGTCACGGAGTTCGCGAAGGAGTGATGATCTTTCTCTTTCTCCATCTCGGTCTCGGAACCGACCCTGAATCCGCCATCGCCTACTCCATTCTCATTTATGGTCTCGGACTTTTCTGGAGTCTTCTCGGTGGCTTGGCTTATCTCACCCTACGCTCTCCCCGCGCCCAACCATGATCCGCCACCCTGCCGCCGAACAGATTGTCCAAACCCTCGTTCAGGCGGGTCACTCCGCCGTCTACGCCGGCGGGTGCGTTCGCGATGCCCTTCTCCAGCGCCCCTACCCCGATGTGGATATCGCCACCTCCGCCACCCCCGATCAGGTCCAATCCCTCTTTCCCAAAGCCTCCGATCCCCAAGGCAAAGCCTTTGGCGTGATTCGCCTACGCCTGGAGGAACATGTTTTCGAAATCGCCACCTACCGGGTCGACGGCCCGTACCTGGATGGTCGCCGCCCCTCCTCCATCACCTTCACCACCGCCGAAGAGGACGCCAAGCGCCGCGACTTCACCGTCAACGGAATGTTTTTCGATCCACTGCAAAACAAGCTCCTCGACTATGTCTCGGGCCAAGCCGACCTCTCGGCCAAAATCATTCGCGCGATCGGAGATCCCGTGGCCCGATTTACCGAAGATCGTCTCCGCCTCTTTCGTGCCATCCGCTTTGCCGTGCAACTCGGCTTTGCCATCGATCCCGCCACCTGGTCTGCCCTCGGCCAGCTCGCCCCATCCTCGAATGTCATCTCCCCCGAGCGGGTTCGAGATGAACTGATCAAGATCTTCACGAGCCCCGATCCCGCTCGCGGATTCGATCTTCTCCACCAGTCAGGTCTCTTGGCCGTTTGGATTCCTGAACTGCTCGAAATGCACGGCTGCGCCCAATCGCCCGATTTTCATCCCGAGGGGGATGTGTGGGTCCACACCCGCCTTCTTTTGACTCATCTGAAACAGCCCTCTCCCGTTCTTGCCTTCTCGGCCCTACTGCACGACATCGGCAAGCCTCGCACTTCCAAGACCGACCCGGATGGAAGAATTCGTTTCTTTGGGCATGAAGGAGTCGGCGCCCGTATGGCGGAAGAGATTCTCCGTCGCCTCCGTTTCTCCAATGACGATATCCACGCCATCTCCGCCTGTATCGCCAATCACATGGCTTTCAAGGATGCGCCGAATATGCGCGTCAGCACTTTGAAACGACTCCTCGCCCGACCCACTTTCTCGGAGGAGCTGGAGCTCCACCGGATCGACTGCTCCTCCTGCCACGGCCAACTCGACATTTATCACTTTCTCACCGCCAAACTCACCGAATTTTCGCAAGAAGAGATCAAGCCGAAGCCATTGGTCTCCGGCAACGACCTGCAACAGGTGGGCCTGAAGCCTGGGCCCCAGATGGGAAAGATTCTTCATCAGCTGATGGACGAGCAGCTGGAGGGAAAGTTTGCTGACCGGGAAAGCGCCTTGGCTCGAGCGCGCGAACTTGTGCCCTAGCGGAAACTAAGCGTAGGCCACAAACGCTTCGTACACTTCGTCGGGAATATCCAGCAACTTGTAGTCGCCCGAAGAGACAAAAATCAGCTGCTGCTTCCCTTTGCCGAGCTGGTTCCCCGACGAGTCAAAGATCTGATGTTCGAGGGTGACAAACTTGCGGTTGTACTCCCCCACCTTAATTTTCACACTCACCCGCTCAAACTCCCGCGTCTCCCGCGTGAACTTATGTTCAAAGGAGCGCGTCAAAATATAGTAGGGGGTCGTCTTTAAATTAAACTTCGGCAGACAGCGGTTGAAGAAGAGCTCCCGCGTCTTCCCCACCCACATCGCGTACATGCCGAAGTACACATTTCCGACCGAGTTGGTGTCCGCATACGTCGCGACAAAGGTGTGCACAAACCACTTCCCCTCAAAGTGCCCAAACAGATCGGTCGGGACGGCTCCCTCCGCTTGCGGAAACGGCACCACCCGCCCGGGCTCAATCTTTTCTTCCCGCCCCGCCAACTCCCCGCTGGCCCCCCCGACCGTATCTTCCAGCTCCTCCACTCCCCCGATAAATTCATGTCCTGCCCCTGGCTTCACCAAAAGCCAGCCCACATAGCCCACCGGAAGAATCGACCCCAAAATCATTCCCAGCGGGTTCGCCAAAAAATAGCCGTAGGCAAAAATCACCACCGCCACACTGCCCACACAAAACATCTTCACTTGGGGTAGGGCGTTCCCTTGCCCCGTGTGAAACGCCCGCAACAGCGCCAAGCCCGCATACCCCACAAAGAAGGTCGCGTAAAAGATCATGAAGTACTCCAACTCCAACTTCAGCACCACCGCCAGCAGAGTGAAGAGCCCTGAAAAAATCAGCGCGGGCAGCGGCGAACCCAAAATCGCCTCGGGCAACAGCGTCAGCGGAAAGGGACGCCCCGCCCCGCCCGACTTGCTTAAGTACCAGCGCAACGCGATGTAGCCGCTGTCCAGCGTGGTCAACGCCATGATGCACAAAATCACCAGGTACGACCCAAAGGCCCACGGGTGGGCCGAAGCGGCCGCCCAGAAAAAGCGCGTGACCGCATCCTCCCCGTAAGAAAGTCCGTCAATTCCCTCTCGCATCAGCCCCGCCCCCGGTTGACCCCCCACCCACAAAGCCAAACTCCCGTGCGCCAAGAGAAGGACAAAAAAGAGTCCACCCCCAAAAAGGTAGCTCAGCAGGGGAGACTTCCCCTCCCGCTGAATCTGAATCGCACGCTGCCACTGCTGCAAATCCAGCCACGGGCCTAAGGTCAACCCCACACAAATCGGAATCGCATACCCCCAAAAATTCATTCCCAAAAAGGGATTCCGCCCCGCCAGCATGGGCTGATTTCCGCCCACACTGCCCAACTGCGAAACCAGGATTCCCACCGCCCCCAAAGCAATCACCCCCAAAACTCCGTGGCTGTACTTGATCCGACGAATATCAAACTCCTCCCCAAACAAAGTCGCCGCCGCCAAAATCACCAGCACGGTCAGCAGCAGATAAAGCCCGGCCGGCTGCAACCCCAACGGCTGCCAGGCGTACCGAACCAGAGCAAAAATCGTCAGCGTGATGGCCAAGAGCTGATACAGGAAAAAGATCAATCGATACGGACGCGACCAGTTGGCGAAAAAAGAGCCCAGCGCATCCGGCCCATTTCCCGCGCGGCGGGCGATCAGCTGGGTCAATCCCCCAAACACCATCAGCCCCAACGCATTCGGAATGGCAAAGGTCAGCAGACCAAAAAGCCCATACTGCAACGAAAATTGGACACTAAAAAAAAGCCCCAACCCCCACATCCAGGATAACGCGACCGAATTTCCCCAAAGAAAGTTCATGAAAATTTCCCTTTGTTCGAGCGGGCGAAGGGATTCGAACCCTCGACATCAACCTTGGCAAGGTTGCACTCTACCAACTGAGTTACGCCCGCAATAATTTGAAATTATCTCCCCCCGACCTGCTGGGCGCAATCCTTTTCCCTGGGCTTTACGCCTCAATCTCAAACCGCTGCCCGACCGCCCCCGCGCTTGTTTCATGAACCCGCACTCCCCCTCTCCCCGCCCTCTGCAAAGCTTCCTCAATCGCCCGCCGCGCAATCTCGGGCCGATTACAATCTTCGCTGATGTGACCTAAGAAAAGATCGGTCAATTCCGGCCCCGCCACCTCCTCCACCAACTGGGCCGCCGCGCCGTTCGATAAGTGCCCGTGCCGAGCCGAAATCCTCTGCTTCACCGACCACGGCCTCTTCTCCTCCGCCCGCAACATCGCCTCATCGTAATTCGCTTCCAACACCAACGCCGTGCACCCCTTCAACCTCTCCACCACCAACCGCGTGACAAACCCCAAATCAGAAATTAACCCCACCTTCGTTTTTCCCACCGTCACCCGCATCCCGATCGGTTCCGCCGCGTCGTGCGGCACCGGAAAAGTCTCAATCGAAAAACAGCCAATCTCCAGAAGTTGACCCGCTTGAAACCCCCGCCACTCCGCCAGCGCCACTTCCGCCTCCAACGCATCCTTCGTTCCATGCGAGGCAAAAATCGGACACCGCCTCTTTTTGACAAAGGTTTTCAATCCCGCCGTGTGATCCCCATGTTCATGCGTCAGCACGATTCCCATCAGCTCGGCCAACTCCGCTCCCACCTCCGCCATCCGCCCTTCCAGCTGTTTCGCACTCAACCCCGCATCCACCAAGATCGCCCGCCCCGCATGCTCCAAGTGCAGGGAGTTCCCTCGACTCCCACTGCCCAACACCGTCAAAATCACTTTGGCCATATCACCTTTTGCCTTTTTTCAGAGAAAGCCCAATCTAAAAATCCCTCATGTCTTTGTCTCTCCAGCCCAGCCTGCGCCAAACGGTCTCGATCTCCCCCCAGATCCAGCAATCCCTCCAACTTCTCCAAACCCCCGCGCTCGAACTTGAAAATCTCCTCCAAACGGAACTGCAAACCAACCCCGTCCTGGAGGAAGAGCTGCGCCCCGCCGAAACCGCCGAACTCCCCCCGGAGGAAGAAGAAGACTCCCACTTCTCGACCCGCGACTCCGATTGGCCCGTCCACACCTCTCGGGTCGATCGGCCCCGACTCGACCCCCGCCAAGCCTTCGTCGAATCCCGTGTCCACCCCGAATCCCTCACCGATCACCTCTCCTCCCAACTCACCCTCACCCAAGTCGAACCCGCCATCCAGGCCGCTGCCTCCGAAATCATCGGCAACCTCGACGAGGATGGATTCCTGCGAGCCGACCTCGCCGAAATTGCCACCGCCACCCACACCACTCCCGCTCAGGTCGACCAAGCCCTCGCCCTCGTCCAATCCTTTCACCCCCCAGGCATCGCCGCCCGGACCCTGCCAGAGGCACTCCTTCTCCAACTCCAATCTCAAGGGCAAGAGGACACCCTCAAGGCCCAAATCGTTCGCCATCACTTCGACCTTCTCGGGAAGCGAAAATTTGCCGAAATCGCCACCGCCACCTCCGCCCCTCTCGAGTCGGTTCAATCCGCCGCCGAAGCCATCGCGCGACTCTCCCCTCGACCCGGCTCCGCCTTCGCCCCCGATCGACCCGATCTCGTCGTCCGGCCGGAAGCCACCTTCGTCCAGGACGGCCACCGCTGGGTTCCCCAGATCGAAGGAGATCTTCTTCCCCGCCTTCGCATCAGCGACACCTACAAAGATCTGCTCGGCCACGAATCCGCCGACGAACACACCCGCTCGTACCTGAAGGAGCGAATCCGCTCCGCCCGTTTTCTTCTCCACTCCCTCGAGCGACGCCAAGAGACTTTGCAAAAACTTCTCGAAGTCATCGCCCTCCGCCAAGCCGACTACTTCTCGGACGGTCCCTCCGCTCTTCACCCCCTGACCATGAGCGAGGTTGCCCAAACCATCGGAGTCCACGAAACCACCGTTGGCCGCGCCGTCGCCAACAAATATGTGCGCACTCCCCACGGCACGGTTCCGTTGCGCTACTTCTTTGCCACCGCCCTCGGCGGGCAAAGGGACGCGGGGCCAGCCGTCGCCAACACGCAAGCGAAACAACTTTTGGCCGAGATCGTCGGCCGTGAGTCTGCCGAAAAGCCCTACTCCGATGCCGCTCTGGAGGAGATGCTCCGGGAACGCGGGATTCCCATCGCGCGCCGCACCATTTCCAAATATCGGGCGGAGTTGGGCATCCTTCCCACCCACCTGCGTCGCCGTTCGTGATCACCTCCCTCACCGCTCTGCCCACCGTTTTCTCCATCGGCCTCCAACGGCAATTGGCCTACCGCTGGAACTACCTTCTCCGCGCCCTTTTCAGTGCCATGCCGCTCCTCGTCTCTTGGGTTTTTTGGAGCGCCGTCTTCCAAGGCAAAGAAACCGTCGGGCCCTACACCTTGGCCAGTCTCCTCACCTACTACGCCGTTCTTCTGGTGGTGGAATCGGTCAGCTCGCCCGCCGATGACGATTTTCAAATCTCCCGCGAGATTCGCGAAGGCACGCTTAACTCCATTCTTCTTCGTCCCCTGCCCTACGGACTTTACCGGGGCGCCCTTTTTCTGTCGGGGCGCTGCGCCTACCTTGTCGCCGCCCTCATCCCGCTCGCCCTCTCCTTTTTTCTGCTCTCCCGCGTCATTCCACTGCAGCTCGGTTCCCTCGACCTCGCCCGCGGAATCCCCGCCCTCCTCGGCTCGGCTCTGCTCCAATTCAGCCTCACCCTCTGCCTCTCCCTCACCTCCTTCTGGCTCCTCGATATCAGTGCCCTCATCTTTCTCGTCTACTCCCTCGAATTTTTGGCCGGCGGCCACGTTTTTCCTCTCGATCTTCTCCCCCCCACTCTCTTTCAATTCGCCCAACTCTTGCCCTTCGCTTACGAGTACTGGTTTCCCGCCGCCACGCTCTGTGGGTCCATTTCCCACTCCGCTTGGCTTTTTGGCATCAGCATGCAATCCGGCTGGGCACTCTTTTTCATCCTCCTCGCCCATTTCCTTTGGCAAGCCGGCCTGCGCAAATACACCGCCGCTGGCGGATGAAATGAGACCGTTCTTTCATCTTCTCCGCTTGTGGCTGATCCAACTCCGGTATGCCGCCACGCGCGAGCTCGCCTTTCGCGCAAATTTTTTCGTTTGGGTGATCGTGGAACTGTCCTGGTTCGTTCTGCAACTTGCTTTTGTCGATGTTGTTTACCAGCACGTCGATTCCATCGCCGGGTGGAGCCGCCCCCAAATGATTGTCCTCGTGGCCACCAACCAGCTCATCCAACAAATTTTCACCGCCTTCTTGATGCCCGGCCTGGTCAAACTCCCGGAGCTGGTCCGCGACGGAAAACTCGATTTCGTTCTTCTCAAACCCGCCCCACCCCAATTCCTCATCAGCACCTCGCAACTGGAAATCGGTCCGCTGGCCAACGCCCTCATCGCCATCGTCGTGGTGGTCTTCGCTCTGCAAGAACTGCACATCACCCCCTCTCTCCCCTCCATCCTCCTGTACGGTCTTCTCATCGTGGCGGGTCTTCTCACTCACTACGCTCTCCTCCTCGCCCTCGTCTCACTCACCTTCTGGATCGTGCAGGCCGAATCGGTTCTGCTGGGCTACTACAGCATCTTTCAAGTTGCCCGACTTCCCCGCGAAGCCGCCACCGGCTGGTTCCGCATCTTCTTTACCTTCGCTCTTCCCCTTCTCCTCGTGGCCAACATCCCCGCGGCCACCCTCCTGCACGGTTTCCAAATCGGCCCCATCCTCCTTTTTCTGCTCACCTGCCTGACCGCCGCCCTTTTTGCCTCCCTCTTTTTTCGAATCGGACTTCGCCGTTACCAAAGCGCTTCGAGTTGAGCAACCCCCCTGACCTAGGCTAATCTCGACCGATGCCACTCCTCAACCTTCGGGTC
>Ga0247837_1004663_pt1 | contig 21731 bp, 23 predicted proteins | sample LaCtaG_2_FD_187115 | JGI IMG/M metagenome (GOLD analysis project Ga0247837, IMG submission 187115) | Freshwater microbial communities from meromictic Lake La Cruz, Castile-La Mancha, Spain - LaCruzMarch2015_14.5m | ecosystem: Environmental > Aquatic > Freshwater > Lake | place: Spain: Castile-La...
TTGCAATCAACAGCACCGTAAAGGGGTGTGTTGTAACCCATCCGGCAGCAGCATCTCCCAATGCTCGGTCAACACTTACAGGGCCACTTGAGGGGCTTGTAAGTGTCTGTGTGCCATTTGGAACAGCCGGGTCGGTCAGGTTAACGGTAAACCCCGCGGCCAAATCCAGCCAGTCAATCGTACCTATTTGGTCATTTAGCCTTGTAGCGAACTTGCCAGTTCCGTTAAGCGTCAGCCCAACCGTTGACCTGTACCAATGAATTATATTTGGCAAGTCAGCCGGTGTCCACGGAGCGACCCCAAACAACGAAGTATAATAGTTGCTATACAAAGGTCAGGACAATTTTAGTGATTGTTCCCGTGAATGTAATAACAACAGCATCGCCCCCGTCAAGGTCAACCCCCACAAAGGTGGAGCCTACAGAAACGGCGTTGACGGTTATGCCCGTAATTGTGCCGCCGCCCGTGATTGTTTGAGTGGCAACTTCAAAAGCCGAATCCCACGCCGGGACCGTGACACTTTGCGGGCTTGCAAATGTACCTTCAATAGTCCAATTCGGAACTAGCGCGACCGTGCCACCCGGAACCAAAACAATAGCGGAGGTTGTTCCGTCCACCTTGTCAAGGGTCATGTTGGCATTCGTAATAACAGAGCCAACGCGCGTGCCAATCTGAGTGCCCGCGCTGTTGACGTTGGTTATGTTTAACGAGCCACCAGAGGCTACAGAGATGGCCGGAGAATCGCTATTAACGGTAACACTAACGGGGTCACATGGCGGGCACGGGTCGCACGGCAGCGCGTCTATGACCACTTTACCGCCAACAATCGAAGTGTTAACTGGGTCGTCGTTGCTGTCCACTACGTCCACCTGAAGCGTGCCGCCAGCTTCGACCGTGCCAAATTCATCTTCATTGACAAAGACCGTAGCGTCTTCGCACACAGGCGTTTCGCCGGTGCAATATTCCCCGCGAATTACCTCAATGACGTCAATGTCATCTTGGCATCCCCGCACGGTAAAGCATGATTCAAACGCTTCGGCTTCGATGTCATAGTCTACATAGACAATGAACTTTGAATAATCATAGGCTATGCCGAACTCCGCTTCCCATGCCGACAAACCCCGGTCGCTGTTGTTTCCTTGATAGGAAACTTGAGAGATTAACAGGCTTTCGGCAATGGCATCCGTGGAGGCCAGTTTAAGCGTGGCTAAGATGTTCTGTATTACCTTTTCTTCGGTGTCCTGACAGTAAATATTGTCGAAAACGGCCACCGCCCGCATTGACCATGTTAAAGTTGCTATGGGGTCATCGTGTCGGGGGGAGCCGTCCTCGTCAGTGCCTTTTGTTGGCCCGGATAGAATCCGGTGGTATATTACCGGAGCATCTATGTTAACGGCCATGTCTTCGCCGGAACCCGTCAAAGCGGGCCAGCGATTGCCGTCAAGTTCACGCACTACCGCGATGCCCTCGGTTCGCAGTCCGAGCGTTCCGAGGTAAACATTTAGGTAGTCAACAAGTGTTTTAACCACGGGCTAAAGATACACAAATTGTTATTTGAGAATTTCCAACATAATCCGCCCGAACTTCGCGTTAAACTCGTCCAGTAACTTTTTGGGTACGGCTAACTTTTGGCCGTAGCGGGCTATCTGGCCCTCTAGCTTGCCTACGTTTTCCTCTTTACGAACCCCGGACACCCATCCGGTTGAAGTCTTTTCGATGCCGCTTCGCATGTCTTTTTTAAGCACCCCGGTATGGTCAAGGTTCACCTTGTCCGTTCTTTGCCCGTCAGCCTCGCGTATAGCCTTGTAGCCACCGGCAATTACAATCAGTGAACGCGCACCTTTTGGCGTGGATACGGTTGCCCATTCGGCCTCTTTGATTTTTTTCTTTGAGCCGAAGAACTTTTTTGAACCCTTTTCCGTGGCAAACGTATAGTTTCGCGTTCCGAACTTGTTGGTTTTCCCGAACACATTAGACCCCGCAAGTGTTGGCTCTGTGCTGTAACTTGTGTCTTCCAGCCCATCGCCAAAGATGCCCTGCATGTGGCGGCTGTGGATGTTAAAGATTTCGCGGTTTAGTTCCTTGTCGAACTCGCGCAACTGCTCAATGTCCTTGCGAATTTTCGCCAAGTATTGCTGGGTGGAAATTGGGGCAGCCATTGCATAAAGGTAAAGAAGTTTTGTTAATGTGTTCGATATGCGGCTTTTATTTTTTAGGTTTGACGCATGAACAAACAGCGTGGCTTTTTCGGCATTGGAATACAGAACACAAAGACCGAGTTAAACGTAGGGACGTTGTGGCGTAGCGCGTCTATTATGGGCGCGTCATTCATCTTTACAATAGGCAGGCGTTACAAGCGTCAGTCTAGCGACACAATGGAAAGCTGGAAGCATATCCCGCTTTATCACTATGAATCTTTTGAGGATTTTTACCCATCAATTCCTTACGATTGCCAGTTGATAGGGGTTGAACTTGATGAGCGAAGCATACCCGTTTCGGATTTTAAGCACCCCGAAAGATGTATTTACTTACTTGGGGCAGAGGATAATGGGCTTACCAAAGAGGCCATGACGCGATGCCATAAGCTAGTGCAGTTGCCGGGCGATTACTGCATGAATGTCGCGGTAGCCGGGAGTATCGTAATGTATGACAGGGTAGCCAAACTACGGAAGCCTTGAGATTATCTGCGTCTTGCTCTGGCACTTAAAGCAATCGCCTTTAGGGATGCTGACGTTTGACAGGAGTATCTCATACTGCTCGCGCCAAGCGTCCATGTACTTGCCGGATAACGCTTCCCATTGCTCTTTGTAAGCGGCTACCTTCGGGCTTAGACGCTGTGAATACGTAAAGTAATCGCATATGAGTTGGCCCGCTCTGTAATAGACCACTGGGGCCAGCATGGGGCCGTAGCTGCAAATGTAGTTGTCCATGTTGCACACCAGCGATACATCCAGCATGAGGCCAGAGGTTCCGTCTTGCGAGGTTAACGCGCCCTGCGGATTAGCCCCGGTTGCTTTTTTGCGCGTGTAGGCTTGCAGATGGCGCAAGTTCATGGACCCGCCGTTGCAACTATTGCAGCCCACCCCGCCGAAAAGTGTCCGGTATGTACCGACACTTGTTGCGTCATAGCCTATGAAAATGTCGCGGATTTCACCACGGCCAGCAAACAACCATTCTACGTTAGCGAAGGTGGGAACCCCTGCGGTTGTGGCAATGTCTTCGCTGTATAGTTCCTCACCGCTGTAAATGTCCCATGCCTTGACGGGTACGGTTACACTGGACTGCGTTACAATGCCGATGCGGTGTACCTGGATTTGGGCGTACCTGTTGCGTTGTACCTTCAGTTCAACCCCTACGTTAAAGGCTTGCGCGGACTGCATTTGCCGGGGAGGATCGTAAACGCCGATTGTTTCGTTCTCGAGCAGCGTACCGGCTGAATAGCGTTCCCCGATGTGGCCGCGAAACAGGTCTAGGGTGAGCCGCTTTGCATTCGTGATTTGCTTAATGACTTCCTCTTGCGCGGTTGCTGTGGATTTATCTTTGGCGGCAGCCATAAGTTCGAGAAGGCCGGGGATGCTCAGGTCGTTGACGTAGTACCCGCTGGATGCGGTTAGGACGTCTTCCCCGCAGTCATTGCGCAGGCCAACTAAGTTCAGGTCGTCTAAGCAACTCATAACGTAAAGATAAAGAAGTTTTGTTCATGTGTTTGTGGTGTGGAATGAGTATGTTTGGGGTCCAAACCAAAACAATGATAAACGAAAAAATAATCCTCAAGGCTGGTAAGCCATTTTTGAAACCAATTGGCATTGCTCAGGGCATTTTTGTTATGGTTTTTATTGGAAGCCCCTTTGTTTGGCTTTGGCTTGGGTGGGCCTTGGCTTGGAAAATTGGGCTAACGGGAATTATTGGAACCCTGCTCTGCTTTTTGATTTACGAACTAGTAAAATCAATAGTTAAAGACCACATAGAAGAACAACTTATGAGGCGGCGATAAAAACACAAAAGCCACCCCGAAGGATGGCTCTTGCGTCTAAGGCAGTAGCTTACGGGTTCGTCACTCGGAAGTGGAACAGCCCGTTAACGCCCGACATGCGGTCGTTGAGGGCGAACATGTCCGGGGGAGCAACACAGACTTTGAAGGCCAGCGATGGCGTTACCACAATGCCGTCACAGGTGTCGGTAAACTTGAAGTCGATTGGCAGGCCCGTAAGCGGGTCATTTAGCACAATGCGCTTAAAGCTACCCGTATCGCGGCTATTTTCGCCAGCGTACAAGTTGACATAAACCATGTGAGCAGCACCAGGAATCAGGGCGAGGAAGTCGTTAGCATTAGCAAAGGCCGATGCAATCCGGTAGGAGTGCGCATGGACAATGCCTTGATTGCCGTAGAACTCGCGCAAGTCAACACCGTACCCGTCAACACAGCAGCCAGCGTCAAGTCGTTTGAAGTATTTGGTGATCAGGTTAGAGCCAAAGGTAAACAAGCGGGGCAGCCCCATGTTATCTTTGGTGTAACCCAACTCTTCAATCGCGCTTAAGTCCGTCCCGCCCGTGCTGGTCAAGGTTTGTACAACCTTAACACCAGCCGCAACACCCTCGTTGTCGTCACTTGGGAAGTTGCCGGGGCCAGCCGCAAGTTGGTCGGTCAACTCCGTTTCAATTTTCCGGCGCATTGCGGAGAACATGGCAGCCAGACGGGATTGAGTGTAGGATGCGGTTCCCTCGCAGATTGCGGCAAGGTCAGCGATTTCGATTACTTCAGCCTCCAGTTCCGCACCAACTTCAAGGTCAACCTCGCAAATCGAATACGTATTTCCGGCTTTTTTGGTGGACGCACAAGCGCGAGCAATGGCCGTAGAAACATCGTCCTCGGTAATGCGCGGGGTGTAAATCGTTTTTGCGACGAAGTTTTTACCGTTACCCGGACTAATGGTTCTTTGAAGGACGTTTTCGGTGTTTACTTCAGAAAGCAAGAAGTTGGTAACTGGCAGGAACTCTTCATTCAAAGGCCCGGACGCGGCAAAGGCCCGATTGAGGCCCAGTTGGATGTCCCCGCACGAGACGAGGGACAAGTCAAATGCACTCATTTTGTTTTTGTTAAATGGTTAGGTATTGCGCTTTAACGTGCGCCACGTATGCCCATTTAACCGTTGGTCACGGATAGCCCTGCTGCAAATATAGGAAATAAATATTTAGTGCAAACACAAAAGCCACCCCGAAGGATGGCCTTTGAAGGATAGCGTCCGTTAAGAACGCCCCTGCACAACAGTCACGGGCGGCAAACTTCGGGGGGTATAGCCCGACTTGTTCGGTTCTGAATGGCGCTGTGGCTCCCGCGTCCGGTTGCCGTCCGTGTTGTTCTTTTTAAAGAGGTTGTTTTTTTCGCCTACCTCAAGGTAAACATCCTCAAGGCTAATGACATCGCCCGCCTTTTTGGGCGAAGGTATAGTATGGCCGTCTTTGTCTTTGACAATGATTGCGCCGCTTTCATCGGCATCAAATCGGTAGTTGCTGGCTAAGAATGTTTCTAGCCCTGCACGCTCAAGGTCTGTCATGCCGTCTTTCCACGGCAGTTTAGCCTCTACTTCTTTGCGCTTCATGCCAACAATGTAGGACTTGACTTTTTGGCTAGCCTGCGTTTCAACTTCGGAAAGCCGGTCAGCTAACGTCTTTTTGTCGCGCTCATAGTCCTGAAGGCTCTTTTTGTAGTCCTCTACTTCCTTTTCTAGTTCAGCCTCCCGCTTTGCCTTGCCCTCGTTGGCCTTGAGCTTGACGGTTTCCAAGTCACCGTAAATAGTGGTAGCAAAGTCCTCCAATGCCTCCCCAAAGGGCTTAGCGGCTAACTGCTCTTTAGTGAACTTGCCGTTAGACAACTTCGCTAGTTTGCCGTACTGCTCCCCAAAGATGCGCCCCTCGGTAGCCTTGCGAACCTCTGGGTGGTCGCTAGCCTTGGCGATGGGTACGTAGGTGCTGTTGAAGATTTGCACCAGTTGGTCAACGCTGGTTACTTCGCCTTCGATTCCAAATGCCTTTAAAATATCTTCTTTTGTCAATTCCATTCTGCGATTAGTTTATTGCACAATTTGATTACGCTTTCACGCGGAGCCTCGCGGGTTAACTCCGCATCCAAAGCCCGGTTAATGTCCTCAAGGCTGGTCATTGCGTTAATGCGGGCCTTGAGGTCTGTAAGCGATTCGGTAGGTTCTGCGGGCGGCTCGGTGTATTCAATCCAGCCATTGTTGCGGGCGTGTCTGGCTACGTTCTCCGTGAACTGCTTAACTTGCCCATCCCGGACGAGGGTAACAATCTTTCTCATGTAACAAAGATACTCAAATTATGTAACAGGCATTAATATATGCCTACAATTCCAGCCGCCCCTAACCGTAAAGATGTTAGACGCATTGGTTCCGGCTATCATGCCCTGCCACGGATAGTTGTCTAGCTTTTGCTCTTCCTCCGGCCATTTCAGCACCTCGGCGGTCGTGTAAACATTGCCGGCTCGTTTGACGCAAAACGGCCTACTGTCCTTAACCAGACCCCCCGCATATAACCATTTGTCAATACCCTCATTCTTTCCAACGGTTACTACATAAGCAGCATCGGCAGTTCCGTATGCGGTTAGGGCTTGTGTCTTTACCCACCGCGTCAATCCTTGCCCGTCGTAATCCATGCCGCCAACAAATTTTCTCAAAAAGTCAATAGTGTCGGCAACCTTGCCCTGCTCGGCAACGGATGCGGTTATTTGTCTTTGTATTGAGTTTGATATAAAGCTATTTACGGATGTTTTGTCAAATAGCTTAATGACATTAAATTGGTTCTGCCTTAGCATTTGTTTGTAAAGTGGGCTGTCTCTAACGCCCAAAAACTCGTTGGTTAATGCTGCGCTTTCTCCAATCCCAGCAACAAATTTTGAGAGGGCTTTTAAATATTCGGATTCTGGTTCAAAAAGAAAGCCGTCAAGTTCTTCAATTAACTGGTCTATTCTGAGGATATTTGCTTCGTTTAAGACAATTTGGCCGCCATCTGTATCAAATTGTGCAATTACTCTTACAAGTCTTTTAAATATTTCTTCCCGCAAACCACTAACTGCGTCAACAAACGCATCAGGAACTGTCTCAATAAGCGATATCCTATCATCTAAATATGCCATAAAATAAATGTGTTTGAGCTATTGCTTTTTGTTTTTGGGCTACTTAGCTTTGCTTCATGACAAACACAAACGCACCTATCGAGATTGCAACCGTACAAGCTACGGAGTCAATTATTGGGACCGTATTGATTATCAAAGAGCAGCCGGCCAATCTTTCCGCCTCAAACTTAATTAATCAACCAAGTTTCGAAAATTGCATTTACGATGCTTGCATTGTTTATGAGTTTTAAAGTTATCGGGAACAGTTTCAATCAGTCGTATCCGGTCGTCTATGTAGGCCATTAGCCCAAGCTATCTATAATCGACTGCACCCCGTTAGCCTGTGGTGTTAACGCCCGTGCTTTGGCCTCAATGAGTGCCGCCTGTTCGGCTATCTCAAGGTCTAAAAACCCGTCATTCTCGGTAAGCAACTGGCTAACAAGTGCGCCGAATTGGTTGTGAAGGCTAATTTGCCACGGCTGGAAACCACGGGAGGCAACCATGCTCACCTTGTCTGCTGGCGTTCCGTGCAGCGGGTCCACGTATTCAGACAGGGCGAGTAACTTGGCAATGTAGTCATCCTGACTGAAGCGCAACAGGGCGTTAGAACGGATTAACTCATTGATAATGTACTGCGGTAGTCCGGCCTCGCGGGCTGCTTTGATTTCCTCGCTTAACTCTTCGGGGCTGCGGATTTCAAAGTCAGACTGGCGGGTTAGGGTTATGGTGTAGCTGTTGCGGATAAACCGAATGTCGATAAGGTCGCGGGCGGTTTTTTCGATAAGGTTGTACATCTGGCTGGCAAAGCGGGAGAGCATTTTGTACTGCTCCTGCTTGTCTTGCCTGTGCTTTGTGGCCGTCTCAGGCTGGCCGTCTTTGCTCGAAATGTCGAAGTTAACCGAGTACCCCGCTTTTTCGATAAGCCTATCGTTGCGCTCTTGCAGAAACCGCATGGGGTCGGAATCTGGCGCGACATAGGCCATGCCCGGAAAGGTAGGCTGCTGGTCGCTTCCCATCCGGTCTGGCGGCTTATGCGTGTAGTCTCGGAAAAGGTTAAACGCATCTTTTTTGCCGGAGCCGTTGCAGGTCTGGCACGTTAATTCTTTACCGCTTTCGTGGTCTTTTATATAGCCGTTGCCATCGCATCCAGGCGCATCGCAGTCCTCCTGATAGTACACGCGGATGGGGTAGGCCACGCGGGCTATGATGGCGTCCAGCGTGTTGGCTTCCATTGCCGCCTTGTTCAAGTAGGGCAGCGCGTTCTCAAAGAAGCTAGTCCACAGGATTTGGCGGTCAACGTATTGCGGGATGCCCTTTAGCTGGCTGGCCGGGAGCCTGCCTAGATTGTGCTTGTAATACTCGGTTAACTCAAACGTCCAATCTAGCTTTTTGCCTACTTGCGTATACCGATATTCGATATTATCGTCTAATAACACGAATTCCAGCCCTTCATATACGGTTGAATTGCCATGTCTGACGGGCATCGACCGAGAAACAACGCCTATGAAATGGTCGCGGGTGAACTGCACAACGTCCTCGGTTTCGTAGATAACCGCCACGGATTCGGGTAGCTCGGTATCGGATTCAGGCATATAGGCCACGGTGGACACCAGCACGGCCATTGGCTGATCGCACTTGATGGGAGATACCACGTCCGTACACCACGCCAGAAAGCCAGCGGAATACGCGGGGTATCCAGCTTTTAGGTAGTCATTGGCAGCCTCGTCATCCACGGTCAGCGTTACGTTGTGCATGACACTCCCTACGCTGTTGCACAGCTTCGCCCACGGGCTTTTCGTTACGCTCTGGTAGTTGGCCTTGAGGTAGTTAAACTCTTCGTCCGTCTGCGATGGCGCACGTTCACGGATAAGTTCCTCTGGGAACTCCCCTTCGCTGTGTATCTTGATGGCATGGGCGTTCTCCACCGCCTTGTTGTACAATGCGGTATAGGACAGCTTGCCCTTTTTGGCATCCTTGTAAGCCTGAATAAACGGGCTAACAAGTTCGGGGATTAACGCCGCATCTATCATCGGGGACGTTTGATTGTCGGCTTCTTAACTGGCTTTGGCCGGGTTCCTCCGCAGTTAGGTTTTGTACACATGGTATAAAGATAAACAAGTTTTGATTAAGTGTTTCCGGTCAGTTCACATTAATAAACTTCGCATCCAGCAGCCGCGTAATTGACGGCACTTTAGCCGAGTCAACGTACTTTTTTAGCGTCAGTTCAAAGGCTTGCTGGTAAGGCTTGTCGTTTAGCCGCTTGTCGCCCCAAAAGCCGAGGAACCTTTTGCCGCCGTCTATGCAGCCCTGTATGCCCTCAAACGCGCCCTGACGCGGTATCCTAAAGTGTATGGGATTCTCGCCCATGTAGCCTTGTTTAGTAGCTAGGGATACGTTAAAAAATAGTTCATCGGGGTACACCGGGTTGACTGCTTTCTTTCCCCAGCGCATGTACAAGTCTTTGGCTGTTCCATGCTGCTCAAAGTGATAGTACGCCCGCAGCGCATCGCTATACACTTGCTCCGCTGCGGCCCCCATCTTCATGACCTGAAAGCTGGAATTAACGCCGGGTATCGGCTGGTCGGGTAGGTTAAAGATGCGCCGGACGCTCTCAATCTTCATCCACAGCATGTTGGGGTACACGCCAGAGGCTTGTAGCGTGCTGCCCGCGCATTGTATCTGGTAGTCGCTGTCAATGTCGAACAGGTCGAGGAACGGCGCGATACACAGCGTGTCAACATCAATGAACATGACCTTTTCCCAATCGGGGTAGTATTCATACATGGATAGCTTTGCAAAGGAGGGGGACAATCTGCCCCCACGCCTTGAATGGAAGGGGCTTATTTCGGTCAGGATGTCGAACGGGTCGCGTTCAATATTTTTGATTGTTCCGGGTTCGTGAACAAGCTGAATGGGTAGGTCGGGGTGGAAGTGCTTAACGGATTTTGCGAATATGTACGCCCAATGCCCGTAGCTTTGGTCGCCGATTGCGAGTAATGATAGTCCTTGCATACTTTTATTAGGCTAAAGTTAGGTATTTCTGGAGATAGGATTTAGCTTTGGGGGATGGACATTGAAACCTAGATTGAAGAAGCCGTTGAAATGGTGGGCAATGGCTTTGATTTAGCACAAATCCGTGAAGACACATGGAGGTTTACCCTAAAAGAGTACGGTCATTTTATGCGGCTGGATGCCGTGATATGGCTAGCAATGGATATTTACTGCAAAATTATTCTGAAGTCAAAAAGCCCCGATTAGCTTTGAATCGCGCCAGACTGGCGAGGTTTTGGCGGGCAACGTTTTCGGGCTTTGCGTTTGTTGGGGATTTCCAGCACTAAAGATCATTTGAAAAACAAAATTTGAACTTATGACAGAACTTGATTTGAAATACCACAGCCCGAATGACGCAAAACCCGTGTTATCGGCTGCTGCGGTTAAGTTATCTAAAGCCAAAATTCGAGCAATAGTATTTGATAAGTGCGGTGGAAAGTGTGCTTATTGTGGAGTTTATTTAGTAAAGGGTTGGAATGTTGACCACATTAAACCACAAATATTTGGAGGCACAAATGATTTATACAACCTAAATGCAAGTTGTAAGGATTGCAACAATTACAAATGCCATACAGATTTGGAAGGATATAGACATCAACTACACAAAATGCTAAATGAAAAACTGGAATACTTATTCAAAAGCAAAACAAAGATGCAAGTTGCAATGAATATGGGTTCAATTAAGCACAGTTTATGGGATGGGAAATTTCATTTTGAACGTGTAGGTAGCAGTTGCCGATAACGTTGATGGTATGACCAGTGGCGGATTACGAGTACAAATTTATCAAATTACATAAAAGCATGAACGAAGATACAAACATAAGCACACCACCGCAGCCGCCATTGGTTATACCATGTGTTAGCCGCTGCCCTTTGTCTGTCGTTTATTTGGAGGACTGTGTGCAAGGTTTAAAACGCTTTGCCGATAAATACTTTGATTTGGCAATTGTTGACCCACCGTATGGGATTGGAGCAGCAAAAGAAAAGCCACATAATGGTTGGGCTGATTGGGGGATAAAGCAATGGGATAATGAAAGCCCAAATAATGAATATTTTACTGAACTAAGAAGAGTATCTAAAAATCAAATTATTTGGGGAGCAAACCACTTTATTAGCAAAATGCCTTATGATAGTAGTTGCTGGCTAATTTGGGATAAAGGGCAAAGAGATTTTAGCCTTTCCGATGGCGAGATGGCGTGGACTTCATTTAGTAAAGCGATGCGAATAAAAACATATAGCAGAGCAAAAGCATTGCAAGAAGGTAAAATACACCCAACTCAAAAACCTGTAACGCTTTACGAATGGCAATTACAACTATTTGCAAAGGAAGGGGATTTGATTTTGGATACTCATTTGGGGAGCGGAAGCAGTAGAATTGCAGCCTATAAAAATGGCTTTGATTTTGTGGCTTTTGAAATCGACCCCGAATATTATGAGAAGCAAGAAAAGCGTTTTAAAAACTTCTCAGCACAGATGCGGCTCTTTTAGGGTTGCGGCTAACAACCGGATTAACGAAACTCAGTTGCGGTTTAATGCCGATAATCGAAATTAAACGAAATGGCTTGGGAATCATCTTTAGTCCGCTGTGACCTTTGCGCCCATGAATGGGTAGCGGTTAGGCCATACGGCACGGCTAGACTGCAATGCCCGTGCTGCAATAACCTTGTGCTTTTTACGAACTTAGAACAAAAAAGCCCCCATGCTTATTAGGGAAGACATGGTCTTTTTGCCATATGGCTATGGCGGCTATCAATGTAAGATAGAACTTGCCTGCGGCACAATTAGCGTTCGCTTCGGCGGTCATGGTGTACTTACGGATAAGGATGGGCCTTACGAAGTCTGGTATCCGGGCGAAGATGCGCCAACTCCGCGCGAAACCGCAGATGACATACGGGAGTATATAAAGCAAAAAAGCCCCAATTAAGGGGCTTTCTTTTTAGGGGTTAACAGATTAGGCCGTGAACATAGCCGGGGCCGTGTATTTAACGGGATACCAGTCGATGTCGCTTGTGAAGTTTGCCGTTCCCGAATACTGCTGGTATTCGTTTTTGGTTGCAGGCAAAGTTGAAGGCGGGGTAAGGATGACCGCAGCTTGGTCAAAGTAGCTGATCTTGCCCGTGTTCGGGTTGTAGATAGCCAAGTAAAGCGTCCGACCGTTATAACCCGCGTAGCTTGCATCGTTGGTCGTGGTGACGTTAGCGTCCGTCCAAGTGATGCTGTGGCTGAAGGATACCGGGATTTCGTCCGGCCCATCGCCTACGGGGTTCGTTTGCGTATTGGGCGTTGCGGCTTCATACAAGCCCTTAACGGACCTGAGCAGCACAACCTCGCCAGCGGTTTCTGCGGCCAGCCATTGCGCGTTATCTTCAAGGTCAGTGATGCTGTGGTCTTGCTCCATGAGCGCGATTACAGGTGCGCCACCTTTGGGGTAGTCGGCACATTGTACTCTTTCGTGTTCACCGAGCGCAACCGAGCAATAATCGATTGTTGCCATTGTAAATATTTAATGCTTAGGCCATTTGACCGTATGGCTACCGGATAGGGCTGCACAAATATAATGAAAAAAGTTTTGTCGCGGGCTTGGTTGTTTGGTGGGCATGGGTTAGTTTTGGGGCATGGCAGCAGGAGACAGAAAGAACGGCAAGCCAACCGATGTGGTGCGGCATTTTGCGACCACAACCAAAACCCTTTGCGGAAGGCTAAAGTTTGGGTACGCCACTGACGACAAAAGTGACGTTACCTGTCTGTCCTGCCTAAAAAAACTTAATCAAAACCCCAAATGACAATCCCCAACATCTGCTATAAAGCCAACAGCACTTACGAACGTGATGCGATTTTTGACGAACTGGAGAAGATGGGTTGGGCGGTGCTTGAAAAGCAAGACCGAAATGAACTATTAAGCATAAAGCGTTCTGGCTGCGAACGATTTTGGACGGCTTGTGATATGGGCAATGACAAGCCTGCTGAAACTTACTACCCCTCCCCCCAATCCTTCCTTGCCGCTGCCCGTGAGGCGTTGAAGCCGAAGGAACCGTTTGGCCCGTTTTATTACAGCCCGTTTGAATGGAAGCCAGCGCGGATGTTTGATTTGGGTTGTGAATTTGCCGACATTGCCTTGAGGGAAGAGAACGCTAAGCTGAAAGCCCGCATTACCGAACTGGAAAGCAAGGCCGAACCCAAGCGCGAAAACCCGCCTAAGATTGCGGGGCGGAAGTATCGGGTAAAAAAGAGCCACGGGTGGTTTACTGAGGGGCAAACTGTAACATGCCAAACACACCCAATTTCTGAGCACTTTTTTATTAACGAACATAGGGTGTGCGGCATCGCTCAGATGGATTTGCTCGAACTCCTCCCCGAAGAATCGTGGACCGCGGAGTATAAGAAGGGTCAGGATGTGTGGGTAAAAGCAACGGTACGTAAGGCTAGAGAGGGTTGTTTGGACGTTTCGGTTTTTGGAAGCCCTTTTTACTCCAACATTTACTCGCCTTCTATAATCAAAAAAGTTTAGTTGTTTTGGTGCCGATCAGGGGCCGGGCAGTTTAACCCGGCCCCATTTTTTTAGACAAACCGCTTAACCAAAGCCAGTTCTGCACCTGTTATTTTGGCCGTTTGGTGGTGTTTTTTAATGTGCTGCGTCTTGTTTAGCACCGCGCCCTCTTTGACCATTAGCACCCATCCCGGCAATGCCAGCACATCGCCAAATTCGCTGAAGTAAAGTTCTGCCCCCGTTTCGCATCCGTTTCGTTGGTACGGTCGCCAATCGCACAACTCCATTGCGGCCTCGTTAAAGCAGTTCACGCCGGGCAAAAGTCGAAGGGGTAGCCTGTACCGTAATTTGACTGTGTAGGAGTTTGTTGGCCCCGTAGCAAGGTCACACACAATTAGCTTGCTATCCATGCCAATGCCCGCCATTGTTGGTTCTGTGGTGTCTGGAAGGGCCGCAAAGATGGACTCACTAACTATGTCGTCTGCACCCATCATGCAATACCAATCATAGCCGGGGCCGTGGGTAGTTATCGAATCGTTAAACTTTTTGCGCAGCATGTCGTCCCCGCCCGAGCGCGTGGTAAATGCCTCCTGCGGCACTTCAACATATTTAACGTGGTCAGATAGATAAGGCTTGCAGTATTCCGCGCTTAAAGCTCCCTCCGATCCACAAATGTGCAAGGGTAGCCCCAATCCAGCATAGTGCTTAATGGTCAGCCCTACTGCTCTATTGTTCCGGTTCCCGCGTAAGTAAATGGGAATAGTCAGGGATACCTTCATTTTCAAGGCGTTGAAGTAGGACGGTGTTTGGGCCAATCTTTTTGGCCGGGCTTCCCACAAAGATACAGAACGGCAAAACGTAGTCGCCTTTGATGAATGAAGATGCCCCAAGCATGGTACCCGGTGCAAGTACCGACCTTTGATGGGTTACGGCGTTTAGGCCAATGTTTGAAAACTCCCCAATGACGCTATGCCCGCCGATCTTTGCGCCCGTGGCAAGTGTTACCCTGCGGCCTAATTGCGCGTCATGGCCTACATGGCTGTGAGCCATCAGTACGCAGCCCTCGCCAATGACCGTAACCCCATCTTCGTAAAGCGATGCGTCAACCGTGACCAGCTTGTAAAGCCTTGCGCCGTCCTTGATAATCACCTTGCCAGCTACGCGGTAGGGTTCACTTGGATGTTCTGCTGGGAAGCCTATAACGCAGTACGGACCTATGATTACATCCTTGCCAATCTCTACGCTTGGGCCAATCTTCGCGGTTTCGTCTATGTAGGTCATGACAGGTAATCTTTAATCGTTTGCTGGTTCCGGTTAAACTGCGGGTCAATCTTCATGGGCGACATCTTGTGCCATTGGTGCAAAACGTGCTGCTGTTCCCACCAAAAACATTCGTATCCTTCCCGCTCACATTTATACTGCTGAAGGTTGTCCATGCCACCTAACTTTTCCATGCGTTCATCGTATGGCACATCTAAAAATAACTCTTTTTTAGCGTGCTGGATGCCGTTGGCTAGCTTGGGGTTAAGGGGGAAGAACTCGGTCAGCTTAGGCCACTTCCATTCCTCCACAGCCTTGCGATTAACCGCCCCCTTTGGCGCATCCCACACCTTGCACATGACAAGCCGGTCAGTAGCCCGCACTTCTTTAACCACATTCATGAAGGTGGGGCTATAAAGGAAGTCAGCCCCGCTAATGTGTACCCATTCGTGCGCCTGTTGAATCCCAAAGTTCCACAGCTTCGGTAGGTTCATGGTGGCCTGCGGCTGGTGGAACAACCGAACGGGCAAGCCCTTAAGCCGCTTGCTAATTAGGTTGAACTCCGGATAGCCGGAGCCGTCAACCAAAACAATGTCAACCCTTTCGGATTGCCGCGTTAATGACAGGCACTGCCAGTAAAGCCGGTCAATTCCGCGCCCTGCTTTAATCAGGTCTTTGGTGGCAATTACGAAGGTTGTCAATCGCAGCCCGTTGTTTTAATGTCCTGATCTTGCTTTGCTATCTCAAACACAGCCGAAGCGTTAGGGCTATCGCGCTGCCAATTAGGCGAGTAATTGCCGTCTAGTGGGTAGTACTCTTCACCGTTGACCTTGAAGGTGTTTCGGATAGCCCAAGCCATCCAGTTATGCACCCATTCGGGAGCCGGTGCTATCTGGCATTCGTTAAGGCGCACGGGGTCCGAGAATACCACGCGGCCAAAGCCGTCACTATCCCGGTAGCTTTCAAAGTCATCGTCTTGCGTTCGGGCATAGCGCACATTGGATTGCACAAAGCAACGCTCGGTATAGCTTTCGGAGGCGGGCAACCAGCGATTCTTTTTTTTTACCGGGGTAAACTCGCCGTTGGTTATGCTAGATTCGTAAAGAACGTAGTTTTTGCCTAGTTCTTTTACGCAAACATCTGCCGCAATGGTGCAAAAGTTTGGCGCGATGCGGAAAGCGGCAACATATTCGGTAAGGTCTGGCGAAAAGTAACCACCTGGCTCGTTGTAAAAAGTTTTGTATAAATTGAACTCTTCTATTGTTACGCTATCTGTTTCGCTGGCAACAAATCTTATGTCATTAAAATTATACCCGTAAATATTTATGTAGTACTCATCCCCCAAAACACTTCCAAAGTATGTAGAAACAATGAGCGGGCCAGTTGAAGGCAAGTCAATATAAACAACTGGCTTATCCGATCCCGTTGCAAGCCTAAAATATATAACATAGTTACAATTAATATCTGCATTGGCCTGTAGATTGTATCTTGCTTCGTCAGATTCGACCGGCCCGTCCACTGTGTGAACCAACTCGCCTGCGGTAAAAGCCCATCCCGGCCCTATGTTGTTTAAGAGCCACGGCGGGTTTACCTGAAGCGGGAAGGTAGACGAACCCACCAGCCCGTTAACGCTGTTGGCATACAACGTATAGCACCCAATTCCATACGACAGAATGTCAACCGTAAACAAGGCGCGGTCATGGATGTACTGCGTGGGGTTAATCTGGTCAATCTCTACGCCATCTTCGTAAACGTACACTTCGGCAACCGATGCATAGTAAATGCGGATGCCTGTAATGGTGTAGTTTGATTCCGTGGACGTGTCCTGAATCTTCAAGTCAAGCCCCGAAGGGATGCCGTAGAATGAGTAAGTGCCGTTGCCCGTTCCAAATGCCGTTTGGTCCAACGCGCTAAAGGTAACGGGGTAGCCTCCCGCAAGAACCTCAAGCACGCCACCAGCATAATCGGCAATGTCCACTTCGACAACAAAACGGTCTGTGGTATTCGGAAAGAAGTCCTCAATGATAAAGGAGTTTTCCGATACGAACAGCGAAAAAGCTACGGTTTCGTCCGTGCCATTGTACAGCACACTACCTATTGGCAAGCGCAAGGCGACAACAGCATAGCCGTTGCCCAAAGTGCCCGCATCAAAGATGTCATCATTAATGTCTAAGGCAGTCAATCCAGCAACCGGGGGAGCGTCTAAGGTTGTCTGTTCGCCCGTTGTGGTGTTAACCGCTATGTGCTGCGATTGCGCGGGCGGGGTTGCAAATGCCGCGCCGCTATCAATGATCTGGCTTGCCCCTGCGCTTGTCGTAACGCCCGTGTAATACGGCACAAATGCCCCGCCTTCGCTAAGGTCATACCCCGTCTTCGTAGCCCGTAACTGAAACCTCATATCATGCTCTACGCCTGCGGGAGTTACCCCCCACGGCTGGCAATAGCGCGAATCTTTAGGCTGCAATGCCGACTGGTGGGCATCGCTCCATCCTATCGGGCTGTTAGGTACTGCGGTAATTGACATAAGACAAAGTTACGTATTTATCACTTGTTCCAACTCTACGCTTGAGGTTCCAAACGGCCTCCATTCAATGCGCCGGATGTGGCCGGGGTATTGGTTGTTCAAAACAACTTGCTGGTAAGGTAGGGCCGTGATTGCATCCCATTCGCTTTCCAGTATAGGCGTTTCGCCCGTGTATGTTTTCAGCGCGGAATCTGACGAAACCAGAAAGCCAGTTGACTTAAACTCCGTAGGCAGAATGAAGTTAGCCGTTGTTCCAAGCTGGATTAATGGCACATCCTGAAAGAACTCAAGGTATGGCCTAACCCTGTCGCCACCTGCGCCGGAGTAAACAAAGAAGTGCGAAAAGAAAAAGTTTTTTGTTGCCTCCACCAGCACGCCGCCCGGCTCTGGCCTAAAGTCGGTAAAGGTAAAATCGCGTGTTTCAATGTCCTGCGCGGCCAACTCTTCGTAAAGGTGAGTCCGAAGCGTGAAGACTAAATCCGCGCCCTTTGGAGATTGAATCAACGGTGAAATAGTAACGACTACATAATAGTCCACTATGAATATGTATGTGCCGCTTGTAGGCAACTCATAGTAGAAATCAGTAGAGTTATAGTTGCCGCCGGGGTCAAAGGTTACGTTGTCAAACGGGATAGCATCGCCGTACCCGCATGTATCGGCAGGGTCGCCCCAGTATGCCGTAGTTGTAGCGCAACCAAGCTGCACGGCCTGTGAAGTGCTTATCCGGGCATTGAAGTCTGCGCCCGTTCCTGTGGTGAACCTAAAAGGTGCATTGTGTATGCGGTTAGTCCAGTTGGCTAATACCGATTCGTTGTTATAAGCCCCGTTGTAATAGTAGTTGCCATCGCCCACCAATAGCGGGTATTGTACCGTTTCGCGGCCCGAATATCCTTCCTGCGTCCTGACCAGAAAAACCCGCGTATCATTGCGCTGTTCGACAACGGTTATTAGCTGGTTCTCTATAGAATTGTTGTCAATGATTATATCTTGGATATTCAGGTCAAGGGTATTCTTTACCACACATGACCCACCAATGTTATAAGATTCCTGTTTCCATGTCTTGTAGGGCAAGTTCGGGTACGTTGTCAGCGCGTCCTCTTCCTCTGCCCTGCGGTAGTTGGAACTGCCTATCTCAATGACGCTGTAAAGCTGTGCCGCGTCTATTGATTCTTTGATGCTGTTTAGCCCTGTAAAGGCTTGAGATACTCCGAAGTTCCTAAAGTAGCTGTAAGGCTCTACGACAACCGTTTGAACCCCAGAAACGTCTACAACGTCAATGGCAAGGTTCCACGCCTTCTTTAACGCCCCGTATGCCTCGTTCCATGATACCTCCGGTGCGGGGTTAGCGGCATCGGGTACACGCAATTCAAGGCCAGTTACAAACGTATCGCCGTAGCCGTTGCCCGTGCTAAAGAAAGCAGACTGAAAGCCCATTGCCCCGTCTGACATGGCCGTAACTAAGAACTCAAGTACATCAAAGGCATCGTAAACTCGCCGTATGTCGGGGTAGTAAACGCCTGTACTGACATCGTGAAAGTCTGTTTCAACCTCTGTACATGCCGTTATCGCTTCGCCGTTGCTGGCCCTGCCAATGTTGACAACGTACTTTTGATCGGCCTTGTTCTTTATGAAGGCATTGTAATTGTTGTTGGCTATTGAAACGACAACCTGGCATCGAACCCGGTCAATCTCAATTTCTGAAAGGAAGATTTTGCCGTTAAACTTATCCTCGCCACATATGTAAATACGCACATCTATCTGCCCGCAGAAGCCTGCATCGTACTGTTCGACAATGTAGGCATAGCCATCGCCAGTAAACGTATAGGTCAATTCTACGGTCTGTTGAAATACGTCATCTTCCCAAGCCTTGACAATGGAAAACTCTTGCCATTCCAGCGGATCGGCAAAGTTTTGGCCGTCAAGGGTCAGTCTAAAATCTTTCAATGGTAAACTTTTTTCTGGCCCTTGTTAAGCTTGCGTAACGTCTTTGGCCCTAACTCTATGACCTTGTTGCTGCGGATTGCTTGCCGCAACTGGAAGTCATCATATGACCATCCCTCATTGCTTTGCGCTAACCTTGCCGCGAATGGCTTAAGGTAGTGGTCGTAGATAAACTCTTCATGCTTGCCCGAATTAAGCGCGTCAATTAAGCTGCGTTCTTTTTTGGTCGCATCTGCCGTGAATACCCGCGAACCCTTGGGAAGGCTTACATATTCCGGCCCCTTTTCACCCACCAAAGCAAGCCCACCGGGCGCGTCCGAAGTACCTACTGCAAAGCCCGGAGCATTACTTTCAAGTGCTTTGATTTGCGCAAATGCAGCCGTGACTGCACCAATGCCAGCAAGGATAGCCGGAAGGTTAGCGGGGAATGGAATACCAGCACCAGCAGCAACCGCCCGCGAAAGTGCTAACGCCTGGTTAATGGCAATTTGAAATACAGCAATCTTACGCTGCTTTTCTGCATCGCCCTGCGCCAAAGAAGAAAGGTCCCCAAGTATGCCTATAATTTCCTGCCCAGCCTGCTGAAAAGCTTCTACCCTGTCTTGCGCTGCTTGTATTTCCGCTTCTTTTCTGCGGTCTATCTGATCCAAGTATTCGTCCGTACTCATGCCCAGCGCGTCAAAGTCACCCTGCTCTTGCTCGGTACGTCCGAAAAGGTTTAGTTCGCTTGCCTGCTTTTCAAACTCCGCGCTAAACCGCGCCAACTGCTCAAAGCGGTCTTTGTAGAACCGATCTAAAGCGGATTCCGTGGATAGGCCAATTTTGTCAATTTCTACTGAAAGGTCAAACTCCTCAAGGAACTTTTCAGATAGCTGCGCTTGGGTTATTCTTACCTTTTCACCGCCCTCTTTGATCGTTCCAAGCAACGCATCCAGCCTTGCCTTCACAGCGGCCTGACGGGCCTGCAATCCAGCGATAATACCACGGTCGGAAGCTTGCCCTATCTCGGTATCCAGTGCGTCTATTTCAGCCTTTAGTTGCGCTATGTTGGCCGTGTTAAGGTCAAACTCCTTGCCCGCAGCCGCAGCCGAAAATCCCAAAGCATCGTATGTATTTTTTAATGCGTCAAGCTGTGCGGTCAGGTTAATAACCTGCTGCCTTGTATTGTCTACTACTTGGGTCTGCTTCTTAAAGATTCCAAGCGTCCGCGAAACGTCATCAGCTACAAAGATGCCGCCCTTAGTTTCGCCTTTAAGAAACTGAATATCTTCGGTTATTCGGTTAATGCGCTTTGCTATCTCCTGCTCAAGTTCTGCGGCACTTTTTGTGCCACCCTCTAATAGTTCTGTATAAAAAGCCGTCTGCTCAACGGTAAGTGCTTGTGTTTCGGAAATAAGTTTTTGAGTATCTGCGGAATTAAGCTTAAATCCAATACTTGTAATCTGCCCTAAGGTTGTTATAAACTTGCCAGCGGTCGCGGTTAATGCTTCAAACAGCGGCAAAAGCGCATCGGACAACTCAAGCTTTAGGTTCTCCATCTGCGCGTTTAACCGCGCTTGACGGTCGGCCAGCGTTTCGATCTTAACCGCTGCGTTTTCACCTAAAGTTTCGTCAATTATTTGCCCTACCGCTTCGTAAAAGTCGCCCGTTTGCGCAATCTTCTCATTTAGCTTAGTCGTGCTTATTCCTAAGTTGTCAAGGATAAGGGGCGATTTACGGCCCAACCCCGTTACAATGGATTCGGTCAAAAAGTTAACATCCTGACCAAGCTTATTAGCCTGGATTCGCGCAAACTCCAAGCCCTTTGCAAAGACCTTTTCAGGTATTCCAAATTCCTTAGCCTGCAAAGCCCGCTTCATTAACTCAAGGTCGCTAATGGTGCCAGCCGTTGCTTTGCGAAGATTATCAAGGAAGGTAGGCCCAAACGCCACATCAAAGGCTTGCCGTACGCCCTGCGCCTCTTTCTGGATATCGTTTAGCTGCTTACCAAAGGCTATAATTTCGCGCACGGTAAACGCTGCGGCAATGGCCCCGCCTACGCTTTTGAGAATACTTGCAAAGCCCTTCGCGGATTTACCGGCCCCGTCAAAACCATCCTCCGTGGCCTTAGTTGCCTTGTTAGATGCCTTTTCTGTGTCCTTTAACTCCTTTTGCACGGAATCCAAGCCGGCCCTTAGTTCCTTAATATCGGCCTCATACTTAATTAGTATTCTCTGTATTTCCGTAGCCATACTCCAAATATACAGACTATTTAGGTTTGTGCTTTGGCAATGCTTCGAGGAAAAGCAAATACGTTTCAGCGGGTAGCCTGCATATCTCGCGCCACCTTACCGGGTCGC
>Ga0247837_1004669_pt1 | contig 21714 bp, 8 predicted proteins | sample LaCtaG_2_FD_187115 | JGI IMG/M metagenome (GOLD analysis project Ga0247837, IMG submission 187115) | Freshwater microbial communities from meromictic Lake La Cruz, Castile-La Mancha, Spain - LaCruzMarch2015_14.5m | ecosystem: Environmental > Aquatic > Freshwater > Lake | place: Spain: Castile-La...
TATTCATTCGAAAATTAGAGTTAGTCGTAATTATGACAGCGACTTTTTTGCCTTTGCAATTTTCCGAGATTTCTAGAAAAGTAATAAAAGGGGGTGGCCAACTACCACAGTCTAGTCTAGTTTCAATTGCATACTAGGTCAGCTCTATTTGAGCTTACTAACAGCCTTGCGCAGACTAGAGCACTCTGATGCTGCATTGAAAGCAGTCATGTAGTGCAAGTCTTCCTGGGTTTTACTACAATTGGCTATATGAGCAATTTATGGACTATTTGGACAGATGTGGTTATGTCGAAGGGAGCGTTCTTGGGTGCGACCATAACTAGTGCAAATTGGGATAGATGCCCATCATTCATACGTCTTGCTTTAGTCCACTGCAGGAGTCCTGTCCCTCCACCGTTTTCAATCCCTACTGAAAGTCCTGTATAAAATCAATAAATGGCAAGTCGGAGTAGCGCGCATCCTGCCCTGTGGCACAGAAACAAGATGTAGATACCCGAGTAAGTCTGGACATCTCGCTAAAGTCACACACTTGCGCATTTACCATTTCCTTCACTTCATTGCTTGTAATTAAGGCATAATCAGTCCACAGCAATTCCTCCTCATCCGATCCTCCTATGATAGAGACGACTTTCCTTATATCTCCGCCTCTGCTAATTAGCAGCTGTGCATGGGCAGAACGGCAGTCTAGTAATGGTGCGGTAATAATGGACACCCCCGTGCAACTGACAGCGGAGAAGCTCTTCGCCATCTGCGTGGACAACTTCCTCAAGAGTGATCAGCAGGTCCTGACTTCAGTCCTCAGCCACGCGACCTACTCGCAGACCTGGGACGCCTTTGTCAAATGGGCTCTAGGCCAATTTGAACTAGGCCGGGCAGTCATGTGCGCTCCTTTCGGCACTTTCGGCTACAACTCCGCACAAGAAGACGCCCGAGCAGTGTGCTTCCAGTTCTCCGACCAATTCCTCCAGCAATTCTCCCTCAAACTCACAGTAACGTCCACACAGCCTGAGCAGGAAAGCTTTATGCCTGGGCCAGGAGTGAAAATCAGCTACGTGGCCGTGGCGAAACTGAGCGGCTTGGGCAAGGGCCTGGTAACTGCAGCAGTTGACAACATATTCCAGCTGCTGGGTCAACTCCTGCAAATGACTCCCGAGATTGAACTCGACTTGGGGATTTTCGGGAAGTTCGAAGGGAAAAACCGGACTGTGCGATTTTATCCGATGCTGAAAAACCGGCCAAATTACCTATTTGGCAAGTCGACTGTGAAAAGCCTGATAGCCTCAAATCGCTCCAACTCCCTTAGTCGCCACATCAAGGGCCGCAGACCCTCCTCCCCTCCGGAAGACGAGGAAGAAGTGGACCTCCGCAGCCAGTCCTTCCGCAAAGCCTCGAACTCCCCTCTGCAGCTGTCCAAAACTCGCCCCAAACAGCTCCCAGCCCTCAACGTCAACCTGATTTACGCAGGGACCAATGCGAGGGCCAGAATGCAGGACTTTTCCCTGCTTGCAGGGGACGTGGATAAGCTTTTCAGTACTCATTTCACAAGGCCGGACTCGCTGCCTACTCGGTTTCCGCCGGTTTTGGATTCTTTTTCGAGGACGCAGGCCAGTCCCTACTCCGGGTCGAAGCAGTACTTGTCCCCTTCGACACGTATAGGCGCCAATTACACGCCTACAGCTCGCATGCTGATCATAGACACTGAAACTCGCAAAATTCGCTTTCTGCCCTCTGAGCCGCGGAAAATCCTGGAAGCGAATATCGACCCAATGATCGACCAGCTGCCCACAGACCACGGCCCTATGATCAAAGCCACCGGCAGAGACACGATTTCCCTGAAGAAAGACTACTGTGTGAAGCGGTATATCCACTACATTGAGAAGGAAATCAGCACGGAGGTAATTGCGCCTATCCGGCAGTACTGGATCAAGCACATTTTGGAATTGATCCCTGCGGACTTGCCGGAAATCTCGAAAGACCATATCGAAGTGATGATCGATGCAATGCTGAATGAGTTCAATCGAGACTACTACCGTGCAGGCCGCAAGGGCATCCTCGACTACGTCATAAAGGACTCAGATGAAAAGCGGCGTTTGGGCATAGAGTTCAACCCGGACCCTCCGGTGGACTATGGACAGCGGCCGTATATGGGGATTGTGCCGAGTGACCAGTGGCAAAGGAACGTGATGGCTGCTCGGATGCTGATTTCCGACAGTTTGTGCATTTGCTCGGAGTCGATTAGAGGACTGATGATGATGTGGGGGGAGTACGAAGCCAAGTTGCTGGTGAAGCTTCCGGCTAAGTTCGAAATGGTCACTTTGGCGGACTTCATTGGCAAGCAGGAAAGCCGCATGGGGAAAAGATATGAAAGGCTGCGGGACGAGTGGACCCAAAAGGCGAATGAAATAATCCAACCGGAAGTCGAGCGACTGGACAGAGAACAGGCTTTGACCTTCTTCGAAGCTGTGAGCACGCTAATGTCCAACCAACTCCGGTCCCTCATCAAAGACTCAGTAGAGACCTACGTCCGTTTCTTCCAGTCTTACCGCCTAAATAAGTACCCAACCGCCACGCAAATGCTAGACTTGCAGAACCCTGTGTGGCCGGATGCTTTCCTCAAAGTCACCCTGGGGACTGAAAACGAAGTCTTCATATTCACAGAGCCGCTCAATAACATCGTAACAGCTTGTCTGCGCACAGTGGAGGAAGTAGTGCGGAAGTCTGAGGGCATTCCCAGGGCGGACTTCGCCTACACCAAGGACGAACGGAAGCAGTACTTGTGGAGCGTAGCGGGGGATGACGAGATGATGAGAGACGCTGTGGTGGTGATAAAGCAGGTGTTGGAGGAGAATTTAAAGCTGTTGGAGGAAACGCTGCATGTGTACGACCCCTACATTTGGCTGCTTTCTGAGTCTAAGAAGGTGGAAAAATTCATACGCGACGAGCATACGATTGAGGAGTACCGCCAACAGATAAAGAAGTATATAGCTGTTGAGCGACAAATCAGACTTGAGTGTCCTGTGCGCATTAAGATGAGTCTCGCAGTGGTGGAGTGCCAAGATGTCAATAAGTTTCTTTGCAAAGAGTGTGACGACCTGGTCTTCGCACTCACCAAAGAAGCAGCGACTCGCAACAAAGTGCGTATCCTCGATGTGATGTCCAGCTTCCAAGACATCCACGCCACCATCACGCCTATGGTGGAAACAGCTGAACGTCTCGTGCAAATGGATGAGTACCTTTTGAGCTGCAAAGAAAAACTGCTGCCTAATCTGCTGAGCAAGTATGAGGATGTGAGGAAGTGGCTGGGGCTGCTGTACGACATGGCGTTCAAAGTCAGTGGGGACGATGTAGAGCAGCTGCAGCGGTGCTTTTGGTTCGTGGACAACATCAACAAGCAGTTGGACGAACGGCAGGAAAAACTAGGCAGCGAGCGAACCAACCTAGAAGGCAAGCTGAAGAGCCGCTGCAAGGACTACTCCGTCGACTTGGAAGCCGTGGAGCAAGAGTTCGCCCGCATCAAAATCAAAAACGAGCGACAGATGTTCAAAAGTGTGTGTGAGGAAATCGACTCTTTGAAGATGCGTCTTGAACACTCTGCAGCTGAACTGGAGGAAATCAACGTGAAGAGAGAACTGTTCGGCTGGCTGCCGTTCGAGAACAATAAGCTGGAGGAACTGCAAAAGATGATAAAGCCTTTCGACGAGTTGTGGCACTTGGAGAAGAACCGCAGGGAAAAGATGGAGGCCTGGGACAAGAACCCAGTCAAGACCCAGGACCCGGAACTGATTGACAAGGACTCCAAGCAAATGCACTCCCAAGCTATCAAGCTGTCCAACCTCTTCAAAGACAAGTTCAAGGCGCCGGCCGATGTCGCCAATTTGATCGCAAGCGACCTGCACGCCTTCCGCACTTCAATTCCAGTCTTCAAGGTAATCTGCATGCCTGGGATGAAGGAGCGACACTGGGAAGAGATCTCGCGCATAGTGGGGCGGGACATAAAGGTAAACGAAGCTACTACGTTCAGGACGCTGGAAGGGAAGGAACTGGTTTCGTATGTGGAGCAGCTGGAGGACGTGGCGCAGAGTGCTTCCCGGGAGTACAGCAATCAGAAGATGCTGGACAAGATGGAAGCGGACTGGGCGGAAATCCGCTTCGAACTGAAAGACTGGAGCGACACAGGCACATACATCCTACTGGGTACTGGAATCGAAGTAATTCAGCAGCTATTGGATGAGCAGACCATCACGACGCAGACTATGAAGGGTTCTCCCTACGCCAAGGTGTTCCTGGACCGGATCCTGGAGTGGGAAAACTGGCTGCTGGGCGCTACGAAGTCTATCGGGGTCTGGATCAAGGTGCAGACGCTCTGGATCGGCCTCGAGCCTGTGTTCGCCTCCGCAGACATAAAAAAGCAACTAGCGCAGGAATTCGCAATGTTCAGTGAGGTGGACAAGCAGTGGAGACAAGTCATGGACCAGGTCAAGCGGGATACTCTGGCCACTGTGGTCACGCGTATTCCTCGCCTCATTGATATCTTACAGACTGGCTTGACCAAGCTGGAACACGTACAGCACGAATTGAACCAATTCCTCGAGAAAAAGCGACTGCAGTTCCCTCGCTTCTTCTTCCTGTCCAACGAAGACTTGCTGTCGATCTTGAAGGAAACCAAGAACCCGAGACTCGTGCAGCCCCACTTGAAGAAGTGCTTTGAGGGTATTAAAAGTCTGCAATTCGATGAGGATGACAAGATCTCCGCTATGATTTCGCAGGAAGGGGAAAAGGTGGATTACTTGCGCCAAATCGACCCTGCGGCTGCGCAAGGCTCAGTGGAGTTGTGGCTAAAGGAGGTGGAAACTTGCATGTTGGAAAGCACCAAAGACATCATTATGAAGGCGCTGCAGGACGCTCACAGAGACCGCAAGGAGTGGGTGCAGCTGCACAAAGGCCAGGCAGTGCTCTGCGTTTCCATGACAAAGTGGACAGAAGACTCGGAAAAGGCTATGAGAGAAGGCGGTCTGCCGGGTCTGACTACTCACCTACAGGCCTGCAACACCCAATTGAGTGCTATTGTATCCCTGGTCCGAGGCAACATCAGTGAATTGGTTCGGTGCACTCTCAAGGCTCTCATTGTGTTGGATGTGCATGCGCGGGATATTATCACCAGTCTGGTGAAGGAAGGAATTGCGGACGTCACAGACTTCTCCTGGCTCGCTCAGATGCGGTATTACTGGGAAAACAATGACACATTAGTGCGCATCATTAACGCAGAAGTGGACTACTGCTACGAGTACTTGGGGAACAGTGAACGACTGGTGATCACTCCGCTCACAGACCGCTGCTACCGCACTCTATGCGGCGCTGTGCATCTCAACTACGGAGGCGCGCCTGAAGGCCCGGCAGGGACCGGAAAGACTGAGACAGTGAAAGACTTGGCGAAGGCTTTAGCTCGCATGTGTGTGGTGTTTAACTGCTCCGACGGACTGAATTTCCAGGCTATGGGGAAGTTCTTCAAGGGCCTGGCGGCTACAGGCGGGTGGAGTTGTTTTGACGAATTCAATAGAATTGACCCGGAAGTGCTTTCAGTGGTGGCTGAACAGCTTCTAACCATCCAGCAAGCTATTCGCAAGGGTATGAAGGAGTTCGACTTCGAGGGCTCTCGACTGCCTATCAAAAAGACCTGCAACTGCTTCATCACTATGAACCCCGGCTACGCTGGACGCTCGGAACTTCCGGACAACCTGAAAGCCCTGTTCAGGACTGTCGCTATGATGGTTCCTGACTATGCCTTGATCGCGGAGAATTCCCTTTACTCCTACGGCTTCCACAAAGCGCAACCCCTAGCTCAAAAAATCGTGGCTACCTACAAACTGTGCAGTGAGCAGCTCTCCAGCCAGCACCACTACGACTACGGCATGCGCGCTGTCAAGAGTGTGCTCCAGTCCGCCGGCAACCTCAAGCGCAAGTACCCTGACCAGGACGAAGGCATTCTCATGCTGCGAGCCATCAACGACGTCAACTTGGCCAAGTTCCTTGCCTTCGATTTACCGCTGTTTGAGGGGATAACGTCGGATTTGTTCCCTAATTTGAAGCTGCCGGAGCCGGATTATGAGGCTTTGCTCAATGCGATGCAGCGGGAGTGCCAAGTGTTGAAGCTGCAGCCGCACCCCTATTTCTTCAAAAAGACCATTCAGCTCTATGAAATGATCATCGTGCGGCACGGACTGATGATCGTAGGCCTGCCTTTCTCAGGCAAAACCACTGCTACGAAGGTACTGGGAGGGGCGCTCACCTACCTGCACCAGCAGGGCTTGATGAATGAAAACGAAGTCCTCACTTTCCGACTCAACCCCAAGTCCATCACTATGGAGCAACTCTATGGCTCTTTCGACCCCATATCGAAGGACTGGCAAAACGGGGTCCTATCCAGCGGCTTCAAAGAATTCGCCCGCAACGACTCAAAGCAGCGCAAGTGGATGATTTTCGACGGCCCAGTGGACGCCCTCTGGATCGAAAACATGAACACCGTCCTAGACGACAACAAGAAGCTCTGTCTCACAAGCGGCGAAATCATCCCTATGTCCGAGAACATGAACCTGATCTTCGAGCCGATGGACCTGGCAGTGGCCAGTCCCGCCACAGTGAGTAGGTGTGGCATGGTGTATATGGAGCCGCAGGAAATGGGGTGGAGGCCGCTATATGAAAGTTGGAGAGACACTCTGCCCAAGACCTTCGGAGAGGCGGAAGATGTGGAAGTGTCGCTGCTGTTCGACTGGATGCTGCAGCCGTGCATCGACCAGGTCAAGCAGAAGATGAAGGAAATCGCGCCCACGATGACGCAGAACTTGGTGGTTTCGCTGCTCAGACTGCTCAGCCTCAATTTCAAGCCGTTCGAGGACCAGGAGTACTTTGAGAGTGTGGAGGAGAAGGACAGGACGAAGGTGATTGACTGCGTGTTTGTCTTTTGCTTGATTTGGTCGGTGGGGGCCTCGGTTATCAGTGCGCAGAGACGCAATTTCGATGTGTTTCTGCGCAGACTGCTCAATGGCGACCTTCCGGAAATAAAGAAGCAGAAGAAAATCGTGCCCTCTATCCCTGAGCGCGGGAACTGCTACGAGTTCATCTTCCTGCCAGGCGAACTGAACTGGCGGCACTGGACAGAAGCAGGCGTGGGCAACATTAACGCAGAAATTCCTCTGAAAGCCCAGCCCCAAGAGATCATCGTACCCACAGTGGACACTGTGCGCTACGCCTACTTGCTCGACAAAATGATCACAGCGAACATCCCCGTGCTGCTCTGCGGCAACACAGGCACCGGGAAGACTGTCTACATCAAAGACGTGCTGCTAAACAAACTGAGTGCTGAGCAGTACATATCTGCGGAGGTGGGGTTCAGTGCACAAACTACTGCCTTTAAGGTGCAGGAACTTATTGATGAAAAGGTGTCTGCTCGGCAGAAGAAAGGCATCTTCAGACCACAGAACGGGAAAATCTGCGTGATTTTCGTGGACGACCTGAACATGCCCGAGCTGGAAACGTACGGAGCGCAGCCTCCAGTGGAGATCCTGCGGCAACTACTGGACATGGGAGGGTGGTACGACCTCAAGGAGAATACATACAAAGCGCTGGAGTGGACGAGGTTTGTGTCTGCTATGGGGCCTCCTGGAGGCGGGAGAACCTACATCACACCGAGATTTCAGCGACATTTGAGTCTGATTTCATTGGCAGATTTCGACGATGAGACGTTGATCAGGATCTACAGCACTATCCTGCACTGGTTCTTCGCGAAAGGCAAGTTCAATGAAGACATTGTTAAAATCGAAAACAAGGTCGTGCAAGCCTCGATGGACGTGTATCAAACTGCCATGCAGAAATTCCTGCCTACGCCCCTAAAGTCCCACTACACCTTCAACCTACGTGACTTCTCTAGAGTCATTATGGGCATCTGCATGAGTGACTCGCAGACCTTAGGTCGCACGGACCAACTTATCAGGCTATGGGCTCATGAGGTGTTCAGAGTGTTTGGGGACAGACTGGTGGATGATGATGATCGATTGGTGCTGTTGATGCACTTGAGAGAATTGACTAAGAAAACCTTCGGGGCCAATTTCGATAACATTTTCAGTCATTTGGATATGGATAAGAACGGGAAAATCGACACGCTGGACGAAATCCGTAGACTGCTGTTTGGATGCTTGATGTCGCCTATGGGAGCAATCAAGCACTATGAAGAGATGCAAGACCTTGCACAACTCACCCGCAACTGTGAAGCCGCTCTCGAGCAGTACAACCAAAGTTCCACCAAGCCGATGGACCTGGTGCTGTTTTCGTTCGCAGTGGAGCACCTCTGCCGTATCTCCCGTATTTTAAGTCTGCAAGGAGGTCACGCACTGCTCATAGGAGTGGGTGGCTCGGGCCGCCAAAGCCTCACCAAACTCGCAGCTTTTCTCGCGGAATTCGATGTGGTGGAAATCGAGCTATCGAAGAATTTCGGGAAAGAGCAGTGGCGGGAGTCACTGAAAGGGTTCCTGAAGAAAGCTGCAAATGAGTCAATTGTCTTCCTATTCACTGACTCTCAAATAAAAGACAAAAGTTTCTTAGAGGATATCAACACTCTGCTGAACACTGGGGAAGTGCCCAACCTGTACGCGTCTGATGAAAAGGCAGAGGTGATGGAGCTAGTTCGCAACACTGCTCGGAGTGAGGGGAAGGGCAGTGACATGGCTCCCGCGCAGCTCTTTTCCTTCTTCGTGTCACAGTGTAAGAAAAACCTCCACATTGCACTGTGCTTCTCCCCTATCGGAGAAGCCTTTCGGACGCGACTCCGCATGTTCCCTTCCTTGGTGAACTGCTGCACTATCGACTGGTTCTCAGAGTGGCCAGCTGATGCGCTGGTGTCAGTGGCGAGGAAGTTCCTCAACCAGGTCGAACTGGAGGACAACGTGCGTCTGGAATGTGTGGAGATGTGCCAGCTCTTCCACAGGTCCACAAACCAGTGGTCCCACAAAATGCTAGCAGAGCTAAAGCGACACTACTACGTGACGCCTACAAGTTACTTGGAAATGATCACGACCTTCAAAACTCTCCTTGCGGAAAAGCGCAAACAGGTTTCTGATGAACGCCGTCGCTATGAAGTGGGGCTGGAGAAACTCATCACGACTGAAAGTTCAGTGGAGGGCATGCGGACTGAACTCACAGCCAAGCAGCCCTTGCTCGAGGCTGCGAGTGTGGAGACCGCCAAGAAGATTGAAATTGTGGCGGCTGAGAGTGGGGAAGCAGAGATAGTGCGGGAAGCTGTGGCGAAGGAAGAGGCAGTGGCCAAGGAGTCAGCTGATAAAGCAGGCGCTATCAAGGAGGACTGCGAAACTGAGCTGGCGAAAGCCATGCCCATTCTCAACGAAGCGCTCGCCGCACTGAAGGTCCTGCAAAAGAACGACTTCATCCAAATGAAGTCGTACACCAGTCCTCCCGAGCCTGTGAAGAAGGTAATGGAGGCGGTGTGCATTCTGAAGCAAGTGGAAGTGCAGAAGAAATTCGACGCTAACATGAAGCCGTACTACGACTACTGGCCCGCTTCGCAGAAACTGCTGGGCAACCCCGACTTGAAGACAGAGCTGGAGGAGTTCGAAAGAGACAATATCAAGGAAAAGACCATTACCCAGCTTCAGAAGTACGTGTCCGACCCAGGCTTCAACCGCGAAGCCATGCTCACCGTGTCCAGTGCCTGCGCAGGACTGTGTACCTGGGTGACTGCAATAGAGAAGTACTACCACGTGCACTTGATAGTGGGGCCGAAGCAGGAGAAACTGGGCATAGCGGAGGGCGAGTACAACACTGTGATGGAGGGACTGAAGATCAAGCAGGCGGAGTTGAAGAAAGTGCAAGACAAGGTGGATGCACTGAAGCGGGACTTGGAGGAGTCTTCCAACAGGAAGGCGGCCCTGGTCAGGGACGTGGAGGACTGCAAGCGGCGGCTGCAGAGGGCGGAAACGCTCATTACCAGCTTGGGTGGGGAGAAGTCCACCTGGAAGGACAGGGCGCTGCGACTGGGGGAGCTGTACATCTGTCTCACAGGGGACATATTGGTGTCTGCGGGGATTATTGCGTACTCTGGGCCGTTTATTTCGCTGTACCGCTCTTCAATTGTGGCCCAATGGGTAGCCGAGTGCAAGCAGCGGAGCATTCCTTCAAGCCCGGTCTTTTCTCTGCAGACTTCCCTAGGTGACCCTGTGAAAATCCGGTCTTGGCACATAGACGGCCTGCCCAAAGACTCCTTCAGCACCGACAATGGCATTATCATGACCAAGGCAAGGCGCTGGCCGCTCCTCATTGACCCGCAGAACCAGGCCAACAAGTGGATCAAGAACATGGAGGCCAAGGACAGCCGACTGCTTATCATCAAGTTGTCAGACGACAACTTCCTCAAGCGGATGGAAGCCTCTATCACAGTGGGCAACTCCGTGCTCATAGAAAACGTAGGCGAGGAGTTAGACCCCACTCTAGAGCCACTCCTGCTCAAGCAAGTCGTCAAGAACACACTCAAACTGGGCGACAGCTTGGTGGACTACAACAAGGACTTCAAGCTTTTCATGACCACAAAGTTGCGCAACCCCCACTACCTCCCTGAACTGTCCACCAAGGTCACCCTCATCAACTTCATGATCACTCCCGAGGGCCTGGCTGACCAACTCCTCGTCACTGTAGTGGCCGAAGAACAGCCGGAACTGGCTCGGCGCAAAGAAGAACTAATCCTGCAAAGCGCCAAGAACAAGGAAGAGCTGAAGAACATTGAAAACAAAATTCTGCATGTCATCAGCTCGACTCAGGGCAATATACTGGACGACGACCAGGCAATCACTATCCTCAGCGAGTCCAAGCGAGTGTCCAACGAAATCGAAGAAGCGCAGAAAATCGCAGAAGTGACGGAAACGGAAATTGACAAGACACGAATGATGTATAAGCCTTTCAGTGACTGCATGGCTTTGCTCTTTTTCTGCATCACTGACATGGGCAACATCGACCCCATGTACCAGTACTCGCTGGAGTTCTTCACCAGCCTGTTTCGCAGGTCCATCTACGACAGTGACCAGTCTGAGAACTTGGAAACTCGCCTCACTAACCTGCGCAACCACTTCAGCTACTCACTGTATGTCAACATCTGTCGCTCTCTCTTTGAAAAGCACAGACTGCTGTTCGCCTTTAGTCTCACGCTCAAATTCATGGAATACGAGAAGACGTTGGATAGTGAGGAACTGCGCTTTCTGATGACTGGTGGAATTGGGCTGGATGAGCGGATGCCGGAAAAGCCGCAAGAGCCGTGGGTGACAGAGAAGATGTGGGGCGAGCTGTTTCGACTAGCCAAACTTGAGGCTTTCCCAGGACTGCTGGAGGATGTGAGTCGCAATGTATCGGACTGGCAGGAAGTGTATGATGCGGAGACGCCGCATGAGTGCGAGTTGCCTGGCAAGTGGCAAGGCGCTTTGGTCCCATTTCAGCGCCTAATGATAATCCGCTGTCTGCGTCCAGACGCTGTGATTCCCGCAGTGGTGGACTTCGTGACAGGGAAGATGGGCAAGAAGTTCACCGAGTCACCTCCCTTCAAGCTGAAGGAAATCTACAAAGACTCCATCAACACCTCCCCGCTGATCTTCATCCTTTCCCCAGGCAGTGACCCCTTTTCAGCGCTCAAGAAGTTCGCGGATGACAAGCGGAAGGAACTGAAGTCGAAGTCGCTGGGACAGGGACAGGGAGATGCAGCGCGGGATACAATTTTGACGGCTATTCCCAATGGCGACTGGGTGGTCCTGCAGAATTGCCACTTGGCTGTGAGCTGGATGCCAATATTGGAGAAAATCGTGCAGGAAATCGACCCGAAAGTCACTCACAAGGAGTTCCGACTGTGGCTGACTTCCTACCCTTCTCCGTCCTTCCCTGTGACTTTGCTGCAGAATGGGATCAAAATGACAAATGAGCCTCCGAAGGGACTGAAAGCCAACCTGGCCGGCTCCTACTTCAAAGACCCTATCAACGAGCCCGGCTTCTTCAGTTCCTGTAAGAAGGAAAAAGATTGGAAAAAACTGCTGTTCGGCCTGTGCTTTTTCAATGCGGTCATCCAGGAACGACGCCTCTATGGTCCTTTGGGCTGGAACATTCCGTATGAGTTCAGTGATAGTGACCTGAGAATCAGCGTCCAGCAGTTGCAAATGTTTTTGAATCAGTACGACAAAGTGCCATTCAAAGCATTGAAATACCTGACAGGCGAGTGCAACTTCGGCGGGAGAGTGACAGATGACAAGGACAGGAGGCTGATCATGACCTTGCTGGACGACTACTACATGGAGGAAATCTTCACTGAGAATTACCGCTTCTCAGGCCTGGAGCAGTTCTTCGTCCCTCCTACTGGAGAGCACCAGGACTACCTGGACTACATCGAAAGCCTGCCTTCGCGAGTGCCCACGGAGATCTTTGGCTTCCACCCCAACGCCGACATCACCAAAAACAACAAAGAAACGCAAATTCTGTTTGACTCACTGCTGCTGACAATTTCCACCTCAGGAGGAGGCGACAAGGGCGGGTCCTCTGTCGAGGCCATGATTGACAAGATAGCGGACAGCATCCTAGGGGACCTGCCACCGCAGTTCGACATGGTGGCCGCCTCGCAGAAGTACTCTGTGAACTACTCGGAAAGCATGAACACTGTGCTCACACAAGAGCTGCAGCGCTTCAACGTGCTCACCAACACTATCAAGAACTCACTAACGGATCTCAAGAAGGCCATCAAAGGACTGGTCACGATGTCGTCCTCGCTGGAAAACACCCTGCGAGCTTTGTTTGACGGGAAGATTCCTTTGGAGTGGAGGAAGAAGAGCTACCCCTCGCTCAAGCCTTTGGGTTCGTACATTTCCGATCTGAAGGCCAGACTGGATTTCTTCAAAGAGTGGATAGCGCACGGGTCTCCGGACATATTCAACTTGTCTCGCTTCTACTTCACTCAAAGTTTCCTCACCGGGGCTTTGCAGAACTACGCGAGGAAGTACGTCATCCCCATAGACGAGATTTTCTTCAACTTCGAAGTGGTGGACGACCCGCACCCCTCGAAGCCTACAGACGGCATTTTGGTGAATGGCATGTTTCTGGAGGGGGCGAAGTGGGACTACACCTTCGGGCGTCTAGCCGAAAGCGACCCTAAGGTGCTGTTCGTGGAGTGTCCGATGATTTGGCTGAAGCCCGCCACACAGAAAGACACCTACCTTCACTACGAGTGTCCTCTGTACAAGACCAGTGAACGCCGAGGAGAACTGAGCACCACAGGCCACTCCACCAACTTCGTGATGCTCTTCTGGCTCGCTAGTGAGCTGCCTGACAGACACTGGACCAAGAGAGGAGTGGCCATGCTCACGCAACTAGACTTCTAATAGCTACTATGAATTAGGAGGCGTGTTTTCCTTGCCTGTCGGAGTAAAGATGCTGGCGTCTGCTCTCAACGAAGGGACTTTCTGCTGAAATACTCGAATGGCCTGGACTGCCTCGGTGAACACTCCTTCCCTCACTAAACAGTCAAACAGCCACATCTCACTCTCTGTTTTCCGTACACTCGTCGACACTTCGGCCTCGAAATCGACCTGACGGAACAGCGGAAACAGCCGAATTGGCTCTGCGGCTCGAATCTCTGCCCCCGGCTTTGCTAGTTTGTAATTGTGAAGTCGGCTTCCCAGCGGCGCAATTTGAGGCGACTTGGTTGGGGAAGCAACTCTCTGTGTATGGGACGTGGTGGCCGCAGGGCTGTGGAAGCCGTAGGACAGCTCGAAGACCTCGGCAAGCAGGTCCTCGGGCAGCCACCTGCGCAAGTCACAAGGCAGGTCCTGCATATTTGAAAAGCTAGTTAGCAGTGGGGACAGTTTTTCTGAGTCGGGCACCGGGCTGCAATGCTAGTGAGGTCGGCTTCTTCCCGAGAAATCTGCTGGAAGGCTTCAATAGTAAACTGAAATGATTTCTAACAGATTGTAGTGAGTTGCAGTATGGCCATCCCACTGCACACCATCTTCCTGAACGAGTTCGAAGTGGGCGAGCACAAGATCCGAATAGACCAAGAGTCGAAGCTGGGCCTCGGAGGCACTGTGTGGGAAGCTGCCCTCGTCCTCTCTCGCTTCCTGCACTCTCAGCCTGCACTCCTCGCAGGCGCCACCTCAGTGCTGGAGTTGGGCAGCGGCACAGGTCTCTGTGGCTTGGCTGTGGCCAAGTTCTTCCCTGGGACTGTCACTATCACGGACCTGCCGCTGTACCAAGGCCTGCTTCACCACAACACAGAGCTCAACGGGACTCCTGCCAATCTCATTATCACTGACTTGGACTGGAGAGCGCCCAAGCGTCTGGGTGACTTCGACTTGATCCTGGGAACTGATATCGTGTACGATGAGGTGCTGCATGCGCCACTGCTGGACGCTATTGAAGCGAATATGAGTGAACACACGACAGTGCTGCTGTGCAATGAACGCAGAACTGCTTTAGACTTGAAGTTCTACCGTGCCTGGCAGCAGCGAGGCTGGGTGCTGACGCTGATCCCGCAGGCCTTGCTAGACCCCACTCTGCGCTGCGAGGAAATGCGGATTTTCAAGGGAACTAAACTAGGGCCTAGGTAATGGCGAGCAGCTTGCTGTTCCTGAATGCTAGAGGCGAGGTGCTGATTTACCGGTCCTACCGTGACGACGTGAGCAGGTCAGAAGTGTCTCAGTTCTGCACGCAGATCGTAGCTACGAAGGAAGCGGCCGAGTCCCCGGTGGTGCAGCTCAATGGGGTAAACTACCTGCATACCACACAGGACTCTATCACACTTGTGGCAGCTGTGCGCACTAACGTCAATGCGGCGCTCATCATGCAGTTTCTCTTTCGAGTGGTGGAGGTCTTCAAGGCCTACTTCGGAGGCGAGTTCAATGAGAACCAAGTGCGGAAGCACTTCGTGCTCATCTACGAACTACTGGACGAAATCATGGACTACGGCTACCCGCAGATCCTCGAGCCAGACGTGCTCAAGCAGTACATCACACAAGGAGGCGTCAAGATCGACCAAATGAACGAGGAACAGCTGAAGAAGACTCTAGGACAAGCCACCGGCATTGTCTCTTGGCGCAGTGACAATATCCGGTACAAGAAGAACGAAGTATACATCGACGTGATTGAAAGTGTGAACGTGCTGATCAGCTCTAAAGGCACAATTCTGCGCACAGACGTGACTGGGAGTGTGATGGTGAAGGCTCTGCTGTCCTTCATGCCCGAGTGCAAGTTCGGGATGAACGACAAGTTGGCGATGGCGAGTGAGTCCAAGGGCAAAGCCGCAGACCGAGGCATTGCCATCGACGATGTGAAGTTCCACCAGTGTGTGAGACTCGGGAGATTTGACAGGGACAGGGCCATCACCTTCATTCCGCCTGACGGAGTGTTTGAGTTGCTGACGTACCGAGTGACTGAGAACATTAACCTGCCTTTCAAGTTGATGCCGCTCGTGCATGAATTCGGCAAGAGCAAGATCGAAGTGAACTTGAAGGTGAAGTCGCTGTACGATAAAAACCTCTTTTCCTCCAACGTAGTGCTGAAAGTTCCAGTTCCCCGGCACACCAGCAAGGCCTCACTCTTCGTCACTTCCGGCAAGGCTCGGCATGAGCCTGAGCAGGAGGCGGTAGTGTGGCGCATTAGGAGGTTCCCTGGAGACACGGAATACAACCTGCGGGCAGACATAGCGCTCGGCCAAACATCGAGTGAGAAGGTTTGGAGCCGCCCTCCTGTCACGATGGACTTCCAGGTGCCTATGTTCACAGCGTCAGGACTGAGAGTGCGCTTCCTGCGGGTTGTGGAGCGCAGCGGCTACAAGCCCACGAAGTGGATCAGGTATATCACCAAGGCAGAGAACTACCTACATCGCATATAGCTAAATGGCATCCGCAGAGCAGGATAGGGTATCAGAGTTCTACAGTGTGGTACGCAACGATGCCTCCCTGCATGAACTATTCGATCCCTACCAAGTCCCTCCTAACTTCCATCTCACTCGTCTCCATGCAGTAACGGAAAGACAGAAAGCGCGCAGAGTGCGGCAGCTCCAGAGCAAGTACACGCCAGGCGGAGAGGACAGTCCAGCAGAACTTTGTCCCTGCTGCAATTCGCCACTGGACCGAAGTCTCTTTCCTCTCTGTGCTAGTACTCGACTGCTCAACGAACTGGGTCCCGGCTTCCCTCTCTACTTCGACATGGTCACATGGCTTACTGGAGGCCTTTTACTTCTGCTACTGATTGTGGGAATTTTCTGTCTAATAGACAATTTTAGCGCAGAGCGCTTGGGAGAGAGAGGCACCGAAATGGAAGGAAACGTGCTGCTGGAGGCTTCTCTCGCTAACTTCGGCACTTCCAAGTCGCCCTCAGTCGTGCAAGCATGGCTCCACGTGGTTGGAGTGTGGATGCTGCTCATACTTTCCTCTATCCTCCGGGCCCGACACAGAAGCATTAAGCGAAGCTTGGATAACGCAGCAATCACGCCTTCGGACTACACTGTGATGGTCACAAACTTGCCAGTCTCTGTGTCTGAGCAGGAACTCAGCGACTTCCTTGAACGAAACGGCAGGCCTGTAAGCGCCATGCAGGATAAGGTGCCCTGCAAGGTCGTGAAAGTCATGTTTGTTTACCGCATGTCTTACTACGTGACAGTTAAAAGCAAGCTGCTGAGAGCCAAAGAGCGTCTCGCGGTGGTTCGCAAAATGCATGAACTCGACCTTCACCCGCCATTCTGCTGCTTCCACTCCAAAATCCACACCATTCAGCATTACGAGGAGGAGCTCGCGCTGCAGGAAGAGGAAATGAAGAAGTGGGAAGGACTGAAGACACAGCGCTTCACTGGTGTGGCCTTCGTGACTTTCGACCAGGACGAGGGTGAGGACTATGCAGAGGCGAAGAGTGTGGCGAAGTACCTGAACCAACCCGACTTCCAGTCCTTCCAGGACGTCCTCAAGCATGTCTTCTGTATCAAGTTGCAAGGCACGAGTAGAAACACACTGCAAGGACATGTGCTCTGCGCAGAGAGAGCCCCCGAGCCCACTGACGTCAATTGGGCCAACATTGGCGTGTCTCGCAGTCGTATACTTCGCAGACGGCTCCTCACGTGGACTGCGACCTGTGCAGTGTTGCTGGGGTCAGTGCTGTGTCTCTACTTCACTCACTCTGCCCTGGAGAAATCTTCCAGTTTTTCACAGTCTCAGCGAGACCAGGTGCTGTACAGCCTGATGGGGCTCGGTCCGGCCATGGGAGTAGTGGTTATCAACATGATGCTTTCGCGCATCATTCGATTCTTCACGAAGTACGAAAAGCACACGACTAACACGCACTACGATACCTCAGTCGCTGCCAAACTCACCATCGCCCTGTTCCTCAACTCTGCTTTGGTGCCATTCGTGGTGAACTGGGACGACTTCTACTCGAGCCACGGCCTAGCCAAGCAACTAAACTACATTATGTTGGCCAATGCTTTGTTCTACCCTGTCGCCTATGTCTTCAACCCACACTGGCTGATCCGCTGGAGCTGCGGACGCCTGGAAGTGCGGAAAAGACAGCGCTGCATGCTAACGCAGCTGGAGGCGAACAAACTGCTGGAGGGCAGACATCTAGACATGCCGCAGCGCTACGCCTCCCTCCTCAAGACGTACTTGCTGACAGTTGTGTACGCCCCCATGCTTCCCTTGGCCTTTCTCTTCGGCGCATTGGCACTGGTCATCCAGTACTGGCAGGACAAAGTAATGCTCCTCCGATACATAGCGAGACCTGAGATGTTAAGCCATGTGCTCGGCAATTCAATGCTGCGGATGATTCCACTGGGTGCTGTGATGTACGCCTTCGCCAACTGGATCTTCTTCTACAACTTGCAGCCTGCGAGCAGAGTGCCTGGAGTAGTGGGCATTGTGACCTCTGTAGCCTGGCTGGTGCTGCCCTGGAAGAAACTGGCTAAATTGCTGCGCATGTGCAAATCTCGAGTGCTGCCAAACATTTCCGACCTTTCCGAGAGTGACAAAGCCTACGAGGAAGTGGCTGTGTACTTTCCTGACGACTACGACCGCTGCAACCCACTCACTGTGGCTGAGGGCAACCAGACTTGGCTGGACCTCATCCGTAGCAAGCGAGGAGTTGAGGCAGCTGACAGGATGGCAGAGTGGCTCCAGAACCAAGACCTTGACTCAGCTTCGTGACAGCGGAACTAAGCTGATTAGAAGCTTCGTGCGGGTGCAGATCAACAGCCACTTTCCTCGGCTTCATGTCAAGGCGCCAGAAATTACCGCAGAACTCAATGACCTGGTGTCTTGTGACGCACCCTTAGCTCCTTTCTCGACCGTGCAGAAGCAAGGTCTCCTTAACTAGTCACAAGAATGCGCAGAGGTGTGGAAAACACTCCCTCTGTTTGACTGCAATCTAAGGGTGTTAGCTAACAGCTCTCATGAGTGTAGATTAGAAATGAGAGATGAGGACCTGCAGCGCTTGGAGAAGATCTACGAAAACCTGCAGACTGATGTGACAGTGTACAAAGGTCTCTACCTGCCTGAGCAGGTTCCAGTGGTCATCAAGGACCTGCAGTTCAGCAGCGTCACAGATGCAGCGCAAGCTGTGGACGAGGCTCTGTGTCAGGCACGACTGAGTGGACACCCACACGTAGTAAAGCTGTACGGAGTCTGTCTGACGGAGCAGAGCGCTGGCTGCGTAGTGTCGCTAGCACTGGAGGCCATGGACACAGACCTCTTCGAGGAAACGGTCCGGAGACAAAGTAGGGGCTGGACTGAAGAGGAACTGTGGGCGTGTTTGGGACAGATGGTGGATGTGCTCAGCACGGCTCAGCGCCTAGGCGTGTGTCATCGAGACATCAAGCCTCATAACATCTTTTTGAAGGGCGCCTGCTTCAAACTAGGCGACTTCGGAGCCTCGCGACTGCGCAACCCCGCTGACCACTACTCGCTCCAGGGCTCGCCTTACTTCCTCGCTCCTGTGCTCAAGCGCAGCCTGACGGCGCACTTATCAAACCCCCAGCCGCACAGAGTACTGCATAATGTGTACAAATCAGACGTGTACTCCTTGGCTCTCTCTCTCCTGTTCCTGGCCAAACTGAAGCAAAGCGAGCCACTGTGTGAACTGAACAACTTGGAGAGGGCCACTCTGCAAGAAACTGAGTCTCTGGCCTACAGTGCCAACTTCGTGGAACTGCTCAGACACATGCTTCGGCCAGAAGAGAAAGACCGACCTGACTTTCTTGAGCTGTGGCAGGGACTGCAGCCCCTCTGCCAGGACCTGCTGAGTGCCCTGAACCAGACTCCCAGTGAAGAGGCGCTGAGGACAGTCTTCGCCTCACAGCAGCCGCTGCAGGTGAGTGTGGGCCTGACTCTCACCTGCTACCACTGTGCAGGCGTGTACCAGCTGGACATCACAGCGGGCTGTCCTGAAGCCTCCACTCTCTACTTTTGCTCGCAGGCCTGCTTTGCAGACTACGCAGCCCAGCCCGTCGAAAGAATGGAGTCCCAGCAGAGTCTTCGAAAATCACTGGATAAGAGTCTAAGGTTGGCGCGAGCTCAGCGAGTCTGTTTGAGATGTGGAGGAAGTGTGGCTGAAGGGCGGCTCGCCTGTACGAAGTGCATGAAGCAAGCTCACACCCAGTTGAAGCAGGAACTGAGTGAGCACTGTGTGGTGTGCACGGAACTGGTGGTCAAGCCCAAAGGGCTGAGACGCCTCTTTATGAAGCGCAAACGCCAAGTACTGGAGTGCGGCCATATTGTCTGTTCTCGGGAGTGCTTAGAGGTCCTGAAACATAGCAGTCTCAACTGTCTCTTCTGCGGAAAGCGAGTGATAGTTAGCTGTCCAGAGAGGCGGAGAATAGACGTCAAAGAACCCGCTTAATTCATACTGACGGTAGGATATATCCTCTAGCCCTTCGGATCTCAGCAGTAACTCTTCCCTGAGAGCTTGGTTGGCACTAACTGCCTATACTGTTAAATATGAACTCCACCTGCGACGACTGCCACAGGGAAAGTCCCTCCATGGTGTGCGTGTGCAGCTTCCCTCTGCGGAAGGTCTGCGCTTTCTGCCAGTCCAAGCACTTCTCCACAGCTATCATCCAAGGGGGACTTCATTTCGGCTTGCCGCTGACAGCTATTGGGGTCGTCACCTCGCAAGAGGAATGGCTGAGGTTGATGTCGGATATACCGCAGACTCAGCGTGCTCAGACGATCCTCTATGCTTCTCTGAAATGCCTGGAAGAGATGGAAAGCAGCATCATAGCGGCGTATCAAGACCAAGAATTCATTCTGCAAAAGCTCAGAGATGAATATTTATGGGCAGTTCGCACCATGCACTTCAACGCCCAGCAGCAATTCGACCTTGTAGTAAAAGAGTCTCAAGACCACCTACTTGACTCGAACTTCGCCTCTCTGCACACAGCAGGCCAATGGCTGAACTACTTCAAGCAGGCGCCGAAGGCACATGCACTGTTCAGCGGAGGGGTGGAGAAGGGCAGTGAGGAAGCCTATCGCAAAGTGTACCGGTTCGAACTGCACACCGAACTGGACTTCCTGAAAGCTTCAGAATATTGGTCTTGGTACGCAAGAGCCAATACGGAGGTACAGACTGATGATGTTGATTGTGAACTTGCGAGGGCTCTTCAGGCCAAATATGACTTGGAGGCAACTGTTCAAAAACACATCAAAACTGTAAACTCTTTGAAAAAGGAGAATACCGCTGCCGAGAATGCAGTACGAGCGAAGGATCGAAGCATAACGAAGTTGCAGGATCAGGTAGATGCACTAAAGCACGATCTGATGAAGGCTAAGCGAGATCACAGTTCTCAAATACCCTTACTTGCCTCAAGTTTTAATGCAAGCGTTAGGGTGAAATCAGAAAGGCTGGAACTCCGGCCAATCACTCCTAAGCCTTCCCGCACTCCAGCCAAGCCGAAATTGGTTCCACGACTCTCGGACTTGTCTTTAGAGGAGGAGAATGAGCAAAGCTTTCCAGTTTGGGCGGCGCAAACTGAAAAGGCAACGTCACGCAAAATGGATTTTACGCCGAGGAAAGAAGAATTCAAAAGACAAGACAAAAGTCGGGATGATTCCCCACGCTCATAAGAATTCTTTCTCTACTAGCTGCTCAAAAAGATAGAAAACATAATATATTTAGTTTGATTCGCACACTATCAAAATCAAAGTCCATGCAAATTGTGTAGTTTGACACTTGGGTGTATTGGTTCGTAGACCTGTGCAGAAAAGCTTCCCTGCCAGTGGAGCCTGCTATCAGAGTTATAATTACTAAACTGTTGGCAAAGTCGACTATTCGTACAGATCAGTTTCGATGTGCTCCACAGCGAAGGTTTAAGTAGGCTAGAAGGGCCACTGGAAATAGAGTGAACTCGCAGGAGTGGGCTTCAGCTGACTGGCAGTACTGGCAAGCGCGATTGATCGCAGGCTGCAGAAGACCTGGGTTTGCCATGTCTGTATTACACCCCAGCCATTGAGCCAGCCTCCGCACATAGCTAAGCTCAAAGGATTTCTACCTCTTCTCCCAATACTTTGTAAGGTTTGGGCTACTTGTAGCTGTGCTCTTTAGTCTCGCTGAACCAAAACACTCACAGGTTGGTCCTAACACTGCGTCTCTGTGCTTTACACATCTGCTCTCAGGTGCACAATTAATCGTCAGATTGAAGGACTTGCAGTG